>ENA-OSEO01001387-OSEO01001387.1-sediment-metagenome-genome-assembly--contig:-NODE-1387-length-44309-cov-3.556995_pt1 | contig 44309 bp, 31 predicted proteins | sample MGYA00237883_ERZ534232 | MGnify/ENA metagenome assembly ERZ534232 | reverse complement strand
AAGCGTCGTAATCCTGGTAGGACGGCTGCAGACCAAGCCCACTGTTTGGGATCCTGCCGATACCACGCCAATTTCGGTCAACTGGCATAAACACACGTTTGATCAAATTCTGCGCGACCTGATTACCCTCAAAACTAACAGCTCGGGGATAGGCATTTTTGACGGCGACACGACCTTCTTCAAGCAAAAGGATGGTTTGAAGAATGCCGTTCACTAAGTCTAGGGGCTCAAATCCAGTCACAACGATTGGTGTTTGATACTGTTCAGCAATTGGAGGATATTCCCAATACCCCATGACTGCGCACACATGGCCCGCAGCAAGGAATCCCTGGATCTGGTTTTGTGGGCTGTTGAGGATAGCATGCATCGCTGGCGGCACGAGGACGTTGGCAGACAGGATGGAAAAATTCTCCAGTCCGATTTTTTCAGCTTGAAGAACAGCCATCGCATTGGCAGGAGCGGTGGTCTCAAATCCGATAGCGAAGAAGACGATTTCATCGTCGGGATTCTCCTGGGCAATTCGGACGGCGTCCATTGGAGAATAAACCACACGGACTCGACCACCAGAAGCCCTGGCAGAAAACAAATCCCCGTCAGACCCTGGGACTCGCAGCATATCCCCAAAACTTGTGAGGACTACATTGGGCTGTTGAGCGAGCCAAAGCGCCTGATCGATCAATTCCAAAGCAGTGACACACACCGGGCATCCGGGTCCATGTACTAACTCAATTTCACTTGGCAGAAGTTGGTCAAGCCCAGATTGCATGATGGCGTGGGTTTGCCCACCGCAAATTTCCATCAGGGTCCAGGGGCGAGTTATCCGCTTTTGGATTTGGTTAATGACTCCTTTAACCAATCCTGCGTCGCGGTAATTATCGAGAAAGCCAGGTAGCGCCAAATTATTCATGGTTTTTCAAATCATCCTCTTCTGCCAATTTGGACATTTCATTCAGGATATTCAGTGTTTCTAGGGCATCCTCCTCATTGAGTAGATTTAGTGCGAATCCAGCATGGACAATCGTCCAATCGCCTGTTTTTGCTTCGGGAATGAGTTCGACGCAGACCTCACGCAGGACACCACCAAAATCGACCTTTGCCATTTTTGTCCCATGATCGTCGAACATGGATAAGATTTTACCGGGAACGCCAAGGCACATTCTTCATTCCTCCTCGTTTAAATATCGATAAGCGGCAATGATTGCCCCTCCGAAGGAGACGCACCCATCATTGGGGGGCATTTGTCGATGGATCAGGGGGATCAAATTGCTTTTGTTAAATAATGACAGGGTCTTTTTAAGCAATAAATGGTTTTGCCAGACGCCGCCAGAGAGCACAAAGTGATGAATGCCGTAAACTGATTGGATTGCTTGCGCCTGCTCAAAAGCTAATTGTGCAATGGTGTTGTGAAATCGCCCAGATATGGTGGCAGGGCTTACTCCATTCGTTTGATCTTTTATGATGGACTCCAGGGTTAGTTTCAGATTAATTTGGTGTTCATCCATTTGCCAAGGATAATACCCCCTCTCCTGTGGATCGGCTACTGACTCCAGTTCAATCGCCGCCTGTGCTTCATAGGAGATGGATTGCCTGATGCCAATCAGCGCAGATACCGTGTCAAACAAACGCCCCATACTGGAGGTAAGCGGTGTGTTGATCGCCTTCTCTAGTTGTGTTTTGAGTGCATTTTGTTCTATTAAAGAGAGTGCCAGTAATGGGGGAAGGTTGGCTTCCCAGGGCAGGTCATAGGCCCAGAGGGTGCTCAATGCCATCCGGGAGCGCTTCGAAAAGGAAAAACCCCTCAAAGGTCTTCGTCTGGCCGCGTGTCTGCACGTCACCACCGAAACCGCGGTCCTGGCCACCACTTTAAAGGCCGGGGGCGCCCTGGTGCACGTCTGCGCCTCCAATCCTTTGAGCACCCAGGACGACGTGGCCGCGTATCTGGCCCATCATGAAGGCATCCCCACTTTTGCCATTAAGGGTGAGGACGGCGACACTTACTACCGCCACATCAATCAGGCCCTGGACGTCAAACCCCAGATGACCATGGACGACGGCGCCGATATCGTCTTTACCCTCCATACCAAGCGCACGGAACTGCTCCCGGGGGTCTTCGCCGGCACCGAGGAAACCACCACCGGAGTCATCCGCCTTAAGGCCATGGCCGCGGACGGGGTGTTGAAATATCCCATCATTGCGGTGAACGACGCCATGACCAAGTACCTCTTCGATAACCGCTACGGCACCGGCCAGAGCACCTTGGACGGCATCTTGAGGGCCACCAACCGCCTGATGTCCGGGTCCATCTTCGTGGTGGCGGGCTACGGCTGGTGCGGCCGGGGCCTGGCCATGCGGGCCCGGGGGATGGGGGCCCGGGTAATTGTCACCGAAGTCGATCCCCTCAAGGGCCTGGAAGCCCTGATGGACGGCTATGAAGTGCTGCCCATGGCCCAAGCCGCCAAAATCGGCGATATCTTCTGCACCCTCACCGGGGACATCAACGTCATCCGGGAAGAACATTTTCTCTTGATGAAGGATGGGGCCATCCTGTCCAATTCCGGCCATTTCAACGTGGAAATCGAAATTGCGGCCTTGGAACGCCTCAGCACCGCCAGGCGGCAAATCCGGGATTTCGTGGAAGAGTTCACCCTGCAAAACGGCAAGCGCATCTACCTGCTGGCGGAAGGCCGGCTGGTAAACCTGGCCGCGGCGGAAGGGCATCCTTCCGCGGTGATGGACATGAGCTTTGCCAACCAGGCCCTGGCCGCGGAATTCATCTCCAAGAACCACCAAAAGTTCCAGAAACAGGTCTACCCCGTGCCCCCGGAGATCGACCGGGAAATCGCCCGCCTGAAGCTGGCGGCCATGGGCGTGGCCATAGATTCCCTGACCCCGGAGCAGGAAAAGTACCTTGCTTCCTATGATCTGGGTACTTAATATTTAGCCAACCCGATTTTTCCAATTCAGCAATTTATCTGCATCGGAGGGGGAGAGTCCTCAGGACCCGCCCCCTCCCGTCCAGGGGGGCTGGTATGACAGCCATTAAATTCGGCACCTCCGGCTGGCGCGGGATTATTGCCGAGGATTTTACCTTTGCCAATGCCCGCCTGGTCTGCCAGGCCATTGCCGATTATCTTACCGCCGAGGGTTTGAGCTCCCAAGGGGTGGTTATCGGCTATGACACCCGTTTCCTGTCCGAGGTCTTTGCGGCCACCGCCGCGGAGGTCATGGCGGGTAACGGCATCTCCAGTTATTTTACCCAGCGGGACTGCCCCACCCCGGTGGTCAGCTTCGCCATCCGGGATGAAAAGCGAGCCGGCGGTATCAACATCACCGCCAGCCACAATCCTCCGGAGTATAATGGCGTCAAGTTCTCCCCGGCCACGGGCGGTCCGGCCCCGGAGACGGCCACCAAGCCCATCGAAACCAGGGCCAACCAGATCGGTCCGGGAGACGTCAAGCGCATACCCATGTCCCAAGCCCGGTCCCAAGGCCTGGTCAGCGACATCGATCCCCGGCCCAGCTATTTCCAGCATCTCCGGACCCTGGTGGACGTGGAGGTCTTGCGGCGCTCGGGTATGCGAGTGGTGGTGGACTGCCTCTATGGCACCAGCCGGGACTATCTGGATGCCTTTTTGCGGGAAGCCGGAGTGGAAGTGGAGGTGCTCCACGGCTACCGGGACGCTATGTTCGGCGGCCACCGCCCGGAGCCGTCCGCCGAGTTCCTGGGAGAACTGGCTGCCCGGGTGCCCGCGGCCAAGGCTAACCTGGGACTGGCCACGGACGCGGACGCGGACCGTTTCGGGGTCATGGACTCCCGGGGCGCCTACCATGAAGCCAATGCCATCCTGGGCCTGCTGCTGGACTACCTCATCGAGACCCGGGGTTGGGAAGGAGGGGTGGCCCGGAGTGTAGCCACCACCCAACTCATCGACCGGGTGGCCGCCAAGCATGGCCGTCCCGTTTATGAAACCAAGGTGGGGTTCAAGTATCTGGGGGAGTATATAACCAACGGCCAGGCGCTGATGGTAGGGGAAGAGAGCGAAGGCTTCTCCATGAAAAACCATTTGCCCGAAAAAGACGGCATCCTGGCCGACCTTCTGGTGGCGGAGATGGTAGCCCGCAAAGGCAAAGACCTGCCCCAACTCCTGGAAGATTTGTTTGCCAAGGTGGGTCCGGTTTACAACCGTAGGATCAATCTTTCCCTGGCCCCGGAAACCAAAGAGAAATTCTTGGAGAGCCTCAAGAACCCGCCACCCCGTTTTGCCGGCCTGGGAGTGAAGCAGCACGTGACCATTGACGGCCATAAGTTCATCTTGGAGGATGGCAGTTGGGTCTGTTTCCGGCCCTCCGGCACCGAACCGGTGGTGCGCTTCTACTTCGAGGCCTCCTCCACGCCGGCCTTGGAGAAATTGCAGAAAGCAGGAGAAGCGTTGCTCCGGGAAGTCTGACATGAATTTCAGTGTTCCCCACCTCACGGCCATGGCCTTGATGGCCGCGGTTCTGCTCTTTTCCGTGATCATCCATGAGATAGCCCACGGTTACGTGGCGCTTCTCAACGGTGACCCCACCGCCCGCATGTTGGGCCGCCTCACCCTGAATCCCGTCCCCCATATCGATCCCATCGGCACCATCCTGCTGCCGGCGCTGCTCCTCATCAGCGGCGCGGGGATCCTCTTCGGCTGGGCCAAACCGGTGCCGGTTAACCCCCGCAATTTCCGCAACTACCGCTGGGGAGAGCTGACCGTAAGCGCCGCCGGGGCTCTGAGCAACCTGGCCCTGGCTGTTATCTTCGCGGTGATCCTCCGCCTGGTGTCGGGGAATCTTGGCTTACTGATGCTGGCCGGCTTCGGGGTCAAAATCAACATTATCCTGGCCCTGTTCAACCTCATTCCCATACCTCCGCTGGATGGCTCCCATATCTTGAACCTTTTTCTGCCTGCCAATCTATCCCGCCTTTATTCCTACCTGGAGCCGGTGGGATTCATCCTCATCCTGGTCCTCTTTTATACGGGGATCTTGTGGTGGATCATCATGCCGGTCTATAACCTGATCGCCTCTTTTCTCCTGGGTTAAGCAAGGTTTTTTTGCCGCCAGGGGGCTTATACCAAGTTCGGTTTCTGCTGCAACAAAATTAACTTATAAATTATTGATAATTTGATATCTTTCTACCGAAAACCGAAAACTGAAAACCGAAAACGGTATTAGGTGCCGGTACCCGTGAGCAGGGCAACCGGCAAATTCGGAAAAAGACTCTTAAAGGGGATGACCTTAGTCTTCTTTACCCAGACCGAGTCCACCCTGGCACCGGTAAAAATATCAGTCCACTGCCTCGGGGCATCAGGCGGTAAAGTAAGAAAGCTTTCGTCCCAAGCCTCGGGAGCCAGAGCAAGAGTTCCGGAATTAAAGGGGTGGATTAGCCTGCTAACTCCTATTAGAGCCCAGGTTTTTTCCCCGCGCCGGGCAAAAGCGACCACGTTTTTTCTCTTGGCGCCCCGGGTCACCAGGGGAAGGTAATCTCCTTGGAGGAAGAGGTGCGGGTGGGTTTTGCGAAAGTTGAGGGCTTTATAAGTAATATAGAGCTTGATGCCCCCATGTCGCCAATTCCTGAGTATCTCCCGGATAAGGGACGCGGGGGCCTTCCCTTCCTTCCTTTTCAGATCCCGGAGAATCCGGGGGCGTTCTTGAAAGTCCACCGGCCGGCGATTATCCGGGTCCACCAGGCTGAAATCCCAGAGTTCGGTTCCCTGGTAGAAATCAGGCACCCCGGGAGAGGTAATCTTGAGGAGAACCTGGGAGAGGGAGTGCGACGCGCCGCAGTAAGAGAGCTGGGCTTGTAATTTCCGGAAATCCTTGAAGAACTCATTGGCTGGGGTGTCATCCAGAATGGCCTCCACAAAGGCCAGCAGAGCGCTCTCATGTTCGGGACGGGGGGCGATCCAGCGGGTGTGCACCTTGGCTTCCCGGGCCGCCTTGACCACATAATGCTTGAGCCTCTCTTTAAATCCCGGCACTTCTTCCTCGAAGAGCGGCCAGGCCCCCAGCAAAGTCTGGTAAAGAAAATATTCCTCGTTGGCGTCCGGTACGGCCAAGCCGTGGACATAGTGTTTCTTGGACTGATTCCAGGCGCTCCAGCGATGTAAACACGCCTCCCATTCCTTAGGAATCTCCGAGAGGGCATTGATCCGCATACGCACGTCTTCGCTGCGCTTGGTGTCATGGGTGGAGGTGGTGTTCAGGGTATAGGGCCAAGTTTCCTGGCGGCGTCGGTTGAAACGGTGGAAATCCTCCGGGGACACCACCAGGAAGTCGGTCCCCACTTCATTGAGGGAAATCAGTGGGTTATCAACGTAAAGGGTCGTATCCTCCAGGCCCTTGGCCATGATGGGGCCGGTGAACTGCTGCCAGCGCATGACGAACCGGAGCCAGTCTTCCCGGTGTTCCTCCGCCAGGTTGGGAGGGAAGTCCAGCAGGAGCACCCGGCGCACAAAGTCCAGGGCCGTGGGGTCGAGGGACGGGTGCCAGGTTCTGACGGCCTCAATCACTTGCTCCAGACAGGCCCGGTCCCGGGGGCTGACCTCAAAGCTGCGGATATAGGTGCGGTACACCGGCAGGTGGGCAATCACGGCGCCGATGATTTTCTGCAGCTCTTTTCTGGGGACGTCCCGGGCCTGCCGATCCTGTTCCGCCAGCAGGCTCAGGATATATCCCAGGGTTTCCAGTTCCCCCAGGAAAAGGGTTTCCATGATCAGCTTTTTCTTCTGACAAATCAACTCCGGCCGGGGCAGGGCCGGTTTAACGTAGTGGTTATAAATCCTTTGCACCTCTTTATAGCCCGCCGCGTCGATGAAGAGTCCGTTCACCATATTCAAAAAATCATAGCCCGTGGTGCCGGCCACCGGCCAATCGGGGGGCAAGGCCTCGTCCGCCGCCAGGATCTTTTCCACCACTACATAGAGATTTTCCCGGGAGGCCGGAGCCTTGTTCCCGGCGGGGACCAGTTGGCTTTGCAGCCGCTGGAGGTAGGCCAGGGGATCATATAAACCATCTATATGGTCGACCCGCACTCCGGCAATCTTGCCTGCCCGGATCAGGCTGAACAGCAGGCTATGGCTGGCTTCGAAGACCTGGGGGTCTTCCACTCTGAGACCGATCAAGTCGTTCACACTAAAAAAGCGCCGGTAATTGATCATGTCCAGGGAGAGTCGCCAATAAGCGAGACGATAAGGCTGCAAATTAAGCAGCCGGTCCAGGAGATCAAAGCTTTCCGGCTCCCCCGCCCGACCGTTAAAGATAACGATATTCTCATCCATAAAGGCTTTAATCCGGGGGTTGCTCCGGTAAAGGAACCAGAGATTATTTTTCAGGATTTCTTTTTGCCGGTGTCTTTCCAGGAGCTTTCTCTTGCTGTGGAGGGACCGGGGCGCCAGATGCTCGATCAAGTTGAGGAGGCCCATATAACTCAAAAACGCCGGAGTTCCCTCCCCCAACTTCCGGATCAAAGTTTCCAGGCGGTGAGTCAGGATGAGACCGTAACTTTTAGGGTCCAGGGGAAATTTATGTTCGTAGTAATAGACGAAAAAGCCTTCCTCTTCGTAGCCTAACTTGATCTCCTGATTTTCCAGAACCTGGCTGTAGGGGGAACCTAAAACGGGCTGGAGAATTTTCCCTTCCAGAGTCCGGGTGGGAGGATGCCAGTCAATGTCAAAAAAGATGGCAAAAGGGGAAGCCGGGCCATTTTCCAGGACATCCCTCCACCAGGGGTTATCATGGCTTAAGGCCATGTGGTTGGGAACAATGTCCAACAGGAGGCCCATGCCCCGGGACTTCAGGACCCGGCGCAAAGCTCTGAAGGAGACCCGGGAACCCAGCTCCGGATTGATCTCCAGAGGGTTGGTCACCGAATAGCCGTGGAGGCTGCGGCGCCGGCCCGTAAAGAAAGGGGAGGCGTAAATATCGGAGATGCCCAGGTCATGTAAATAAGGCACCAGGGCTTGGGCGGCGATGAAACGGAAGCCATGGTGAAATTGGAGACGGTAAGTGGCGGCAGGGACTCTATAGCCGGTCATGGTGCGTTCCACGAGGCCATCTACTTAATCAGTCAACCCGGACCGAGAGCTTTTGGCCCAAAGCCACAAAATATTCCACCCAGGTCTGGGCTGGTCCATTCCCTTGTTTTGACTGCCGCAGCTGCCAGGGATAAACGGAATTCAGCATTTCATAATAGATATTCTGCACTTTCCAGAGACGCACTTCAAAGGGCAATTCCGTTGACAGGTTTACCGCGGCCTCCAATCGTTGCAAGTAATCAAGATTGTCTGGATTATGGGAAAATTTCCCGGCCAGGCGTTCGATGGCCTTTCTCAAGGCATACTCCAGTCCGGCGCCTTCCAGTCCCACCTCCAACAGCCGCGCCTCTTCCAAAAGGCCGCGGATGGCATGCAGGTCCAATTCCGGGGCCAGGAAGGCCTCGAGGAGGAAACGGTTTAAAACAATCCCGGCCGTGGCGTGAAAAGGCCGGGGCAGGGGCACTCCCAGTTCCTTATGAAACCGCATCAGGGGAACATTGTAGGTGTAGAGCCGGCTATAAGCGGACCAGACCTCTTCCAGACTAAGTTCGATGATCTGATCCAGGATTTTGCGCTGTTCATCCCGGAAGAGGGACCGCAGAGAGTAGGTGGAGTCTCCAAAGTGTTGATCGATGCGGCGGACGGTCTCGGGAAAGTCCGTCCAGGAAAAGGCCTCGGTCACTTCCCAGGCCATGTCTCCGTAGGCCTTTTCTCCCTGAAACTCCCGCACACCGCCGCAGAGGTTGTGGTCCCCAAAATGCAGCACCCCAAAACTTAAAATGGCTGAATTCCAGGTAATATCGGAGGAAACCCTGATCCGCCCCACTGCCAGCTTGGCCTTACCCACTTCTGACAGCCGGTAATCCTCCCGGTCAATGGTATAGCAAAATATGCGGTCCTGGTCATGATAATCTTCGAAGAGGGAACTGATGGCATAATGGGAGCCCACCGTGAGCAAGTCCACCATGGCGGGTTTGACAAACTCGGCAAAAATCCGGCGGCCGTCTCCCAGGGCCGGGATATTACTCTTGGCCCGCTCCAGCCGTTCCAGAAAGTGGGCTTCATGATCGTCTCCCAGGATATCCCGGGCCAACTGGACCACGCGGCCGGCATACTGCAAAACTTGCACAGTTTCCAGACCTGAGAGTTCATCGAAAAACCAGCCGCAGCTGGTATACATCAGCATGGCATGACGCTGCATCTCCAGGAGTTTGAGGACGGTGCTCTTCTCTTCAGGCTCCAGGGTCCGGGACGCGTGCCGCTGGAGGAATTGTTCCACTTCCTGACGGTCCCGGTTGAGGATGACGGCGATATAATCGTCCCTGGCGGCCCAGGGGTCTTGCAGATAGCGGGAGATCATCTCCTCATACTGCGGGGCCAGGGTATCCCGCAGCCAGTCCAGGGCTTCCCTCAAAGGCGTCCGCCAGGCCTGGCTCCACCCCGGGTGCCCGCCGCTGTTGCAGCCGCAATCTTTCCACCAGCGCTCCACGCCGTGGGCGCAACTCCAGGAAGATTTCTCGAAAATCCTCACTTCATGGCCCGGGGGGTGTTTCTCCAGAAACTCCCCATAGTTGGTGATGCGGGCCAGGTCGCTCTTTTCCAGGTAATCCAGGGCATAAGCCAGGGCCATATCACCGTGGAACCGATGGTGCCCGTAGATTTCCCCATCCGTGGCGATATGCACCATCTGGGGCCAAGGCCGGTCTTCGGAGAAAGCGTTGACCAGGCGCATGGCCAGGTTTTCGCCCCGCTCCAGCAAGTCTTCAAAAGCGATGGCCCGGGAGATGGGGCCGTCATAAAAAAAGAGATTGATGCTCCGGCCTGAACACAACTTCAGGAGATACGGCGTAGTGGGGTCGATGCGGCCGCCGCTCACGTCCCGCCACTGGCGCTGGCCGATCTTGCGGACCTTATGGGCCTGGTGGGGCGCCAGAATGGTAAAGCGGATGCCCAATTGAGCCATAATCTCCAGGGTCTCCAGGTCCACCGCGGTTTCCGGCAGCCACATCCCTTCCGGGAGCCGCCCGAAACGGTGCTCAAAATCCCGGATGCCCCAGAGCACCTGGGTATATTTATCCCGGCGGTGGGCCAGGGGCATGATCATGTGGTTGTAAGCCTGGGCCAGGGCGGAGCCGTGGCCGGAGAAGCGCTGCTCACTCTCCCGGTCGGCCGTCAGGATGGCCTCATAGATCTCGGGGGCTTTCGCGGCCAGCCAGGTCAGGAGAGTGGGGCCGAAATTGAAACTCATCCAGGCATAATTGTTGGGCAGCCCGATGATCCGGCCTTCACTATCGAGAATACGGGACACGGTGTTGGGGGCGTAACACTCGGCCGAGATTTTTTCATTCCAGTCGTGATAAGGATAGGCGGAGTCCTGGAGTTCGATGTCTTCCAGCCAGGGATTTTCCCGGGGAGGCTGGTAAAAATGCCCGTGGATGCAAATATACCTTGCCATCAAGAGGCGTCCTCTTGGAGATAAACCAGAAAGGACTGGGGAGAAAGCCTGAAGGAAAGCGGGGCTCCGCCCTCGAGCACCTCCGGGGCTTCGCTCCCCGGTCCCCGCCACTGGGCCGCGGCGGAATCCAGCCTTTTTCGCCAGCGACCCGGAGGCCAGGGGAGAGAAAGCTGCAAAGGTTCCTGGCCGAAATGGCACAAGAGCACCGCTTCGCCATCGGCATCGATCAGCCGCACCCACAGCACCTTTTCCGCCTCATATCCTTTAACTTCGCGGTCCCGCCGCCCTAAATCGGTGAGCAAGGATAACTCCCGGCGCAGATTTAACAATTCCCGGTGAAATTCCAGGAGAATTTTATGTTTCCCCTCTTCCCGGAGGCGGCGGTTCAGCTTGGACCGGGAAAAAGTCTCCTCCCCCTGGGGATCAGGGGGCTCCCCCAGCCACTGAAACGCGGCGAACTCTTCTTGGCGCCCCTGACGCACGGCCTCAATCAGGCCGGGGTCCCCATGACTGACGAAATAGAGAAAGGGCGCAGTTTCCCCGTATTCCTCCCCCATAAAGAGCAGGGGCATAGAGGGGGAAAGGAGCGTCACCCCGGCAGCCAACTTCAGGGCCTCAAAGGAGACCAGGCTGCTGAGGCGCTCCCCGCCCAGGCGATTGCCTATCTGATCGTGGTTTTGGGCAAAGACCACCCAGCGTTCGGCGGCGATATCCCGGGAGCAAGAACCATGACGGCGGCGGCGATAAGGGGAATATTCCCAGGAATAAATGAAGCCTTCCCGCCAGGCCTTGGCCAGTTGCTCCAGACGCCCGAAATCCAGATAATAGCCGGTCTGCTCGCCGGTCAGAAGGGTGTGTACCGCATGGTGAAAATCATCATTCCAATGGACGTCCAGGCCGTACCCCCCTAATTCGGGAGACCGCACCAGGCGCACGTCGTTGAGGTCGGACTCCGCCATCAGATAGATTTTCCGGCGCCAGCGCGCCTTAGCCCGGTGCACCGTCTCCGCCAGTTCCGCCAAAAACGGCTGCGGCGACAGATCGACAATGGCGTGCAGGGCATCCAGGCGCAAGGCGTCGATATGATATTCGCCGGTCCAAAAAAGAGCGTTTTCCAGGAAAAGCCGCCGCACTTCATCGCTTTCCGGGCCGTCGAAATTCATGGCCGGCCCCCAGGGAGTGCGATAGCGGTGAGTGAAATAAGGGCCATAGTTGGCCAGGTAATTGCCTTCCGGGCCCAGGTGGTTATAGACCACGTCCAGGATCACGGCCAAGCCCCGTTGATGGCAGGCGTTTACCAGTCTCTTCAGGCCCGGGGGCCCCCCATAACTGTGCTGCACCGCGTAAGGGTAAACCCCGTCGTAGCCCCAGTTGCGCTCCCCGGGAAACTGGGCCACGGGCATCAACTCCAGGGCGGTGACGCCCAGCTCTTTAAGCTCATCCAGATGGGGAATAATTGCGTCAAAGGTGCCTTCCGGGGTAAAAGTCCCCACGTGCAGCTCATAGATGACGTAATCCCTTAAGGGGAGACCGGACCAGTGGAGGTCATTCCAGGGGAAAGTCCGGTCCACCACCTGTGAGGCCCCGTGGACCCCTAAGGGCTGCCACCGGGAGGCTGGATCGGGAAAATCCCGTTCCCCCTCCAGCCGGTAAAAATAGTGGCTGCCCGGTTCCACCCCGGCGGCCACGCCAGAAAAGTAGCCTTTTTCTACTTTTTCCAGGGGATAGAGAGCCTCCCGGGGAGAGACGAGGCGCACCTCCACTCGTTCAGCTTGCGGGGCCCACACCCGGAACCCGCAGCGCCCTTCTCCCAGATAGATGGCTCCTAAATGTTTCATATTATTAAAGTTCGATCACCCGGCTGCCGGGGTTTTCCAATAACGACAGCAGGGTCAAATAATCCCGGATATTGCGGGTGATGAGGAAGTGTTCCCGGGCGAATTCCTGGGCCAGTTTCCCTATGCGTTTGGCCAGTTCCGGGCGGTGCAACAAATAGCGGATGCGGAAAGCACAGCCCTCCGGGGAATTGACCAGAAAACCGGTGTTATAATCCCGGAGCTGGAGAACAATACCGCCCACGGCGCCGCCGATCACCGGCTTGCCCTTCCACATGGCCTCGGTCACCGTCAGGCCGAAGCCTTCCCGGGTGGATTTCTGCAGAATAATATCCGCGGCCCGCTGCAGGGCGTTGATATCGTGATGCGCGTCCGGAGGCAGCAAAAGCACATTAATGTCCGGTTCCCCCTGGGCCGCTTCCTTGACCTCCGCTAACGTCTCGGCGCCTTCCGGATCGTCCGTGGCTTCCCCCCCCGCCAGAATCAATCTGCAGGGCGTATGTTTGCGCACCATGTGGAAGGCCTGGATGACCCCCAGGGGGTCTTTAAAAGAATCGAACCGGGAGACTTGCAGGATGATGGGTTTATCCCGCTCAATTTCCAGGCGGTCCAGGACCTCCTGGATTTCCTCCTGGGTCAGCTCCCGGTTCTTTTCGCTTAACGGGTCGATGGAAGGCCGGATGAGATATTGGGGGTGGGGCAGGTTCTGGGCAAATTGCGACATGGAAAAAACGGAGGCGTCATATTTGCTGACGATCTCCCGGAGGAATTTCCAGACCTTGATGTTGGGTTTAGAGACATCGATATGGCAGCGCCAGATCCAGTGTTTGACCCGGGAGCGCATTTCGTTGATGAGCCAGGCCGGCTGCGGATCGTGCACCAGGATGAAGTCGGCTTCCCAAGTAAAGCGTTGGGCGTTCTCCCGGTTGATTTCCTGGTAGTGGTTCAACAAGGACTGGTTAAGCCGCACGTTTTGTCCTTGCAAGGCGTTATGAAAGGCCTTGGTGACTTCGAAAAAGGCGGGGTCCCCTTCGATTACCTCCCACTTGGTATCCAACCCCACCTGGTTCAACAACGGTACGGCCCGGGACAGGATCTCCGCCACTCCGCCGCCCTTGCGGGTGGAATTGACATGGACGAAACACCGGGGTCCCAGGCGCTCCGCCAGGCGGAAGAGCTGGTCCACCACTTCCTCCCCGACAATGGGCCGGTAGTCATCCAGGGTAATCACAAAATGCTCCCAGATGCTGATGGATTAAGGCCAGGAGGGTGTCCCGCACTTCCTTCAAGGTGTAGAAGTAAACGTCAATATCCCGAATGGCCGTCACCAACTCCGGCAGGCCGAAATTGAATTCCATCCAGTAGGAAAAATCATCTATATGGCGCATTCCTAGGCGGCGGCGGGCCTCAAAAAAATGGTAATAAACGGAATCCAACCCCACCTTCCCCAAAGTCCGGCAAAATTCCTGCAAGGTGCTGGCCGGAGTTTCGCCTTGAATGACCACCATGGAGGCTTCGCAGAAATGAAACTCAAACCCGGGGCGGGCCCAGGGCACACTGGGCAAATCCCACAAGTATTCATCCAGGATTTCCAGCATCGCCTCCCGGACCTGCTCCATGTCGCCGTAATCAAAGGGATCGAAGGAACTGAGTTTTTCTGCCAATTTGATGTCTTGCAGGGCGGTGGCGGCCCAGAGGGCGAACTCATTGGGATATTCCACCACCGGTTGGGTCACGGCCAGGCGGGATTGCAAGAGATGGTAGTAAATCACCGATACGTCCACTTCCCGCAAGGTATGCGCCAGCTCCCGCAGGTTGACGGCCTTCCGGCCCAAGGGCATGGTCATTAAAAAACATTCCCGGAACCAGAAGGGGTTCTCTGCCGGTTGCTCCGGATCAAAATTCATGATTCTCTTCTCCCCAACGTCAGCAAAGGATGGCCCCGGTCAGGGGCCGGTTCAAGTTAAATACCTTCCAAGTCGGTACCCACAGGGGGGATCGCGGCCTTCTTTTGTAATATTAATCATTTATTTCGGCATCTCAAAGCCCAGCAGATAAAACATGGCCAGGAAAACGGTAATCAGCATGGGGATAAAGCAGACTTTTATGTAATGGAGGAAAGAAATGTGGTAGCCGGCCTTCTCCGCCAGGCCCACGGTGACCACGTTGGCGGAAGCGCCGATCATGGTGCCGTTGCCGCCCAGACAGGCCCCTAAAGCCAGGGACCACCAGAGGACGTCATTGGAGACGCTCATGCTCTGGTTCAGAAAGGCGACGATGGGCAGCATGGTGGCGGTGAAGGGAATATTATCGACAAAGGCGGAGGCGATGGCCGCCACCCAGAGGATCATGACCGCGGCCACCGTCAGATTGCCCCCGGAGGCGTCCCGCACCCACTCGGCGATGATTTGGATCAAACCGGTCTCTTCCGCGCCGGCAATGACCATAAACAGGGCCATGAAGAAAATCAAGGTGGGCCATTCCACTTCGTGTTCCAGCATCTCCACAATATCCACCCGGGAGATGACCAGCAAGACCATGGCCCCGGTCAGGGCGGCAATGGACGGCTCCATGTGCAGGACGCCATGCACCACAAACAAGAAGATGGTGAAGCCCAGCATCCCCAGACTCATGGCGGTGAGTTTGACATCAGTGATGCGGTATTGCTCCCGCAAGTATTCAATGGTGCGCTCCACATCCCTGGTTTCCGCCTTGAGATAATCCTTCTTATACCAGTAAACATAGTAGATCAGCGTTATCACCAGGCAAATCAGACAGATGATTGCCAGATGCCCCACAAACTGGGCAAAGGTGAGTTTGGCATAAGAACCGATGAGGATGTTGGGGGGATCACCGATCAGGGTGGCGGTGCCTCCGACGTTGGAGGCGAAGACTTCGGGGATCAGAAAGGTGATGGGGTTGATTTTCAAGGTGACCGCGATCTCGATGGTCACCGGGATCATGAGCAACATGGTGGTGACGTTATCCAGAAACGCGGAGGCGATGGCGGTGACCACCATGAGGATGGCCGAGAGGATAAAGATATTCCCCCGGGCCAGGGCATAGGATTTATAGGCCAGCCATTGAAAGAGCCCGGTCTTCTTCAAGACCCCGACAATGATCATCATGCCCATGAGGAGAAAGATGACGTTCATGTCGATGGCCCGCATGGCGTCTTCGAAGGACAGAATAAAATAGCCTTTGTCGAAGGTGCCCAGGGTATAGCTGATGAACATGATCAAGGCGGCTCCGAGTAAGGCGGCCAGGGTCCGGTGCATCCACTCCCCGGCGATGATCACGTACACCAGGAGCAAGATAATGCTGGAGATCCAGAAGGCCGGGGTGATGGCCCGGTACATGGTGAGACTCCGGGTCGTCTGATACAGTTTGTTGCCCTCGGCATCCGTGCCGCTCTCCACGACTTTCACCGGGAGGGGACCGATCTTCCGCCAGGAGGGTTTGGCGGCCGTTACTTGCACCTCGGCCCCCGGCAGGGAGCCGGGAGGCAAGATAAATTCCCCTAAAAAGCTGCCGGATTTACCGGTGACGATTTCCTCCTCCTGGCCCTCGGGCTTCAGATGGCGGCCGTTTACCAGCACCTCCACCTCCACTTCCTTGACCCCCCGGCCCTGGAGGTTTTTAACGGCCCCCGCCAGGGTCAGGCGATCACCGGGTTTCGCCGGGGCGGCCGGAACCGCGGCTGCCGCTAGAGAAACGCCGAGGAATATACAAAACAAGACTATGGTCGATATTCTCATTTTTTTTAGCATGTTGGTATTCCCTTATTCAGAAAAGCAGCGACTCTGCTTGGGGAAGTTCACGGTTGAGACCTCTGCGAAGGTCTCAATTGCTGTTTTTTTAATCAAAATGTGAAGCAGGCGCCCTCGCCTGCTACTAAATAAGGGGTGGACAGCCGAGGGCGGCTGTTCCACATGAGACTTTCGCAGAGATCTTAAGTTTAAGGTTCAAGGTTCAAAGTTTAGAGCCGCGCCTCCGGTAACTCATTATGACTTATGGGTTACCCGGCGGCTTAAGAATGACTGGGCTGAAAAGTTATTACTGGTGGCACAGGCTTTCCAGCCTATGCGGACCTAAGGGGCGGGCGAGACGCACGCCATAGAAACTTTTCATGATTTACGAGTGGGCCCCAGGCCCGTGAGGAACTTTTCGAAAAAATTTTGTCAAGCGCGCCTTGCACACCCTCAATGATGTCGGGGCAATGCAGACTGTTTAATGGACGCTTAAGACTCGGATCTTAGAAAACCATCAGTCGCTGAGCACGAAGTCGGCAATCTCCTGGAAGACATCGCTCCTCCGGACCATGCCCACCACCCGTTGCTCTTCCATGACCGGGATCCGGACAATATCCTCTTTAAGCATCAGCAGCAGGGCCTTGGCCAGGGAGTCGCCGACGGCCACCGTGGCCTTGATGGGGCTCATAACCTCGCTCACCGGGGTCTCGGCGGCCTCCTTCACTGCGGGGCCCGAGATGTCCGTTTCCAGGCTGGAGACGGCGGCCTCCAGATCAATGGCGGCGCGTAACTTGACGATAGTCCCTTGAAGAGATTTGGGGATCAGACCGCGGATGATTCCCCCCAGGGACAAGACGCCCAGGAGATGGTATTTTTCATCGAATACCAGCACCGACCGGGGCTCGAAAGCGCCCTCGAACTTAATGGCCGCCTCCCGGACAATGGCCATGGCCTGGCGCAGGGTAAACCAGTAAGGAACATGAGGATAATCCTTCAGGGGAATCATCAAGTCCTGGACTTTCTTCCGATAAGGCATATCTCCCTCCATCCTAAAGGTTGAAGCTGAGAATCAAGGTTTTGCAGAAAACTCTAAATGGAAATCGAGGATAGCAGTGGGCTGGGTTAAATAAAAGCAGATTCTCTTTAAACTGCCTGGGAAATCCATAGGACATGGCCGCGAATATCCACTTCCTCCAGCTCAAACTCTTTAATTTGCGGATTATCAAAGGCCAGGCGGTATCTCCCGGGCAGCTTGTTCAACCTGCACATCAGATAGGTGTCATCGAGACGGACTACGAAAATGCCCCCCTGGGCGAATTGGCGCTGGGTCAGGCTGATAATCACGGTATCCCCGGGTTTAATGGTGGGCTCCAGGGCATGTTCGGCCATCACCAGGGCCACCAGGTCATCATCTTCGGCCCCCGCTTTGTTGAGTTCCGATTTTTGCAGGGCCAGATACGACGTGGCGTGTTGCTCGTAATTTCCATCCCGCAGGTTCTGCAGGGTTTTTATCAGGGGCACCAGCTTGAAGGCGTACCTGCTTTGATCGATGAGGGCCTGGCCCATCTCCACATCGGTCAGGGCCAATAACAGGGGCAAGGCCAGGCCTGAATGACACACGGCATACATCAGCCAGCGGTCCGGGATTTTGCCGTGGCGCTTGGCATTATTGACCGCCTGTTCGGATATTCCCAGCTTTTGGGCCAGTTCCCGGTCCGTCTCCACCCCCAGGGCCATCATGATTTTGCAGTAAAGCTGTTCCCCGGAGGAATCCAGCATCAGGCCGAAATCATGATATTTCAAGGAGGCCAGACTCTTTAACCGAAACACCCTGCTTCCTCGATTGATATTTTTTAATTAATAATTGAAAATCATAAACTATCGATATGTTCTTTTCAAGAATTTTAGGAGGGTCCTGCCTTTTTCCATTTGCGGGGACCGGTCTATTATTTGATAAATTTCAAATCCTTCAGCTTTTGCACCAACTTCTCCTGAGAAATTTCCCCTTCGTGGCGGAAGACCTCTTTCCCGGCGGCATCCAGGAAGACCTGGGTGGGTATGATAACAATCCGGTAGTACGCTTTTTTGCCGAGACGGGCAACTTGAAATCGGTGCCGGGGATCCTTGGCAGGTGGCCCAGAGGCTGGGGCCGGTATTGGCTTACTCGGCCCGGCCCAAAAGATTGGAGATGGCGGCCCCTTCGGGGCAGAATCAGGATGGGGCTCAGGTGGCGGGTTGCGGGAAGGGGGAGGCCCTTAGCCTGCGGCCTCCCCCTCTCCCTGATTATGGCTTCTTCACCAATCCCTGGCCGGGATTAGCATTGCGGGAGGGAGATGACGAAATTTGAACCGTCGCCTCTGGGCTCGTACCAGATATCTCCGCCTTGTTCCTTGATGATATCCTTAACGAGGCGGAGGCCCAGGCCCAGACCCCGGGCCCCGTCTCCTTTAATCACCTGCCTGGAGCCGGGGAACAACAGAGGCTGGTTTTCTTCAAAGACCTGCCCCCCGCTGTTCCGGACTTTCAGGCAGCAATTGGCGCCCCGTTCTTCCAGGTCGATGGTGATGGTGCAGCCGTCGCCGCCGTATTTGATACCGTTACCAAACAGGTTCCGGAAGACGCTCTTTAAATATAACTTGCTGCCTTTGATGGGGATGGTGGCCGCGGACATGGTTTGCAGACGGTTATCGATGGTGATGCCGTGGTCCCGGATCTCTTCCGAAAATTCCTCCAGGATCGGGGCCACGATCTCCTCTCTTAAATCCACCAATTCGGAGTTGAGGGTGACGTCTTTATTCCCGCCCAGGAAATGAGCCATATATTCTTCGCTTAGACCCACTATTTTCTTGACCCGGGAATGGAGCTCCTGGACCTTTTGACTCGCCTCCGCATCCATGTAACCGTGGCTTCCCCGGAGCAAAAGCTGTAGGGCTGCTGAGGTGGTAACCATGGCACCGCGGATATCGTGAAACATGATGGCCAGCTTGTTCAAAACCCGCTCATTAATGGCAGCCAGCCGCACCTGCGAGTCGGATTGAGCCGGCTTGGCCTCCTCCAGGCTCCCCAGGCATCTGGCCACCCGCCGCCATAGCTCCACGGGACTGCAAGGCATGAGGACATAATCATCGATTTTCAGGCGATAGGCTTCCAGGGGAAAGGCCACCTGGTTGTCGCCCCCCAAGATTATGACCCGGATTTCCGGATTCAGCTTCCTGGCCCGCTTCACCACCTCCAGGGCCTCAGGGCTCTCCTGGGTCAGGGTGGCTACAAACAGATCATAATTTTTCCGGGCCAAGGACTCAATCGCAACCTCGGGAGAAGATACCGCCGCCACCCCATAGCCTTTAGATTCCAAGGCCCAAGCCAGGGTATAGAATAAAGGGGAGCCGTTATCCAACAAGAGCACTTCGTAGGCAGCCATGACTTTCTCCTCTTCGGCTTTACAGGTGAGTCAATGTCACCAATTGAGGTTACCCGATTGCTGCATTATCGATACAACTCTTTTTTGGGGAAAAAAACAATCGGTCAAAAGACCTAATTCCTAGTAGGTAAAAGTACCTAGTGAACCCCATTAGTAGCTTAACCTAAGAAATCTATTAAATAAAATAGCCAGAGAAATATACATTTGCTTATTTTTTTTTGGGGCGTGTGCATTTAGTTGAACTGAAAATGAAGAAATCTTTTCTCGGCTCCACTTTTCCCCGGCAATGGTTGCAACCGGTTGTTGCCGCAGTCGGCCCGGAGAGGAATATGGGGCTGTGGATCATTATTGGTCCCTGTCTGCCTAGATCGAGGGAGAAAAGTAAGTTTCTCCGCAACGGATTTTTTCGATGGCCGGACACAAGTCGAGATCGAGGTTATCTTTAACGACAAATCCCTTCGCGCCGTTCTGCCGGGCGTAATTTAGGTACTCCTGGTGTTCATACATGGACAGAAAGAGGATTTTGATCCCGCCACCAATCGCCTTGATCTTTTTGATGGCCTCCAGATCACGCAGACTGGGCATGGAGATATCGACGATAACCATATCCGGAGTTTCCGTTCTCAGGATCTCCAAAAGCCGCTGGCCGTTACCTGCTTCACCCACCACCTGGAGATCGTCCATGGCTTCAATGATTCTTTTTACTCCCTGACGGACCATTTCGTGGCCGTCAGCCAACACCACCGAAAATGGCCGTTCCATAGCTATTCCCTTTTCCTGCTGTAGCGCAGGTGCGTGTTGGTTGGGCATAATGATAAAATTTAGTAACATTTCCACACCTTAAATGGTTGAGTCTAATGCAGCTGCAACAGTCTCAGGCCGGCTTCATAAATCTTTTTGCCCCGGAAAGATCCCAGTTGCCGGTAGGATAACCTGACCCTGGTTAACGGGGGAAGGGCCAACTCCTTATGTGGACGGCCGCCGGTCAAGGATAAGGTCTTGATGTCTTCTTTTGTTTTCGCGACCGGAACCGAGGGAGGCCAAAACTCTTCAGCCCCTGCAGCTCCCATCTTTTTATGGCGCCACCCCATATTCCCGATCCTTTCCTTAAAAATTGTCCAAGTGCTAGAGCGCAGATGAAAATAACGTCTACCACGAGATGGAGTTTATTCTTTTTATTAGTTTGCGGGGAGGAAGTAAATTGGTAGTAATACCTATTTAGATATCGGTAAAACTACCTAGATGCTGGGAAAAGGTTGGGGATGGGGCAGACAGGTTTAGTTTCCGTCGGTGGAGGTGTAACCTTTTTGGATGGCGTACTTCACCAGGTCTGCGGTCTTTTTAAAGTTCAGCTTGCGCATGATGTTGGCCCGGTGGTGCTGCACCGTCCGGGAACTGATAAAGAAGAGGTTGGCAATCTCCTTGCTGGACTTGCCTTCAGCAATGAGCTTGATAATCTCTCTTTCCCGGGTGGTCAAAACCTCCGAGGAAAACTTTCCCTCTCCTTCCCGGGGCCGCTGGCGCTCCAGGAAGATATCCGTCAGTTGGGGAGCCAACAAGGGGGAGATATAGGAGCCTCCCTGGCGGATGGTTTTGATGGCGGCAAAGAGTTCCACGTCCGCATCTTCTTTCAGCAGATAACCTTCAGCACCGGCCGAGAGAGCGTGATACAGATATTCCCTGTCTTTGTGCATGGTGAGAATAATGATCCTGATCTCGGGATAGGTCATTTTGATTTCCCGGGTAGCCTCCAATCCCCGGAGATTGGGCATGGAAACGTCAACAATCACCATGTCCGGGGGAGATTGTTTGACGATTTCCAATAACTGCAAACCGTCGCTTGCCTCCCCGACCACCTCTAATTCTGCGTTTTCCTGGATGATCCTTTTGACACCGCGGCGGAACATCTGATGGTCATCAGCCAGGACAATACGGTATCGGTTCGGCAAGACTCGCTCCTCCTCTGAAGGAAGAAATGTGGTTACCCTTCCGGCCCTTTGGTGGAGTCAGGTTAATCTCTTGGCTGACCCACCGGGATGGCGCAAATAATGCGCGTGCCCCGGCCTTTCTGACTATCGATCTGGAGAGAACCGCCCAGCATTTTGGCGCGTTCATTCAGAGCCGCCAGCCCCAGGCCCTTCTCCCGGGAGGAATGGCCCAGGATCAGGCTTGCTTCAAATCCCCGGCCGTCATCCTCCACTTCCAAGAGGACCGCCCCCTCAGCCTGACGGATGGCCAGATGCACCTTGCCGGCTTGGGCGTGTTTGGCGATATTGGTCAGGGATTCCTGGAAGATCCGGTAAATAATGATCTGGACCTCCTTGGGAAAAAGATAATCCAGATCGACCCCATCAAAATCATGACTGATTACATAGTAATTGCTGAATTCGTTGACCAGGTATTTCAAGGCCGGGGCCAGACCCAGGTCTTCCAGAATGGCGGGGCACAGGGCCCGGGAAAGGCGCCGCACTTTTTCAATGGTTTCATCGAGATAGAGGGTAATATTTCCCAGTTCTTCTTTGACCTCCGGCGGCTCCAGCAAATACCTCCCGGCGGTGCGCAGGCTCAGTTTTAACACGGTCAGGCTCTGCCCCAACTCATCATGAAGCTCCCGGGAGAGGCGCTTGCGTTCATCCTCCGGGGCGGTAAGAATCTGGGAAGCCAGGAGGCGCAGTTTGTGCTCCGATTCCCGGAGGTCTTCTTCAGCGCGCTTCCTGGCGGTGATGTCCTGCCCCACGGCAATGACGCCCAGGACCTCTCCCTCTTTCCCCAGGAGGCGGTTGACATTCCACAGAAACGCGCGCTCACCGCCATTCCGCAGCTTGAGGGGCATTTCAAAGCCCCGGATTTCCTGGCCGGCCAGGACATGCTTCATGTTGGCCCTTACTGCTTCCTCATAGGCCTCGGGAACAAATATTTTCCAGAACTCTTTTCCCAGCATCTCCTGGCGCCGCCAACCGGTGACCCGTTCGGCTTCCGGGTTGCCCTCCAAGATGATCCCTTCCGGGGAGGCCACGCCGATAACGCTGGCCGCGGTTTCAAAAAGCGTGCGGAAACGCTCCTCACTCTCCCGGAGTAGCTCCTGGGCCTGCTGGCGCTGCCGCCGCAATTCGGCTTCTTCCAGGGCCCGTTCCACGGCGGCGCCCAACCGGGCCAGCCGCTGTTTCAGCACATAATCCGTGGCCCCTTCTTTCAAGGAATCCACGGCCACTTCTTCACCCATGGCCCCGGAAACAAAGATAAAGGGGATTTCCGGGCAAATCTTCCGGGCCAGTTTGAGGGCGGAAAGACCGTCAAAGCTGGGCAGGCTGTAGTCCGCCAGGATCACCTCCGGGGGGCGATTCCTTATTTCCTCCAGGAAATCCTCCCGGGTGTCCACCCGCCGGTGGGTGAAGTCAATCTTGGCCTTGCGGAGTTCGAATTCCACCAGCTCGGCGTCACTGGCCACATCTTCCAGGATCAAGATGTCTAATTTTTCCGTCAAGACTACTGCACCGCCTTCAAGGTTGCCGCCTGAAACGTACTAATAGAGCGTTTTTATAGCACCCTTTAAAGTCCGCCTCAAGTCGGCACCTTGTTCAACAACAACCAATAGAGCCCCATATCGGCCACGGATTGGGCGAACTTGTCAAAGTCCACGGGCTTGACAATGTAGCTGTTCACTCCCAATCGGTAGCTCTCGACAATGTCCTGTTCTTCCTGGGAGGAAGTCATAACCACCACCGGAATTGCGCGGGTGCGCTCATCCGCCTTGACCCGGCGGAGGACCTCCATCCCATCCACTTTGGGAAGCTTTAAATCGAGAAGGATCACCTTGGGACGGGAATTGTAGTTCCGGCTGGCATAGACACCGGTGGAGAAGAGGAAGTCCAGGGCCTCGGCCCCGTCCTGGAGTACCTGCACTTTGTTGGCCAGACCATTTTTCTTCAAGGCCCTGAGAGCCAACTCCACGTCATGGGGATTATCTTCGATGAGAACTATCTCTATGGCGTCAAGGCTAATCACCGGTCTTCTCCTTTCCGCGGCAGGGTAAAATAAAAAGAAGCTCCGCTATCCACCTTGCCGGTGGCCCAGAGGCGGCCTCCGTGCCGGGTGATGATGCGCTGGACAATGGCCAGGCCCACACCCGTACCGTCAAAATCCTCCCGCCGGTGTAAGCGCTGAAAGACCCCGAAGATTTTCCCCACGTAGCGTATGTCGAAGCCTACGCCATTATCCTTAATAAAATATATATTTTCTTTCCCTTCTGTCCAGCCGCCCACCTCAATTATCGCTTTTTCCCTGGGTTGGGTGAATTTGACGGCGTTGCCCAGGAGATTGACCAGGACTTGATTGATCAGGCTGCGGTCCCCAAAGGCCGGGGGCAGGGGATTCAAGATCAGCTCTATCTGCCGCTCCCCCATTTGCGCCCGCAGTTCCCCGAATACCGAGGTGACCAGGCCTCCCAGGTCGATTTCCTGGGCCCTGATCTCCTGGCGGCCCAGGCGGGAAAGGGCCAGAAGATCGTCAATCAATTCCGCCATAATCTGGGTGTTGCTGCGGATCACCTCCAGGAGCCGCAGGCCCTCCTGATCCAATTTACCTAGGTAGTCTTCCCGGAGTATGCGGGCAAAGCCCTCGATGGCCCTGAGCGGCGTGCGCAGGTCGTGGGACACGGAATAGGAGAAGGCCTCCAATTCCTTGTTGGCGGCCTCCAGTTGCAAGGTGCGTTCACTCACCTCCCGGATGCGTTCGCTGAGCTCCAGGTTCAACTTCCGGACCTTCTCCTCCGTCTCCTTGCGCCGGGTGATGTCCTGGAACAGGCCCACCGCACCGCTGCTGAGACCTTGCAGGTCTTTGATGGGCGCGGTGTTTACCAGCAAGTCCCGGTGCCGGCCATCCGGCCAGGACAGGACCATCTCTACGTTCCGGTGAGTCTCACCTTCTCTGGCGGAGCGGAACAATGGCTGATCCCCGGGGACACAGGCCGTGCCGTTTTCCCGGCAGAATTGGAAGAGGGCGCACTCAGGAGAATCCTCGGCGCAGCCCTCGGGGTGGGAATAGAGCCGGTCCGCGGCCGGGTTGGTCATCAGTACTCGCCCCTGCTCATCGGCCACCACAATGGCCTCCGGCGCGCTGGTGATGATGGCCTGGAGCCGGGCCCGCTCCATCTCCAGTTCCCGGATCAGCTTTTCCCGCTCCTCTTCCGCCCGCTGATTGGACAGAGCCATGGCTGCCAGCTCTCCGAAACCGGTAGACAGGCGGACATCGTTTTCATCGAATCCCCCGGGTTTATTTCCCAGACCCAGCAGGCCCACAGCCCGGCTTTTCATGACCAGGGGGGAAAACAGGACATTATCCAAGACTGTGTGCCCCGGGGGGAGGAAACGGGCATGGCCGCTGGAGGGATAATCGTTGTCATACACCGTTTGACAGGTCTGACAGGCTTCCGCCCGCAGTCCTCTGAGCGGCATGGGCAGCGAGGGATCCACCTGACAGTCCCGCCCGCCCGTATCCAAAAAGAGGACTTCGTTCGCCTGGCCATCGGGGCTAAGCAAGGCGATATAGCCGGCGGTAGCGCCGATTAATTCCTTACAGGAATCGTAGATAGAGCGGGTGATCTCCGGGAAATCCCCGGATTTCAACACCGCCCGGGTGGCCGTAAGCAAAGCGGCGATTTCCGCCTGGCGCTGCCGGGCATCAATCAGGGCCTGACGCAACCCTTCTTCCGCCCGTACCCGGTTGATGGCCGTCCCCAGGGTCATGGCGATTCTTTCCAGGCGCTCCACCAGGCTCAAGGGCACCAGGTTCTCCCGGTGGTCGGCCAGATGGATAAGTCCCAGAATCTCCCCTCCAAAGATGATGGGCACCAGGGCCACGGACTCATAACCGAATTGGTGGCAGACGTTGCGGGTCTCGCCCAGCAGGCCCGGAGGGCTGGTGGCTAACAGGTGGGAAAAATTGTTGATATAACAGGAGGAGCCCCGGGTATAGACCGGTAAATCAGGGTCAGTATCTCCCTTGACCACGTTGATGCACAAGCACCGGTCGTACTTGGTGCACAGCCGGCTCTCCGAAGCAATGAACTCCTCACTGAAGCCGGTATGGGCCTCGTAGGGAATGTTTCCCTCCTCATCCAGGATGCGGATAGCCGCCGCCTCACACCCGGTGTATTCCTGCACCGCGGCCGTATAATCCTGGAGCAGGCGGTCCATCCGCGAGTGACGGTTGGAGATTTCCAGAAAATTCTTGGAGGCGGAGAGACTCTCTTCCGCACCTTTGCGGGAGGAGATGTCTATACCCACGCCAACGAGGCATTTTTTTTGGTCAAGCGTGATCATCAACCCCGTAAAGAAATAAGGGGTTTTCCGGCCATCCTTGGAAACGAACTCTGCTTCCGCGGTCGCCTCTCCCTTGGCGAAGACCTCCTGAACTCTCTGTTTGATTAGATGCTTATCTTCGCCAAGGAAGAAATCTTCCGGGGACATTCCTGCGAGTTCTTCTGAGGCGTATCCGGAAACACACTCATAATTCTTATTCCATTTTAGGAATCTTCCTTCCGAATCAAACAGATAGAAAACCCCTGGTAAGCTTTCTATCACATTTTCGGAGAACCTCTTTTCCCGGCGCAAGGCCTCCTCGCCCAGTTTCCGCTCGGAGATGTCCTGGGTCGTGCCAAATCCGCCTAAAAGCCGGCCCTGGGAGTCGAACTCCAGTTCGGCCCTTTCCCGAACCCACTTCACCTCATCGCCCACGACGATGCGGTGCTCAATGTCGTAAGGTTCGCCGCGCAGGGCCGCAGTCCACTCCCGATCCACGTAAGCCCGGTCTTCCGGGTGGACGGTGGCCAGGAAGGTCTCATAGGTCATGGGGGTTCCCCGGGGAATCCCGAAGATCCGGTGATTTTCGTCGGACCAGGTCAAGGCGTTGCGTTGCACGTCCAGCCGCCAGCTGCCCGTATGGGCCACAGCCTGGGCCCGGTTCAGATCCTCCCGGCTCTCCCGCAGGGCCTCCTCGTGCAATTTACGGTCCATGGCAATGGACACCAGATCGGCGACAGCGCTCATCAGTTCCAGTTCTTCCGGGGCAAAACGACTGCGCTTCCGGCTGCCGAAGCCCAGGGTGCCCAGCACCCGGTCCTGCACCTTTAATGGATGGCAGGCGTAAGCCTGGAGGCCGTAAGATTTAACCACTCCCGTCCTGGGATCGGAGGACTCCTGAATGTTTTCGGCCACGATGCGGCAGCCGTCCCGGGCGGAGCAGCCGCAGAGGCCCGCCCCGGAATCGATCCACTCGATCTTGCAGGCCTCCTCCGGGGAGATGCCGGCGCAGGTATGAAGATGAAGACGCTCCGCCTGTTCATCCAGGAGGAAGTTGAAGCAGACGTCACAGCCGATAAAGTCCATAACCTTGCGGCATAGTCCATCCACCACTTCCTGGGGCGAAGCACTGGCTAAAAGCTGGCCGGCCGTATCCGCCAGCAGATCGAGGCGTTGATGGCTAAAGCGCAACTCTTCTTCGGCCCGTTTGCTCTCGGTGATGTCCCTGACCGTCGTCACCGCCAGCAGGGGCTGGCCCAAGTGGTCACAGGCCAACCTGCCGCCATAGCTGAAGACGCGCTGCCAGCCGGTGCCTAAACGGCGCACCTGCACCTCCAAGTTGTGCAAGGTTTCGCCGCGCAGGATGCGGGCCAGGGGCCACCCTGCCAGCGGCAGGATATCCTCCTCGGGGGTGGAAAGTTCGAAGATGTCGGCAAACTCCGGTAGGAAGCGCTGGCATTCGGCCAGGCTGGCGAACCCGTGCATGGCCACTGCGGCCGGGTTCCAATGGAGCAGATGCCCCTCGAGGTCCGCGACCACCAGACCTTCGGTGAGACTGTCGAAAATCGTCTGGAGCTGGGCCTCTCTCTCCTGGAGGGCAGTATGCGCTTCATGCAGATTTTGGTTGGTTATCTGGAGTTCCTCGGCTTGAACCTGGAGTTCCTCGGTCTGGACCTGAAGTTCCTCCACCGTGGCTTGCAGTTCCTCCTCGCTCACCTGCAATTTTTCCAGGAGGTTCTGGCGCTCCATTTCGGCCCGCTTGCGCTCCGTAATGTCCGTGGTATATATCCGGATAACCTTGAACTCTGGGGCCCAAGAAATGGTCTCGCTAAAATATGCGCCATTTATCGGTACTTCCCGGTGAAAGACTCTCTCCCCCGTTTCCCGGGCAATTTTTAGAATCTGATTCAGGTCGGGAGGTAAAAAGGCCCTTACCTGCCCCTCATCCATTTTCAGCTTATTGAGGGTTTCCTGGGTGGCCGTGTTAAAATAAGTGACATTCCCGGCAATATCCACTTCCAATACGGGATGGGGATTCAACCGGGGGAAGGAGGCCAGATGCTCCAGCCTCCGTTCCATCTCCTTGCGCGCGGTGATATCCCGCATCATCACCAGGACCGCGGGCTGCCCCTGGTAGGTAATCCCCACCCCTGCGGCCTCCACGTCCACCACCCGGCCGTCCAAGCGCACAATCTTTATTTCCTGGAGATCGGTTTGCGCGCCAGGGGAGTTGATGGCGCAGATACGTTCGCTGACTAGCTCCCGGTAATCGGGATGAACCACGTCCGAGACCGCGAGGGCCACCACTTCTGCGGGGTTGGCCGCGCCTAGGAGCTGCGCGCCTGCGGGATTGATGAAAAGATACCTGCCCTGGCTCTGGACGGCAATGGCGTCCGGAGAGAGGTCCACCAGAGAGCGGTAGCGCCCTTCGCTTTCCCGGAGCTTTTTCTCCGACCAGAGGCGCTCGGAGATCTCCATTTGCAAGGCGGCATTGGAGGTGGCCAGTGCCTGGGTCCGGTCCTGGACCCGGGCTTCCATTTCTTCATAGGACCGGCGCAACGCCGCGGCCATGCGGCGGCGCTCCTCTTTGCCCCTGAGGGTCATAATCCCGAAAGAGACGTCCACAGCCAGGTCCGATAAAAGCTCCACTTCCGCGGCATCAAAGGCGTCCGCGTCCCCGGCATAGATATTCAAAGCCCCGAAGGCCGCGTCCTCCTTCATCAGGGGCAGGACCAAGGAAGAGGTATAGCCCCGCTGCATGGCTTCTTCCCGCCAGGGGGCAAAATGGGGATCGGTGGGAATATTCCTGGCCAGGACCGGTTGACCGGTGCGGATGGCCGCGCCGGTGGGTCCCCGGCCCCGTTCCGTATCCGCCCAGTTAATCTTCAAGGTCTCCAGGTAGCCTTCCTCATAGCCTGCCTGGGCCATGGGTCGCACCGTCTTTTGAAGGTCGTTTTCCGCATAGCCGATCCAGGCCAGGCGATAGCCACCCTCCTCAACGACTACACGACAGACGTCCTGGAGCAGTTCCGCCTCCGTTGGCGCCCGCACCACGGCTTTATTGACGGCGCTCAAGGTTTTCAGAGCCCGGTTGGCCCGCTTGACTTCGGCCTCTTTATCCTTGAGGACGGTGACGTCCACCCCCATCTCCAGAATCAGGGTGGTGCCGTCGGTATCCTTAAAGGGAAAATCGTAGATCTGGTAGTCGTAACCGTCCGGGCCGGTCCACTCCCACTCATGGGGGGCGTTGGTATCCAGCACCTTGTAAGTTTCACAATCAGGGCAAGGAGAGGTGCGGCCGAAAAGAAAATCATAGCACTTCCGGCCCTCAGACGCGCCGAAGCGCTTGATGAATTCCCGGTTAGCAAAGGGCACGGAGTAGTCCGGAGCCAGAAGGACCACATAGGCGGGCAGGGTGTCCAAAACGGCATAGAGCTTTTTTCTCTCGGCCTGAAGGGCCTCTTCCAGCCGCTGATGCCGGTCAGCCCCGCCCTTGGCTTGGGAGGTGATTTTGCCAATTTGGGCGGTCTGCTTTTCATCCCGGGGTCGCAGTTTTTCCTCGAATTGCCCCTTTTCTTTCCGGTCCCCCTTTAATTCCTCCCCCCTTTGTTGCCGGTAGAGGGCCATATCGATGATGGTTTCCAACTCCCTAAGATCGCCGGCTTTCCGCAGATAATCGAAGCTGTGGGTGATCTTCAGCTTTTTTAAGGTGGCCCGGTCTTCGTCCGCCACCAGGTAGACCAACCTCTGGGGGAAGCTCTTCCGGAGCTGCCGCACCGCCTTGCCTTTCTTGCCCTCCCGGAGCCATGCCAGGTCCAGCAAAACCAGGTCCGGCGGGGCCTCCTCCGTCTTGTTCCCGGCTTCTTCCGGGGAAGAGACCACCGCGGTAACCGTAAACCCCAAAGACTCCAGATTTGCCGCCAGTTCGCCGGCGAAATCAGGGTCGCCAGCCGCCACTAATATTTGCGCCCGGGCCATCTTTATATTTCCTTGGCAAACGATTGTTCCGTTCTTTGCTGAATCTAGGCATGATTCCGGTTAAAGGCCGCGGGGTACGCGGCGTCCGGCGGTTAATGACAGCCTGCGGTTCCTGCAAACCTACCGCGGCTTGAGCGAGAGTCTGTTAACACTTGGAAGTTATTTTAGCAATAATTTTGCGCAAATGCACTAACAGAGTCATTAGGTTCGCCATCTTCCCCTGCTTACCACTGGCCCCGGCTGCCCTCCCTCTTTAACTTCCGTTTCCCAGGGCCTCTCAGTGTAAGATAGGCAGACGGAAAAGCAGAAGAAAGCCGTTAAAAGAGAGCGCAGCCCCCAGGGACGCGGCCACCAAGGCAAAAATAAACATGGACCGGGAGGTGGCCAAAATGGAGATGGAGGCCATGACAATGGCGATCTGGAGCAGAACCTCGGCATAGTCGAAATAGGGGTCTTTGGCCCGGTTGATATCCCGCTCGTGCTCGAACTTTTCCGCCTCTTTTTTGATGTCTTTTTTCTCCATATTATATCGCTTTTCTTCGCCGCCTAATTTCTTCAGGTACGCTTCCAGGCGGTTCTTGATGTCCGGCTTCAAAGTGTCCTGGCGCTCCAGGAGGTCGATTTCCAGACGCTCTTTCTGTTGGCGGTAGAGATGCTCCCGGATCACCTTGGCCTGGTAAAAGGCCCATTGATCCGAGGCCTGCTGCTGGGCCAGGAGCATTTCCTTCATGGCGTTGCTCCCCCCCAGGGAAGTGATGGCCAGGAGGACCGCAAAAATAGCGGTGGTCAAGGCCACCCGCTTGGCAAAGGGTTTGCCTTTTTTTTCCTCCAGTTCCTCCGGCTCCGGCAGTTCGATCTCCGCCATGGCCCCCTTCTCCTCTCATTAATTCATTTGACCCAAATTTTCATATCCGGGGCCAGGGCGCCGGCCAGCCCCAATTCATTGCCCCACTCGTCATAAGCCTTCAAGCCGGCTTCAATTTTCTGGAACAGCCCGGCCTTGATCAAGGCATGCCTGACAGTCATGCCCGGAACTAGCTCCAACGGCTCATCATTCACATAGACGCGCATTTTAAGGCAGTTGTTAGTTTTTAATTTTTGGTTTTTGGGTAAAAACTCGGGGGGCTGAGAGCATGAAGTAAGGGCAGGGTTGGAGGGTAAACTCCCCTCACGGCTCCCCGGTTTCCCCGTCTCCATACCTAATCCTTTTCTTGAATGCGTCCGTCCACCTTAGGGGCAATCTCTTTTTGCTCCCGGATATAATCGATCACCAGGGTCCGCAGCCAGCGGCCCGCATCGTTGTAGACCAGTTTCTCCCCTTTGAGGGCGCCGCCGATATTGGCGAAATCCCGGGAAGACTTCAGGGCTTCACCAAAGGCCTGGTAGCCGTCTCCGCCCGCGGCCATGAAGTCGTTGGTGGCCACGGCGTATTCCTTTTTAGGATCAAGGGGCGCCCCCCCGATGCGGATATCTTTCACCCGGGACCCTGCCGGGGCCTTCCGGCTGTAGGTAAAGGAGAGCCCGGAGACCTGGGGGAACCTGCCGGCCCCTTCCTCGATCCCGGAGACTCCGTGTTCCAGGGCTTCTTTGATCTGCTTGCCGGTGAGCTTGATGGCCACCAGATAGTTATCGAACGGCAGGACCGCGTACACCTCTTTGACCGTGATCTCTCCTTTAGGGATGCTGGTGCGGATGCCGCCGCCGTTGAAAATGGCCGCGTCCGCGCCGGCGGTCTTCCGGAAGATATCGGCCAGAAAGTCCCCCAGGTTGGTTTCCCGCTGCCGCACGTGTTCGCCGTCCAGGTCCACGGCGGCCACGCCGATCTTTTGCCCCAAGACTTTGTTAACCCGGGCTTGATATCTTTGCACCAGACGGGCCACGGCCTTATCTTCCCGGCCCGGAACCGGCTTGATCATCTCCAGATGGCCGCTGAAGTTTGTGATTTTGCCGTCTGCAAGCCTCAGGTCCAGGACCCCCAGGGCCTTGGCATGCTCCCAGGCCTGGACGATGATGGTTTGGCCCACCACCGCGGGTTTAAGCAGCTTGGTATGGGAGTGCCCCCCCACAATGACCCCGATGCCCGGCACCTGGCCGGCCAATTTGCGGTCCGCCTGGAAGCCGCAATGGGAGAGAACAATAATCAGGTCCGCCTGCTTTTTAAGGCGCGGCAGGTACTTTTCCACGGCCACTGCAGGAGGCAGAAATTTCAGGCCCGCGACATTCCTGGGATGGGTGGACTGGGGGGTATCCGGGGTGACCACACCGATGATAGCCACCTTCAACCCCTGGATTTTTTTGATGACAAAGGGTTTAAGCCCGTCTTTAAAGTCCTGGACGTTGGCCCCCAGCACCGGGAAGCGGGCTTGGGCGATCCTTTTCTTCAGGACCCTCTGGCCGAAATCAAATTCGTGGTTGCCCACCACCATGGCGTCAAAGTGCATCAGGTTCATCAGGGCGATGGAGGATTTGCCCTTAGAGAGATTGGCCCAACTGTTCCCCTGGATCATGTCCCCCGCGGCCAGCAGCAGGGAAGGCTTTTCTTTCCTGAGCTTATTTACTTCTCCGGCCAGATAAGCCGCTCCCCCCAAGACCTCCTGGGAGCCCACGGACTGGTAAGGTGCAGCAAAGCCATGGAAATCGTTGACATAGAGAATCCTGAGCTCCGCCGCGGCCGCCGGGGCGGCCACCGCCAGGAGCACGGCCAGGGAGATGCTGATTAACAGGGAAATAATTTTTTTCATGGGGGATACTTAGCCTCCAAAAAATAATACGGGCGGGGAATCCAAGTTAATGGGGGTGTTAGAGGGGTGGGGGATATGCTTGTCTATCAAGAACTAATTAGGCCTACCACCGTCAGAAAGATAATTAATATTAGCGCAATATACCCGGTAAATAACCAGACTGAGTGGTAATTACAACTAGAGAAATCCTTCAGTCTTGCCGCCAGGGGATAGGGGTTGAGCAACCCCCGCCAATGGCAGCCATCTTCCCGGCAGCGGAATGCTCTTAAGCCCAGACGCTTAAGAAACCTTTCCTTTCCTGGCCGGGTGCGGCTCCGCCGGAGCCTGGACGAGCCACAGGCAGGGCAGACCAACCTTGGCAAAAGAATCTCCTCCGTTCAATTAACCGGCAAATTCCCTTTGCCAATTGCTCTGGTCCAGCCCCTTCCCCTGCGGCTGGAGCTGCTTTATAACTGGTGCCGGAGGCGAGACTCGAACTCGCACAGGGCGAACCCCGGGGGATTTTGAGTCCCCTGCGTCTACCAATTCCACCACTCCGGCACACCGCCGATATTTTAGCTTTACCGCGGTACTCTTGGCAAGTCCAAAAAAAGAGGGGCTCCAGGATCTCGATCCTTCAGCTCCCTCCTCATTCCCGGGACTCCGGGCCTAAGCTTTTTTGCTGCTCTTTCCGCCAAAGGGCTTACCGGGCGGCGGGGTACCTCACCGGAGGAGCGTTGCCGGCGGGCCTGGTGGCAAACCCGCCGTCGGCGGGAAGATGATGGCTCCGGGGCCCTCTCCCCTTTTGCTGGCGCAAGGCTATGAGAAACATCAGGTAGCGGCCCTGTTGCACCGGAGTGAGAATCGCCATCTCTTCTTCGTCCTGGCGCTGTTTCAGAGCTTGCATCTCCTGTTCTTTTTTTCTGATATTGGTAAGAATATTTTTCACTTCTTGCTCGGCAGGATTACGCTGGCGCATCACCTCTTCCAGCTGTTGAAATTCATTCTTGGCGGCGCTGATCAACTGCCGGCGCAAGGGATTATAACGCTCCCTGATTTGCAGAAGTTGGACCACCGTCTGCCGGTTCACTCCCAGAGATTTTTCCAACTGGGCTTGCTGTCCCATGATAGGTGCTTCCTTTTCTGGATACGCACTCTTCTCTTGATAAGTATCTCCAGAGCCCTGACCGCTTCCAGTACTGCGGGAAACCTGAATCTCCCGGGAGCCCGACGGCGGGCGGAAAGGCGCGGTTTTCCCGGAACTCCTGCCCTTGATGTTCTGGGCTTCCCGCAACAATTTTTTATGGTACAGGATATTGCGCGCTAACTGCACCGGGGTCAACAGCTTCCCCTCTTCTTGAATCTCCTGCTGGTGTAAATTTTGCGACTCTTGCAACTTCCCTTTGATGGCGCTGAGGATGGCTTTCACTTCTGGGGCTGAAGGTGAGGGCCGGTAAATGGCTTGCCGCAGGCGCTGGAAATCTGCCTTCGAATCCCGGTATAATTTCCGCCGCTTGGCCTGGTAGCGTTGTTCGATCTGGAGGAGTTGGTCCACGGTCTGCTGGCTCACCCCCAGTTCCGGCCCCAATTGCTTGCGTTTAATCTCTAGAAATTGTTCTTGAAAGCTGGCCCTGCCTCCATTGGCTGGGGAAAAGGTCAAGGTGACCGCAGCCGTTATCGCCAGGATTAGGCCCAAAAAATTACAAAACTTTTTCTTAGACATGAGCCATCCTTTTCGTGTTGGCGTAACCTTTTCAGGAAAGCCTCCTTTTCCTGCTCCGTCATCCCGGCCAAGGTGGAATCCAGATCACCGCGGAGGCCCGTCAGATCGTCGTCCGGAGACATCTCTTCTCCATTTTGGGCGACAAAGGCGACCACACCCGTGGTCTCCGGGGAGGGCGCGGTGACCCGGGGCTTGGCTACCATTTTCTCCGCGGCTCTCTCCTGTATAGCCCTCTCCTGCTTGGCCATCTGGGGTGTGGGAGCCAGGACGGACCGTTCCGGATTCAGGTAGCCTACGGCGACCCAGATAAGCAACAGGGCCAAGGCCGGAGCCCCCAGCAGATAGGGTAATTTGAACACCCGGGACGGCGGTGGAGCAGGGACGCTCTGGGCCAGCTTTAAGTGCAACTCCTGATTGAAGTTTTGCCAGAATCGCGGTTCCGGTTCCGGGACGGCCGTAGACTTTACCCTCCTGACCACCTCTGCCAATTCCGCCAACTCCTCCCGACAGGCCGGACACCTTGCCAGATGCGACCTCAGCCTCTCCCGCCAAAAAGAGGGGGGATCACCGTCGAGATACGCGGGTAACCATCTTTGGGTAAGAGCGCACCGCCACTTCATGCTCATCCTCGTTCTTCAGATATTTCTTCAGGGTTTTAATGGCCTGGCAATAATTGACCCGGGCCGCCCCGGCAGTGCCTCCCAAGACCCGGCTGATCTCCTCATAGGAGAGGCCCTGCTCCAGTTTCAAGGTAATGACCGCCCGCTGCTTGGCCGGCAGGCGGGTCAGGGCGGCATAGAGACGCCGGCGTTCGTCCTGGGCTATCAGGTCCTCCTCCGGAGAGTCCTTTCCCACCAGGACAAAATTATCGGCATCCACCGGATCACCAAATTTTTTCTTGTTTTTCAAGTAATTGTAACATTGGTTGATGGCGATCCGGAAAAGCCAGGTCCTAAACTGCGCCTGCTGGCGAAAGCCCTTGATGTGCACAAACGCCTGCATAAACGCCTGTTGCGTCAAGTCTTTGGCCTCTTCCGCATCCAGTACCAGCCGATAGGCCAAACCGTATATTTCCCGCTGATACTTTTTTACCAGTTCCTCGAAGGCCGGGAGATCACCCTCTTGCGCCCGGGCCACGAGCTGGGGATCAGTCATCGGCAATCCTCATGGGCTTCATAGAGTTAGACTTTACCAAGGTGTAAATGTTAAAAGACCGGTTTCGGTTTTCGGTTAATCAACCTACCTGGCTGGTGGGAGTTTGGAGAAGGGATAGAGATCGCGACCCCGGCCCCCTTTCTTAAAATTCTCCCCCTCAAGGATACAACCGGTCCAGGAGGCGGGGAAAGGGAATGGCCTCCCGCACGTGTTTGAGGCCGCAGAGCCAGGCCACCAGACGTTCGATGCCTAAACCGAAGCCGCTATGGGGCACGCTGCCGAAGCGGCGCAGATCCAGGTACCACTCCAGGGGTTCCCGGGGCAGATGGTGTTCCTCCAGGCGGGCCAGCAGGGTCTCCAGATCCGCCACCCGCTGGGAGCCGCCGATGATCTCGCCATAGCCCTCCGGAGCCAGCATGTCAACACAGAGGGCCAACTCCGGCGCCTCCGGGTCCGCTTCCATATAGAAGGCTTTGCAAGAACGGGGATAGCGGTGCACCATCACCGGCCGGTCAAAGGCCTGGGAAATGACGGTTTCTTCATCACCCCCGAAATCCTCGCCCCAGGCCATGTCGTTGCCCATTTCCTGCAGCCGGGCAATGGCTTCGCCATAACTGATCCGGGGAAAAGGGGGAACCGCCGCCTCCAGGGGGGCTAAATCCCTTTCCAGGGTCTCCAGTTCCCGGCGATGGCGGGCCAGCACCTGGGAGACCACGTAGCTCACCAGGCCCTCCGCCAGTTCCATGACGTCCTCCAGGGTGTAAAACGCGGCCTCCGCTTCCACCATCCAGAACTCCGTGAGGTGGCGCCTGGTCTTCGACTTTTCGGCCCGGAAGGTGGGTCCGAAGCAATAAACCCGGCCCAGGGCCATGGCCGCGGCTTCCAGATATAGTTGGCCGCTCTGGGAGAGATAGGCCTTGCCCCGATCCAGGTAGTCCGTTTCAAAGAGGCTGGTGGTGCCTTCGCAGGCGGTGGGGGTGAGGATGGGAGTATCCACCAGGATGAAACCCCGGTCATGAAAAAAGTCCCGGCAGGCCCGGCAGACCTCGTCCCGCACCCGGAGGATGGCCTGTTGCCGGGGAGAGCGGAGCCACAAGTGGCGGTGGTCCATGAGAAAGGCCACACCATGCTCTTTGGGGGAGATGGGGTAATCCTGGGCCAGGTTCAGGGGTTCGACCCGGGTGACCTCCAGTTCATAGCCGCCGGGGGCCCGGGCTTCGGCCCGCACCTTTCCTTTGAGGGTCAGAGAGGACTCGATGGTGAGCCGGTCGAAGGCGGCGAAGTCTGCCTCCGGGAGTTGCCCTTTAACCAGCACTCCCTGGACCAACCCGGTGCCGTCCCGGACCACCATAAACCGCACCTTGCCGCTGGAGCGGAGATGGTGGACCCAACCTTTAATAGCCACCAACTGGCCCACGTGGTCGGCCAGGCGGGCAATGTCCGCCACTGGCATCTGGTCAGCGGTCTGCGCTCTGCGCTCTGCGGTGGTCAATGGCTTTCAGCTTTCAGCTATCTGCAGTCAGATTATTCATTACCGGGCTGCGTTTGAGAACCGGAAAAATACTGCTCACAGCTTACTGCTTACTGCTCACAACATAATCTTGATATGGGCCTTGGCCCGCAGGGTCTTAACCCATTGCGCGAATTCCTTTTGCATGGCCAGGCCTTCGAGCATCCTGCGGATTTGCGGGGCCACTTCTTCGAAAGAGGGTGGGGTGCCGGAGCGACGTCCCACCAGGATCATCATTTGGAAACCTGCCGGGGTCTGGATGGGAGCCACCTCTCCGGGCCGCAGCTTGCTGATCAATTCCCCCAGTTGGGGGTTAAGATCAGCCTGGTTGATGAACCCCATATCCTGGCTGGTGAGGGAATACTTCTGCAAAACTTCCGCCAGCGACCCACCCAGGCGTATATCCTTGAGTGCGCCCTCCGCCTTTTTCAGGATCTCTTCCTTTTGCCCGGGAGTAGCCCCGGGAGGGTAGGGTAGATTAATCATGCGGAGATGCACCTGTTTACCACTGGATTTCTGGAAATGCGTCTCATAATAATGACGCACTTCTTTTTCGGAAACCGAGGACTTTTTAGCCCCCACGGCGATAAAAACCAGGCGTTCCTGCTGGATCTGGTCAGCCAGCTGTTGCCGCAGTTCTTTCAAAGTCATCCCGTGTTGAGCCAGGTCTTTCGTCAGGGTGGCATCATCCGGTATTCGATTTTTTTTCTTAAAATCCTCAACGGCCGCGTCCAGCTCTTTGTCCGAAATGGCAATACCCCGGCGTTTGGCCTCAGCCTTCGCCAGTTTCCGGTCAATGAGGGCCTCCAACATTTCCCGTTTAAGGGCTTGGCGTTCCTTCCCTTTCGGGTCGAGTTTTTGGCGGGATTGAAACATTCTTGACATCTGGTTCAACTCTGACATGGTGATAATGTCATCATTGACCACCGCCACAATCCGGTCCACTATCTCCGCTTTCACAGGAGCCGCGCCAAACCAGGAGGCCAGACAAGCGGCTAGAAAAACCAATATTTTCATATCGAACTTTTTCATCTTTTTAATCCCTCTGCATCAGCCTTAACAAATGTCTCCACTTCTTTCAAGCAATTTTGCAATCGCACAAACGGCGTCCCCTCCTCTGGGAGGCGAATCCGCAACGACTGATCCGGGTTGAGGCGAAAGGTCTGCGGCCGTTTCTTGAGCAGGACCAGCAACCGCTCCACACTGAGGCGCTCGGGCCGGGCGAACTGGAGCACCGCAAAGCTGTCCTGCAGATCCAGGCGTTTGATGCCCAACTCCCGCAGCTGATTCTTGGCCCGCACCACTTCCAGCAGATTCCGTCCTTCTAAAGGCAGCGGCCCGAAACGGTCCAGCAACTCCTCTTCCAACTCCCGGATCATTTCCGGGGAGAGCCGGTCCGACAGACGGCGGTAGAGAGCCAGGCGTTGCTGGATATCCGGCACGTAATCCTCGGGCAGGTAAGCGGCCACGGGCAGGCGGATCTCCGGATCGGGCAGCGGCTCTTCCCGGGCCTCCCCCTTAAATTCCCGGATGGTTTGCTCCAGGAGTTGCAAATAGAGTTCGTAGCCCACCTCCGCCAGGTGGCCCGATTGGGCCTGGCCCAGGAGATTGCCCGCGCCCCTTATCTGCAAATCGTGGAGGGCGATTTTGAAGCCGGAGCCCAGTTCCGTGAATTCCATCAGGGCTTTTAAGCGCTTCTGGGCCTCGGTGGACAACCCGGCCTCGCCGGGAACCAGGAGATAGGCGTAAGCCTGGGCCTGGCTGCGCCCCACCCGGCCCCGGAGCTGATAGAGCTGGGACAGCCCCAGGGTATGGGCCCGGTTGATAATGATGGTGTTGGCTGCAGGGATGTCCAGCCCGGCCTCGATAATGGCGGTGCACATGAGAACGTCCACTTCCCCCCGGCTGAAACGGCGCATGACCTGCTCTAATTCCCGTTCCACCATCTGACCGTGGGCCATGGCCACCCGGGCCTCCGGCACCATTTCCTGGACCTGGCGGGTCCACCTTCCCAGGGTGCGCACCCGGTTGTGGACGAAAAAGACCTGGCCCCCCCGGGCCAACTCCCGGCGAATGGCCGACTGGATCACCGCCTTTTCCGGATGGCAGAGATAAGTGCGGATGGAGCGGCGGTTCTCCGGCGCGGTGTTGATCACGCTCAACTCCCGGAGTCCGGTGAGGGAGAGCTGCAAGGTGCGGGGAATGGGGGTGGCGGTGAGGGTCAGGACGTCCACCGTCCGGCGCCACTCCTTCATCTTTTCTTTCTGGCGCACTCCGAAGCGCTGCTCCTCATCCACGATTACCAGCCCCAGGTCATGGAAGACCACGTCTTTCTGGACCAGGCGGTGGGTGCCGATGATGATGTCCACCCGGCCCTGCTCCAAATTTGCCAGGATGCTTTTTTGCTCCTTCGGGGATTTAAAACGGCTCAAGACCTGGACTTTCAAAGGATAAGGAGCCAGTCGCCGGGCAAAAGTATCGTAATGCTGCTCCGCCAGCACGGTGGTGGGCACCAGTACCGCCACTTGTTTGCCGTCCATGGCCGCTTTAAAAGCGGCGCGCAGGGCCACTTCGGTCTTGCCGTAGCCCACGTCTCCGCAAATCAACCGGTCCATGGGCTTGTCCGCGGTCATGTCCCCCAGGACCTCCTGGATGGCCTGGAGCTGGTCGGAGGTCTCCTCATATTCAAAGTTGGCCTCAAACTCCCGGAACACCGGATCCGGGGATGAGAAATGATGACCCGGCAGCACCCGGCGGGCCGCATAAAGCTCCACCAGTTCCCGGGCGATCTTTTCCACCGCCTTTTTGACTTTTTTCTTGGTGCGTTCCCAGGATTTGCCCCCCAGACGTTCGATACGGGGGGTAACGCCGTCCACACCCAGGTATTTCTGCACCAACTGGAGGCGGTCCACCGGCAGGTAGAGGCGGTCTCCCCCCTGGTACTCCAGCTCCAGGAAGTCGTTGACCTCGGCGCCCACGGTGAGCTTGACCAGACCCCGGTAAATGCCGATGCCATGGTCCAGGTGCACGATGGCATCTCCCTCCTCCAGATCCGCCAGGGAGGTGAGAAACTGAGGGGGCCGGCTCTCTTTGTGGCGCCGCCGCTCGGGCCGGAACCCCAAGGCCTCGTCCTCGGTAAGGACAATCAGCCCTGCGGCCAGCAGGCGGAAGCCCCCCGAGAGTTCCCCCACGGTGATTTCCATGGCGTCGCCGGGCTCCCAGGAGGGTTGCAGGGTGAAGGCGGCGTCCAGGTTCTCTTCCTTCAGGAGTTGGGCCAACCTTTCGGCCCGATGGCGGCTCAGACAGACCAGGATGACCTGGAAGCCACTGCGCCGCCACTCCTCCAGGCGGCCGGCCAGGGCGGGAATCAGACGTCCGCCCTCGGCCCCGGCCTGGGCCAGTTCCAGGGCCAGGCCCTCATTTTTCTCCACCTGGAAAGTTAATTCCGCGGCCTCCTCCGGCAGGCCCCAGGGGAGCAGGGGGCAAAAAATAGTGGCATAGCCCTGGCGCCGCTCTTCCCAGGGTTCTTCGTCCAGCCAGTCCGGGGGTTCTTGCGCGGCCCGCTCCGCCAATTTCTGGAGGTCTTGGGCCAGGTTCAGGGGGTCCCATTCCACCACCACGGTATCCGGGGGCAGATAGTCCCACAAGGTGCTGGTCCGGTCATAAAAATCTTCCAGGTGGCGTTCGATCCGGGGAAAATGCCGCCCCAGTTGCACGTTTTGCCAGAACTGGGGGTCCTGGCGGCGCTTGCGCCGGGCCAAGGCGTGTTCCCGGGCTGCGGCGTCCAGAATCACTTCATTGGCGGGCAGCACCAGCAGTTCTTCCAGAGAACCCTGGGAGCGCTGGCTGGCCGGGTCAAAAAAGCGCAGGGACTCCACTTCGTCCCCCCAGAACTCCAGGCGCACGGGCCGGTCGTAAAGGGGCGGGAAGAGATCGATAATCCCCCCCCGGACGCTGAATTCCCCCCTTTCTTCCACCACCGGCCGCCGGTCATAACCGCCTTCCAGGAGGTTTTGCAGAAAAGACTCACGCTCCAGGGTCTCTCCGGCCACCACATAAGCCATGGCCTCCTGCAACTTCTCCGGGGGCGGCAGTTTCTGGCGCAAGGCCGCGGCCGGGGCCACCAGCAACCAGGGCTCCTTGCAGGTGAGGGCCAGGTAAGCCGCACCCACCCGGGCGCAACTCACCTCGGGGTCGAAGCTGAGATCTTTAAAGGGAAGAACCTCATGGGCCGGAAAAAGGAGGAGCCGGGGCCAGGGGTCGCCGTTGGTTCCCGCCATCTCCGGGGAAAAAAAAGCCAGGTCCTTGACAAAGACCTCATGGGTCTGGGTATTGGGAGTGACCACCAGAAAGGGGCGGCGTACTTTCTGAAAGAGGCGGGCCAGGACGTAGGCCCCCGCGGCCGGGGTGAGGCCCTGAAGATAAATCTTCCGCTCCCCCCGGACCAGGGCCGGCACGGCTTCCTGCCAGGCGGCGCCGGCCGGCGGCAGGTCGGTTTCGTGGTGGGTTAAAGGCACTTAATAATAAATCATCGGGGGCCGGAAAGTTGGAGGCCGGAAAGATCGGGCCCCGCTAACCACCCTCCCCTGGGAAATAAAAAAATGCAGGCAACCAAATTCGGCCGCGCCGGAGGTCGGCCTACATTATTAGAATATCCGGAAACTTGGTAATTTTCAAGATAGGGATGCGGCAGGGTGGAACCTGGGGTCTGGAGCTTATTGTCAGCCAGGCTCTCTTTAACCCTGGGAAAGCCCTAAGCGCCGGACCTTGTGGGCAACTTTTTCCGTCTTGAACCCACCCCCCAATCGCTAATTTTATAATAATATCGCGGAAATACCGTTTGGCACCCCCTTTGCATTCAAATTTGGCCAAATAGGACCCGTAAACGACCACAGGGTTGCGGGGTCCAAGCCAAGGAGGATCACAGGTGCTGCAGTTGGGATGGAACATGGCCACTTATATGGGGATACGGGCTTCCAAGGAGCTCGAACTCCTCAGTCACAACATGGCCAATGCCAATACCCCGGGGTTCAAACAGGAGCTCCTGCATCTCTGGCGCCTGGAAGCCCCGGGTGACCCCGTCGACGAGCAGGGGCAACAACAAGCCTATTTCCTCAATGTCCGTTCCCGGGATTATTCCCAGGGTAGTCTCCACGCCACTGGCAACGATACTGACTTCGGGCTGGACGGGCCCGGGTTTTTTAAAGTGCAGACGCCCCAGGGCGTGCAATATACCCGGAACGGCGCCTTCCGGCTCAACCAGGAGTGGCAGTTGGTGACTAAAGAAGGGTATCTGGTCATGGGCAAAAACGGTCCCATCACCCTCAATGCCAATGATCAGAACTTCTATATGGACCAGGAAGGGGGCGTACATATGGACAAGTCCCTGGGAGATCAGATCACCGTGGTGGATTTCCCCAACCCTCAGGCCTTAAGACAGCAGGGACATTGTTTCTATGCCGCCACCCCGGCATCGGGGCAGGAGACCGAACCCACCAACACCAAGATCCGGGAGGGGGAGATCGAAGAGAGCAACTTGGATCCCACTGCCGAGATGGTGCAACTGATAGATATTCAACGCACTTTTGAAGCCTACCTGAAGGTCATTGACACCTTTGCGGCCAAAGACCGCAAGGTTATAGAAGAAGTGGGCACAACTGCTTAAGAGGGAGGAGAAGCAGTCATGATTCGGGGTATGTGGTCAGCGGCCACCGGTATGGGGGCCCAACAATTACGGCTGGACATCATTTCCAATAACCTGGCCAACGTCAATACCACCGGCTTTAAAAAGAGCCGGGCGGACTTTGAGGACCTGGTTTACCAGACAACCCGCCAGGCTGGAGGTGAACTCCCCGGCGGCGGCCAGGTGCCCACCAGCTTGCAGGTGGGGCTGGGGGTCAGGCCGGTGGCTATCAGCAAGATCTTTTCCCAGGGGGATTACGTCCACACGGAAAACGAACTGGACGTGGCCATTGAGGGCAAGGGTTTTTACAAGATCCTCAACAACGGCATTGAATATTATACCCGGGCGGGATCTTTCAAGATGGATAAGGACGGCTTTGTCACCACCCCCAACGGCGACCGGGTGCAGCCGGAGTTCACCGTGCCTGTTACCACGGTTTACACCTCCATCGATTCCAGCGGCAAAATCACCTGTTACGGTCCCGACAATAAACCGGTGGCCACTGGACAGATCAGTCTCTTTACCTTCCCCAACCAGGCCGGATTGAGCAACGTGGGGCGCAATCTCTTCCAGGTGACGGAGGCCTCCGGGGAAGCCACAGAGGGAAAACCGGGAGTAGACGGGGTGGGCACCATCGCCCAGGGCTACCTGGAAGTCTCCAATGTGAACGTGATGGAAGAGATGGTCAACATGATTATCACCCAACGGGCCTATGAGCTTAACTCCAAGGCCATCCAAACCGCGGATCAAATGCTGGAGCGGGTTTACAGCCTCAAGACCTAGTAGGAGGATGACGCTGATGCGGCCCTTGGGGAAGATGTTGAGTCTGGCGGCTTTACTGGTCTTGGCCCTCTTGGTTTCCAAAGCCTGGGGGGACGAAGGCAAGACCGCCTTTAAGTTTCGTGCGGAAGCAGCCGCAGCCGGGGAATACATCACCTTGAACAATCTGGCGGAACTTCCTGCTGACCTGTCGCAGAAGTACGGCCAGGCCCTGATCTGGTCGGCGCCGCCCCCGGGACAGTTCTTCACGCTGACCCGGGAGTTCCTGCAGTATCGCCTGGCCCAAATGGGTCTCGGCGGGTTGCTCAAGAACGCCGATATGCCTGCGGCCATTCAGGTGCGCCAAACCGGCATTATCCTGAATAGCGAAGCAATCAGCGGGGCCTACCAGCGTTACATCAAAACCCAGAATCCCTGGCCCGCCTCGGAAATCAACATCCAGATGTATCCCCAGGAGGAGCCGGTACTGCTGCCGGATAATAACTTTACCCTGGACGTATTGCCTCCCAAGGGACAGGAGCGCTTGTTGGGCGATGTCATCCTGGAGATGGCGGTCCTCAGGGAGGGACGCCTCCTCAAGAAGTTTAAAGTCCGGGCCAAGGTCACCCTGGAGCAAAAAGTGGTCTGCACCTCCCGGCCCGTTCAGCCGCAAACGGTGATCGGTCCCAATGATGTGCACTTAAGCCTCCGGGATGTGACCAATCTCTCTCAACGGGACATCTTCACCTCAGCGAAGCAGGTCCTCGGCCGCACCCTGGCCAAGGGCGCAGGCCCCCAGGAAATTTTGACCAGCCGTCACCTCAGTCACACTCCCCTCATCAAAAGGGGAGAAATGGTCACCGTGGTCTTAAACCAAAACGGCCTGGAGATCACCACCAGGGGGGTGACCCGGGAGGACGGCTATTTGGGCCGGTCGATACGCGTCCGCAACT
>ENA-OSEO01001386-OSEO01001386.1-sediment-metagenome-genome-assembly--contig:-NODE-1386-length-44343-cov-5.705349_pt1 | contig 44343 bp, 32 predicted proteins | sample MGYA00237883_ERZ534232 | MGnify/ENA metagenome assembly ERZ534232 | reverse complement strand
CAGTCACACCAGCAGAAATCTTTTGTTTCCAAAGGCTGGGGACACTTCACTGCACATCATTACTGTCTGCGCATAATCAACCAAATGTGCAGCTGCACATTTGGTCTACACGCACACCGTAAAAAGCGCCACCATCAAAGAGGCCAGGAGTCCGCTTGATTTCTGATGGCTATTCACTCAAGGTCGTTAAGAGCCGATTCAAATCCGTATTTCAGGCCTTTCTGAACTGTGGTCGAATTTATATGAAAGCGGCTTCGGATTACAGGCTCCGGGCTACAGGAAAGTGCCCGAGAGTGCCATAGCTTCATCGGCTTTTGATGAATTTTCCCGTGCTATACCCGATGAATCGCCTCGAAGATGTCGCGGTGCTGAAGGCTGACATCCAGATCGAGCTCGCTCGCGCGCTCTTGAAGCGCTGCGCGGAATGCCCGCTGGTCGGTTGCAACCGGAACGTCCACTTCATAAATCATGACATTGCTCAAAGGATCTTCGCCCCCGCGAAAGACGGCCTTGAGGTTCGTGATATTGATCCCGAAGCGGTGCATGACGTCTGTCATGCCGGCAACCAGCCCGAGTCGGTCGGGGCCGATGGTGGTGATGACAAAGGGCTCGCTTTCGGGAGCCGACCACTCACCCGCCGGGGTCATCTTTTTCAAGTGCACGGAAAGCCCCATTTCCCCCAGTTCAGCCTGCAGACTGGAAAGCAAATCCTGTTCATCCAGTTGTTTCGGCATGGAAGCAACGAATACTCCTGCAAATTCAGTTTGAAGAATCGTCTGGCTCACGTCTTCAATGTTACACCCATGCTCGAAGAGCAGCCTGGTCACCGCAGCAACGATACCCGGCCGGTCATATCCCAGTACTGAAATGACTACTTTTTCCATTGGGGCTTACTCGAAATTTCTTTTTCTAATGTTCGGCAGCGACGTCAACACCTGGCATATGTTCGCTGCGGTTGACGGCTGCGGGTTGCGTCCCCGGATTGATCCTGCACTATAAAGGCATCTTGTGCGGGAAGTGGTGCAAAGTCGCTCTAATTGAGAGGCTTTTTCTAGCAGGCAGATGGACATAAGGCAACGATATTCTCAGCAGGACCTCGAGCGGGTCGGTGCGAGTCATCCGCCAACAGCTTTGGTGAGATTGTCATCAAGCCTATAATCTCCTTGACCCGTAATACTTGCATTGGTAGCATTGCTTGTCAAAACATGTGCACGAGGAGTAGAGATTTGCAGAGGGTATGGCTGATTTGCTTTCTTTTTGTATGTGGCTGCCCGTTTTTGTTCTTACCCGCTTCCAGTAGCGGCGCCACTTATTTCGTCAACCCCGACGGTTCGGGCCGGGCCAATACCATGCAAGGCGCGATCGATGCGGCGGGTGAAGGAGACACCATTATCGTAGAACCCGGGCGATACCGCGAGCATATTGCCATCAAAGGCAAAAAAAACATTTCGCTGAAACCGCTCCTCGAATCCGGCGAGAAACCGGTCGAAATCTATGGGCGTAGCAGTGGCAGAGGGTTGATCGAAATCATCGATTCCGACGGCATTACCTTAAAAGGCTTCAAAGTTGTAGGAGGCCGGAATGCTTCCAAGAATCTCATTTACGTTCATTCATCATCGGCGCTGATTGAAGGCAACTCGATTGAAAAGGCCAGGTCTGCGGGCGTCTATATTTCCGGAAAGTCCAACGTGGACCTGGTTCGAAATCGAATATACGGCAATTATACGGGACTTCTGTTCTACGATAGCGCAGGGAAAGCATCTTATAATCAAGTAGTTGGTAATTCCAGGAATGGCATACATATCACCAAAAAAAGCAGTGTTGCCGTTAGTCACAATACCTTTTATCGCAACAAGGGGGCCGCCGCCCTGATAGAATGGGGCTCAACCGCTGAGGTTTTTAACAACGTGTTTGCCTCCAACGGCACGGGACTGAAAAGCTCCAGTAAAATCTCGGCCGACTTCAACCTGTTCCATAACAACCGAAAGAGCTACAGCGGTATCGAGAAATCAGATCGCAATGTGTTTGCAGATCCACAATTCCGAGACCCGGCCAATGGAGATTTCTCTCTGAAGACCGGTTCCCCTGCTCTGCAGGCCGGAAGTGACAGCCTCGATTTGGGCTCGCAGTTGCTAAACTGATAAGAGTCTACCACCTTACCCCAATATCTTCCGGTAATTCAAAAGAAGGAACAGGGCCAGTCCCAGCAGGATCACCAGAAGGGTTGCCAGGTAGCTACGAAGGCGGTGGCCCGCTTTAGTCCCGGGCTCACGCGCCTCACCGGAGAGCGGCGCGCCCTGAAACTCTTTGGTCGTGCTTTTCGACGGTTCAGGCTCGGAAGAACGCTCCCTGACAATGACTGCAGTGATATTGTCAAAGCCTCCTCTTTGTTTTGCCAGATTGATAAGGTTCTCCAAGGCCTGAGGCGGCTTATTTTCAGTCGCCGATTGGACCAGTTCGGAGTCGTCGACCAGGCTGTGCAAGCCGTCAGTGCAAAGCAAGATCGTGTCGTTTTGCTTCAAGGGAAGGTGGAACAACTCCACTTCGAGGTTTTCCGATATACCCAAGGCCTGCAGAATCAGATTCTTCTGAGGGTGGTGGGCCGCCTCCTGCTTGGTAATGACGCCCTCTTTCAGGAGCTTCTGGACCAGGGTCTGGTCTTCAGTAATCTGCACAGCAACGCGGTTTCTGATGAGGTAGGCTCGGCTGTCGCCCACCTGGGCAACGTAGGCTTGCGAATTTCCGACCCAGACGACCGTGCAGGTTGTCCCCATGCCCGCAAACCCTTCTTGGTCTGCGGCGAGCTTCAGCAAATGCCGGTGGGCCTGTTCAACGGCACTTTTCAACACTTGGGGCCCGTTTGTAAACAAGCCGTTGGCCACTTCGTCCCGGATAATTCTGATACTCTCTCTGCTGGCTATCTCGCCCTGTGCATGACCGCCGACACCGTCTGCAACAATTGCAAGAATACTGTGGCCGTCCGCATCCGCGTCTGTTCGCAGGTGCTCTATGAGAAAGGCATCTTCGTTGACCTGCCGGACACAACCAGGGTCGCTTCGGCCAAGCGCATGAAACGACAACATTGGTTGATCTACAACCTGCGGAATTTGAGCAGGGCCGACCCGATTTGGATCTCGTCGCCGTCCTGCAGCTCAACCCTGGAGATTTCCTGCCCCTTTACTCGAGTTCCAGAAGCCGTATCCAGATCGGTCAACTGCAATTTTCCTTCTTTAAGGCGCAAGCTGGCGTGATGCGGTTCCACATCCTGGTCATTCAGAATGAATCCGCAATCTTCGGTACACCCGATGATGCAGCGCCCTTCGTCCTGGGAAATAATGAACTGACTCCACTGCTGCTTGCCCTCCAATACCACCAGCCAGCCATAGATCGGCTTCAGATTCCGAGCTTCCCCAAAGACCTTGGTCGGCTCCAATGGTTGGGTGATCGCCACTTTGGTGGGAGTGATCGAGGGTTCCATATGGACCTTGGTGATTCCAGCGGCTTCCCTTGCGGAAGCAATCTTGGTCGCAGCTGTATCCGATTCCATCTGAGCAATCTTCGTCGGGGGCGCTTCCTCAAGTGTCTGGAACGGTCGCGTCGCATCTCTTGCCGGCGAAACCGCGTCGCTCTCCAAACGAAACTCATGGCCGCAGCAAGAACATCTTGTTGGATTGTCAGGCAGATCCTTTTGGCATTTGGGGCAGATCATAGTCATTCTCCGTACTATGGCTTCAACACTTGGAAAGGATGCGTTTCTTTCAGGAGTTGCTTTCCCGCCTGCAATATGAGCTCAAACACGTATGCTCCCGGCGAGGCGATCGCAGGCACCTGCAAATAGGCGGTCACCGCCCATGTGCCAGGCACGAAATTAAAATCCGTCTGGTCTGTGAGAATCACTTTGCCTTCGTGGAGCACTTGCCGGGTAATAGTCCCGGACACTCCCCGCGGGGCGCAGCAGGCATAGACAAAACGGTTGAGAATCTGTTCGCCGGCAGCCACTTTTGCAGGGCTGAAAGTGGTATCCTCCAAGAGAATTGAAGCGGCGCCTTTACACCGATGTTTCTTGTCGGTATCTGCATAAGAAGCAACGAGCTCTTCACCGGGTTTATAAGTCAATTTGTAAACCGCCAGTTCGGTTTTACGAAGCATTTTCTGACACCCAATAAGAACAACACCTAACACCAGCAACGAGATGCTCAGTTGAACTATTTTATGATGGCCCACCCCTTAGACTCTCCTTTCGCAGATTTGGAGGAAGAAGGACTGCCTTTTGAAGTCTCTCCGGCTTTGCTTTTGGTTGTTTGTTTCTTGGCGCGCTGAGTACGAGTGCTCTTTTTCTTTGTTGCCTTTTTTTTTTGATCCACCGTCTCTTCAGGGATCTTCTGCTTTTCTTCAGTCAGGTCTTTTTGCGGCATATCATGAGGCTTGGCTAGAAGGTCGTCGAGCGGCGCCTCCTTGCCTGGGGGTGAATCACCCGATTCGAACATCTCGTCAAAGATCTCTTTCGGTGACTTTTCTCCTCCTGAAGTGACCAGTTCCAGCGGCTGTACAAGAGTATCTGAAACAGCTCCGTGCTTTTCTGCGGTTGTCGCGATGGGCCGAGTCCGGTCTTCGGTGGCCACCTGCGGGCCTGCCTCACCCTCTTCGACGGGCACTGAAACATCTTGCGCTTCTTTTACATCTTCCCGAGTCGGTTTCGACAGAGGTAGCTCCGTTTCAGCTGCTTTGCCGCGGTCGGGTGAAGTTATCGGGACGGTAGGCTCCGGCTCCACGGAGGTTAGGGGAATGCTGTGGTGCGGCTCCTTTTTTTCCTTCTTGAACAGTTCAGACGATGAGAAGAAGTAAATCAGCAATACCAGTAGAACAACTGCCATTGCTATCAGGATTGTAAATGTTCTCTTTTCCAAGCGGCCGAATATCAGGTGCTCGCCGACAACCGGTTCGAGTGAAGCGACATCTGCCCGGCGAGAAACGGCCATTTCACCGGCAGCCGCCGACTCTCGTCTCACACCTGTGGAAATAACCGAATCCGCGCTGCTACCCTGCAGTTCAAGATATAGTAAAGCGCTCTTGAATTCGGCCGCAGAGGCAAAACGATCTTTGCAGTCCTTTGCCATTGCTTTCAGGATAAGACCAGCCAACACCGGCGAAATCTGTGGATTTAAGACCTCAGGATCAGGCGGCGGCTGTTCGACATGCGCCTTCATGATGTCGAAATCGGAGTCACTGTGAAAGGGTATCTCCCCGGTTGCCATCTGGAAAAGAGTCACCCCCAGTGCGTAGATGTCAGAGCCGCCATTCACCTGTGCGCCACGGATTTGTTCCGGCGACATGTACCAGACCGTACCCAGCTGAGTGCCGGTTCTGGTAAGCCCCTTTTCGCCTGCGGCCTTGGCAATTCCGAAATCAGTCACTTTGATCTGACCGGAGTCAGTGATCATAATGTTGCTCGGCTTGATATCGCGGTGGATGATCCCCTGTCCGTGCATGAAACCGAGAGCATCCAACACTCCCATCGTGATCCGACAGCACTCTGTCAGAGGCAACGGCCCTGATCGCCTCAACAGGGCCTCCAGATTCTCTCCCTGAACATATTCCATGATGAGGTAAATGTTTCGGTTGTCCTCAAGATAATTGAGAATGTTGACCACATTGGGATGAGAGAGCTTAACCTGCAGTTTTGCTTCCTGCACAAAGCGCTCACGCATGGTCGAATTTTCACAGAATTCCGGCGAGAGCACTTTGATTGCCACCAACTGCTCCAGCCTGGTATGCATCCCCTGGTAAACGATACCCATACCACCCTGACCCAGCAATTTCAGGATTTGATATGGGCCGATTTGCTGGCCAACCATAGTCGACCTAACCTTTCTGGTACATAAAGGAGACGTGGCCGCCTTTGCCGATTATGACGATATCACCGGGATTCACGGTAGCCTTTTGAGCCGGTCCCGAGGAGACCGCATTGATGTACGTTCCATTGGTCGAATTCAGGTCCTTGAGGACAATTTTCCCCTCTTCCGGGCCGATCCAGGCATGTTCTCGAGAAGCCTCATCGTGCTGCACCACAATGTCGTTCTTGGTCGGATCGCGACCGATCTTCAAGCCGGTCGTGCTGATTGGATACTTCTGTCCCTTGAGTCCGGCCGAACGGCCAACCAGGACCCCCAATTCTTGCGTTTTCTCCGGGAGCGACACCATCGTCGGTTTGGAAACGGGTTGCGAGGCAGCCGGCGTCTTCTTTTTGCCGGCCAGGAAGAACAAGAGCACCAGAAGAATCACTCCAACGAGCGCGACGACAAGGATGATCGTATTCCATCTCGATGGCTTCGGTTCCGGTTCATCCGAGCCTGGCATAACTTCCTTGACGCGCAGCAAAAGCCGGGTAGCATCAGGCTGCTCCGGCATGTAGATGAGCACGTTTTTCGCCGCATCCTCCGACAGCTTGTACTGTTTGGCTTCAAACGAGCGTAAAGCTTTTTCCCATTCTTTGTCGAACAGGCTGCGTTGCTGTGTATCTATTCCGGCAGCCTGTATGAATTCCTTGGCAGTGTTGATCGGAACAAGCCAATTAAACGTACCTGCTTCTCCATAGCCATATGATAGGATGCCGATCACCTGTCCTTTGGTGTTAACGCAGGGACCGCCGCTATTTCCTTTACTGGCGCTGGCGTCCGTTTGAATGAACGGGGTCCCTTTGACATCCCTTTTACCGGCAGTGATGCTGCCGGTGCTTATGGTTTGCTCCACAAGCCTTGACTCCTGACTGATGATGTTGATCTGAGCGGCGCCAGGATAGCCGATGACGTGCACCGTCTCGCCGATGGATACCGCGTCGGAATCCCCCAGTTCCACGGTGGGAAGATTGCGGGCTTCGATTTTGAGTATCGACACATCCTTGCCCGTTTTTTGCTTAATGTTGATATCTGCAATGGTGTGAATGTATTCGCCGGGTTCGCCGCTGATTGGAGGGCTGTATTCTTTAACTTCGGCAGGAAAAACTTTTGCATTGGATAATATGACTGAAATATCCCGCTTCAGTAAAACCGGAAGGCCTTGATATTTGGGGAAGACCTTATCCAGAAATTCCTTTTTCTGGTTGTCATTCAGTTTGGTTTTATTTTCGGTCTCGAATTTGGGTATCACAACATTTGTGATGTAAGCAGCTTTGGCCTGTAGATTCATCAAATCCTCGTTGGACTCGTGAGCATCTGCAACCACATGGCCATTGGTTACAATGTAACCGCTTGGGTTGATCACAAAACCGCTGCCCGTTCCCCCACCTACGTTCCCCTGCCATTTTCCTTCCGGACCAGAGACTTCCGCCTGCACGGAGCAAGCAATGTGGACGACGGCGGGCTTGGCTTTGAAAAGCGTGATTTGCAGCTCAGCTGCAGACCCTGCATACGGGCCGGCAAAGCACACAACAAGAAACAGAACACAGCCAAGCAGCTTGGCAACTCCACGGTAGCTTCGCATCGTCATCCTCCCCCTCTTACGAGTTAACCTCTATGCCATCAAGTTCCTTTGAACACCCCAAGAATACCATTGTTTCCTGCCAGAAGCCTCTGTTGCTCTATATTCATCTGATTCCGGATCATCTCCGGACGGCCCGGAAAACCTTCGCCTGATTCCGGGCAGCTCAGCTATCTTTGGTTTTTTAAGCGAGGATTGATATGTTTGTGAAAATTAAACCAGTCGAACCGGTGATCCGGACTGTTTACCTCTGATGAGCACCTTTCTCCAATAAATGTGTGAAGTGATGCGTTACTATGCTGTCATTAGGCGCTTGTTCGAGAATAGTCCCTTCGATCCCTTCCGCACGCTGCCCGCCTGAGGTCTGCCGGGCCAAGCGCTTGGGGAGAATCCATGCCCAAAGCAATTCAATTTAGCATACCGTTGCCGAGATAAATCAAGCGATAGTGAATAAAAGAGGGGAATAAAGGATAGCATGCTAAAAGGAACAGCCGGAAGCAGCATGATCGGGAGCCCACATTTAACAGGATCGTTAGTTCATTGGATTAATCCGCATAGTTAGGCTATCCTCAGGCATATCCATTGTCAACTGAATTCTCTGGTTCTGCAGGCATCCCCTGAAAATTGTGCATAGCATTGCCCCAAGGCTCGAAGCCGTCATGAGGATCGTATTTATGTTGTTAACCGTTTCATGTCATCCGATTACTGGGCTCCCAACAGTCATCGCTCGACCAACCAAAGGCTTCTCGAATTTGGCTTGCCCGTGGTTGGCCATATCTTAAGTTAATGCCAGCCGTGAAAAACCCAGTGCTGATAAAACCGCCGTAAGGGTGAGGGAGAGCGTTGTACATTCTCTTTTTTGTTACAATGATCACCGAATCTTCATGTTTCTTGACCATTCGCCGGAAACGAAAGGCTGAAATTGGCTCGTGAATTCAGCTTTTCGCGGGTCTTAGCGCTTCCTGTCTCCCTGAGCCTGTCTGGATAGTCATTTCCGCTTGGTGGCACCAACCACTGTATCCGGACAGGGAAGATCAGACCTGGAGGATGCTTCGGAGCCAGGACTCCTGGTCAAAGAGAATTGCCCTGAATTCTTCGCGGCGCATCCCTTCCGGCAGGCTGCAACAGTAAGTTTTTCGATTCATCCGAACCAGATCATCCCAGCTCGAGTGTTCAGTGATCTCCTGATAAGGCACGTAGGAAGTAATGCGAACACTGGCGCCGCTAGAGAAGAGCGCTTTCACGCCATCCACGAACGCTGTCCGTTCGTCTCCCGGAATGCCGAGCATCAAGAAACAATTGAGGTTCACCTGATAACGTTGGCAGGCACTGGCGATTTCTGCTAAAAGGCCCGAACCCTTGCGAGCGCCAAGCATTTCCCGTGCCTGCTGCGAGAATGTTTCCACTCCCACGCTGAGACGGCGGCAGCCCCCGTCGGCCATGATTTGAACCAATTCCGGGTCGAGCAGATGCAGCGACGTGACGCATTTCCACGAAAGAGCGCATCGTTTCATCTCGCGGGCAAAGGTAATTGCGTATTCTCGATCCAACGTGAAATTCGGACTGTACACCGAAAAATAATCAAAACCGTAGTCGTGGAAAGCTTTCGTGATGAAATCAAGAGCATCTGTAAGATCCCTTCGGCGATCTTTGCCGCCCTCCACCAGGGGTGTTTTACAAAAAGCGCAGTTCTGCTTGCAGCCCCGGCTCAAGGTGATGGAAAGCTCCGTCAAACCGGGCAGCCCCGCCCGTTCTGTGTTGACCAGCACTGCTCGGCCCCAGTTTTTGTAGTCCTCCAATGGCAATTTTTCGAGCAGCGGAAATCCCCACTCCGTGGAGGGAATTCTTTTGCCGAGGCGCCTTGAATGATTTGTTAGGACCCCTTCAGGGCACACCGGCTGTTGAATGAACGAGGCCAGGGCATACTCCCAGTCACCGTTGCAGGCTACTCCGTCGATGCCCTTCTCCAGGAAGGGAGCCGGACAGTACATGCCCGGAGCTCCGTAGGTGATAATCTTCGCCTCGCTTACGGCCCGCAAAAGGTTGACTGTCGGCGGGATATAGGAAAGAATGTCGAAGTCGTGATAGAGGGTCACAAATTCCGGGTTGAAGTTGGAGATCCGTCTTGCCAGCTCGTTCAAAGATTTAAAGGCAATGCCGGCGTCTACCACTTCAAGGTGTGTAAGGCGGTCAAGATAGCCGGCGATCTCCCCAAAGGCACAGTAGTGATAACAAAGATTGTCGTAAAGCAGGGGGCCGGGGGGCCAGAGGAGCAGGGTCCTGGGACCTTTATGCTTGCGTTTCACTGATTAGGCCTCCCAAGGAGCGGATTTTACCCGGCAAGTCCTCGTAGCCCCTGTTCAAGTGCTGCCAATCCTTGATGACTGTTTCTCCATCGGCAGCCAAGCCAAGCAACAGGAGCGAAGCGCAGGTGCGGATGTCATGTCCTGAGACCGATGCACCTCGCAGCCGTGACGGACCGCTTACATAAACCGCAAGGCCGTTGCATTCAAGTTGGGCATTCATCTTCCTGAATTGGTCGATATAAAGAGATCTATGATTGAACACGCGCTCGGTGATCACGCTTCGACCGGGGCATTGGGTGAGGCAGGCGGCCAAGATCGGATGAGAGTCCGTGTTGATGCCCGGATACGAACCGGTATCGACCGTTACCGCCCGTAGCTGGCCGCTTCTGCCACAGCTGACCGATGCGGTCGCAACCGGCGTGAAACGAGTTTCGTTCATCAACTGCAATTCGGCGCCCATCCATGCCAGGGCCGCCAGTTCGCTTCCCATCCAGAAAACCGGTAGATTCTCCACGATCACCCGCCCGCCGGTGAGAAAGCCTGCAGCCAGCAAAGTCAGAGTCTCGGTCCAATCGGTAAAAATACTATGGTCGACCGATCCCCATTGGCTACTCCCCACGATGGAAAGGATTTCACTTCCCTGCCCCCATATCTGCACGCCCATTTGTCGAAGCACCGCAGCCATATCCCTCATTTCCGGGCCCATAAAAGGCCGTCGGATGATCGTCACTCCCGGTGCGGCTGCCGCCAATAACACCGCCGTTTTGGTGAACATGGTGATGTCGCGGTAGGATATGGCTGAAAAATCAAGATAGCGGATAGGGTCAGGATCGGCTTTTCTGACCGCGCTGATCATCCGACGTCCCGAATCCAGCCTCATTTCAAGCCCGAACCTCTCATACAGGCTGGTGATTTCCGGAGGGTAGCGATTATCATCCACCCGACATCCTCCCGGCAGGCCTATTGAGCCAGCACCAAAGCGTGCCGCGAGGAGGGGCAGAAAGAGATAGGAACTGTGGAATAGTTCGGTCAACTCCGGTGGAATGGTGCGATTTTCCATCGAGGAAGCATCGATGACAATGGAGCCCTCATCAGAACGCGTCATTCGAGCCCCCAGAAATTGACCGATCGAGAGCATCGCTTCTACGTCCTCGATTCTCGGGATGTTGCGCAAAACCGCTCGACCCGGCAACAAGAGCGCTGCAGCGAGTGCCAGCATCGCTGAATACTTGGAGCCTGACGCCTGCACAGTTCCTGTCAGCTTTACACCCCCTTCCACAACAAGCCGACTCCCTTCCGATCGCACACTTGCCATGCCAACTCCCTCATTTGAAATTTTTTCGTCGCCATTGTATTAGAAGAAGCTATTTTAATGGAGTCATTTTTCTTTCGCGCAATATAATCCAGGAGGCTTTAATGATTCAGGTCGTTTTTCCGCCCGGTTGGATTAGCATTCACCCTCTGCAGCCGCTGGGGATCGCCACCGTGGCATCATACCTGCGGTCTGCGGGTCTTGATGCGAAGGTGGTTGATTTTGAAATCATCATTCATCAGATGAACAGGAAAAACCCTGAGGATCGTTTTCCGGTGGACAAATTCACCGATCCGTCCGCGTTCTCGGGATATCTCGCGAGCCACAAAACCCTCCGCGATTTCTACAAACAGCACCTTGTGCAAACAGAAAGACTGATGACTTATCTGGAGCCTGCTCAAACCAGAGTGGTCGTTTTTTCCATCATCGGCGAGCGTCAATTCGTTGCTGCGGCGGTCCTGGCCGGTCTTTTACGCGAGATGAACATTGCAGCCGTTGCGGGTGGGTGTTTCGTTCATGACCATGCCGAATGGATCGTCTCCCTGGGTGTTTTCGACGCGCTTTTCAGCGGCTTTGACGGCCGGGGCTTGGTGGATTTCTGCCGTCAGGTTCTGAGTGGAAAGCAAAGTGCAAGAGCGGACAGCAGGACCGATGTGTATTCAGCCGACGACCCTATGGATTCTTTTCCTAAACCCTACTTCCCCCCCGAATTGAACCAACGCTATCGCAGCTCTCTGAAGTCCATGTACCGTACCGAAGGAGAGCACCTGGTGCTCCAATATCAGGTCGACCAGGGCTGCAACCGGCATTGCAGCTTCTGTACCCGGTTCCACAAAATTTATCGGCGCAAATCGGCTGGGAAGGCTGCCCGAGAGATCCGGGATCTCTCACTTGAACACGACACAAAGCTTTTCGCACTGGTCACAAACGCCGTAAATATCGACGAAGCATTTTCGCTGCAGCTGTTCCAAGAGATGGCCAGGCAGAATGGCAGCTTGGAGTGGCACGCCTACGCCTACCCGGACATTCAGAACGAAGAGCTGATCCACACAATGGCAGCCGCAGGCTGTCGTATCTTACGCTTCGGCCTGGAAACCGTGACTGACAAGATGTTAAAGGTGCTTAATAAACGGTTCACCGCCTCTCACGCCGCTCGCTCCTTTAAACTGGCCCACCGGGAAGGGATCTGGGTGCAGGTTAGCCTGATGGTCGGGTGCCCGCAGGAGACCGACGAGGATATCGCCGCTCTCTGCAACTTTATCGAGCGACATCAGCACGTGATCGACAGCATCCGCATCAATCCGTTCTTCCTCCAAAAACGTTCAGCCATCTTCACCAGGCCGCAGGATTACGGGATCAACATTCGCCAAAGACGTGGATCTTTCGTCGGGTTCGACGAGGTGAACGGACTGTTTTGGGAGGACAAAGTAGCGCACACTTTGAGGAGCATCGATCAAATTGATGCCACCCGCCGCCGGTGCGGAATCGGATATTTTTGTTTGTCAAGCAACCTGCTCCTTTGCGCTCTGCATGAAAACCGCACCAAAGAGAAGACTCGGCGGTGGTTTGCCGGTGCACACCCCTACACCCTTGAGAACATCTCATCCGAGGCCATCAGGTGGCGAATTTATCATGCCCATGAGATGGCTCTTAGTCCTTTCCGCGATGAATGGTCATCACTTTACGGCATGACGTTTGAGCAGGGCCTTGCATGACTAAACACCTCAGAGATTGCTAAGTCCGTCCCGAAAAGTTTGCGAGCAAGCTCGCTCCCACTTATGCTCGCATGGAGGAACGACGGTAGGGGCAAGCTTGCTCGCGAACCCTGAGCCCATCCGGGGCCATCATTTCCGTCCGCCTGCACTGGCGCCTTGAAAGTCCGCTCGGCATTTCGACACTCGCTGCCGTTCCTGCCGGCCTTGATACCAACATTGAGGGACGCTCGATCGCCCTCTTTGTGAAACGTGCCGGTCCGGGCCAGGCTAGGGATGCCGATTTGACCATCCGAATCATGTCGAGCACTCGGGCGTCACGATTCTCCGGGCTATCCAAAAAAGTGAGCACGACCACCTCCTTCACACCTATCGGCAAAAACACAGATAGACCGGTAATGGCAGAAGTCGAGCCATCCTCCAGAGTTCGTTGCAGGCTATAATGAAGCGCCATCGCAGCAGGATAATAACGCCGCCAGTCCTCGATCTCGGAACGTCTGTAGCCATCCGAAGAATCGTCACCTTCCATGCGGCTGATCAAATCGATAATAGTGTCGCCTTGTTGATATTCTCCAGAGACCACCAGAATTGAACGCGTTGAGAAAGCAGTTGGGGCGATGAACACAGCGGAGCGCGCTCCAGTAGAGTTGCCAGCAGGCAGAGGCTGCCAGCCATGAGGAACGGGAATCGGAACTGTGAGCCATTCTAGCCTGGCTTCCTCTAAAGGAGATCCTGTCTGGGCCGACTGCCATTGAAAATAGCCGGCCACCCCTAACACCGACAGAAACGCCATCATCATACCCAGCTTCGTTCGAAAGGCAACACCTCTGCTCAAATCCGATCGAGAGGTCGAATCAGTCGGCAAAATTTCATTGTGCGCGGGTTCCGGCATGACCGCCTCCACCCTGAATCGCACCCGATCCATAAGCAGCACGCCCAGAGCGGCTCCCGCCAGAGCCACAGTGCCAGCGAGCCCTGACGCGACCAAAAAGGGTTTGTGAGCGGGCCAGATCCAACAGATCCCAACATGCACCAGCAGTCCACCTGCAATTCCCAGCGTCCACCACACAAGTGAGAGGGCGTGGTTGGCAGATGCGGCCAGCCCCACAATCAGTGTTGGCAGCCCGTAGGCCAGATAGAGAAACACAAGGGAATATTCGATTAGCGGAGAACTGTAGATCGGTTGCCAATACCACTCCCAGTGCGATGGGATGAACGGGAGAAGCAGCGAGATCCTGGTATTGGAAAAAGCCGTCAGGCCCAACCCGACAGTGATGACGGAAAACAGCGGGACGGCGGGAGATCGGCCGCTGCCCCCGGAGCGTTTAAGAACGAAAGCGGCAACTGCCAGTACGGCAACAACCAGGACTGCCCGGACCATTCCCCACCAGACGGGCAGAACCCGCGAAAATCCAAAGGACCGGCCAATCAGCACCGAAAGCTCTCGACTCATTTGGCTCCATGAACCTCCCGCCATAATCAGGTGGTCCAGGAAATTCAAAGGAATGGTCAGCGCCGCCCCGGCACAGAAAGCAGCAAAGATGTGACTTACCGGAATGGGTAAATGTCCCAGTCTGCGTCGCGCGTAGACATACAGGCCGAAGGGAACGCCGACATCGACGATGCCGCGATACATAAACCAGAACACTTCGGTCATTGCCTGAAAGTCATGAATTGCCGTACGGGCATGGATTTCCAGCAGAGCGAACAGAATGGCTGAGCCAAAGATCGCCATCCGGGCTTCAGAGGGCCAGCTCGGGGAGGATTTGGAGCTTACCGAGTAGGTGTTGCTCTGAACCAGCCACAGCAGCCAAAACGAAAACAGCGCATAAAGCGTCATGGAGTGTCCCGGAGCGCGCATGAAGCTAAAGCTTTGAAAGAAATACTCATAAATCAATAAAAAGCTCAGGAGATTCAGGAAAAGAAGCGATTTGAGCCGTTCCGCATTCAGCCGGCGAAGCGAAGCCAGCCATCCAACCGCCGCCATGTCAAAGGTAAAGACCAGGAACATCCATTCCATGGTGAATGAAAGAACCGGTTTTTGCCAGATATAGTCTTTCGTCCAGGAATAAACATGGTATGCCGGGATCGTGAGCCATTGCGGCCACATGCTCGACCAGCTCATGAAGATCCGGTAACAGCCGGTTATGATAAAACCTGCAAAGAAGAACATCACGGTTGCCGATACAAAAACAGCCGGCCTGACGATTGCGCCGGCAGATTGAGCGACGACCTTACTCCTCTTGAGAATTCTAAAAATGATCCCAACGCCGATGAAGTACCACAGGGGCCAGAAATGGGTCATGAGGTATTTGTGCCCCAATAACAAGGACTGGGTGAAATCCGGCAGTCCTCGGGCGGCTAACGGGATCAACAGTGAGACGCCGTTACAGAGCATTAGAGCGTAAACTGTGCGGGCCAATGGCTGAAACGGTTCAAAGAACAGGCGGGCGAAAAGAGCTTCGCGTCTGGCTCGCGCCGCATAGTGCGTCGAGACCCCAAGGCAGCAGCCAAAGACAATTCCAAAGCTTAAATTCTGGCCGGGAAAGGAAGCAGAAATAGGCAGCGAGCGCCATAGGAAGATGCCGGAGACTATCCCCACCAGGCAGCAGCTGGCAAGACTGTATAGCAACGGCGACCTTCCTCTTGCTGAGAGCCGCCGTTGACAAACGGCCGCGGCCCAGAGAGTGCTCAAACCGATCCACCATCGACAGAACACCAGCATGAGGGATGCGACCCCAGATGCCTCCAAATCCACCGTGATGATGGCAAAAACGTACTGAAAGAAAATGGCCGCTACTGTAAAAGAGGTGCGGTTGGCGGCGCCGGTTCCGCCTAACAGTGCGCCCCAGCCCATGGCCGTGCAAATCGCCCAGAGCAGCACGGACCATCCCGCTATAGGCGTTTCAGTCCCTTCCAGAGCCGAAGCGGGTACGACAGGCCATACCCAGACCCAGGTCAATGGAAGCAACAGGACCAGAAATAAACAGGCCAGGAACAAAGGACGCAGGATGGCCAGCACATCGGGGGGCAGGTTCTGCAACTGCAGGCGCTGCTTGCTGAGATCCCGCCACAGAAAGCTTTCCCCCAGCGATTTCACCGCTGCAGCCTGAGAGCTCTCACTCAAACGTTTTAGCAAATTCTTAACAGGAGGAGCTTCCACCAAACGCCTGCCGCATGCAGCCGCTCTTTGCCGAACGCTCCCGAGGAAGGGGTAGAGTCCCTCCAAGAAATTCCAAAACTTACGAACGGTGTTGATCGAAGCCCTGATGTCCATAAAACTGGCCGGCATCACAAAAATTTTAGCAGGGACCAAATTTCAGCTCAATTCCTGCAACCCTTCAAATACTAGTTTTGAATGCTGTCGGGGGCACAGTCATTTGTTGGCGGCGGGAATGCGCTCAATGAGGACCTTATCGACTCGGCGTCCATCCATATCGAGGACTTCAAACCTTAGTCCGCAACATTCGAACCGGTCACCCGGTAACGGTATCCTCTTGAGGTGGGTCATCACCAATCCGCCCAGGGTGTTGACATAGACTTCCCTCTCCTCCGGCAGCATTTTTATTTCAAAGTGCTCTTTCAATTCATCGAGCGGCAACATTCCGTCGACCAACCAGGAACCATCTTGACGCGGCATGATCTTCGGTTCTTCCGGCTCGCCGTAAGTGCGGATGTCTCCCACGATGGACTCCAGGATGTCGTTTAGGGTAACCAGCCCTTCTATCGTTCCATACTCGTCCACAACCAGCGCAATCTGCAGACCTGAGTCCTGGAATAATTCCATCACCTGCAACACACGCGTATCTTCAACCACGAACTGGGGTTGCCGTGCAGATGCCCTGAGGTTGAACGGCTGCTTGGACAGACTGTTAAGCAGCAAATCCCGTACATGCACGAAGCCGATCACGTTGCGGAGCCGCTCCTGGCAAACCGGGAAGCGGGAATGCCGGCTTGTCCGAATCTTGCGCCTGACGATTTCCAAAGAATCATTTACATCGATCCATACAATGTTTTTGCGGGGCGTCATCAGAGCGCCAACCGGCCGATCCGCAAGGCGAAACACCCGCTCCACCATATCCTGTTCGCTCTCCTCTATAACTCCGGCCTCAGTCGCCTGAGCGATCAGAAGCTTGAGCTCCTCCTCCGTTACGGAGGGCTCAGTAGACGGCTTTATCCTGATTAACCTGAGCACCAGATTGGTTGAAGCGCTGAGCAGGCTGACGACAGGAGAAGCGATTATCGAGAGCAAGCGCATCGGGGCGGCTGCCCGGCAAGCAATCCGTTCCGGATTGTTCAGTGCGATTCGCTTGGGCACAAGCTCTCCAATGACCAGCGAAAGATAGGTGATGCTAAAGACAACCACTCCCAGAGAAATTGTGTGGCTGTAAGGCGCAAGAGTTGAAGACGACGCTATCAGGCTCGAAAGTTTGTCTGCGATTGTCGCGCCGCCTATGGCACCGCTCAACACGCCGACCAGGGTGATTCCAACCTGCACAGTGGAAAGGAACATATTAGGGGTTTCAGAAAGATCCAATGCAGTGCGAGCCCTTTTGTCTCCTTCCTCCGCCCGCTGTTGCAGCCTGGCTTTGCGGGCGGTAATGACGGCAATCTCCGACATTGAAAACATGCCGTTGACGATAATAAGGATAAAGATCGCTAGAATGTTAAAAGCCCACCAGAACATGCGTCTGTTCCTTTGCCGGAGATACTCGATGTGCGCGGGATCGAGATGAGAGTACGGAGGCGCCCAAGCGGGCATGATTTACCTGCGAAAAACGGGCCTGCGCTTCTCCAGGAAGGCCTTGATGCCCTCCTGGCCGTCCGGATGGTCGGCACATCCGACAATCGCCTCCCTTTCAAGCTCCAGTTGCGACTCGAAACTCTGGTTGAAGGAGTCGTTCAGCAATTTCTTGGAAACACCAAAGGAGTGCAGGGATTTTTTTGTCAGCCCGTTGAGCATATCGATTGCTTCAGTCAGCCCCTCCCCATCTTCGACAACTTTCGTCACCAGCCCCCAATCCAGGGCCTGCCGGGCGTTAATAGGATTGTCGAACGCGACAATCTCCAAAGCCCGCGCGAGTCCGACCATTCTGGGCAGAGTAAAGGTGCCGCCTCCATCGATGGACAATCCATTGGAGGTATAGGCTTGCTTCAAGATGGCCGATGCTTCCATGACCCGAAAGTCGCAAGCAAGCGCCAGCGAAAAGCCGGCCCCGGCGGCCACTCCGTTGATTGCAGCCACAACGGGTTTGGCCATGCGGCGAATTTCCAGCACGGCAAGATGGAAGCGGGCTGCCAGTGCATGGAAGGAGCGGCTCGGGCCGATAGAAGAATTGTCGGCCCACTTGAGGTCGCCGCCGGAGCAAAAAGCCTTGCCTTGCCCCAGCAGAACGATTCCTTCGGTCTCAGCGTCCATTGCCAGCATGGTCAGGTCATCCGCAAGACGCGCAACCAGCTCATCATTGAGTGCATTGTAAGCTTGCGGCCGGTTCAACACGACCTCGGCAATACTGCCGTGACGTTTGATCTGAATAGGTTCTCGCATCGGTCCTCCCATATCGTTCATCAGAGTTGAGCGCTGCCCTTTGCACAGAATTTTTCCTCGGAGCAGCCGCAATTCATATGTCACACTTTCCTCGACGACAGCCCTGCCATATGAGTCTTTACCTGCATTTTATAAAAAATCACAGAGTCTGTTGAATAAATTGCCAAAGCGCCCCAGATGAGGATAAACGTCCACACCTGAGCCGATGAAATGGGCTCATGGAAAACAAAAACAGCAAAAAGGAAGAAACAACTGGGCACGATATATTGCAGGAAGCCGACCGTCGACAGATGGAGCTGTTTGGCTCCCAGGTTGAAAAGCAGCAGAGGAAGCGCTGTGACCAGAGCGGATGCCATCAGCAAGAGGTCCATTCGCAGGCCGAGGCGAATGAATGCACCCGCTCCGACCTGATCCAGATAAGTCAGGTAAGCCAGCGCGGGTGGAGTCAGCATTAGAGTCTCAATCGTAAGGCCGACCAGGGGACTCACCGGCGCCACTTTGCGCACCAGCCCATACAAACCGAACGACAATGCCAGGGATAGAGCGATCCAGGGCAACAGCCCCAATTTGAGCGTCATATAAAGCACCCCTGCCGCAGCCAGAAGCACGGCCAGCACCTGCAGCGGCCGCAGTCGCTCCCGCAGGAAAATCATGCCCAACAAAACACTGAGAAGCGGATTTATGTAGTAGCCGAGGCTCGTCTGCAAAACATAACCATTGTTAATGGCCCAGATGAAGATAAGCCAGTTGCACGCCACCAACAGCGTTGTGGCCATCAGGATCAGCAGAGCTCGGGGGCGCCGCAAAACCGATTTGAGCTCATTCCAGCGCCGCTGCAGCAGGACCAGGGGAATAAGAAAAAGAAAAGACCAGACGACGCGATGCATCAGAATCTCGAAAGCGGGGACATCATGGAGGGTCCGCCAGTAAACGGGGCTGATCCCCCAAATAAGGAAGGCCGATGCCCCGCATATGAGACCTTCCGAGGACTGGCTTGCTTTTGCCATGCCGACTCCTGCAATACGAAAGTGGTCTAACAACATTTACCGAGAAACGCATTATACTTCCTTGAAGCACCGAAGTGGTGTGAAATGTTGTGTTCTGCTAAATCGTGCCTGGTTGACCGGCCGCTTTCATTGACGTTCACGGCAAAGCCGGACTCACCGGATATCCCGATACTCGCACCCGCAACAGCCCCGATGACAACTCTGCCGCTTCCGGAAAGATCGCATTTCCCACCCGCCTCCAGGCAGTGATCCCTAAAGTCGCCGGTTTTCGTAATCCAGAGCTTTCCAGCCAAACATTCGATCAGACATTTTTGTCGGTTCAGATCGATACACACGAACGCGCCCGCGGGTACAATGATGACCATTTTTCTCCCCTCCGATCTCGTGACCTCCTTCATTTTTGCTGAATGAAGACCATGTCTCCATAGGAAAAAATCCAGATGACAATATAGATGCATTGTGGGAGAATAACAGATGCAGAAAGTTGTTATTGTAACCATAACAGTTCGCACTGGTTAAAAACTGTTATGGTGATTTTCTGTGATGACTGTGCACTTCACTTGCTAGAGCCCCCGGGCGAAGGATGGTTTGTCATGGCAAAAGCAGCGCTGCAGGAGAAAACGGGCAGGACTCTTTACGAGGAGATAGCCGATAAAATTCGCGCATCCATCGATCAAGGAGTTTTTCGAGCGGGTGAGCGAATCCCTTCGGTGCGAGCTCTGAGCAGACAATTCGAAGTCAGTGTCACCACCGTGCTTGAAGCGTATAGTCTTTTGGAAAGCCGCGGACTGATCCAAGCTCGCCCTCAATCGGGCTATTATGTGAACGGAAAGCTCCCCGCCGTACCGTCGGCACCGGTTATTTCAAGACCCGCCCTCAAACCGACCAACGTGAGCAACAGCGAGATTTCATTGTCCATCCTGAAGGCCGCCAACCGGCCGGGGATTATTCCGTTGGGGGCAGCCATCACCAACCCCGATTTTTTGCCCATCGACCGCCTGAATCGCATGCTTGCCTCAACCATACGCAGGCACCCGGTGCAAAGTGTGAGCTATGATATGCCGCCCGGCTGCGAGCGTCTGCGCCAGCAGATTGCACGGCGAAGCCTGACCACGGGATGCAGCATCGCCCCGGAGGAAATTGTCACCACATCGGGCTGCCTCGAGGCGGTGCATCTTGCCCTGCGTGCCACCTGCCGCCCGGGTGATGTGGTTGCGGTTGAATCTCCCACCTATTACAATTTTCTGCTCGTGATCGAGAACCTGGAGCTGCAGGCGCTGGAAATCCCCTGCCATCCGGACGAAGGTGTGAGTCTGGACGCGCTGGGCTATGCCATCGAACAGAACAACATCAAAGCATGCCTTTTCAACCTCAACTTCAACAACCCTATCGGGAGTTTGATGCCGAACCGCAAGAAAAGGGAGCTGGTGCAGCTTCTGGCGACTCATAACGTACCGCTCGTTGAGGACGATATTCACGGGGACCTCGCCTTCACCCGGGAGCGCCCCATAGCCGCCAAGTCTTTCGATCGGAGAGGGCTCGTTCTGCTCTGCTCGTCTTTCTCTAAAACCCTGGCGCCCGGATACCGGGTGGGCTGGATTGCGCCCGGACGGTATCAGGATGAAGTCGAGCAGCTGAAAATGATCACCAATGTCTCCACCAGCTCCCCTCCGCAGTTGGCGATAGCGGACTTTCTTGCCAACGGCGGCTATGATCGCCACCTGCGCAAGTTGCAGCGAGTCTATGCCTTACAGATGGCTCAGATGGCGGAGGCGGTCGGCAGATATTTTCCCGAGGGAACTCGCGTCACCCGGCCTGCAGGTGGGTTCGTCCTATGGGTGGAGCTTCCGGGCTCGATTGATTCACTCATGCTTTACGCGCAAGCCCTTCTGGCCGGCATCAGCATCGCGCCGGGGCCGATTTTCTCCGCCAAAGGCAAATACGGGAATTGCATCCGCCTGAGTGCAGCTGTCTGGTCTGCAAAAATCGAACAAGCCATCGAACAGCTGGGCGCCCTGGCCGCTCGCTTAAACGGCAGTTCGGAACAAAAACAATGATCTTTGGCCCACAGCCGAGCCTAAAAGAAGGTGCAGCTCAGTTTGTCGCATCTCCCGACGCCATTGCACAGCCTGCCTGGTCGTGGCTGACGCGCCTTACCCGGCTGGTGGGGGGCCCTGCGGCATCGTCACGGCCCGTTGTCCGCCCCTTGCAGTTCCGCCAGATATGTCTATATTATCAATGCATTATTCAAAGCTACTCAGTCAGGCAAGGAGAGAAAGAAGCGACCATGAATGATATGGCTCATGAAATCATCCGCTGCCATCATTGCGGCGCCAAAAACCGGGTGCCGGTCGAGAAATCGGGCACCGCCGCGAAATGCGGCAAATGCCATCAGCCTTTGGAACCCAAACAAGAACACAAACCCGGAGAAACCATCGTCTTGCGGTGCAGCGAGTGCCACACAAAAAATAGGGTGGGCGCAAGCCATTTGGACGACGAGGCAAAATGCGGGAAATGCGGTGCGATGCTCAGAACAAATGAGCTGTTCGCACCTCAACCGATGATGATTTCCGATCTCAACTTTCAGGATAAGGTGCTGAAATCGCCGCTGCCGGTGCTGGTCTTTGCCATGTCGCCTTCGTGTCCGAGCTGCAATGTGGTGGCCCCTCACGTGGACGCATTCGCCAAGGAGAGCAAGGGGAAGATTCGCGTAGGCAAATTGAATATCCAGTTTAACCCGCAACTCGCCTCAAAATTTAATATACTGAGTGTGCCTTACCTGTTGATTTTCGACAAAGGCGAGCTCATGGAGAACCTTCCCGGAGCGATGGACAGAAATCAGTTAATGCTGAAGATGTCCAGATACCTTTACTGATTTCATCTTCAGCATGGCACTTGCAGGATCAAGCACCGCTTAGAGGCCGGCCAGAAATTCCTGCCAGGGAGTGCCCTGCAAGGTCTCTGTGGTGGAATGTCCATAGCCTCGGATAATCATCGCCGCCTTCCCGATCTCTTTGGGATCGTCTGCTTCCACCACATCGACTACATCGAAGCGCCCGAGCGTCGCAAAGCTGTCTTTCCACTTGATGCCGGGGCATTCGCTTTTGATTTTGGCCGACACCACCTCGGCCAGTTGCTTAAACTCTTTCGGATCCTTGAAAGCTTCTGGAGAGAAACGACTCAAGATAATGTAAGTGGCCATATTCCACCTCCTCGATTGTGAAAGGTAGCGGTGCGAAACTCCTGCAGCGGTTCCGTCTTGCCGCACAGGATGCATGCCCCAAAAGGGCTTAACAACGCACCCTCAAGCCATTGATGCAAATGATTGGACTGTCTTCAAAGTAAGATCGTCTGAGGAGCTGTCAACACGACAAACCGGCACTTCCTTTCCGGTGACCATCCCGACCGCAGTGCGCAATGATTCTGTACTACCCGATTGCTTCCCTTCTTCCAATCCAGGACTTATCTGAAAATAAAGATGAGAATGCATACTGCGCAGTGGAACATGCCGGCGACAAGGAGGATCATAAAATGACAACCCTGAAACACATCGGCGACCTGGTCATAGATTCCACCGGCCCTTTAAGAAAAATCCGCCTCCCTGATGGACTCTACGTGGTCGGGCAGCAAATGCTTATCGCCGTCGCCAGCGATGAAGAAGCCGAGCAGGTAATTGAAGAGCTCAAAGATTACGAACAAGAAGTATAATGAGTCACTGCTGTCTTTACGGATTCGCGAAAAGTGCGCCGGTCACAGATTGACCGCGAGGCCTTTCTCTTTGAGGTATTCCTTCACCTGCCGAATACTGAGGGTTCGATAATGAAACACCGATGCCGCCAGAAGGATTGCCGCGCCTCCCTGGATGACTCCCTGGTAAAAGTGCTCCAGGGTGCCCGCCCCTCCGGAAGCGACGATCGGCAGAGTGACCGCATCGGAAATGGCTCTGGTGAATTCCAGGTCGTATCCCTTTTGGGTCCCGTCACCGTCCATGCTGGTCGGTAGGAGGACTCCTGCGCCCAATTGCTGGCATTCTTTCGCCCATTCCACCGCATCTTTGCCCACCGGTTTGGTGCCACCTGAAACCACCAGCTCGAATCCCGATGGCATGCTGCTGTTTCGCTTGCCGTCGATGGCAACCGTCACCCGCTCGGAACCGAAGGCTTTGGCGGCTTCTTCGATCAATTTCGGGCTGCGCACGGCGGCGCTGTTCATGGAAACCTTGTTTGCCCCTGCAGCGAAAACATCTTCGATGTCCTGCAGCGTGGAAATGCCGCCGCCCATGGTGAGGGGGATGCTGATGACCGATGAAACATTTTTCACCCATTCCAGGCGGGTCTTCCGGTTTTCCAGCGTTGCGGCAATGTCGAGCATGGCCAGCTCATCGGCCCCTTCCTGTTCGTAGAAGGCGGCGTTTTCCACCGGATCCCCGGCATCTTTCAGGTTCACAAAGTTGATCCCCTTTACCACGCGCCCGTTTTTCATGTCCAGGCAGGGCATGATGTTGATGGTTTTCATAGATTCAGGCTTCCTTTCGTCTTAAACGTCGCAACTGCAAAATTCAACGGGTCACAGAAAAGGCCCGCCACTCCCTTCTTTTCATTTGATTTAGTTTTACTTATACTGTCACACAATTGTTAATGCAACTTATTGTGTGACGCGAAGAAAGGGCTTAATAAGGCATGGCGAAAATCGGTCGATCTTTTTGTGGCGAGCTCAATCTGTCCCATGTCGGGCGACAAGTGCAGCTAGCCGGCTGGGTGGATGCGTTGCGCGACCACGGAGATGTTCTGTTCATTCATTTGAGGGATCGCACCGGAGTCCTGCAGGTGGTCTTCAGTCCCGAGGTCACTCCCGCCCGGGTGTGCGAGCTGTCGCAATCCTTGAGAAACGAATTCTGTATTCAGGTCATGGGGCGCGTGCACAAAAGGGCTCAAGGCACGGACAACCCCCACATTGAAACGGGCGATATCGAGGTCATGGCCCAAGATCTGTCGATCCTCAGCCGGTCCGCGACCCTGCCTTTTCCCATCTCCGAAAAAGCGATGCTGGCCGAAGGAGGATCGAAGCGTACCGATTCCGTTGCCGAAGACCTCAGGCTTCAGTATCGCTATCTCGACCTGCGCCGGCCCACCATGCAGGACAATCTCCTGAAGCGCTACCGGATCATCAAGTGTGCCCGGGACTATCTGGATGAACAGGGCTTCATCGAGGTGGAGACCCCCATGCTCACCAAGAGCACCCCCGAGGGGGCGCGGGACTACCTGGTACCGAGCCGACACTTTCCCGGCCAGTTTTACGCGCTGCCCCAGTCGCCTCAATTGTTCAAGCAGCTCCTCATGGTTGCCGGTTTCGAACGCTACTTCCAGGTGGTCCGATGCTTTCGCGACGAGGACCTGCGCCCCAACCGGCAGCCGGAGTTCACCCAGCTCGATCTCGAAGCATCCTTCATCGACGAAGAATTCATTTGTGAGCTCACCGAAGAACTGGTGTCCCGCATGTTCCAGGTCGAGTCCATCACCTTGCCCCGGCCTTTCCCACGCATGACTTACCAGCAGGCCATGGACGGCTACGGCACCGACCGCCCCGACCTTCGCTTCGGGCTTCGCTTCGTGGATGCCACGGACATCTTCCATAACACTCGTTACGGCATTTTCAAGCAGATCCTCCAGCGGGGCGGGTGCATCAAGGGCGTCAATGTACGCGGTCAGTCGGAAAAGCTCAGCAAGAATGTACTGCAGAACGAATACGCCAAGGAAATCGTGCCCTCCTTTGGTGCCAAGGGCATGACCTGGATGCGGGTGACGGACCGGGACCTGGATTCCAACATCGTGCAGTTTTTCACCGAAGAGGAAAAACAATCCATCCTGAAACGCTTCGACGCAGCAGACGGGGATGTGATTCTCATGATCGCCGACCCCTCCTACGAGACGGCGGTTTCCGCTCTGGGGCAGCTGCGGCTCCACCTGGGCCACAGGCTGGGGTTGATTCCCGCGGCAACCTTTTGTCCTGTGTGGGTCACCGACTTTCCCCTTTTTGAAGCCGCCGATGATGGTGTAACCTCCAGCCACCACCCCTTCACCTCCCCCAACCGGAAAGATTTCGACCCGACCGATCGTGAAGAGCTCCTCAAGCTGCTCTCCCGGGCTTACGATTTGGTGGTAAACGGCGAGGAACTGGGGGGAGGTAGCATCCGCATGAACGACAAAGACGTGCAGCTCAAGGTCTTTCGCGCTCTGGGCCTTGCCGATGCTGAAATCGAGGAAAAATTCGGCTTTTTCGTCCGTGCGCTCGATTATGGGGCTCCACCCCACGGGGGCCTGGCCCTTGGTCTGGACCGTGTGGTCTCCATGATCCTTAGCACCACCTCCATCCGGGAAGTCACGGCCTTTCCCAAGAATCGCAGCGCCTTCTGCCCGCTGACGGAAGCCCCGGCCCATGTCGCCGAAGAGCAGCTTAAGGAGCTCGGACTTCTGGACATGGTGGAGCAGAAGCCCATTCCCGGTATGGAGGAGCGTGGCGAGCTCATCGATACCCTGTCGTGGGTGGCGCGCATCGGCCTGGATGAGGACGAACGGCCGGCGGTCCTCCATGCTTTGAAGGCTGCGGCGCAGCTGGCCGATCAGGTGAATCGGGCGGCCGGGGACCAGGAGCCCATGTTCGCGCCCTGGCCGTCCACCAACCGCATGAGGCAAAAGACTCCGGCTCGAATTTGTCCCCTGGCTGAAAGCGGCGAGCTCTTCAAAAACGCTCCATCGGTGAAGGGGGATTACTTCAAGGTGGCGAGCGTTCTGGATCAATGACGGTGCTCGATCATCACCCCGAAACACGGCGGCCAAAGGCTGCAAGCGGAGTTTATTTGCACCACAAGGGCCACGACCCGCCGCGACGAGCGCGAGCATGGCGGGAGTGCACAAAGGGCTTGACAGTAAATTCTTTCCCGCTTCGTGACCTTCGTGTTGTTCGTGGTTAGACAAATTGTTTTATCAAGACATTACAATGGCGATGGTACAGGGCAAACACTGCCCCGGACAGGAGCTCCGTCATGTCCCGGAGGGAATGCGATGAATTCGGAAGTTTTCGCCCATTTTGACTCGTCACCGTCTGCCGTAGAGAATGGAGGAAGCCTCGCCGGAAAACGGGCAGCGGTCCAGTCGTTGATCGGTGTGCGGGGCTGGCCTACTGCGGCCGGGTCCAAGGCCCTCGGGGGTTTTGTTCCGCTGGAGGATGCAACCGTGGTCCAACGGCTGAGAGCGGAAGGGGCCCTTCTGGTCGGCAACACACCGACCAGCGAACTGGGTTTGGGAATTTGCGGCGATGGTGCGGCCCGGGCGGTGCCGGAAGGCCAGGCGGATGTGGCCTTGATGCTGGACACCTTGGGGGAGGCACGAGTGGCTGCGGCAAGGGCCGGTCTTTGCGGATTCAAACCCAGTTGGGGCAGAGTCTCCCGCTTCGGACTCATGGGCCTGGTTCCTTCCATGGAGTGCTGCAGCCTGCTCGCCCGAAACCCGAAAGATCTGGCTCGGGTGTTCCAGGTCGTTCAGTGCATGGATGAGTGCGATCCATCCATGGTGGCTGCAGAAATGCCGAAGAACCAGACGCAGAATGGCTTGCAAAAGAAGGATCTCACCGCCGGTATTGCCACCCGGTTGATCGAAGCCCTCAGCCCGGAAGAACGCAGCGCTTTTTCCAAAGCCCTTGCAAAGCTGCAGAGATCGGGCGTCGCCATTCGGGAAGTGAAGTTCGAAGACGAGGGCCTGTTTTCGTTAGTCCACCAGGTAATCGGGACGGTGGAAGCCTCATCGAGCTGCGGTAAGTACGACGGAGTACGCTTCGGGCATCGGGCTCAAGGTGCCAAAAACTGGAATGAAATGTATCTGGAGACTCGACGCGAGTCATTCAGCCCGCTCCTGAAGACCTTTCTTTTTCAAGGGGCTTACTTTCAGTTTGAAAACTATCCGGCCTTCGAAAATGCGTGCCGCATTCGCGCACGGCTGGTGCACGAGAGCCGGAAGCTCTTCGAAAGCCTGGACCTGATGCTGTTGCCCACGCAGAGCACCATCCACAACGCGGCCCGGGCACAATCCCTCGAACAGCTCTACAACGCATTTTCCCTCACCCTGCCGGCCAATGTGACGGGACAGCCCGCTCTTTCCCTGCCGGGTCTTATCAAGTGCGGCGGGCAAGACACGGGCTTGCAGGTGGTGGGGCCTTTTCTGGGAGATGAAAAATTGCTGTCCTGGGCACAAACCTTGATAGTGCAGGGGGAGGAAGCGGCATGACCCCGAATTATGAAGCGGTGGTCGGACTGGAAATCCATGTGCAGTTGAATTGCGAGACCAAGATGTTTTGCTCGTGCCCCAATCGGCCGGGGGACGAACCCAACAGAAACGTCTGTCCCATCTGCCTATGGCTGCCGGGGAGCCTGCCTCGATTCAGCATGGAGGCTCTGGAAAAGGCTGCCCTGGCCTGCCTGGCGCTCAACTGCCAAATCCAGAAGGAAAGCGCCTTCGACCAGAAAGTCTACTACTATCCGGATCTTCCCAAGGGCTACCAGCTTTCCCAGTTCCATCGGCCACTGGCCAGAAACGGCTGGCTGGACCTCGCTCGCGACGACGGAACCCGGCAAAGAATCCGCATTCACAAGATCCACATGGAAGAAGACGTTGCCCGACTCGTACACGAAAAGGAAGGAAGAACCACCGTGAGCCTGGTGGATTTCAACCGTGCGGGCACGCCCCTGGTGGAGATTGTGACCGAGCCCGATATGCGCGGCCCTGAGGATGCGATGGAGCTCCTTCGAGGTTTGCGGATGCAGCTGCGCTACTCGGAGTGCTCCCAGTGCAGTATGGAGCAGGGAACCATGCGGGTGGACGCCAACGTCTCCATTCGGCCGCGCGGAAGCGACGATCTGAATGCCAAGGTCGAGATCAAGAACATGAACTCAATTCGGCACGTGGGGGATGCCATCGCCTTTGAAATCGATCGGCAGGTGGCTTGCGTCAAGGCAGGAGAGCCCATCGTCACGCACACCCGACTCTGGGATCCCGACGCCCGCATCACTTCACCCATGAGGGCTAAATTCGATGGGCCCTGCGTGCCGGATCCTTCGGTGCCGCGCATTCTCGTTGAAGATGAGTGGCTGAAAGGGATGATCGGCCGTATGCCCGAGATGCCGGGGATCAAGGCGGAGCGTTTCATGAGTCGGTACCAGCTCACGCGCGAAGAGGCTTTGCAGATGAGCTCCGAACGGGACGTCTCCCGCTACTTTGAAGACGTGCTGAATCAGAAGGCGCCGGCCAGACTTGCAGCTCAATGGATCGGGGGGCAACTGCTTCCCCTGCTGAAAGAGAGGGGGGAAACGCTGGAAAACGCCGCCCTTAGCCCCAATCGATTCGCCGAATTGCTAATCATGGTTGAAAGGGAAGAGATCAACGCCAACGCCGGCCGGGACGTCTTGCGACGGCTCCTGGAAAGCACCGCATCAGCCGGGGAAATCGTGGAGCAGTGCGGCTACCGCCAGGTTTCGGAAGCGGGGGAGCTGGAAGCCCTGGTAGACCGTGTGCTCTCGCAAAATCCTTCCGCTGTGGAAAATTTTCGGAAAGGAGCTTCCAAGGCCATGGGCTTCCTCATGGGGCAGGCCTTGCAGGCTTCCGGAGGCAAGGCCAACCCGCGGATACTCAAGAACTTGATGGCACAGAAGCTGGGTTGAGGCGGGGCGTCCACGAGGAAGGGAACCCCGTTTCTTTTCCGCTTCCTTTGCCCGCCCAAATGCAAACTGAGTTTGCCGCCCGAGTGCGTTCCCAAACAGAGTTTGGGAACGAGGGGGAATCACGTTGTGACACGGTCTCCTGACCGTGTCACCTATATGACCGCAGGTGTCCTTCCGTGATTTGCTCAACGCTCAGGGAGGGAGACCCGGCACTCAGCTACCTGAGTGCCGGGTCGAGGAAGTGGCGCGGTCGGGAGACCGCACCACAACATGCTAATATCCTTAAGTTGACGCCTATGCGCCAAGGCTGGATTCAGAGAACGGGCTCTACAATCCCACAGTCGCAAATCTTAATTCAGCAGCACTATCCTACCGAGGGAGGAGGTATGCCGGAACTCGTCAATGACTTTCGCACAGCTGTACTAGGAGCTTGTCCGAGAATACGCCTTCATGTAGTGCAGCCCTTCAGGGCTGCCAGTCCAGGCAGGGCTAACGCCCCGCGCTACATATTGTCGGACAGTCTCCTGGCTGAATTGCCCAAGGTTCGCGAGCAAGCTCGCTCCTGCACTCGGAATGCCTGTAAGCCAACGTAGCAGCGGGGGAGAAAATCAACAGTTCCTGTACGGAGAGCGTTAGATAAAAATAACGCAAGTATTAAAGTAAAGGCATGAAAACAACTCACATGATGCGCATTCCGACCAGACACAAGATGCTCTCGATTGCAGCGGTCGGCTTTGCTCTGATTTGTCTGGTTACATCCCCACAGGTCATGCAAGTGGAAAACGCTGCCGCGGAGACGGTTATCCAGAGTGTTTATTCTGGATTCCCGCTAAATCTTGTCCCGCTCAGCCGGGGAGCATGCGGGAATGACGATGTGCTGACACGGGCAACCTGCATGTCTGCTTGTGACCGCCTGGCCATGAAGGTTCGCCGGAATGACGATCGCAGTCCTGCGATAACAAGAATCGCCGCAATCACTTTTCACGAGCCCGTGCAGCTGTCGCCTTCCGGCGAGGAAGCTCCGCAGGAGCTTCCCGGAAGCCTTGCAGAGACCGGCAGCAAGGTGCTTGCCGAAGTGATCGTCTATCTGCGCGATATAGCGCTGGAGAAATCGAAGCCCATACCTGAAGAGATCAACCGCAAGCTGATGCCCTACTTCGACCGGCAGATTTTAGAAAAGGTGAGATACACAACGGACTGGAATCCAACGGTCGGTGCCGCCCTGCGCCAGTTCATCGACACCGACCACTTCGCACTGGCGGTGACCCTGGATAATGTCATCGTATTTTCAGACCAAGAGAGCCTGAAGAATCTGTGGCTTTGGGCCCATGAATTGAAGCACGTCGAACAATACGACCGGTGGGGCGTAAAAAGCTTCGCCTTCAACTATCTGCAAAACTATCAGTCGGTCGAAAACGAAGCCAACGAATACGCCGCTAAGGTGCTTAGAGAAATGCGCAGCTCAGCGAAAAAACCAGCCACACTCGGCCCTCACTTTTGATTTCTGGCAATCGTTCACCACAAAGACGCGAAGGACTCAAAGACACGCAAAGAGCTCTCTCTAAAGGATACAACCTTGGCGTTCTTTGCGCCTTTGCGGTTCATAAAAGGCTGTATGGTGAACGGTTACGATTTCTGTATGATAGGAGCAAAAATTTTTTGCTCCTATCGATGGCATTTTCGTCCTGTTTGTGCTATTCCAGCCATGCCGGATATCGTATTGTCATCTGATGCACCTTTTTACTTGTAATGTTGACTAAACGGAGGCTCGATTCTCATGGGTGTTGAAGAAATTCGCTGGGTCAAAACTCACTGTGCAAGAATGGATCACGGCGGCTGTGCCCTGCTGGTTGGCGCTAAAGGAAATGAAATCGTTGAGGTCAAGGGAAACCCCGAAGGCTACTTGAACAAGGGCTATACCTGCTACAAAGGGAGGATTTCTGCAGACCGCCTCACGCATCCGGATCGTCTCCGACACCCGCTAAAACGAGCAGGAAAGCGCGGCGAAGGGAAATGGCAGCGCATTTCCTGGGATCAGGCGCTGGATGAAACGGCTGAAAATCTACTGAAAATTAAGGACAAATACGGAGCCCGTGCGGTCGGCTTCGGGGTGGGAATGCCCAAGGGGCTCGAACACTTCGTCCAGATCCGCCTGGCCAATCTTTTCGGCTCCCCCAATGTCATCGCCTCCCAGGATGTCTGCCACGCGCCCCGGGAAATAACGGGGGTTCATACCTGCGGTTTTTACCCGGTTGCCGATCTGCACAACCCGACCAATCTGATTGTCATGTGGGGCAGCAACGTCACATCCACCAACGAGGAAGGCCAGATCTGCAGCCTCACTTTGAACCAGCTCAAAGACGGCGCCAGACTGATCGTCGTCGATCCTCGCAGAACCCAGCTCGCTGAAAGAGCCGACCTCTGGCTGCAGCTCAGACCCGGAACGTCGCCGGCCCTGGCGCTGGCATTCTTGCATGTCATTGTTGAAGAATCCCTCTACGATAAAGAATTCGTGGAAAATTATACCCACGGCTTTGAAGACCTGGCCCGGCAAGTGAAGAGCTACAGCCCGGAGAAGGTTTCCGATATAACCTGGGTGCCGGCCGACCTGATCCGCAAGGCGGCCCGCATGTATGCCGAAGCCAAGCCCGCCGCCCTCCAGTGGGGAAACGCCATAGAACGGGATGTCAACACCTTCGATGCGAGTCGATCGCTGGTTTGCCTCATGGCCGTGTGCGGAAATCTGGAAGTGCCCGGCGGCAACGTCAATGCCCACGAGCCGAAAATCATGGGGCTGGGGGAATTCGTCCGCGCCGACCTGATCCCCGATAAGCGCAAGGAAATGATCAGCGCCCATCACCGGGTCATCCCGCGGCTGATGACCATCGCGCCGGCCTTTTTCAGGAAGGCGGTTCTCGATGGCGTCCCCTACCCTGTTAAGGGTTATTACGGCATTTGCACCAATCCGCTGGTGACCTGGGCGGAAAGCAGACTCACCTACGAAGCTTTCATGAATCTCGATTTTGTCGCCGCGGCCGAAATTTTCATGACCCCGACCGCGTCTTTGGCCGATATCGTCTTTCCCGTCGCCCACCAGTACGAAATGAACGATATCGGCCACTACGGCATCGGTCACGGCATGATACTCGCCCGGCCGAAGGTGGTCGATCCGCCGGCCGAATGCTGGCCCGACATAAAGATCATGAATGAGCTGGGCAAGCGGATTTCGCCGCCCGAGCTGTGGCATGCCGATTTTGAAGATTTCCTGCAGGATGTGCTGAAGCCCTCCGGTCTCAGCTACACTGATTTCGTTGAGAAAGGTTACCTTAAAGGGCCGGACCGGTTTAAATTTTACGAACAGAAGGGTTTTCGCACACCGACCGGCAAGGTGGAACTGAAGCTCAGCACCGCCGAAAAGTTCAAACTGAAGCCGCTGCCCGAATTTGCCGGCCTGCCGGAAAAAGAGGATGCCAACTATCCGTTGATCATGATCAGCGTGAAGAGCAAATACTACCTGCATTCGTCTTACCGATGGGTGAAGAGGCTGCGCGACAAGATGCCCAATCCGATAGCTGCAATTCACCCGGAGACCGCCGCTGCCCACGGAATCGCCGACGGCGACCCGGTCGCAATCGAAACCAGATACGGGGAAATCACGCAACTTGCGCGGCTGACCGACACGCTTCACCCCCGCGTCGTCAATGTCGCCCTCGGCTGGTGGCTCCCGGAAGGCGATCCGGCCGAACAATACGAGTGGCGCAAAGCAAACGTCAATATGCTCACATCCGTCGGCAAGCTCGGCAAGGAGTTCGGAACGCCAAACTTGAAGAATCTGCCATGCCGGATACGCAAAAAGTGAGCCCAATTTCTCTTTCAGTAGGCGACCGCCGCTCAGCTTTATGGAGGATAGGAAGAATGTTTGATCTGGTACAGCTGAAAGAATCCAAGGACTTTTTGCGGACAGTCATCGAAAACATTACCTCGGCCCTGTTTATCGTGGATAAGGAGATTCGGGTCCGAAGTTTCAACGACTCCTTCAAGGCGTTGTTCTACAGGCAGGAAGATCAGGTCATCGGCAAGCTTTGCGGCAACGCCATCGGCTGCGTTTACACGGTCGCTGAAAACAAGGACTGCGGTACCACCAGCCACTGTACAAACTGCTCTTTAAGAAGCTCTCTGCTGCGTGCTTTTGCCGAAAAGATTCCCACCTACCGTGAAAAGCTGGTGCGTGAGTTCGATATCAACGGTGAGCTGATTAACAAATATTTCCTCTACTCCACCAAGTATGTGGATTACAGAAACGAGGAAATGATTCTGATAGTGGTCGATGACATAACGGAGATCGAGGAGCAGAAAATCCGCCTTGAAGAGCTGAATGAATTGAAAAACAGGTTTCTTGGTATGGCAGCTCATGATCTGCGCAACCCGTTGACCGCGATCAGGGGCTTCAGCGAATTACTTCTAGATAAAGAAGCGGGGCCCTTGAACGACTGGCAGCTTGAGTGTCTGCAGATGATTCATGAGGCAGGCGAGAATATGCTGACTCTGGTTAACGACCTTCTGGATATTTCGGTGATCGAGAGTGGTAAATTGGAATTGCAATTGAAACAGGAGTCGCTGGACGAGCTCATCGCGAACAGGGTGCGCTTGAACGAGATAGCAGCTCAGGTCAAAAATACCAGACTCCACCTCGAGTTCAACTGGAGAGGGAAAGCCTACCTCGATTCAGGAAAAATTGCCCAGGTTATTGATAATTTGCTTTCCAATGCAGTGAAATATTCTCCACCGAATTCGGACATTTTTATCCGGCTTGAAAAATCAAACGGCGAGGCGAGGATTTGCGTCAAAGATCAGGGGCCCGGGGTTACCGCGGAGGAGAAGAAAAGACTTTTCGGGGAGTTCCAAAAATTGAATGCTCAGCCCACAGGTGGAGAAAGAAGCACGGGGCTGGGCCTGTCGATCGCCAAGAAAATAGTTGAGGCTCACAGAGGAGCCATCGACGTGGAGAGCGAGCCCGGCTCCGGATCGACTTTCTTTTTTACCCTTCCTTTGGAGTAACACGTGCCGCGATGAGGAGCATCATGAGAAGGGTCTTGTTCATACGGTTCAGGGCGGTCTTCTCCTTTTCAAATGCCGTCACCACGATCGCGCGGTCATGACAGCCCGTACAAAACCCGGCTCAACCAAGATGACGGTCCCGTCGGGCAGTCCGAGAATGGGATCGGCCGCAATGCCCTGAAGACCGAGGCGTTCGGCCTGTTCAAAGTCCTGAGCATGCATGTCCGGATTTCGCCGTGTATCTCTTCATCCCGCAGGACAAGTGGCAGGCCTGCCCGTTCTTCCTCACGCCGTCGACCTGGTCGGTCGAAGCGATTCTGTCGTTTTCGGAGGGTAGTTTGATCGCAGGGTACAGGTGGTCTTTAGGCGGTCTTGTCTTGCAGCGGCACCCTCCTTATCAGGCATCCGGAATCCGGTAACAGAAATCGCTTACATCCGATGGCACATTATTTGCCCTATATCAGCGCTGCCAGGACACGGGTTCTGGTCTCCCGGCTTCCCGGGAGCTCACCGGCGTGCCGATAATTGATGGTGCAGGATGAAAAATGAAGCATGAGATGTATCAGAGATGGAAAAAGCTTCACCCGCAGCTATTGCGTTTTGCATGGCTTATACTGGTATGCGGCCTCGTGTGGGGATGCGGGCTCAGACGTGCTGCCGTAGTTAAACCGCCTTCAGATTTGAGTTGGACGGAGCGTCCCATGGCGGCCGAGGAGCTGCAGGGGTTAGCGCAGCGGGAGCCGACGTTGACCCCCGCCGCCTGCATGGAGATTCTTGCCCGCCTGAATCACAAAGACCGTTCCTATGTTCATCAGGACATCAAAAACGGCAAAGTCTTGAAGGTCCCAAACGACTTCCGCTCCCACCTGGGCTGGACTCCTTTGCCGGTCCGCCTGGAGCGGGCTGCCGATATACCCGAGCTCATCCTGGTGGTCAAGGAGATTGCATTCCTGGGCTGGTATGAGGATGGCAAGCTTCGTGGTGACACCTATGTCTGCATCGGCAAGAAGCAAAAGTGGACCCGAGCCGGCTCGTACAAGGTGATTGATAAGGATAAAGACCACGTTTCGAGCAGTTATCGCAGCGCATTCGGATACCCGGCCCTGATGCCGTTTGCGCTCAGGATCTATGGCAGCGTTTGGATTCATGGTGGAGATGTCACCGGAGCAAACTGTTCTCACGGATGCATCAATCTTCCCCTTGATGCTGCGGAACAGCTCTATTCGTGGGCAGATCTCGGAGCCGTCGTACTGATCGTCGAATCGCTTGAAGATCTGGATCGGACCATCGACAAGTAATCCGTTTAGAGAGGACGTCCCTGCTTACGGCTGCGCATGGCTCAACTGCGGAATTTAGTGTAAGCTATAGTCCTGCACCGATGTAGGCAAAACCATACACAAAAAAGATCCGGGGCAGGTTTCTTGAGAGGGATTCGCGGCGGTCACCCTCCACAGATCAACCCGGGTGAGAGCGCCGCAGATATCGGTATATCGATCGGCCGGCGGCAGATGTTCACTCCGCGCAACCTCCATTGCCAAACAGGTCACAACGAAGCATAAGAATAGGGATCATCGCGGATTACCGTGATTTACGCACTCGGTTCGTGCTGAGGTATCGAAGCACGAACGGATGGGTTGCCCTTCGATACCTCAGGGCAAACGGCTGCAGAGCGACACGATCACGCTAATCCGCGATGAGCCGAGAATAGTAAAGCTATAGCGGGTTATAGCTCGTTTTTATTCTTCTGACTCCCGACTTCTGTATTCTCGTATCAGCGGTCATTATAGAGCTCCTTGGGGATGGCATACAGCACGGTTTCGCTGAATACATGAAAAGGCGAATAGTGGCCGATCCTGAAGATGTATTCCGGGGCACAGTCGGAGAGCATCGAGGGTATTTCGTAATAATGCTCCAATTGATGATAGACGCACACGGCCAATTGCGGCCGGTGATTGCGGATAGTATGCTTCGCTCCCCGGAGAGCATGAAGTTCAGAGCCCTCGATGTCCAGTTTGATAAAATCGACCCTCCTCAGGTTGTTACAGGTAACGAATTCGTCAACGGATATGGTATCAATGTAATCATTGGCGGCTGCGCTCCGTTCATCGACAACGCTGGAAGTGCTGGCCTTCTTGACTGCAAAAGGAAGTCGATCGCTCTTTTCCCACAGGCCCATGGGTGCAAAATGGAACCGGCCGCTTTCCAGTAGAAACTGTTTATGGTAGCTTTTTTGAAAAAACTGCGAATCCGGATCGAAACCGTAAACAGTCGACCCTGAAAAGCGTCCGAGCAACTGCATGGTGACCAAGCCGTCTGCAACCCCGCCTTCGATTATGGTTTGTATGGCCGACGGATTGATATGATCGAAATATTGCCTGCCCATTCGACCGTATAATTCGGCCAGCTTCAAGTGAGCCTCTTTCAAATTGCTGCTTGGCCGGATGACCGAAATAGCAAGGTCGTAAACAGCTCTGTCTTCAGCACAAGCCAGCACATTCCGCGCGGCCCCGAGCTTCTCCGCATGCGCCTCGGCAGCTTCATCCAAATGCACAAAAGGATGATAAAAATTCGGATTCACAACGAAAAACCCACTCCCCTTCCATCCCCGCAGAAATTCAAGAAGCGGCAAATACTGCCTGGACTTACAGAACGTCGTCAAAACAAAATCTGTCACTTGTAACGCATCTTGAAATTCCCGACTTGAAAGAAGATTTGCCGAAGACAGCCAATCCGGGTCTGCTATCTCAAAAGAACGGATGAGATTTATATCGGGTCTGAGGGCACTGAGGACTTTGGTGAATCTGGAATTTCGCCCACTGCTCCCGATGAGGCAGGCCGCAGCGGCTCCGGGCAATAGTTCAAGGTCGTTGAGAACGATGTCGGTCACTGGAGGTTTCTTCACACCCAACAAGCGGATTAAAGTCTGACTTCTACTTTGTCGTTCAGATATTCCTTGACTGCGCCAATGGAAACTTCATTTCGATGAAAGATCCCTGCCGCCAGTGCCGATTCCGCTTCGGTTCGAGTGAAAACATCCAGGAAATGCTCCACCTTGCCGGCCCCACTGGAGGCGATGACAGGAATTGAGACAGCCTCTTTTACCGCATTGATCAGCTCAAGATCGAAGCCCGCGCTGGTTCCGTCCCTATCGATGCAATTCAAGAGGATTTCACCGGCTCCCAGTTTCTCACAAATTTGCACCAAGGTCACGGCATCGAGATCTCTCCCTTCCCGTCCCCCTCTAATAGTGCACTGGTACCAGCAATAGCCTTCGCCGTTCGGGCCGGGAATTGCCGTTGGGATAACCCGATGGCTGACTTCATCGGGCGAGCGGACGTAGACTCGTTTGGGATCGACAGAGATGACCACCGCCTGATTACCGTAAACGCGCGATATTCCTTCAATGGAGCTGCGGCCTGTGGCTTCGCCGGTCCGCAGGAGCTCTTCAACGATCAGCACCGCATCACTTCCGAGCGAAATTTTGTCGGCTCCGGAGCGAAAATACTCGGCGGCAACTTCCAGCGCGGAGTACTTTTTGCCATTGATATCCATATAGTCGCGGATACCTCCCCCGATGGTGAGCGGTACAAAAACATTCTCGGAGGTCCGGCGCAGCACCTCCAGCATGGGCATATCCTCAAGGGGAAAATCGCGAAACCCGGTGATGTTGAGGAAAGTAATCTCATCGGCCCCTTGCTCGTAATAACGTCTCGCCACCTCCACAGGCTTCCCGAGATTGCGCACCTCTCCCCGTTCTCTCACATCGTAGCGGTCCCCCTTGGTGACTACCAGATCGCCTCGATCATTGGATCGCACATCCAGACAGGCAATGATTCGTTTTGCCAGCTGGGTCTCGGCCACGGTTTGGGCAGGCAAGACCGGTTCACGGCTTTGGCGCAGGAAATTTTCCAATATCAACAAGCCGGTGCGACTGCTCTTTTCCGGGTGGAACTGAGTTGCGATGATGTTGCCTTGCTGAATGCTGCTCACGAACTCGCAGCCGTAGTCGGTGGTGGTCAGAATCACGCTCCGGTCAACCGGATCGACGTAGTAAGAGTGGACAAAGTAGACTTTTTCATTGCCGCTGAAATTGGCGAAAATTCCTGACGGCTGCCTCACCTTAAGCCCGTTCCAGCCGATGTGCGGAACCGAGAGATCGATATTGAAACGCTTCACCGTGCCGGGAATGAAACCAAGCCCGTTCAAGCCGGGCGCCTCTTCGCTGCCTTCGAAAAGAGCCTGCAGGCCAAGACAAATGCCAAGAAACGGACGATTCGCATGCAAGTACTCCAGCAGCGGCTCCACCAGGCGCTTTTCCCGAAGCACACGCATCATGTTGCCGAAGGCTCCAACTCCGGGGAAAACAAGTTTTTCCGCAGCCAGAACGTCATCTGCCGCCGAAACAAACTTGACGGTCTCTCCCAAGCTCTCGATTGCGTTGACCACGCTCCGAACATTGCCCGCGCCGTAATCCAACAAAGTGATCATTGTTCTGCTCATCCGCTCCAGGTTGATGGGAATCTTGAAAAGTTGCTTTCTATACCACTCCGATGCCTTAGCACAACTATTAGAAGGATGTTCTGGAGTTCCCTTGGCTTGACCTCACCCCTTTCAGAATAAACTTCCGTACGGCACTTTTGGTTCTTCCAACCTCGGAGCTCATTCACGCAAGTGGCTGCGATCGCTCCGCGTCACCCTATCGCCGCGTCCTACTCACAAAGTCGCCCCCTGAGGACCTATCTGAGCCCCATCAGCCGGTAAATCTCATCAATTTTCAAACGTGCACGGACCGCCTCGGCCAAACGCTCGAAAGCCGGCTCCAGGTCGTACCTCATCCATACCTTTTCTACCGCCTGCAGCCCCCTTCGCACCCGGAGACGGTCGATAAACCACCGGCGAAACTCATCTGCATCGAAAAGACCATGCAAATAGGTGCCCCATACGGGGTATTCGTCGATTCCAACCCCGATGATTTCACCATCCCGGCGACGAACCACGGGGACCAGATCGTTGCATTCGGTTCGGCCGTGATGAATCTCGTAGCCTTGAACGGCTTTTTTTGAAGGCAGGTGTGTGCACTCGACCCGAGTCAGCGTCTTCTCGCGAGCCAAAACCGTCTGAACGGGGAGCAGCCCCAGCCCCTTTATGGCTCGGCCGCCTGATTCGATCTTGTATGGATCGGCGATCTCTCGACCGAGCATCTGGAATCCTCCGCAAATACCGATCACCTCCGTTTTCTTTGCGGCCGCCAGCTCGGCAATCCTGCGGTCGAGTCCCGCCTGCTGCAGATAATGCAAGTCGTTGATAACATTCTTGCTGCCCGGCAAAATGACGGCATCCGGATGATCGAGATCCCGCGCGGATCGTATGATTCTTAATCGAACATCGGGTTCGATACGCAATGGATCGAAATCCGTGAAATTCGATATGTGCGGCAGATCGACGACGGCAATTTCCACCCCATCCGCTCGCGGAGAATCGTCATCAAACGCACCGCTCTTGAATCCGACCGAGTCCTCTTCCGGCAGGCCCAGATCCTTCAGGAACGGCACGACGCCAAGCACGGGGCAACCGGTGTGACGTTGAGTGTAGGCTATGGCCTCCTCCAACAAATCCTCTTTGCCGCGGAACTTGTTAATGACAAAACCCGCCACCAATTGGCGCTCCCATTCGGCCAACACTTCCATTGTGCCGATATAGGAGGCAAAGACTCCACCCCGATCGATATCGCCCACCAGCAGCACCGGCGCATCGGCGTAGCGTGCCATGGTCATGTTCACGATATCGTGATGTTTGAGATTGACTTCTCCGGGACTGCCGGCGCCCTCCAGCACGATGGCGTCAAATTCTTCGGCCAGCGAATCGTAGGCTTCTTTAGCCCTCTCATAAGCCTCCGGTTTGTATCGGATGTAGTCGGCAACTTCCATGTTGCCGATTGGATGGCCCCGCACGATGACTTGCGATCCGGTGTCGCTGCTGGGTTTGAGCAAAATGGGGTTCATCCGCACGTCCGGATCCAGTCGACAGGCCTGGGCTTGAACCGCCTGAGCCCGCCCCATTTCGCATCCGTCGCGCGTGACAAAAGAGTTGAGCGCCATATTTTGGGATTTGAACGGCGCCACGCGATAGCCGTCCTGCAAGAGGATTCGGCACATGGCCGCCGTGAGGATGCTTTTGCCGGCGTTGGAGCTGGTCCCCTGAAACATAACGGCCGGCACTTTGCGGCGCGTTGCGGGCGATCTACGAGCCGTTCCGAGAGCGGCCCCGATCGACTGTAATAGACGTTCGTTTTCTTTCTCGGTGCGAACCGCAACACGGAAAAAACGGGTGTCCAGCCCGTCGTAGTTGGCGCAGACACGGATCAGGATTCCATCTCTGAGCATTTGCCGGGCCAGAGCGGGTGCATCGATATCCGGTCGGTCGATTCGCGCCAGCAGAAAGTTCGCTTCACCGGGATATACCGTCAGGCCGGGGACCGAGCGCAATTCCGCATAGAAGCATTCGCGCAGCTCCCGCACCACCATTCTGGTTTTCGCAGCATACGCATGGTCCTGTAAGGCTTTTTCACCAACGGCTTGCGCCAGCGTATTGACGGACCAGGGCGGCATGACCTTGCGCAGCCGATCGGCCAGGGCACGGTCGGCGATAGCGCACCCCAGGCGCAGGCCGGGAATGGCATAAAACTTCGTCAGGGAGCACAGCACGATGACATTGGGGGGCCGATTGCACGACAGGCGATCCATTCCCTCTATGAAATCCGCAAAGGCTTCGTCTATCACAAAGATCGTCGAGAGATGGCGGGCCGCAAGCACGCGCAGAGCCTCCGCGCTGAAGGTGATTCCGGTCGGGTTGTTGGGTTGACCCAAAAAGACTATTTCGTCCCCTTGGAGTAGCGACTCGAGGGTGGAAAGATCAAGCCGGAATCCTTCTTGTTCCCGCAAAAAAACCTTCTCCACCTCAATTCCAGCCAATTCCGCAACCTTTTTGTAATCCACGTAGGCAGGCACAGGGACGACCGCCCGAGGCTTTTGTGCGATCTTCGGAAGTGCATAGAGGATCTCTGTGGATCCATTGCCGACGAGCACTTGCTCGGCGGATATTGCATATTGTTCGGCGAAGATCTGCGTCAGGGACGATGCACAGGGGTCCGGATAGTGGACAAGCGTGCCGATTTGGGAACTAATCAACGGGCGAAGCCACTCCGGCGGTCCAAGAGGATTGATGTTGGCTGAAAAGTCGAGCAGCTCTCCGGCATTCCGTCCGGCTGATTTTGCCAGGGCCCACACATTTCCACCATGTCCGAAAGTCAACATTACCTATACCTCGATTTTGTTCCGAAGCGTTCGTCCGGAGAAAAGACGCACTCCACTACTGTCACCTCGCCAGTATGAGCAGGGAAGGAATGCAGGCTTCCGTACCGGCCCGCTTGCCGATCAGACCTCGCCAGTATGAGCAGGGAAGGAATACCAGGCCGTTGCGTTGCGCAATAAAAAAATCCCCGACCCCTTGGGTCCGGGGATACCGTATTCTATGCTCGATACCGTGCCTCTGATCCCACCGCCGGGGTAATCAAATTGCATAGGTATATGAACAGGTCTTCTGACTTCCGGATCATTCTACTCGCCGCGCCTCCCCGTCGGCAATCGGAAGTCGGTATTCGGAAATCGGAAGAAGCTCGTCCCTTAAGGTTGACGGCTCTCATCTCTGTCGTCCGACTGCCGATTCCCGACCTGCGTCTTCCGTCACCACGGTGGCATTGCCACGGTTTCGTCCCCGGTTACAGCGGCGGGTCCGTAACGGATTTACACCGTTTTCCCTTGAAGTCCATCCGAACAGCTCATAACTTACCGAAGCCAAGCTGTTAATAACCCACACCCGAGTCTCATGTCAACGAACGACTCAACGCCGCTGCCACCCGACTCGCTCTTGAAGATACTATCTTTTAAATTCAACCAGCTGCAATTACAAAATTTCTCCCCTTTGGCTCGAAATGACAGTGCTCGGACAGTCTGGTAGAAGAATTCCGACCGGTCATGATCACATTCGGCTATCAAGCGATATTCGAATGATGCACATTGAAGTGTCTTTCGCCATCCACAGTCGGCCGAATTTCGGAAACAGCATGTAATCGAGCGGTCTGCTACTTTTATTCGCGTTCACGGTAATTTTTCCGCATAGCGAGCCAGCGTATAAAGCAGAAATCCCAGCCTATTCATATACTGCAGCACTTCTGCGCGCTCCAGTTGCCTCGCTTCCTGCAGGCTGACCATACTGCGCTCAGTGCGTCGTATGATGGAGCGGGCCAAATCCAGTGCGGCACTCACAGGGTTTGCCCCGGGATCGACAAAGTGGCGCGGCAGCGGAACCTCTTTCTGCAAGTCCTTGATCCATGTTTCAATTTTTGAAATATGCTCCGGTTCGATTTTCTCCGCGGGGCGACCGGGCTCAGTGCTCGACAATTCGGCTCCCAGCAGAACCAGATCCTTTTGAATGGCTGAGATTATACTGCGGATTTGTTCGTTTTTCGCAAAAGCTTTGGCCAGTCCCAAAGCGGCATTGGACTCATCCAAATTGCCGCATACTTCGATGCGAAGATGAGACTTCGACACCCGTTCGCCCGACAACAGGCTGGTTTGACCGCGGTCGCCTCTTTTGGTTGACGCGATGAACTTGCCTTGGCCGTCTGCTCGTTCTTCTTCCGCCGCTGAATCTTTCCCCTTATGTTCCAATCTCTCACTCCATCAGGTATGGGTTCTTCGTTGAGAATATATCGGTGCAGCACGACTGTTTTTGCGAATCCAGGCCTCACCAAACCATGCTGCCGGTCAAAGCTGCCGAGGCTCCAATGCTAAAGCCGGGTGAGTATGCAAATAACGTCAAAGGGAGTGGGATTATATACCCGACCGGCCAAAACTGCTAACATTAACCCGTCAATTCTCCTGCAGCCAAATGAAGCTTGACAGGCTGAGCCGTTTTTTTCTATAGAGCATATGCAAGTTAATGGCATCTGGATGTTAGCCAATTGGGCTATAAAAGGGAAACCGGTGCGATTCCGGTGCGGACCCGCCGCTGTGATCGGGGACGAATGCCGCACAAAGCCACTGTCGGGACGGAAGACGGAGGTCGGAAATCGGACGGCAGAGATGAGAGCCGTCAACCATAAGGGACGAGTTTCTCCCGATTTCTGAATACCGACTTCCGATTGCCGATGGGAAGGCGCGGCGAGTAGGACGATCCGAGAGTCAGAAGACCTAACATCCGGTTGCATCTGGGGAGATGGTAAATCCTCAGGCGCGTTTTGTGCGCTTGGGGATTTTTTTTGTCCCCGGCGCGAAACAGCAAAGCCTGAGCATGTATGATTGAAGATGCTCAGCGAAACGTCGGAGGGCAAACCATGGCTACTCAGGTTGAATTGGCAACACAAGGAATCACAACACCAGTAATGCGGGAGATCGCTTCGCAGGAAGGCATCGAGCCGGAAACGATTCGCCGGCGCATCGCGGAGGGCCAGATCGTGGCTCCACTCAATGCAAACCGGCCCGGCAAGATCGTGGGCATCGGCATGGGGCTTCGTTCAAAAGTCAATGCCAGCATCGGCACCTCAACGGACATCATCGACTTTAAGGCTGAAGTGAGAAAAGCTCAGGCCGCAGAGGCTGCCGGGGCCGACACACTCATGGAGCTTTCCGTTGGCGGAGACCTCGACAGGGTGCGCCGCGAAGTCCTCGCCGCCGTAGACATTCCGGTAGGCAATGTTCCTCTCTACCAGGCCTTTTGCGAGGCGACCCGCCGCTACGGCGACCCCAACAAGCTTGACGAGGAGATGCTGTTCGATTGCATCGAACAACAATGCGCCGACGGCATCTCTTTTATGGCCATCCACTGTGGAATCAACCTCTACACCATTGAACGGCTGGAACTGCAAGGATACCGCTATGGGGGACTGGTGAGCAAAGGGGGAACCTCCATGGTGGCCTGGATGAAGACCAATAACCGGGAAAACCCGCTTTATGATAAGTTCGACCGGGTGGTTGAGATTCTAAAAAAATACGATGTAGTCCTCTCACTTGGCAACGGACTGAGATCCGGAGCAATCATGGATTCGTTCGACCGCGCCATGGTTCAGGAGCTTGTCATCAACTGCGAATTGGCCGAAATTGGCCGCAAGATGGGCTGTCAAATGATGGTGGAAGGCCCGGGGCATGTCTCAATCGA
>ENA-OSEO01001385-OSEO01001385.1-sediment-metagenome-genome-assembly--contig:-NODE-1385-length-44352-cov-7.150062_pt1 | contig 44352 bp, 33 predicted proteins | sample MGYA00237883_ERZ534232 | MGnify/ENA metagenome assembly ERZ534232 | reverse complement strand
TCCACCCGGGCCAGCGGCTCAACATTTACAGGTAGGCGGGCTCCTGGGGCCTCAAGGCTCCTTCGCCTCCCGCACGGCCCGGCCATACCACGCGGTGGCCTGATCGAAGCGCCCCATCAGCAGACAGGCAAGGAATGCCTGCCGCGCCGCCCCGACGCTTTTCTTGAGACGCCACGAACGCAGGGCGTGCTCCAGGGCCTGGTGTCCCTTTTGCGCCTTGAGCAGGGCTGCCGCGACGCCTGTCTCCCTTACCGCCGCGTCCCTTATCAACCAAAGGATCGAAAGATCGCAGCCGCAACGGGGGCAAAGGTCTTCCCCTTCGCTCTCCTTCCTGCACGCCGGGCAATGGAGGGTCATCAGTCCTCCAGATAGAAGAGCATGTCCGAGAGCGATTCGTTTAGATCGGAAAGCTTTTTCATATCGCCGCCGCTCACGGCCTCCTTGCTCTGGTCGAGCAGGGAGGAAAGCTCCGCCGCATCGGCCTCGTCCACGTCGTCCATGATCTGCCGGGCCCGTTTGCGAAGCTGCTTTGCCGCCTGGAGAAGCTCGTCTTTTTCGTCCTCCCGCGGGATCGGCGCCGTGTCTGCGCCCTCGTCCAAACCCGCGAGGGCCGAGAGGTTCTTCCGGGCCGCGGCCATGTCGAAGGCTGGCTTGTCCTTTCCCGTTTCCATTCGCACCGTTTTCGAGAGCCCCGTGCTCTTTTCCACGGCGGTCACCTCCAGGATCCCGTTCAGATCGAGCTGGAGATTGAGCACGATCTGGTTGCCCGCGGGAACGTCGCTCAGCCCTTCCACAAGGAAATTGCCAATGAAGGTGTTGTCTTCCACCAAGGGATGCTCTCCTTGGTAGATACGCACATCCACGGCCTCCTGCCCGTCCACCATGGTGCCGAACAGCTCCCCTTTCATCACGGGCAATGCGCTGTTGCGTGCGATGACAGGAGCATAAACCCCCTCCCGGAACCGACCGTTGTAAGGTCCGACCACACTGGTGCCGAAGGTGTGCGGCGTGATGTCCACCAGCACGGAACGGGTTTCCATTCCGGCGCTGACCGCGGCCTGTATGGCGGCGCCCATGGCCACGATGAGGTCGGGGCTTATCTCATGGCGGGCTTCAAGGCCCAGTTCGCTGTTTATCATGTCGCGCACAAGGGGGGTCCGTGTGGCCCCGCCCACCAAAATGACCTTTTGGATGTCTCCGGGAAGGGCCCCGGCGTCTCTCAAGCATTTGTGCACCGAATCCATGGTCTTCTTGAGAAGCGGCCGGATCATCTCTTCATAGTCCATTCTCGAGATCTCCAGGTCCAGGTGGTGGTCCCCGTGGATGAACTCCTCCCTTATGGAGGCGTAAGGGGCGTCGGATAGTCTCCTTTTCGCCTTCTCCACCGCGGCCCACAGCCTGTTGCGGGAGCGGGGGTCCGCCAGAAGGTCGGCGGCGGTTTCCTCCTTGAATGCCGCGGCCACGTGTTCCATCAGCAGCCGGTCGAAATCGTCTCCCCCCAGTTGGGTATCGCCGTGACTCGATTTGACCTCGACCACCCCCTTTTCCACGGAGACCAGGGACACGTCGAACGTCCCACCCCCGAGGTCATAAACCAATACCTGCTGGCCGTCCTCCAGGTTGGCGTCATAGGCCAAGGACGCGGCGGTGGGCTCGTTGACGATGCGCGTCACCTCCAGCCCCGCGAGCAGTCCGGCGTTTCTGGTGGCCTTTCGCTGGGCGTCGTCGAAATAGGCGGGGACCGTGATCACCGCTTTCCTGACCTCTGCGCCCAGGTAAGCCTCCGCCTCCTGCTTGAGCTTCTTGAGAATGAGTGCCGATACCTCCTCCGGACTCAGCTCCTTTTCTCCGAGAGGCACCTTTACGCTCTGGCCCATCTTGCGCTTTATGGAAAGAATGGTGGATTCGGGATAGGCAACCATCCGGTTTTTCGCCTGCCTCCCCACCAACAGTTCCCCGTTTCCGTCCATGCTCACACAGGAAGGCATGATGGGGTCATCCTCCACGGGGATCACCCTGGGGACCCCGTTCTCCAGGAGGGCTATTTCCGAATTGGTGGTTCCAAGGTCTATTCCCACGATGTGTTCCATGGCTCTAAGCTCCTTTTTCCCTGGAGACGGTTACCTGTGCAAGTTTCAGGACATGCCCCCGGTAGAGATACGCCGGGCAGAACTGCTCCTTGACCGTATCCGGAGGCAGTCTGTCGGTCTGCTCCACGCTCACGGCCGTCATGAGGGAGGGATCGAAGGGTTTTCCAACGGTCTGGACGACGCTTATCCCCTGATCGCGCAGCAGACCCTCAAAATGGGCGCTCAGGATCGTGAAAGCCTGGGCGAGGTTTTCCCAAGCGTCGCGCCAGGGACCTTCCCCCGAGGGCCCTTGCCTGCGTTGCACGGCACCCTGTCTCGCCCGCATGCCGTCCAGGCGCACGGAAAGCTGCGCCAGCGGCTGGAACAGGCCCCTTCGGCCCGGGGATCCTCTTTCGGCCAGTCCACGAACCCCGGCCTCCATCTGTTTGGCGCTTTCCACCACCAGGTGCGAGAGCGGGGCCCTGCTTCCGGGGGCCTGCGCTGCGGGAAGATCCCGCACCTTCTCTTCCATACGTTTGAACCGTTCGAACAGCTCCACCAGGGGGAGATAGAGGCGCTTTTTCGCAAGAATGTCACCCTCCCTCGAGGTGTCTTCCAGCTCGGCCAGCCGGGACAGCAGGGAGCGGGTGAGCTGTTCGAAGCCCGTGAGGGCCTCGCCGAAGCGCTGGAACGTGTCCTGGGAACGACGGGCCCCCTTGCGAAATTCGGTTCTCAGGGCCTGGAGCTCGCCGAAAAAACTGTCAAGGTCGGGCGGGTCCTCCTCCCCATCGGGCTCGCCGAAGATTTCCTCTTGCGAAACTTCCTGGAGCCACTGTGCGAAGTTGTCTCGAACAACCTGCTTCCATCGTTCTTCGGCGGGGGCCTGCTCGTGCTCCGGTGCCCCATCGTCCGGGTCACGATCCGCGTGTTCCGCCGGCGACGTCCCTATGCCTTGGAAGATACGGGTCAGCGCATCGCGCATTGTCGGAGGTACTCCTTCATGAGGGTGAAATCGAGGGGCCTTCTGGACTCGGGGTCCGAAAGGCGCAGAACAATGGTCTGAAGGGGTGAATTCCCCTTCCTTTCCCGCCGATAGAGGTAATAGGAAAGGCGGCTCTTTTCGTCCCTGAGGGCCTGATACGCCTCCTGGATATGGCGGAATTTTTCCGGATGTCTCTCTGGGGGAAATCGCTTCACAAGCGCAAGGTAGGCCTCTCTGACGGCGGCGTCGCCACACTCCGGCGTTAGGCCCAGTATTTCGTAAGGGTTCATGGGCAAGGCATCCCTTCCTAATCGAAAAGATCCAACTGCTTCCCGACAGGGACCACGGGAGCTTTGCGCTGCCCCTTGCTTCGCCGCTCGGGTCCGCCCCCTCGTCGCCTCCGGTTTCTGCGTTCCTCTTCTTTCGCGAGCTGCTCCAGGACCGAAAGGAACTTCTCCGCCAACTCCTCCTCGAAGTCCTCCTCATCGTCGTCGAAGTCCTCGTCGTCAAGGTCAGGAATCCGGGAGGCGGCGCCCATCCGTCCCTCCAGGGACCGGATCAGTGCGCGTATCTTGACGGCCAGGTCCCTTTCCCCGCTCTTTTCCGCAAGGGCGACGATACGGCGAAGCTCATCGAGATCCTGTTTTCCAGGAACGTACATGAACTGCCTTGCCTTCATCTGGTAACGGCAGAAGAGAAAGAACGGATCGTCCGGATGGTCATGCAGGGCCCTGTCGATGTAAAGGCCTGCAAGGTGTGTGTTGTTGTTTTCCTGGGAAAGGGCGAATTCGATCATCCGTCTCGCCTGCTCGCGGGTGCAGGGGCCTTGTACGGCCCTGCTGGCGTACCCGTTCACGAGCACGGTCTCCTCCTCGGCCCGCTTATACTCCTTGACGGTGCGCGAGTAGGTGACCACCTGTGCAAGAATCAACGCCTTTTCCACCGTTGCGTGACCCCCAAACACGCTGCGGATGGTTTTTTCCAGCGGTTGGAGCTGCTTTCGGTGCACCCCGTAAGCCTCCCCCATGAGCCGGCTGAAATAGGCAAGACGAAGGGGGTCCCGGGACAAGGCCGATGCCTTCTTGAGCAACGCCTCGGCCCGCGCGGGGACTCCTGCCAGCAGTTCGAAAAGGCCCCACCGGGCGTAGAGATACTCAGCCCCCAACACGTAGCCCTCTCCTTCCCCGCCGTCTGTTTTCTCCAGGGCCGTCGGCAGCAGGTCCCGGCAGCGGTCCATCTGGGATTTCTTTGCGTACAGGAGGGCCGCCTGAATACAGCACGCGACGAAGCTCTCCCGCAGCTTGACGTCCATGGGGTCCAGTCCCAGCGCCCTTTCCAGGTACTTCATCCCCTTCACGAAAACCTTTCGCTCCATGCACCGAAGCCCTGCCTTGAAAAGAGCTTCCTTGTCTTCCGGAAACTGGGCGATGATCCGGTCGAGTCTCCGGTTGGCCTTTGCGGCCTGCTTTGTCCTGTCGTACAGGGTGAGGAGGGAGAAATGGGCCTGTCGGTCGTCGGGATTGGACTCGATGCTCTTGAGGTAATAGGCCTCGGAGAGCTCTTCGTTTCGCACCTCGACGATTCGTGAGCGTGGCCTCAGGAAAGGAAAGGGAAACGGGTCGGACTCGACCGTCTGGGCAGCGAAAAGGTCTCCCAGATGGGCGTACACCAGGGCGGCAAGCTTTCGGTTTTCCCCGTGGACCTTCCGATACAGATTCAAATAATCGGTCCAAAGCCGTGCCAAGGCCGAGTCCCCCAGGTCGTCTCTCTCGAGAAAAAGGCAAAGTACCCGCCGTATCATCAGCAGCTCCACGTCACCGGCGGAAGGGTCCTGCCCCTCGATTTCACCAAGAAAACGGGCGTATTTCTCCGCGTGGGTCCCGGAAAGCTCGAAAACGGACTGGAGAAAGAAGTCCGACAAGCCGGCAAGGGCACCGGTTCCCTCGGCGGGGAACCCCTCCAAACGGCCTCGGACGAACTTGTATGCATCCCTGTACCGTCCCACTTTCCAGAGATACTCGGCCCTGGGGATCACCGCCTCCAAATCTTTTTCCCCGCAAAGCCTCAATGCCGCGCCCAGTACCTTCTCTTGCCGGTGGAGCTGCTGGGTGCCTGGAGGTTCCTGGATCAGGGCGAGAAAAGGCCCGGCGGCATCGTACGGGGCCGTACCGGCCGGAAGAGCGGCCAGGGCCTTTCGGGCCGTTTCGTCGCGCCCCTCATAGAAGGCGCAAAGCCCCTTGATGAAGAGCTTCCAGTGGGAAAAGGACGAATGGAGGCCCACGGGCTTGAGGGCCGCGCGCGCCTCGTCGTAGCGGGCATGGGAAAGAAGCTCCAGGGCCAGGTGCACGGCCTGGGCCTCCTGCCGGACCGCAGGGGGCACGGATTCCAGGCTCGGGGTCCCGAAGGCAAGCACGAGGGCGTCGCAAAGGCACGGATCGGGCGTGTCGGGTTCCTGTCCGCTGCCGCCCATCACCCTGGACGCCTCCCTGGCGGCGTCGTGGAAGCGCCCTTCCTTGATGAGGAGCAGGACCTGGAGGCCATCGGCTTCCTTGCCGCCGCCGAGCCTTCGGACCTCGTCCACGACGGCCGCGGCTTCTTTGAGCCTGCCCTCCCGTATCATTTGACCCACAAGGCCCTTCTGTGCCTCGAGGAGACCGGAAAGGTGTCTGTCCCCGTCGAGCTTGGACAGCTTCTTGTAGCCCTCTCTCGCCTCCCGGAACTTGCCCTTGGCCAGGCTTTCTGCGGCCTGCTTCTCCAGTATATGGGGCGCCAGGTTGAGGGCCCGATCCCGGAGGACCTTCTTGTTCTTTCGCGTTTTCTTACCCATGGGCTGACCTTCCGCGTGGTGCAAGGTGGGTGAGGAGGGCCTGAACGCGGCGTGCCCCACATGGCTGGCTCTCATACCATATGTGGGGTGTATTTCAAGAGAAAAAAACAACATATGGTGCTGATGCGGGCCGTGCCACAGCAGGGTGGCTCCGCTCGGGCCTCGGCGCGGGTCGCTGCAAGGGCGCTCGACTTTGTTCTTGACAGTGGTCCGGCTCGTCGCGATACTTAGTCATCGCATGTTCCCATCCGATTTGTCTTGACACGCAAACGGGCCTTTGTGGTAGTGGATTATGCGATTTTTCCGACCAACCGCTGGTAAGATTCCCATGTCTCTCGGAAACGTTTGGAAGGCACGGCCGGGAGCGCATTGTCCCGGTTCGAACGGGGGACCGCCCCCTGCGCCTTTGTCGATAGCCTCAGATTGAAGCTGCTTTCTTCGCCCTAGAGCGCGTCTCAAAAATTGCGTCCCCATTCCCCGCCGAGGCAGGGCGGTGGTTTTCTCTGGCATCGGGAGGGTGTCTGAGGAGGCTCAAGCCCGTTTGGGCGAACAGCAACTACCGGCAGGGACAGGGCTTCCAAACCCCAGTGACACCGCACGCCCGTTCGAAATCGAGACCTTCTTCGTCCTCACGGGCTCTTGAAGCCGAGTTCGGGCCGATTGCAGAAAAAATTGCCGCACCGCCCTCAAAGTGATTTTCGGCCTTGATCGTCGTTCCGGCGGGGCGGGTCTCGTTTTTTGCCGGCCCGAACGTTGGGAGGCGCCGTTCTCACGTGCTTGGCTTCGCGCTGGAATTGAGGTTTTCGGAGCGGTCACTGCCCACCAAAAAGACTCTTCCGCACTTGGTCGGATGTGGCCGCAACGAAGATCAAGCCCTAGTTTTCAGACGCGCTCTTAGACACGAAGAGCCCACAGCCGCACTCAGGAAGGCAAGTTCCCCGGGTCCTTCTCCATCCGCGTGCACGGAAGGAAGAGTTCCATGGTGGCTTATGTCGTCAGAAGGCTGTCACTCGCCGTCCCCAATCTGGTCATTGTCACTCGGATAGTGTTCTTTTCCATTTTGGGAGACGCATTGAGGGATGTCCTCTACCCCAGACCCAGGGGCGGCCGGGGCGTTACCGGATGGGAAGCGCCCTGGGGGCCGGAATGGGAAAATCCGACGGGAAGTAACGGGTGCGTGCGTTCCGATGGTTTGGAAAGGAGAACCCATAACAACCAGTGAGGGGAGGATTGCCATGGAAGAGAAGGAAAAAGAGGAACACATGTTGATCGACCGGGAGAAACCGGCACTGGAGGCTGAAGCGCCCGAGATCCCCGAAGAAATGTTCGAGATGGTCCATCCTTTTGAGTACCTGGGGCTCATCACCAAGGAAGAGGGGATCGAATACTGCTTCGGGCTGTGCGCGGGAGGGAACTGGGCCATAGAAGGCAACTTGCAGCGGGCGGGGGTCAAGAGGGTCCATGTGCGCCACGAGCAGGCCGCCACCTTTGCCGCGGAAGCATGGGGGAGGTTGTCGGGCCGTCCGGGATTGGCCGTGATCGGCCCGGGCACGGGGCTCACCAATTCCGCTTCCGGTGTGGCCAATGCCTGGTGCGCCCAGGCCCCCATGGTGGTGCTCGTGGGAGAAAGCGGGTCTTCCGATGACGACCGTTACCACGGCCAGGGGGAAGTTCGGGCCGAAAGGCTTTACCAGGGCATCACCAAGTGGGTGCGCAAGGTGCATTACCCCCAGTCCTACCTGTTTCAACTGAAAAGGGCTTTCCGGGCGGCGGTGACCCCCCCCAGCGGACCGGTGGCCGTGGCCACGGGATACGACTGGCACGCGGGATTCCTGACCCCCCGGATGATGATGACCCTTCAGTACACACCGGGGCTCCTCCCGCGGGTCTGGGAGACCCATGAGAACCCGGCCCTGGTGAAGAAGACCCTGGAGTGGCTGCTGGAGGGCGAGAGACCGGCCATCGTGGTGGGCGAGGGAATCCAGTACGACCACGCCGAGGAAGAACTGCGCGAGTTTGTCGGTTTGCTGGGCATACCCTGCCACGCCCGCAGAATATCCCGGGGCGCCATTTCGGAGTACGACGACCTCAACTGCTACGGCAGGGCCCGGGGGCGGATCATGGCCCAGGCAGACCGCGCCATGGTGATGGGTCTGCGGATCACTTATCTGGAGAACTGGGGACAGCCTCCCTTCTGGTCACACAATGCCAGGTATGCTCAGGTCCAAACCTGCCAGGAAAACGTGGACCTTGTCCTTCCCACGGAATTCGAGCTGATAGGCAACATGAAGTCCGTGCTGCGTCAGTTCATCGACTGCGCACGGGACATGGGCATCAAGGGTCCCCAGGACAAATGGGCAACGTGGCGCAAGTTCGTGGTAGACACCAAGCAAGAGTACATGAAACGGACCCTGGCACGGACCGAGGCCATGAAGGGGAAAATGCCCCTCCATCCCGACCTTGTGGGCCGGCTCACGTGGGAGTTTCTGCGCGACGAGTACAGGGACGATTACATCGTGGGGATCGACGGGTTCACCGCGTCCTCCTTTTTCACCGACTGGAACCGCTGCATCCGTTCCGGGCAGGTGCTGGACGCCACCGAGGAAATCGGTCTGGGGCACTCGGTGGGCTACGCCCTTGCGGCAGGGCTGTTCACCGACCGAAAAAAACCGTACCTGGCGGTCATGGGGGACGGAGCGGTGGGTGCCGCGGGTATGGACATCGAGACCGTCTCCCGCTGGAACATCCCCGCGGTCTTCATGCACGAGAACAACAATTCCCTGGTGGGGGGCGGGTGGAAGCTCTTCGCCTCCTCGATGACGAAATACGCCACGGGCAACCAGATGCTCGACTCGTGGGAAACCCTTCCCAACATCCGTTACGAGAGAATGTTCAAGGAGTTCGGCTGCCATGCCGAATTCGTGGACCGGGACGAGCAGTTCAAACCGGCTCTGAAACGCGCCTTCGATTTCGCCATGCGGGAGTGCAAGCCAGCCTTCGTGGAAGTGCACGTGGATCCCACGGTGCTTCAGGAGATTTGGGGCACCGGGCTTACCGCAGGCCTCGCGTTCGTTCCCTGGGATGAAGTGCCTGACGAAGGCAAGCAGGCCATCGTGCGTTGGCGCCTCGTTCCCCCGGAGCAGTATGTCGCCTGCCATCCAAGCTGGGGTCCGGGCATCGAGGAGTGGAAGGAAAAGATGGGCATGTGAGGCACAGCGAGCCGGAGGCTGGTTCTCTGCGCTCCGTCGGGGCCCTTGCCCGAGGAGGCGGACTCCCATCATGCCGTCGCCCGGCAAGCGCCCTGCCCGGGGGCCTTCCCCGTGCTGTTCCGGAAGGCCCCCCCAGGCCATGGACCCCAGGTCGTGCGGCTGCCCATGGACTGTAATATTTCCCCGATCACCTCGGCTCCACCGGACGCCGCCACGATCTCAGGAACATGTCAATGCAGCGCGGATTTTCGGGAGCCATAGCGCCGACACTTGGACAGGGGCTCCCTCGGCGCCTGCCCCCCACCCGCCACTGGACGGCCTGTTCGGTCCCAAGGGGGCTGTCAAAGTATTGACGACATAGGATCCGGTTGCCGGGTTTCCCAATGCCCCGGCACACCGTATCCCGGCAAAATCCCTTCCCGGTGTTGTTCCGACTGTGTCCGGCATGATTCCTGCAAAACGTGCTCGCTGCATCCTTTCGCCCACGGACCGCCATGCCGTGGCGTCAGGAGCTTTTCGGAAAATGCCCGCGCCGGGGCCGCAAACGTGAGGAGAGGGAAATGCCGCTTGAAAAGGACATGAAGATTCTGTTGGTGGAGGACTCCAAGATCATGAGGAAGATGGAAATGAAGGTCCTCCATGAACTGGGGTTTACCAACATCGTGGAAGCCGACGACGGCGAGGACGCCATACGCAAGCTCCAGGAAACGTCCGGCCTGGAACTGATCATCAGCGACTGGAACATGCCCGGCAAGAGCGGTTACGATCTCCTGGTGTGGGTGAGAGCCCAGGACCCCTGCAAGCACATTCCCTTCATCATGGCGACGGCACGGGGGGAAAAGAGTCAGACGGTCAAGGCCCAGGAAGCAGGCGTGAGCAGTTTCATCACAAAACCATTTGGCCCCCCGGAACTGAAGGCGGTCATCGAGGAGACGTTTTCGGGGACAAAATCGGAAGAACCGAACGCCGAAAACTTCGAGGGACCCCGCTTCGGCGCCGGCGGTAAGGTCTTGATGCGTGTGGCCCACATCCAGATAACCGACCATCTGACCCTTGGGGTGATGAGGCATTTGATCGCAAGTGGAAAGCTGCACCCCAGGCACTTCGAGCTCCGGACAGAGTGCATGGGCGGCTGGAACCCGGTCCAGCAGGCCCTGGAAAAAGGGCGGGTGGATGCGGCGTTTATACTGGCGCCCATTGCCATGGACCTTTTCGGCTTCGGGGTCCCCATAAGGCTCGTGCTCTTTGCCCACAAGAGCGGAAGCATATGCGTGCGGTCCAAGGGTGACGACAGGAAGCAGGCGCTGAGGGATCATTTCAAGGGAAAGACCTTCTACATACCCCATATCCTGTCGATTCATCACATGCTCTCCCATATGACGCTGCGGGACTTGGGTCTGCGGCCGGGGCTGACGGGTGAAAAAGACGTGGACGTATTTTTCGAGGTGGTCCCGCCGATCAAGATGCCGGAGTTTCTGGCAAAGAACCCCCAGGCCGCCGGGTTTACGGTGGCAGAGCCCATAGGGACCAAGGCCATTGCGGCAGGCGTGGCCGAGCTCATGTTCCTTTCCGGCGAAATCTGGGAATACCATCCCTGTTGCGTGGTGTGTGTGAGGGACAAGTTCGCCGCCGATCACCCCGAAGCCGTTCAGGAATGGGTCGACATGCTTGTGCAGAGCGGCAGGTTCCTGTCCGAGAATCAAGAAAAGGCCGCCAGGATCGGCGTGAACTTTCTCGATCCGGATAGAAAGCTCGGACTCAATGTCGCGGTGCTGAAGAACGTGCTGCGAGAACCAAGGGGAATCAAGACGGACGACCTCTTCCCGGTCATCGGCGATCTTGAAAGGATCCAGGACTATATGTCCGAGAAAATGGGCATCGGCAAGAAGGTGGACCTGGATAGATTTGTGGACACCTCCTTTGCCGAGCGTGCCTGCCAACGCGACGGCTCTCCTCGAAGGGCCTCGGTTTTCCGCGATGTGTCGGAGGTGCTTGCCAGGGCCGCCGGCCGTCAGGCGGAGGACACGACCTCCAAGAGCATGCTCGACAAGGAGGGCAAGTACTTGTTCTTCGGCCTCAACGGTCAGGAGTACGGCATCGAAATCCACGCGGTGCGGGAAATAATACCCTTGAGGCCGGTCCGGTCGCTGCCGGGCGCATCGAGCGCCGTCAAGGGGGTGATCAATCTCCGGGGCAAGGTGATTCCCATTGTGGACATGCGTCGGCTTTTCGGAATGGAAGAGGGCACATACCATTCCAAAGCATGTATCATCGTGCTCGACATGGGCGGGTCGGACGTTTCCAGGCAGATCGGCGTCGTGGTGGATTCCGTGTCCGAAGTGACCGCGATCAGGGCAACTGACATCGAAGAGGTCGGCTCCTTCGGGGCCGACGCGGATCAAAACCTGGTCATGGCCTTTGCGAAGGTCAAGGACGCCGTGAAGATCCTGCTCGACACCGATCGATTGCTGCGAATGGACGAAACGGCGCTGTTCGGAACGGATCGGGACTCGAGCCGGCAGGAGGCCTGCGCAGCGTAGCGGCTCACAGAGTTTCAGGAAAAGAAAGCGGCCCCGCCCCAGTCCTACTGCACGGGGGATCGTGAAAGGGGCTGCAAAGGCCGGCCTTGCGGCCCTGCACGCTCCGGGCCGGCTCCTGCTTCCGTGGGGGCTTGATCACAACTTCGGCCGCCAAGTTCGTCCTGTATTCGGTCGGGCGGTCGGAGCCGTCTGCCTCCCCTGAGGACCCTAAAGATAAAAATACCGTCATCCCGGGCTTGACCCGGAAACCAGGCTGCCCAGGCCCACTCAGGCACCCGTATACCGGTGCCTCGTGGCCCGACACACGATCAAGCCCTTCCGTGGACAAGTTCTTTCCTTTTTTTCTTGACCCGCCCATTTCGAGGTGTTACTCAACCTCGCCAGTGACCGGAGGCACCTCCTCGGGCCCCTTTGCGACTGCGGCATGGTCCGTGAGTGGACGATCTGGTCTCCCATCCCCCCGTAACTGGTCTTTTCATGGCTCAAGAAGATCGAAATCAACGGGGCTGGAGGAAGGTCCCGAAAAAGGGAGTGCGTGGGTGCACGCCTTACCGGTGATCGACCGGTGATTCGGTTTCACGGTCGGTTGTGCCCGCCCCACATACCGAGAGCGTGACCGGGTCCCTTTTTCCGAGAATCGATAGATGCCTTGGAGGCAGGACGTGGAGCGAGAGGCTCCACAGACGGCCGCAAGAGCGACACGCCTGCACAAGCGTCTCCTTTCGGAGACACGGACCGTGAACAGAGAGGCTGGCCCATGCGCGCCTACATGATCCGTAGACTGCTGCTCATTGTACCCACCATGTTCGTGGTGACCCTTATTGTCTTTTTCTCCGTGCGCTTCATCCCTGGCAGCACCATCGACCTGATGGTCGCCGAAATGGCGGGCACCTCGGGCGAGGAGGTGGACCGCGATGCCCTGGAAAGAGCCCTGGGACTGGACGTGCCCGTCCACGTCCAGTACGCAAGGTGGCTGGGGGTTTGGCCTCAAAGAGACGGCTCCTTTCACGGGTTGGTGCAAGGCCACCTGGGGACCTCCCTGTGGAGGAACCGTGCCGTGCTTTCCGAGATACTCCCGAGACTGCCGGTTTCCTTTGAGCTCGGCATACTCGGTCTGCTCATCGGGCTGGTGGTGGCCATTCCCATCGGGGTGTACTCGGCCATAAGGCAGGATACCGCGGCTGATTATGTGGGTCGAAGCATTGCCATCTTTTTCATCTCCATGCCCACTTTTTGGATCGGCACCATGGTGGTCATCTATCCTTCCATCTGGTGGGGGTGGTCGCCGTCCATGGAGCTCATTCCGTTCGGTGAAGACCCGGTAGGAAACCTCGCGCAGTTTGGCTTGCCCGCCTTCATATTGGGGATGTACACGTCCGGCTCCATGATGCGTATGACACGCACCATGATGCTGGAGGTGCTGCGGCAGGATTACGTCAGAACCGCCTGGTCCAAGGGCCTCACCGAAAGAACCGTTATCCTGCGTCACGCGGTCAAGAACGCACTCATACCGGTCATCACCCTTCTTGGGATCATGGTGCCGATCCTCGTGGGGGGAACGGTGATCCTGGAGCAGATTTTCTGCCTGCCCGGAATGGGCCGGCTCTTGATAGAATGCCTCACCCGCAGGGACTATCCCATCCTTTGCGGGCTGAACATCATCATCGCCGTCTTCGTTCTTCTGATAAACCTGGCGGTGGATCTCACCTATGCGCATCTCGATCCCAGAGTCCAGTACAAATGAAAGGGAAGATTGCCGACATGGCCGCGACGCCCGGAAAGAAGGACCGCGAGGATAGGGAGGAGAAAAGGCGCTCCCTGGTGATGGACGCACTCATCAGGCTGGTGCGTGAAAAACCCCTTGGCGTCATTGGCGCCGTCATCGTCCTGGGGATGCTTTTTGTGGGGATCTTCGCCAACTTCCTGGCCCCTACCGGCTACAACGAAATGAGCCTGGCCAGCCGTCTGCGTCCCCCTTCGGGGGAGAATCTGCTGGGGGCCGATCACCTGGGAAGGGATATTCTCAGCCGCATCATCTACGGCGCGCGCATCTCCATGTACGTGAGTCTGGGCTCGTCGGGCCTGGGAATCGTCATCGCCACCATAATCGGGATCATTTCCGGCTATCTGGGCGGCAAGGCCGACACGGTGATCCAGAGGTTCGTGGACGGGTGGATGTGTATTCCCGCGCTCTTTCTGATCCTGACCATCATGGCGGTGGTGGGGCCCGGCCTCGTGCAGGTGATCGTGGTCTTGGGGGCCCTGTACGGGGTGGCCAGTTCCAGGGTGATACGCAGTGCGGTGATCGCCATCAAGGAAAACCAGTACGTGCACGCGTCCAAGGCCATCGGTGCCCGTACCCGGACGATCCTGGTCAGGCATATTCTGCCCAACGTCATGGGGCCCGTCATCATCCTTTTCACCGTGAACATGGGGGCGGCCATCATTGCCGAGGCCAGCATCAGTTTCCTCGGGTTCGGTATTCCTCCGCCCACGCCGAGCTGGGGGGGCATGCTCAGCGACAGCGGGCGCCGGTACATGCTCCAGGCACCGTGGATGGCCCTGTGGCCCGGTATTGCCCTTGCCGTGGTGGTGTACGGCATCAACATGCTCGGCGATGCGCTGCGTGACATCCTCGATCCGAGGCTGCGCGGGCGTCTGGGCCGTTACGGGAGGGGAAAGGTGGCGGCCGCTTCCCTGTCCGGCAGGCCGGGGCGACGGTTCAAACGGGGCAAAGCCGCGGAACAGGCTTGACCCGCGGTCGGGATTGCGCCCGCTGCGGACAGATAAATCGATATGTGAACAGGGTCTGCCGGGGGGGAGTGAACATGGGGGAACCCGAAACGGGGGCGGGCAAAGCAATGGGTCCGGTGCTGGAGGTCAAGGACCTCAAGACCTTCTTCTTCACCGAGGAGGGTCTGGTCAAGGCGGTGGACGGACTTTCGTACACCATCCGCGAGGGAGAAAGCGTGGGCCTTGTGGGGGAGAGCGCGTGCGGCAAGAGCGTGAGCGCCCTTTCCATCATGCGCCTCATTCCCTATCCTCCGGGTTTGATCGTCGGTGGGGAAATCCTTTTCGAGGGAAAGGACCTGCTCAAGATCAGCGAGGAGGAAATGAGGCACATCCGGGGCAACAGGATCGCCATGGTGTTTCAGGAGCCCACCACCTCGCTCAATCCGGTGCTCACCGTTTCGCGTCAGTTGAGCGAGTCCCTGGCGCTGCACCGGGGGCTGAACCGCGAGGAGGCCCGCAACGAGGCTGTCAAGTCCCTCGATTTGGTCGGAATACCGGACGCACACGCACGGGTCAACTACTATCCCCATCAGTTCAGCGGCGGGATGCAGCAGAGGATCATGATCGCCATGGCCCTGAGCTGCAATCCCAAGGTGCTCATCGCCGATGAGCCCACCACCTCCGTGGACGTCACGGTCCAGGCCCAGCTCCTGGAGATAATCGACGACCTGAGGAGCCGTTTCGGAACCGCGGTCATCATCATCACCCACAACCTGGGGGTGGTGGCCCGGTACGTGGACCGTGTGCACGTGATGTATGCGGGACGGCTTGTGGAAAGCGCCCCCACCGGTGTTCTTTTTTCCCGGCCGAGGCATCCTTACACCCGCGGGCTTCTGCGTTCCGTACCGCGGCTCGATGTGCCCAGAGACCGCGAGCTGACCGCCATCGACGGCCTCCCCCCGAACCTGGCCCGGCTGCCCATAGGATGTGCCTTTGAACCACGCTGCCATTTCGCCGTGGACAGGTGCAGGGAGGCGCCGCCGGTACTGGAGGAGGTGGGCCAGGACCATCGGTCCGCCTGTTTCCGAAACCACGAGCTGGAATGAGAAGGAGAAAACCACCCGATGGCCGACAACACCCGTCTGATCGACATAGAGAATCTAAAAATGTACTTCCCGGTCACCGCGGGGGTCTTTCAGAGGAAGGTAGGAGACGTCAAGGCTGTCGATGCCATCACCTTTTACGTGAAAAGGGGCGAGACCCTCGGCCTCGTGGGTGAAAGCGGCTGCGGCAAGACCACCACCGGCCGGTGCATACTCCAACTGTACAAGAGGACGGAAGGCCGGATACTGTTCGATGGAGCCGATTTGAGCACACTGAAGGCGGAGGAGTTGCGGCGCATGCGCAGAAACATGCAGATGATTTTCCAGGATCCCTACGCCTCCCTGGACCCTCGCATGACCGCCGGCGACATCGTGGGGGAGCCGCTTTCCGTGCACAATGTGGCCAAGGGCAAAGAGTACCGGGACCGGGTCGCCGAGCTCCTCCGGCTGGTGGAGCTGGAGCCCAGGATGGCCGCCCGCTATCCCCACGAGTTCAGCGGAGGACAGCGCCAGCGCCTCGGGATCGCACGGGCCCTGGCCATGCATCCGCGCTTTGTCGTATGCGACGAGGCCGTATCGGCATTGGACGTCTCCATCCAGACCCAGATCCTCAAACTGCTCATACGGCTCAAGGACGAGTTCCACCTCACCTACCTTTTCATCGCCCATGACCTCTCGGTGGTGCGGCACATGAGCGACCGCATGGTGGTCATGTACCTCGGCAAGATCGTCGAGATCGCCGAGGGGGGCGAGCTTTACAGCAACCCCGTTCACCCGTACACCGAGGCCCTCCTGTCCGCGGTCCCCATACCGGACCCGGAAAAGGAGCGTCACCGAAGACGGATCGTCCTGCAAGGAGACGTGCCGAGCCCGGTGAATCCTCCCAGCGGCTGTCGTTTTCACCCCCGCTGCGCCCAGGCGATCCCCGCATGTGCGGAGCAGGTGCCCGAGCTCAGAGACATCGGAAACGAACACCACGTGGCCTGTCACAGGGTGTGAGCGGGGCTTCGTCGAAGCAGGCTCCGGAATCCCCACGTCACCCAGGCAACTGACCGGGGGGCTGGTCGAGACCGTGCATCAGCATTTCACAGACTGCCTTCCCTGATCATTGCGCCGTACACCGGACCTAGGCACTTAAAAAGCGGCCTTGTGGCCGGGTTTTTCCCTTATCCTAAAGTATGCCGGCCTTGAGTCCACGGCAGGCCGCCTTGCGGCATGAGAAAAGGTGCGCCCGTCCGGGCCTAGGATCACCTGACACAACCTGTTTCGAGCGCGCCGCAGCACCGGGGCTGGGGAGACACCGGGCGGCGCCTGTCTGCGAAAGGAGGTGATGGCCCTCCAGAAAGGCCCATTGGGAAGCATGCGTGACAGCCGCTTTCAACCGGACAGGAAAAGGAGGATCGTCATGAGAGCAAGGAGAGTGCTGTGGTGCGTGTTGTTTTTTGTGCCGGCCCTTTACCTCGTGACCCTGAGCGCCCCGCCGGCTGCGGATGCCGGTGAAATGGTCACGGTAAGGGCCAAGAAGGTGGACGGCACCGTCGTGGAAAAGCAGATGGAAAACCCCAAATACGGGGGGGTCTTGGTGGAGGGGCACGCATCGGATCCGGCGATCTTTGACCAGTCCTTCGGCCACCTCTGGTATGCTCCGACGCTTCGGCTCACCAACGAGGGCCTGGTTTCCGGGGATTGGACCAAGGGACCCATCGGCACCGGCGAGGCGAGCTGGATTTACGCTTCCATGTTGCAGGCGCAAGCCTTATCAACGGGGTGCCTGGCGGAGAAATGGGAGATACCCGACAACACGACCGTCATCTACCACATCCGCAAGGGGGTCCATTTCCACAAGAAGGAGCCTGTGAACGGAAGGGAGCTCGACGCCCACGACGTGGTGTTCACCCACAAGTACCTGTGGGCCAACAGCAAATCGCTCTTTTACAAGGGCTACGAGTACGAGTCCATGGAGGCGAGGGACAAGTGGACGGTGGTGGTCAAGTGTCTGCCGAAGCACATCTTCGCCTTCTGGCGGGCATCGGGCGGCTATTCGGCGATCATTCCCAAGGATCTCATCGACAAGTACGGCGACATGGGAGATTGGGAGCGCTCCTGCGGAACCGGGCCGTTCATGCTGACCGACTATGTCAAGGGCAGTTCGGCGACCTTCGTGAAAAACCCCGACTACTGGATGAAAGATCCCTTGGTTCCCCACAACCGGCTCCCCTATCTGGAAGGGGTCAAGTGGCTCATCATCCCTGATTTGTCTACCAGGATCGCCGCGCTCAGAACCAAGAAGCTCGACGTGCTTCGGGATGTGAACTGGGAAGAAGCGGGAAACCTGACGAAGACGAGCCCCGGATTGAGATACACTGAATATCCTACCGGCTCGGCGCCCTGTATATGGATGCGGGTCGACAAACCGGACATTCCCACCTACGACAAGAGGGTTCGCCATGCCCTGTGCCTCGCGGTGGACAACCAGGCCATAGCCGATCACTTCTACGGCGGGAAGGCCGAAATCCTCTCCTGGCCCAAGGGTCCCATACCCGAACACAGCGACATCTACGTCCCCCTTGACAAGCTGCCCGAATCGACCCGGATGCTTTACGAATACCACCCGGAAAGGGCCAAGGCACTGCTCGCGGAGGCGGGTTACCCCAACGGTTTCAAGGTCCAGATTCCGTGCAGCTCCGTGGGGGAAAGCGTCGATCTTCTGTCCATCGTCAAACAGTCCTGGGCCAAGATCGGCGTGGAGCTGGAAATAAACGCATTGGAAGCCGGGGCCTATTCCTCCATAGCCAACACCCAGCCGCGCAAGTACGATCAGATGCTTATGGGAGGCGCCAACATGGTCACCGGTTCCATGTATTCGTATTTGAGCGTGGGCAACATGACCAATTACGCGATGGTCAACGACGAATATCTGAACAAGATGGAGGTCAAAGTCGAGAGTGCCTTCCCGGACGAGACGAAACAAAACGCCTTTTTCAGGGAAATCACGCCGTACGTGCTCGACCTTGCCATCCTCGTGCAGTTTCCTGCGCCGAAGCTCTACAACTTCTGGCAGCCGTGGATCAAGAACTACCACGGAGAGTACGCCGTGGGTTACGGCGCGTTCATGGGGGATTTCCCCAGGTACGTGTGGTTCGACGAGCAGATGAAGGCAAAAGGGCAGAGTTGATGGGTCCGAGGCCTTATCAGGCATCGTCGCCCGGAGCTATAGGGCGTGCGGGGCAGTGGGGCTTAATTTCTCGAGTTTGTCTTGCTCCAAGACGGGATTGGGCTTTGCCTCGGGGAAGGTGGGGAATCGGGAAGGGGCCCTGGTCCGCGCTTCGGCCACAAGATGACCCTTTTTCGGGCTCGGGGTCCGGGTGAGGAGATCCTGAGCTCCGGAGAGGAGCGGCGGGACGGGTTCCACCCTGTACTATCCAGGAACAGGACCAAGATCCGTTCGGTTGCCTTGCCTCGGCGCCCCCCTCAGGGCCAAAGGAGCCGGTAGTCGTCAAGGTTTCGGGTCGCGTGTTTCAGGACGCCGGCCAGCCTGTCGCCCGTTACGTTGCGGCGCATCTGCTCGGCGTCTGCGTAAGTCCCGGCGGGGTAAAAACCCCGCCGGCGACCTATGTCGAAATGGGCCCTCAGCTCAAGGCGCAACGCTTGCGACATGGGCAGCGACTCAATCAGCAGCATCTGGTTGTGAAGAATCCGCGTGACCAGGGTCGAGTACGGCACCCTGTCGAACTGGCCCGTCCGGAAAAGATGCCCGATACGGCACGGCAGCACCCAGCTTTCTCCACCCAGACACCAGTTGGCAAGGCAGAGCAGCGCTTCGGACCAACCCCAGCCCCAGAGCATCCCCCAGGGAGCGCCGATGTCCAGATAGCGCTGGCGCAAGAAGGAGTAGGAGGCCCCGAGGATGCACCCTATCCTCGAGGGCAGTCCCGAAGCGATGGCGGCTGCCGCACCGTCCGTCCACTTGGGTTGAAACACGGACCAGCCGAAGTAGTTCGGGTCCTCGTGTATGAGCTCGATTCGGGCGCCGATATAGCCCCTGTCCCCCGGGTCCATCCTCAGGTCATCGTCCAAAGTCGGACATTGGCAGCACGACACCCCATCCGGCCGGTGCTCCAGATGGTTCAGGATCGTTCGGTCCCAGCCCGGCTCGCAGGTCATGTGGGCGTCCATCACGAGGATGCCCGGGTAGCCGGCAGCGAGGATACCGGCGTGGCGTGCGCGATCGACGCCCTCGGCGCGTGGATGGTGCAGCACCTGGAGACGGGTATCGGAAGGCAAATCCTGGTGCCCACCGCATTCGTCCTCCACAAGGATCACTTCGACCGGTACTCGTGCGGTGTGCAGTATGGATCGGATCGTGTGCCCCGTGTGGGCCTCGTTGCGGCAGGGAATCACTACGGAAAGCATCGGTTCGCGTGCGAGCGGGAAGTGCCCGAAACGGGACGGGCGCGGAGCGCGGTCTTGAGGTGGATGCCCCTCTCTGCAAGAAGCCGTCCCCTCGAGCCGCCCCATGGGCATCCGCCCCAAGGATCAGGAGGGGCTGCGGTGTTCATTTTGCCTGTTGCCGTAAAGTCATGTTCTCGTGGAGGCGGCGGCTCTTAGAAAAAAGATCCACGCTCACGGTGTCCTCGTCTGTAAACGTGACGAGCATGTATCCCTCGATAAACTTCAGACAGTAGCCGCCGCTTGTCTTGTCGATCCCGAAATAAAGGGGCTTCTGGGAGTAATCGATGCGCGTCGGCTCGAAGTCGATTCGGCAGTTGCGGGGCGATCCGTAGTGGATTCTGGGGGCTGTCCTGCCGGAGCCGTCGTGGGCAGGTACGCTCATCTGGACCTGGATCGGCCGGTCGTCACTTGTGAAGGAACCCTCCCATTCGCCGGCAAGATCCGCAGCACCGGCCTGTGGAGAAAGGCCCGTGCACAGGATGAGCAACGCAATGGTGAGGAGGCTCATAAGATCAAGCCGCAGCGGCGCCCGCAAACAAGATGGCTTGTGTGTTCGCATGTCAACCTCCAGTGGTTATGCAGGCAAATTCGCTCTATTGTCTGATCCATACCGTGCGCGACCCTGCGCTTTCTATTCCCTTACCCCGGCGCTCTAAAACGGTCTGCCATTGCTGTGGATCGGCTCAAAGGACCAGTCGGGCGATGGCTGCGATCAACAATGCCAGGGCCACCCACAAAATCACCGATGGGGGCACCGGCATGGTCCTGAAACGATGATCGGTCGGGGGCCCGTGCCGTCCCGATGCGTCCTCGTCAAGATGGGCATTAGGTTGCATTGTGTCGTTTCGGTCCGACAATCCCAATCCCGTTGCGGTGAAGTCATCGAGGGGAGTGCCGTCTACGCGGACATGTGCCCGAACTTCATCCGCGCAACTGAACTCCATTTCCAGGCGGTTGCCTTGCGCGAGACGCCTTTGGATGCCGCATCGGGTAGTTGCGATCATCCGGGGCCTCAGGGCCTGGTGTTCAAGCCGGGGGGGATGGGACAGGGTGCAATCCAAGGATACCGAGACTTCCGCAATCCCGAGAAGCTCGCTGGTTTCCAGGGGCAGGAAGGCCACGCGCAGCATCTCGTAGGAGTGCTCTTCACCCCCCTGGTTCGTACGGCAGCACTGCCAGGCCACAGACCTGAGTTCACCATCCTCGCCCATATCGATGACGTGCCGCACCCGGGCTTCCTGCTTTTCCCTGACAGATCGCTGCGCGCCGTCCACCGCCGCCTGAAAGGCCTTTACCAGAAACTCGAGATCATAGCCCGCCACTTTAAGGCATCCTAGCCTCTTTGCATAAACGCCACGTCCCTGCAGTCCGGAGCATCACCAGCCCTTTGCGATGAGGCGGCGCCCTTCAGTCCAGCCAGGCGGGTTTGCGTGGGAAACCCACGTGGTAGACGATCCACTGCAAGACCGCCTGATGCTCGCCTATGCTCAGGATCTTGAAGCTCTTCTCGATCCCGATGATCGTTCCCTTGGGGGGGCCGGTCAAACAACGGTTCAGCAGGTCCACCGCTCTCTGGATTTCCTCCTCCGAGAGGATGAGTGCAGGGTTGCTCGTGCCCACGGAAACCCGCTTCACGAAACGCACATCGGTCAGATCGAACATGGCCAAGGACTTTCATGGGTCTCGAAGCAGACTTCCCAAGGACACTCCTCCCACCCTTCCTACCCCATGCCCACCCGGCCGGTGATCACCACACCTAGGTCGTGGTCGTGGTGGTCGTGGTCGGGACATTGGAGCCCGGGGTGATCTTCTTCGGGGCTATGGAGGACTGGAGGATATCCATCACCCTTGCCAGGCCTTCCGGCATGCCCCGATCCTCCGCGTGGACCTCCACATGGTATTTGGCGGAATTGTCCGAGGAACGGGTGTTCTCCTTGTGGGAGGACACCTTGCCCTGGATGTGGACCTTGGCGCTGAAAACGCCCCACCCGACGCTCACGTCCGCACCCATGGAAGCTTCGGCCTCTGTTTTCTCCGTGGAGCTGTACGAAGACTTCACCTCCATGTCGAAGAGGACATCCACAGTGGTGATGCTCAGGTTTGGCACCTTGACAATGGCCAGCAGCGGAACTTCGAGCTCCACCTCTTCCTCTCCGATGGCAGGGGCCGTCCCGGGCAAGATCGGAACACTGGATTGGGGGAGCTCGACCGGACGTTTGAACTTGAACAAGGCCGTCCTCGTACTGCCAAGCTTCGCCGGGTCGCTGGGATCCGGCTCGAAGCCCACGACCTTGATAAACTGGGCGGTTGCGTTGGCCAGTTTGATTTGGGCATCGCACGCCGCCGTCAGCGGTCCGCCGATCAGACTGTCCATGGGCAGGCCCTTGAACTGATCCGACATGTTCACCAAATCAGCCATGATTCCTTCCTCCCTTCGGTGATGTGCCTAAACGGTTTCTCATGTGTCCCGCGTTCACAAACTGCTCTCTGCAAACCCTCACCCCGCCCCTCTCCAAGAAGAAGACGACGTAATCGCAGCATCTGCCCTTCTTGGCATGCAGAAGCCCGCCCAAGTTCGCCCGCCCGCAACCGGCCCAGGCTGCCCTCTTTGCGCAGGCCGCTGCCCATACTTTGAAAGACGTCCTCGGCGACCGAGTATCTCCGAGACCTTTCTATACTGCGTGCGGTCAGAAACTGCGATGTCCTGTATTCCTCTCGCCCTCTCGGAGAGGGACGGTGTGAGGGCATAGCACGCGTGCAGTATACAGGGTAAATGGGTCTTGCCCTGGCTGCCACTATCCCTTCAAGAGGTAGGCGCCGGTTATTCTTGGGAAATCATTCAGGCTTGACGTCGGCCTGCACCTGAATGAGACGGTCCACGAGCCGGGCCATCCCTTCACTGAGCTCCCGGCCTTCGACCTTCAGTACGACATGAACCGTGCCCGTACGACCCTTGAGCAGACCGCCGCGGATGTCCACGCTCACCTCTTTGCCCTTGTCGGTGGGTTTTCGGCCTTTTTCCCCGTCCTTGTCGGCTTGGCTCGGAGGCGTCTTGTCGTCTTTTCCATTCTGGACCCCCACCAGGTCGGCATCGAACTGAATCTCCACCTCCTTGATCCTGAGCAGACTGCCGGCGATCAACGGCAGGAGTGGGACACGGTAGACCACGTCCTGAGAGGCGTCGGCGTAAGGGTCCGGCGAAGGTACCCGTACATCGAGGGTTTTCGGACGGCGATCCTTATCGAAGTACCTCAGCACGTTGAGGAGCTGACGGTCTTCGATGCGGCGCTGCGCTTCCACCACTGCGCCGGCAAGCCCTTCAATCAGGTTTTCGAAAGACTCTCGGCTTGCCATGGCTCCAAGGGGCCTCCCTGCGGTCGTGCGCAAGTGTCAGGCACTGTCCCTGCGCGGATTCAAGGGCAGTTGCCGGGTCGCCGCCAGCAGGTCCACCGCCCAGAGGGGCTGAGGACCGTTCCGGGAATGTTTCTCCTCAGGCGGGCAGGGACCGATATATTGAACGCCTGGTTATGGCAGATGCCGACCGGCCTTTCGTGAAGGCAACTGCGCAGTAAGAAGGGTTGTGTTTTGAAATGAGAAAGTCTGCGACCCTGCTTTTTGCTAAAGAGAATACCTCAAGAGTGGGGAAACATGCCGAATCTCGAGACAAACCCGAATAACGGATCGAAAATGATTTATTGAATCATCGGCTATCAAAACGTAAAGTAAGTGTCAAGAAAAAAGAAGGCGTCACGAGTGAAGCAGGGCGACGCAGTTAACTTCCTGGCTTTCAAGGAGTGAACCGCCTCTCCTCTCCGCCAGGTCCCTGCCTCGAATGACCGATTTGCCAACAGCCCGTATCGATATTCCGAGCCGGCACGCGTCCCGTTTCCTCCATGGCCAATCGATGAACCGATCGTTGCGGTCGCCGGGGTGCTGGGCGGCATGCCGCGTCTCCTCGATGCACTCTACCCCGACGATGCGGTCCGTGCGCCGCAGAAATCATACGAATTCAGGCCTGGCTGGCACATCCCTGGAGGGCTCGGGCCCAGGACCATGAACAGGATCCTGAAGATGACATCTGAGATCAAAGACTTCAAAGTGGGAAGAGACATGCAGTTCATGGACCCTGACTGAACACCCTGCGGCCCGATGTGCCTGTGACACAGAGGACGAACACGATGCTGTGCCAACGATTCGTGCAGCTCTATGCTCTGAGGCGCAACGCGCCTTCCTCTTGTGGAGGAAGTTGCGCCCTGATGGTCATTCCGGCCGGCCAAGTCTCGCTTTGTGCCAGCCTCACGTTGGGCGACGCCTTCTCGCATGCTTGGCTCCACTCCTGAACTGGGGCTTTCCTAGGGTGGGCACTGCCCACCAAAAACACCGTTTTGCGCACTTGGTCGGACGTGGCCCCAAACGGTGATCAAGGCCCGAAGTTGTGATCAGGGCCGGAGAATTCAGTGTGCATCGTTCTGAAAACCTCGGGGACGGGAAAAGGATGAAAAGGATCGTTTGGATCAGCGTTGCTTCCCTTGCAGCGCTTTTTATTCTCGCAGGGTGTTGCTCGAAGACCTCCAGACCCATACACATGGAATCGCTCAAGCTCGGGGAAGGCGCACGGTTCCTGGTCTGCGAGTACGTGCCGGGTCTTTTTGCCTCGCAGGTCAAGAAGCTGCGCCAAGAGGTGAAGCTGACCGGGGTGGAAGTCGTCTCTCCCGCGGACGGGAAACTCATAGGGTTTGACCGCGAGAGGCAGCTCAGGCAGCTCATCCGGGCTGCCGCTGTGGACATGGCCCTTGTGGCGAGCCCGAAAATCGTGACGGAAAAGCGGTACAATCCATACTCCGCGCTCGTGGGGTACCGGGACGAGCCCCATCCGGTGAGAAGGGCGGACGGCTCGGTCTATTTCGAATACTTGAGAGAGCCGGTTTACGAAACCCGGTACCTCAACGAGTGCACCCGCACGATCTATTCCCTGTACCAGTACGATGGAAGCGGCCAACTGCTCGGCCATGTGCGCATCGAGGACATGGTGGCCCGCAGGTGCCCCGAGCAGACCGAACAGAACATCCATTTCGACGATTTCGATTATCTCATCCGGTGGCTCAAGGAGCACATCTCGGCGCGTTGAGGAGCACAGGGCCCTGGGCTTTGCATGGAGGCGCATGGGCGCACCACCTCCTTACCCTGGATGCGGTTCCCGGTCAGGCCTTTGCGGGATGCCAACGGTGAAAAGCTTGCAGCCCCGCAAATGCGTTCGTCAGGTCTCTACTTGGTGCGCTCGAACCGCTCGAAATCATGAAAGGAGCCATCCTTGGCCACGTACCGGGAATGGCCCAAAATATCCACCCCTCCCTCCGTCAATGGGAACTGAGCCCATACAGATACGTCCCGTTTGATCTTATGCCTGTCGAGTACTTTGACGGCGCTTTTGAGAAAGGTGCTGGTAAATACTCTCGCCTTGTCCAAAATTTCTTCGGGCGTGGTGACTTTTTCTGGAAGGGATTTCACATAAATCATTATGTAACAAGAATCCGGTCTTTCTTGGACTGCCTTTACCTCCACGTATTCACCGTAGAGCCAGCTTCTGGTTTCACCCAGTGCATAAATTTCGGTGATGGCAGCCTGGGGAATCGGCTCCTTGCTCTTAAGAACATCACAACCGATGCCTGGTAAAGTGATCGCCAGGAGACCGATGATCAAACAGCATTTCTTCATTTTCGACGCTCCTTTCACCTTTCAGTGTTCATTGCATCCACGGTTTCGGATTCGATCATCCTTATGGGCCGATTATCCCATCTCACTCCAAGGGCGAAGTCCCATGCCCTTGGCGGGGGGCACCCTGGGGCCGATGGCGCACCAGGAGGCAGTGCGGGCCCAAAGGAGGGTCGAGGTCGTTGTCACCTTAGGGCGTGCGAAAGAATAAGTTCACGTTTTCGAGACTCGAGGCGCACGTGTGGCACGGCGCTGGCGAATAAATTGTGCTAGTGAACCGTTGAGAAACGCTGCCGGACGTGATGGATCGACGCATCAAAAAGGGAAGTCATTTCTTGAGCGAGCCCATTTAAGATTATCGCCACCAGTCTGATAATTATCGTCAAAATGCCTTTCTCCTGTTGACGTGGGGGCCTTCTTGCTTCCAGCTTCTTCACGTGAGATTAATGCATCACCAATAAACAATATCCTCAGGAATGTCAAATCATGGAACTGCTGCATATTTTGTTGAAAGCCACAGAAGCGGTGCAAGCCGGTTAAACGACAGAAGGTCCTCCAAGGCGCTTCCTTTGAGGCATGACACGCCTGGGGACTTCTCGGATAAATGTATTCTGCGCAAGCTCTTCTGGTGGTTCGGGGGACACATTCCGGTGCATCCACAGATGTGCGGCGAGGAATGTCAACCACCGCTCGGTGACGGCGGTGGACTTGCGGGGTTCGCCTCCCCACCGGCCCGAGTGGCAGCAACCAGGATCAATGCCTAACCGGTGAAGCGGGCGCGATCGGGCCCTCATCCTGCGAGACCTGAAACCAAATCGTAGGCTGCGAGCGCACAAGTCAAAAAAACCGATCTGGGCTGGCGGCGGGCCCCTTCACAGACAAGGGAAAAGCCGAGCTCGCATGTCACGAAGGGCTCACGTGCAACACGAGAAAAAGGTCTCCCCCTTCCCCTGCTTCGGATTTCCCCTTTCCCTTGAGCCGCAGCCGCATCCCGTCCCGCGCACCCGCAGGTATGCGCACCCGCAGTTTTTCCCGCTGCCCCCTGACCTTCAGGGCGATGTCCACCTCCTTGCCGCGCAAGGCCTCTTCGGGCGAAAGGGAAAGATGATAGAGGGTCTGCCGTTTATTTCGGTCTCCGTGCTCCAGCGGCAGCGCGGGGGTCGCACCGAGGAACCGGCCCACCTTTTGTCCCAGACGGCGCAGCATGCCGGCCCCCGGCAGGGAGGGGGCCCGGGTATGGGGCACCCCATCCGGTCTCCGACGGCCCGAAAGGGCCTGCTGCCGCGATCCAAAGGGACCGAAGAAGAAAACGCCGCCGAATACGTACCCTCGGCCGCCGAAAAAGACGTGCTCGAAAAAGCGCTTGTCCGTGCGGTACCCCGCGCGTTCGAACTCACGAAAGAGCTGTTGGAAGATCCCCTGGGCCTGGGCGCTTCCGAAAAGGTCGCGGAAGATCTCTTCCTGGGTGTAGCGAAAGCGGGTTTCACCGGCCCTGCCCCCTTGGGCCCCGCCCCGGGCAAGGTCGTACTCGCGCCTTTTCACCGGGTCCATGAGGACCGCGTAAGCCTCGCTGATCTCCTTGAATCTCTCCTCCGCACCCCCTACGCCCGGATTCCGGTCCGGATGATGCTGAAAGGCCAGATGCCTGTAAGCCTTCTTGATCTCTTCCGCACCGGCCCCCGGTTGCAGGCCCAGTATGTGGTAGTAGTCTTTCATTTTCGTTCAGCCGGGGCACGAAGCTCCAGGCGGCCTTGCCGTCTCCTGCCTTCGGGGGTTGCCCTGCTCGTGCAACGGCAACCCGCAACAACCCTTTGGGGATTCGTGATGTACCAGGGTACGGTGGTGCATCCGTCTTGTACGGTTCGCGATTTTTGGATGTTATTTTAGTACCAACCTTGCCGGTCTGTCAAAGACCGTGGGGCGAAGGAGCCAAGAAAGGAACCCGGCAACGGGTCTTGCAACACCGCTTTCGAGCGGCTATCTTTAACAGCCCGTTCCCATGATCGTTTTCTCCGTGGTTCTTTTGCCGGCACGCCGAGACGCAGGCAGGGGGGATGACCAGCGGGAAGCCGCCAGGGCACTGTTGCCGATGGGCGGCATGGGCAAGGAGCGGACCTGACCCCGGCGGTACACAGGGGCAGTGAAAGGAGGGTTTCATGATCAAGGTGACCTGCCTCGGGGGCGCAGGGGGCGTGACGGGTTCGAGCTACCTCATCGAAAGCGCGGGGGGCCACAAGATACTGGTGGACTGCGGGCTCTTCCAGGGAGGAACGGAAATGGAGGCTCGCAACCGGCAGGATTGGGGGTTCGATCCCTCCGCCATCCACACCCTGTTTCTGACACACGCACACATCGACCACAGCGGCAGGATCCCGAAACTGGTCAAGGACGGTTTTGCCGGAACCATCACCACGTCCGAGCCCACGGCGGAACTGGCAAGGATACTGCTTCTCGACGCGGCCCACATACAGGAGATGGACGCCGAGTGGCAGACCAGGAAAAACAAGCGGCAGGCAAGGCAAGGGGTCGAGCCCCTTTACACCACACAGGATGCGGAGAAGAGCCTGGAGCTCTTCCAGCCCGTGGAGCGGGACAAGGTGCTCCAGGTGGCCGAAGGGGTGAAGGCACGCCTTCGCAATGCCGGCCACATTCTCGGCTCCTCCATACTGGAGCTGTGGATCGACGAAAACGACGTGTGTTTGAAGGTCGTGTTTTCCGGCGATCTGGGGAAAAAGGACCAGCTCATAGTCAACGATCCCCACGAGATTTTCAATGCGGATTACCTGTTTATAGAATCCACCTACGGCAACCGCCTGCACCGGTCGTTCGAGGAAAGCAAGGCCGAGCTTCTCGAAGCGATCCATTACAGCGCTTCCAAGGGGGAAAAGGTCCTCATCCCCGCCTTTGCCGTGGAAAGGACCCAGGAAATCCTTTACGTGCTGGGGGAGTTCTACCGGGCAGGCCAACTTCCCGATCTTCCCGTCTACCTGGACAGCCCCCTCGCCATCAAGGCCACCGAGATCTTCCGCAAGAACAAAGCCTACTACGACGAAGAGGCCCGGGCCATCGTGGAACAAGGGTTCGATCCTTTTGACATGCCGATCCTTCGCTTCACAGCGAGCACTGCGGAGTCCATGGCCATCAACGAGCGATCCGGGCCTGCCATAGTCATAGCGGGCAACGGAATGTGCACCGCGGGAAGGATCAAACACCACCTCAAGCACAACCTCTGGAGGGAGGGGGTGAGCCTCGTGCTCGTCGGCTTCCAGGCCGAAGGCACCACTGGGCGCCGGATCGTGGATGGGGCCAAGCAGGTGAAGATATTCCGTGAAGACGTCACGGTTCGGGCCAGGGTCTTTACCATCGGGGGGTTTTCGGCCCATGCCGACCAGCAGGACCTGTTGGAGTGGATCGGCCACTTCGAGGAATCGCGCCCCACTATCTTCGTGGTGCACGGGGAAGCGGTCGCCAGCAGGACCCTGGCAGAAAAGATCCATGAACGATTCGGCCTCAAGGCACACATACCCAGGTGGAGGGAGTCTCTTCTGCTCAGGCCACGTGAGCTGGAAGTGGTGCAGCCCGCGGCGGTGCCCACGGGGCCGGACCCCAGAGACGCCATGCTCCAATCCCTCGCGGCCATGGAAGAGGCGATCCAGAGGCTGCGGACACGCATCGGAGAACGCGCCGACGGGGAGATGGGAACCGATTACGACAGGGAGCGTCTTCGGTCCATAGAGGAAGAACTGGCAAACATGGTCCCCGTGAGATGAAAGGGTGTGGCGATGAATAACGGCGCCCCGGAGCCGGAAAAGGGGTTCGGGGCCTATTACGAGATGGTGCAGGACAGCGCCGGCCAGGCGACCCTTGCGTTGAAGGGGCGGCTCGATGAGACCGCTTACCGCAGCCTCCTCGAGGGCCTGGGAAAGGACCTGGAGAGACTGCCCCATCCCCACATACGCATCGATCTCGGGCAGGTGACCTATCTGGACGATTTCGGGGCCCTCATCCTGGTGGAGATACACCGCCGCGTTCTCAAGGGCAGCGGCCTGTGCACGATCATCCGCCCTGCACGGGGGGCCGTGGCCGAGGTGTTGAGCCTTCTCCAAATCCAGGCCCTTTGCGATGCACCGCCCCTTGCCCACAAGAAGCTTCCCAATCCGCTGGTGGCACTGGGCGATGCGGCCCTCAAGCAGGCCCGGGATCTCAAGTACGCCGTTTCCTTCAGCGGTTCCGTCCTTCTGGCGGTCCTTTATATGGTACGCCGCCCCGGGAGTCTGCGCGGGGGCGACACCCTGGTGGCCATGCGCCAGGTCGGTGTGGACGCCCTTCCTATCGTGGGGCTCATCAGCTTCCTGCTCGGCCTTATCCTCGCCTTCATGTCCTCGGTACAGCTCAAACAGTTCGGGGCGGGGATCTACGTGGCCTCCTTGGTCTCCCTGGCGATGGTGCGCGAGCTGGGCCCCATCATCACGGCCATTCTGGTGGCCGGCCGGTCCGGATCTGCCTTCGCCTCGGAGATCGGCACCATGAAGATCTCCCAAGAGGTGGACGCCCTTTTCACCATGGGGTTCGATCCCACCCGCTTCCTGGTGGTGCCCAAGCTGCTGGCGGCCTTGGCCATGGTGCCTCTTCTGACCATCTTCGCCGATCTGTTCGCCATCTTCGGGGGGCTGACCGTGGGCGTCTTGCTTCTGGATCTGACCTACGGTACCTATGTGAGCCAGACGCTGGACGCCCTCAAGCTCGATCATGTTCTGTGGAGCCTTTTCAAAAGCGGCTTCTTTGCCGCAAACATCGTGTGGATAAGCTGTCTGCGGGGGTTCCAGGTGCGCGGGGGGCCGAGTGCGGTGGGCGCCGCCACCACATCTGCCGTGGTCAGCGGTATCTTCCTTGTCATTCTTTGGGATTCGGTCTTCGCCGTCGTGCAGCTCTACTGGAACTGAACATGGGAGGACGCGTCATCATCCGGGTGGAGGAACTGACGGCACGGTACGGGGCCGCCACGGTTCTCGAAGGGGTCTGCCTGGAGGTGCGCGAGGGGGAGATCGTCGTCATTGCAGGGGCGAGCGGGTGCGGGAAAAGCACCCTTTTGAAGCACATGATAGGACTGCACCGGCCCCACGGCGGACGCGTCCTGCTGGACGGGCACGACATCACCAGGTGCGACGACGCGGTGTACAGAAAGCTGCTGCGCGGTATCGGGATCCTGTACCAGGAAAGCGCCCTGCTCGGATCCATGACCGTGGGGGAAAATGTGGCCCTTCCCCTGCGCGAGCACACGGACCTTTCCGAACAGGCATTGAGCAGCCTGGTGCGCATAAAGCTCAAGATGGTGCACCTCGAGGGCTATGAAGATCACCTGCCCTCGGAACTGAGCGGTGGGATGAGAAAACGCGCGGGGCTCGCACGGGCCATGGCCTTGAATCCCAGAATCCTTTTCTTCGACGAGCCTTCTGCGGGGCTGGATCCCATCACCTCCGCCGATCTGGACAGGCTCATCGGTCGTCTGAACCGGGTCTTCGGCACCACCATGGTCATTGTGACCCATGAGCTGCGCAGTATCTTCGCGATAGCGCAGCGCGTGGTGTTTCTTGACAAGGGACGCAGAGGCATCGTGGCCCAGGGCCCTCCCCGGGACCTGAAGGAAAAGAGCACGGATTCCAACGTACGAAGGTTCTTCAACCCCGAGACGCCGGCCCTGGGAAGCGAGGAAGAGGCGACGACCTCATGGCAAGCATAAGAACCAAGTTTGCGGTGGGCCTGTTCGTGTTGGGCGGCACCGTTCTGGCCGCAGCCGCGGTCATAGTGCTCGGGATGTCTCGCTATCTGGAAAAGGGGCGGTTTTTCGCCGTCTACTTCAACGAGTCCATACAGGGCCTCAACGAGGACTCGGTGGTCAAGTATCGGGGCGTGCCCATCGGCCGGGTCAACGGCATCGGTGTGGCCCCGGACGGCAAGCTGGTGGAGGTGATCCTCAAGATCGAACCCGACGTCACACCCCAGGACAGCATGGTGGCTCAGTTGAAATCGGTGGGCATCACCGGGATCATGTTCATCGAGCTTGATCTCAAGGAAGACGGAAAACCGGACCTTTCCCCCCCGCTCACCTTTCAGGCCCCCTACCCTGTTCTAGCCTCGAAGCCCTCGGAAATCAGCCGCTTCTTTCAGGGCATAGAACAGGTGTTCACACAGCTCCAGTCCATGGACCTTGCCGGGGCGGTGAGACAGCTCAGGAGCACTCTCGCCACACTGGAACAGGTTGTTCACGGCGCGGACGTGCCCGAGCTTTCCAACAAGTTGTCCGGCTCCCTCGATCGTGTGGGCGCCCTTTTGGAAAGCGGCAAGCTGGAGAGCATCGTCGAATCCCTCCGGCAAACGGCGCCGCAACTGGCCGGTGCGGTGGCCGATGCCCGCAAGGTGCTCTCCCGTCTCGAGGGGTCGGTGGGGCAGGTGGAACAAATGCTCGCGAGCAATCGCAGCACACTGGATCGGGCCTTGGAGGACCTTATAAAGGCCGCCCGGGAGGCGGCCGGCATGCTGGAGCGCGGCGGGGACCTGGTGGATGGGACCGGTTCGGGGCTGGCCAGCCTCCAGGGGCACCTTCTTGCCGCAGCCGGCAATCTGGCGCAGGCCACCGAGAAGCTCGACCGTCTCCTCGAGCAGGTTTCCGCCCAGCCTTCGCGCTTGCTATGGTCCCAACCGCCGAGGCCTCGGAAGGTGGAAGAGCGATGAATAAAATATTCCTTCTCCTGCTGAGCCTCTGGAGCGTCCTGGGATGCGGTGTGTGGTCCAAGTCACCGCCCCAGACCACACGCTATGTCCTCGAATACGCCCCGCCTACGGCAAAGGGGCTCGCGCCCCTGGGGCATGTGTTGAGGATAGGTCGGTTCTCGGTCTCCCCGACGTACAATTTCCAGCAGATGATTTACAGGGAGCGGGACTACGAGCGCGAAGCTTACGTCTACCATCTTTGGTGGACCAATCCGGCAGACATGATAACGGATCTGCTCCGTCGCGATTTGCAGGAGGCGGGACTCTTCGATGCCGTGCTTCCCTACGGCTCCACCCTCAGGGCCGGTTTCGCCCTGGAGGGCACGGTGGAAGCTTTCTACGAGCACGATGGGCAGGCCGCGTGGGAGGCGGTCCTGGAGCTGACCGTCACCCTGGTGCGCGAACGGGAAGCGGGCTCCGGCAAAGGCGCGTTGTGGCAAAGGAGCTACCGGGCCGTGGAGCGGGCCGAGATGAAAAACCCCAGGGCCGTTGCGGGCGCCATGAGCCGCGCCATGGCCCGGGTGTCGGATCGCATTATCCGCGACATCCATGGTTCCCTGGCCCCGGAAACAAGCGGGAACCGCTGACGGCTCGCCCGTGGACGCTCACAGGAGGAGGGTCACGAGGCACAGGTAGATCAGGAGGCTGAGTATATCGTTGGAGGTGGTGACGAAGGGCCCCGTGGCCAGGGCCGGGTCCACATCCCATCTCTTGAGTAGAAGCGGCACGGCCGTCCCCACCATCCCCGAGTAGAGCACAATGGTCAGCACGGCGAGACCCACGACGGCGCCCAGCCGGTAGTTCGCCAACCACAATCCCACCACCGTCCCCAGGAGAACGGCGCATATGAGCCCGTTGACAACGGCCACCCGCAATTCCACCCACAGGCGTCCTGCCATGTGCACGGGCATGATGTCGCCCGTGGCAAGTCCCCTCACCACCACGGTGGCCGCCTGGGTGCCGGTGTTGCCCCCCATGGCCATGAGCACAGGGAAGAAAAAGGACAGGGCGATGATCTTCTCCAAAGACGCCTCGAAACGATGAACCACCGCCGCCGCGATGATTCCCCCAAATAGACCCAGGATGAGCCAGGGCAAACGAGCCCTGGATATCTTCACGGTGGAATGTTCGCCGATTTGCTGATCGATCACCCCGCCCATCAGCGAAATGTCCTCGTGTGCCTCTTCCGTCACGACATCCATGATGTCGTCGTAAGTGATCCGTCCCACCAACCGGTGGCCTGCGTCCACCACAGGGACATTGACCAGGTTGTATTTCTTCACCTTCCGGGCCACTTCCTCCTGGTCGCTGTGAACGTCCACCCATATGACGTCGGGATTCATGATCTCGGCGATCTTGCGCTCGGGAGGCTCCAGGATCAGCTCTTTGAGGGAGAGAACGCCCACAAGCTGCCCCGAATCGTTCACCACCCAGGTATAGTAAAGTTTTTCCACCTCCCTTCTCTTCGCGCGTACGGTGTCTATGGCGTCCTGGACGTTGGCGTCGGCCCTCACTGCCACGAATTCCAGAGTCATGATGCCCCCCGCCGAGTCTTCGGGGTACGGCAGGAGCCTCTCCAGTTCCTCGGATACCTCCTCTCCCACGGCATCGATGATTTCCCTGGCACGTTCCGGGGGGAGCCCCCCTACCAGGTCCGCAGCCTCGTCGGGAGGAAGCTCCTGCACGATGGCCGAGAGCCTCTCGTTGTCCAGGTCGCTGAGAAGGCGCTCCTGAACCGGCGGCTGGATCTCCGCGAGGACCTCCCCCGCCCCTTCCGGGTCCATGAGGTTGAAGACGAAAAGCCGCGCCTCAGACTCCAGGTGCTCCAGCAGGTCCGCGAGGTCGGCGGGGCGCACGCGGTCCAGGGCCTGCCGCAGCCCCTGGCTGTCTCTGCGTTCTATGAAGCCTTGAACCGTCCTGAGGAGGGCTTCTTCCAGGATGTGGTTTTCGGTATCCGTCACTGCCTACCCCCTTAAGATATACCGCGCCTCCTGGTCGCCGAGTCAGGCAACGTTCAGTACAGGCATAAGGATCGTCGCTGCTGCTCTGTCTGCTCCCTCCGGAGCGCATAGGGGAATCGGCATCGAGCTGTTGGCCCCCCCCCCGCAACGCACACCCCCTTGCGGCGGACAAGGCACGTATACTGCGTGCGGTCATAAATTGCGATTTCCTACATCCCCCTCGCCCTCTGGGAGAGGGTCGGGGTGAGGGTATAAAAAACGCAATTTGTGGCCGCGCAGGGTATAGCAAAGCGTTTGCCCCGGTTCGGCGGCCGGCACCAGGCCCCGTATGCCTCCCACCTCGGGGCATGGGGCACGGCCCGCTGTCAGTCCTTCGCGTCGTCGATCCCCCGGGTACCCTGGTTTACGGTGATCCGGTCACCGGGATGGATGGGTTTGCTGGGGTCCAGCCGATTCCATATGAGAAGGGCCGGAAGGGGCACCTGGAACCGCGCCGCGATGGAGCTGAGGCTGTCGCCTGGCTGCACCACGTAGATGCGCCGCCCCTCGGGTTGCGTCAGCCATCTTTGCAGCAGGCCCTGGAATCGGGCCTCGAAGTCCTTCGACGCACCCTGGGGGACCAGAAGGCAATGCTCGCCCTTGGCAAGGTAGTATCCTCTGATCTCGGGATTGAGCTCCTTGATGTTCTTGAAGGAGGTCCCCGCGGCCTTTGCCACGAGCAGAAGAGGAATCTCCTGCGGGCACGCCACCTGCACCCGCTGGAACGCGAGCGGCGGGTAAAGGTCCCCCTCTTCGAGGACAAAACCGTATCGGGAAGGATCGGAGAGGATCATCTTTACGGCGACCAGCCTCAAGACGTATCTTTGCGTTTCCAGGGGCAGATAGAGCTGGTAGAAGTCGTCGGTTTCCTGGGCAAGGACCTCGGCTTCCAGGCCTTCCTCTCCCATGTTGTAGGCCGCAGCGGCCAGGGTCCACGAGTGGAATCTCTCGTGGAGGACCTTGAAGTAGTCCACGGCCGCTCGTGTGGAGGCGAAAAGGTTCCTGCGCTCGTCCACGGACCTTTCAATGCGAAGGCCGTGTCTCTTGCCGGTGCCACCGATGAACTGCCAGAAACCGACCGCCCCTTTTGAGGAAGCTACGTGGGGAAGCAGGGCGCTTTCGATGATGGGAACATACTTGATGTCCTCGGGCAGGCCGTGTTCCCGCAGCGATGCCTCTATGTGTCCCATGTACCGCCCCGACCTCTTGATCCAGAGTATGACCTGTGGTCGGTTCCAAATACAGAGCATGAGCTCCTTTTCCAACTCCTCCCTCACCTGCTGAATGTGCAGGGGAACGGGCTCGCCACAAAAATCCGGCGCCGACGCGGTTCGTAGACTCGCAAGGAGGGAAGGCACGCTTGCCGGTTCGAGGCTGTCGATGTCTCCCGCCCGTGCAAGGGGCATGGTCAAGAGGCAGGCCCAGAGGGCCCCGATGAAGGCGCTGAGCGTCAGCGCGGCCGTCCGGCCATACGCAAACAGTCTCCGTGGCTTGCGCGGGGCGCAGGGGCATGACGCTGCCGGCGATGGAAAGGGCTTGCCCGTCATTGTCGTTGACACCGCGATTCCTTTCGGGTTATTGGTGTGAATCGTCTGCAAAGCAAGTCGCCCGGTCCTGCAAAAAAAAATCGAATACCGTCAAACACCCTGACAAAGGCTCCCGCATCATACCCGGTGATCGCCGCTTCGTTTGCTCTCGGTTCGTTCCCGATACGCGCAGGCGTCCCGTTTACCGGAGTGCCGCAAAACACCTCGGGCGTGTTGGCGCCGGCAAAGGAGGGGATCCCCGGACAGTCGCTGTTCGTCCAACACCGTCCACGCTTCCTTTGACCCCGGGGTGGCGCAAGGAAACCCGGTGGTGCTCCTTGCAGGGCAATCACCATCGTCAAGCACAGAGCAGTCCGTGAAGCGCAGCATACGTGGACACGCATCGGGAATCAAGGAGGTTTGGCGGAAAAACAAGCCCATCCCGGCGACTCATGGGCGCCCCTGACGGTGCGCCGGCTGCCGATAACGCAGGCGAAGCCTGCCAACGACGCAATATATGCGAATAGGGATGACCTGTTGGGAGAACAAGAAATTTATCTCGACAACGAGGCGGAAAAGCTGTTCAGGGAGCTCGGGGGCATTGAAGACCGCGGCGTGGAGGATGTGGGCGCCATCATGGCCGACCAGATGGCCGCTTCGCTCCGGGGTGAAAGAATAGGTGATGGACGACGTTGTGACTACCGACGGGCGAATCGTCGTCCGGTCCGGGGATCAGCAGACGGTGATGGGCAAGGTCCACGGCAAGCTCCAGGAATGGGAAGGGTGGGGGAGCAGGTTGCGGAAAGACAGGAAAAGTTTCTCGACCTGATCAAGGACCAGGCATCCAAAGACCTTCTGGTGCGCACCCTGGCCTTTGTGGACAGCTCCCGCAAGCAGATCGTCCAGAGGGTGTGAGCCCCTGTCTGAAAACCCTTAGGGGGCATGGCCGTCACATCCGTTCGCGCGCCGCGCGCACGGCGTTTTCGAACAGGAGGATGCCGGGGGGGAGACCCTCGGCGGGCGGCAACCCCTGCCTTTTGCGCTGTTCCTTTATGCGGGTCCATTGGGGATGGTTCGTCCAGTGGTTGAAGGCCTCGGGATGGGGCATGAGGCCGAACACCCTGCCTGTGGGGTCGCAGATCCCCGCCACGTCTCCAAGGGAGCCGTTCGGGTTTTCGGGGAAGCGCCCCTTGGCCGGTGAGCCGTCCGAAAGAGCATACCGGAGCGCCACCTGGCCGTCTGCAAAAAGACGCTCCAGCACTGGGGCCTTCGCATAGAGCTTGCCCTCCGCGTGCCTTACCGGCAGCTCCAGGAGGTCCAGCCCCCTGGTGTACACACACGGGGAGTCCGGATTCACCCTCAGGGTGACCCACTGGTCCCGAAAATTGCCGCAATCGTTCCATGTGAGGGCCACACACCGCTTCGTGTAATCTGCGTCGAACCCCGGGAGCAGTCCCAGGTTCACCAGGGCCTGGAAGCCGTTGCATATGCCCAGGATGAGTCCTTTATCCGCCAGGAAGGCGAGAAGCTGGTCGCCGATATGGGTACGCAGCCGCACCGCCTCCACCACTCCCGCCCCATGGTCATCCCCCCAACTGAAGCCCCCCACAAACACCACTACATGGTAGTCGGTCAGCCGGGCTTCTCCGCGGATGAGGCTGTTGATGTGCAGCCGCTGCGATCGGGCCCCCGCCCTTTCGAAGGCGTAAGATGTCTCGTGGTCGCAGTTGAGACCATAGCCGGCAAGTACCAGGGCACGAACCGCTTTCATACCAATCCTCCGAACGTCTTCTTCCAGGCCCTTTTGAGGTCCTTCACATCCGCAGCCACAACGGGCTTTGCCGACAGCCCATCAAGAAGGAACCGATCACCGTCTGTGACCACTCCGATACGGGCGCAGGCAAGGCCGCTGAAGTGGTCCTCAAAACGATCGGCGAGGCACGGATCCACGGAGACCACGAACCGCCCGGGGGTTTCCGAGAAAAGGAGCACGTCGTCCCTTTCCACCCCTTCCCGGCAAGCGGCCGCCAGGTCGGCACGCAGCCCCAGGCTGCCCGCCATGGCGGCCAGGGCCAGGTGCACACCCAGGCCGCCCCGGTACACGCCGTGAACCGAGGCCGCGAGCCCCTGCCCAATGGCCCGGTGCAAGGTGCGGTAGAGGGCCTGCAAGCCCTGATGGTCCACCTTGGGCACGTTGCGTCCCACGTACCCGAGGTGTTCGTAGTATTCGGAGCCACCCAGTTCGTTGCGCGTGACGCCGAGCACGTAGACAAGGTCCCCGGGAATCTTGAAGTCCATGGTCACGCACAGGGCCACGTTCTGCACCATGCCGGTGGTGGTGAACTGGAGCGTCTCCAGGGCGGAGACCTTGTGGGTTTCGCCGTATCTTCCGGGAAGGTGCCCGTCCACGTACATGCTGTCTTTTCCGGAGAGCAAGGGAATGCCGTAGGCCACGCAAAGGTCCCTGAGTGCCAGGCAGGACCGTACGAGCTGGGCGGCCTTGTGCTTGCCGTCGGGGTTTTCGGTTTCGTCGTGGCCGATGTGGGGCCAGCAGAAGTTGTCCACGCCACCCACCTGGTCGGGATCGGCGCCTACGGCCACCACCCGCCGCACGGCCTCGTCTATGGTGCAGGTGGTCATGTGGTAGGCGTCGATGGCCGAATAGGAGGGCAGGAGGGCCTGGGCCACCGCCAGTCCCCTCTCCGAGGACAGGACGGGGCGTAGAACCGCTGCGTCGCTGGCTGTATCGCTCTGTGCGCCCACCAGGGGCTTGATGACACTGGTCCCCTGGACCTCGTGGTCGTACTGGCGCGGGATCCACTCCTTGGAGGCGATGTTGGGACGGGACAGCAGGTCTCTGAGAAGCGTGCTGCAATCCTTCGGAATCCCCAGCACCGGTTCCGTAAGACCGCGCATGGCCGGAGAGCGCCACTCGGCTTCGAATTCCCACTGGGGAAACCGTGAGGCGAGCAGGTCCAAATCCACGTAAGCGCATGTCTTGCCGTTGTGCAGGATGTGGAGCTTGCCGGTGTCGGTGTAACGCCCGATCACGGTGCTCTCCACGGCATGCTTGGCGGCCAGGGCCAGGAAGGGGCCCTCCTTCTCGGGCCTCACGGCCACGGTCATGCGCTCCTGGGACTCGGAAACCCATATTTCCCACTGGTCGAGGCCTTCGTACTTGAGGGGAACCTTCTCCAGATCGATACGGCACCCGTTGCTGTACCGGGCCGATTCTCCCACCGAGGAAGAAAGGCCCCCTCCACCGTTGTCGGTGATGAAGGCGATGAGACCCTCGTCACGGGCTTCCAGAAGAAAATCGTGCATCTTTTTTTGCGTGTACGGGTCGCCGATCTGCACGTGACCGGCCGGCGTGTGCTCCGAGAAACTCTCCGAGGCGGCGGTGACCCCGTGAATTCCGTCTTTGCCCACCCGTCCGCCGCACATCACCACCAGGTCCCCCGGCCTTGTGGTTTTTTGTTCCGACGGCTCCCCGGCGGTCACGGAAGGCATGATTCCCAGGGCGGTCACAAAAACAAGGCATTTGCCCAGATAGCCGCCGTGGAACCAGACCTGGCCGAAAACGGTGGGGATCCCGCTTTTGTTGCCCCCGTCCCGCACCCCTTCGATCACCCCGTCCAGGAGGCGCCGGGGGTGCAGACGCGGTTTCAGGTGACCTGCGTAGTCCCTGGGCCCCACACAGTAGCCGTAGGTCCCGGCGATCAGCCTGGACCCTTTTCCCGTTCCCATGGGGTCCCGGTACACCCCTACGATCCCGGTGATGGCGCCTCCGTAAGCCTCCATGTTGGAAGGGGAATTATGGGTTTCCCCGGTGATCACATAGTAGTGGTCCTTGTCGAAACGCCCCACCCCCGCGTTGTCCCACAGCACGGATATCACCCACGGCTTTTGCCGTTTCAATGCAAGGGTCGGTTCCTCGATGCAGGTTGCGAAGAGGTTGTCCACCTCCGTGAATGTGCCGGCCTCCGGATCCCTGTAATGGAATCTGCCCCGGAAGGTGTTGTGGTTGCAGTGATCGCTTCTCGCCTGGGAAATGTACTCCAGCTCCACATCGGTGGGCTCGGAGAGCCCCACGCTCTTTCGGGCGGCCTGCACGTCGGGTCTGAGAAAATAGGCCCTGATGATGGGGATGTCCTGGGCATTGAGGGCAAGTCCCCGCTGGTCGCTCAGCCGTTTGAGAGCGGCGTCGCTGTCCAGGGGAAGCGTGGTGACCGTGGGGACGTGGTCGAGGGCGACCTTGGGCATGATGGCGCCTATGCCCGTTTCATGGTCCCACTGGTGGCGGGCAAGGACCTTCCATTGCTGGATGATGTCGTTGGCAAGGATGTGGCCGGCGATGGTTTCCACGTCCTGCCTTGTCAAGAGGAGCCCCTTCAGACAGTAACGTTTCGAAGTGTAGACCGCCTCTCCCGGGGCCAGGCGGATCCCCAGGAGGTCTTCCATGGCCTCTACCGCGGTGCTTCCCGGGTTGTCCCGCACACCCGGACGATAACCGACCCAGATGACCCAGTCGAATTCCAGGTCGAGGGGCGTGTATGCGGAGACCTGGGTCACCGGGTTCGTGAATATCTCCTCCCGGATGCGCTGCAACTGTTCGGGCGCAAGATGCGCGTCTATGGTCAGGATGTGCACGGTCCGGACGGATTCCGGGCAGATGCCGAAATAGTCATCCGCCTTCCTGCGCACGGCCTCTCCCTCGGCGTCGAACAGGTGGGGCTGCAAGGTGATTTCAAGACAGAACGGCATGGGAACGGTTCCTTATGGAAGGCGCACGGTTCGGGCAAGGGGCGCTGGTTGTCACGGGCTTTGGAAACGAGCCGCCAGCCTGTTGATTCCCTCCGGGTACTATACCGCCTAATATAAAGGGGGCCCGCTCTTGTCAAGCCCACGTACACCCTGCCCTTTTACCCGGATGCGGGTGCAAGGACGGGCCGGGTCGAGGCGGATCTTGGCCGACGAATGAAGTGAGGATCCAATACCTGGAGACGAAATCGTTCACGGGTATTGGGGTTAAAAGGAGGACCAGCCGGCAGGTAGGCTCGACGGGAGTACTTTGCCTTTCGAGGCAAACGGGCGAGTTGATCGTTTGCTGGTGCCTGGGAGCGCAGGCGTCTCCCCCGCTCTTGGGCTGCGGGCAGGATGCCCGCGCTCCCAGGAAAGCGGCGAACCACCGCCCAGGAGCACCCGGCACCACGGTAGGAGCCACCCCTTGAATGAATCCCTTTTGGGACTTTGGCAGACTCCCGTCAATTCCCCCCTTGACGGGAGCCATCGCGGGCTGTTTGCCGGTTCCGAAAATCCTCCACATTCCTTTTTGCCCCCCAAGGGGGGAATGTCGACGCTGCTATACTGCGCGCGGTCATAAATTGCGATTTCCTACATCCCCCTCGCCCTCTGGGAGAGGGTCGGGGTGAGGGTACAAAAAAACGCAATTTGTGGCCGCGCAAGGTATATCGACCGAAGAATGATGTGAACAGCCCCTATCCGGAATCGGATTCATTCGCGGGTACTGGGGCTACGAACGATTCGCGCCGAGAAACTGCCCATGAGATTCGACGCCGTTTCCGCACAGGTCGTCGAATCGGCGGCGGGTACGGCCTCCCTGGTGGCGAGGCTTCCCGAACTTGTGCCCCGTGCCGCCGCCTTTATCGCCGAACCCGCCAACCGCAATGGGGCGTTGGCCTTTGTTGCGACCCTCGTCGGCGCCCTGGCAGCGTTCCTTATCCTTCAGCTTGGCCTGGGACCCGCGATACGCAGGGCCTCGGTTGGTCAAGGCGCGCTCGGGACGCGCCTGGGCGTGGGCCTCTTGCAGGTTCTCCTCACACTCGTTCCGTACGGAGGCTTCCTCGTTTTCTTCGTCATATTGTCGCGCCTGTTCCCCTCCTTCGCCCTGGCACAATCGGTAGCGCTTCTGTGCGTCGTCCTATTGGTGTTCTACTGGTGGCTCTCGATGTCTCTCGGGTTCTGCTTTGCCCCGCCGACCACGGAAGCAGGGTTCCTGCCCCTCAGCGATGAGGACGCCAACTGTGCGTGGGTGTGGCTCCGTCGGTTTGCCGATTATGGGGTCTTTCACGCCCCGTCGGCCCTCACACCTACTCGGGCACTTGTTGCGACCAGGGGGCCCGCCTCGCCCCTCAATATTGCCACAGGGTCTGCATCCAGCCGGCGAGAGCGCAGGCGCCTTGACTTTGTCCTTTAGATGAACCTTGACATTGTGTCATACCGGTCCCGCGCGATTGCACCCGTTAAGGACAGGGCCGATGTCCATGTCGCAGTCACAACCGGCTTCTCTGCATTCCGGGGCCTACCGGCCTCGAGACCCCAAGATCGGTGACCACTACCGGTGCGTGGAGGCGCACTTCGAACAGCTCGAAGGGCTTTGGGATGATCGCTATGCCGGCGTTTACGGCCGGTGGCGGCCCTATGTGTCGGATGTGATCCATCGGTACCTGGATTGCGGGGACCTGCACTGCGGATTCGCCAGGGTGAGATGCATGGATTGCGGCCATGAATTCTGGGTTCCTTTTTGGTGCAAGAGGCGGCATTTCTGTCCGTGCTGTCATCAGAAGCGGGTGATTGAGTTCGGGGAATGGCTCTGCGGGCACGTGCTCAAGTATGTGCCCCACCGGCAGTGGGTGTTCAGTATTCCCAAGCGGCTTCGCATCTATTTCATGCTGGACCGAAGATTGCTGACCAAGCTTAGCCGCTGCGCGTGGAAACTTCTCAGCGCCTATTTGACCCAGTGCGCCCCTTACGAGGATGCGGTTGCCGGAGGCGTGATTGCGGTGCAGACTTTCGGGCAATTCCAAGTGTTGGATTGTCACTCATAATACCTGGCATTGGCAACCTCCTGTAGTTATTCAAAAAGTGATTTCTGAGCCGGGGAATCATCCCCCTTTGGCACCAATTTTCCTGTCCGGCGCAACCTTTCGATGATTTGCCGTATCGGCTCGGAGTCTAAATCGGCGCGCATAATCTCCCACGGTGCCCAAGGGGCGACCTGCTTTTTCTCAAGCAGTCCACTACCGACTAAACGCTTGATCGTCGTCTGGGAGACATGACAATACATTGCCGCTTGTCCCAATGTCAAAATCTCTGGATCAGGTTCGGATCGTTTTTGCCCTGCAATTGAGTAGCGGCCACGCGTCTGTCTGACCCGATGCTCATTCCAACGCTTCCCTCTTGTGGTGCGCCGACCTAACTTGGTCAGTACCCGGGCTATTTCGTCATCACCGTAGTGCTCTGCCATCCGCCGGATAATGTCCAAATCCTCCAATGACGTCTTCTGGCCCGCACCAGATTTGGGCTTTTGCATCTGAAACTCGGTGTGAGATCCTCCCTTCCAATGAATGATGAAACGAAGGACTTGTCCCGAATCATCGAGATTAACGATCACCTCTTCAACCACTGTGCGCAGGATCTTCTTCTTGGTTTCGGCGCTGCAGTGTTCGCTTTCCCAGACGGATCGAAAATCTTCGCGAAGCTGCAAAATCCGCCTGCGATCTTGAGCCGAGAGCACCTCAGCTTCTTGTTCGATTTTGGCCAATTTTGATTTCAGACTCTCCAATTCCTCAAGCTTTGCATTCCAACGCCGCTCCAGTTCCGCCGCCACAAGGCGATGGCGCGGATCTACCTCATTATACTGCTCGAATGCCCGTTTGACCTCGTACTGTGTTTGCTCGATCTGGCGCTCCATAGCACGGCGTTGATCGTCATTCTTGGCATTGAACCGCTTGATCGCCGCCATACTGGCCCGAACACCTAAGGGCGATACAACCTTCAACAGCGCTTGACCCAATCGCTTGTCTACTGTGCTCCCCCCAAAGGCCAAGCAGTATTTCCCACCTGCATCGAAGTCACCTTTGCACAGGTAACGGGCCGCGGTGCCGCTCTTGCCCCAGTAGCGAACATGAAGTTTGCGACCGCAACGACCGCAGCGCATCAGACCCGCCAGCAATCCTTGGCCAGCTCGTACCGAGGTGACTGCATCATCCTTTTCTGTATTCAGACCGTTGCTCCGGATCATGCGCCGATTCTCGTCATAGGTTTGCCAATCAATATACCCCTCGTGATGATCGGGTATGAAGACGCGACACTGCTCGGGTGGATAATACCCCCTTATGTGCGTGACTATCTTTCCATCTTCAACCACCTTCTCTGTTCGGTGACGGCCATACACATAAGCGCCTGCGTAAAAAGGGTTCGTCAACACTTCCTTGATGAATGGTTGCGTTGGCAATTGCCATACAATCTTTGTCCGTCCGTCTACGCTCTTGTTGACCGGCAGCTCAATTCCCTGGTCATGAAACCACAAAAAGGTTTGACGCATACTCCTCGACTTTGGCCATTTTGGACGTCGCAAGGGCCCCGGGGCATTCGGCGTTGGAGGGGTGTGGCGTCCAGGCTTGCC
>ENA-OSEO01001384-OSEO01001384.1-sediment-metagenome-genome-assembly--contig:-NODE-1384-length-44375-cov-4.648946_pt1 | contig 44375 bp, 37 predicted proteins | sample MGYA00237883_ERZ534232 | MGnify/ENA metagenome assembly ERZ534232 | reverse complement strand
GAATAAGAAAAAAGAATGCGAACCTGAGATTATAAATGGAAAAGCCGAAAGGCAGTAAATGGATTTTGATTAATGATAGAGGCCTTCGGCTTTTCCATGGATGATTAATAGAAAACAGGTTCGTATTCTTAAGAGGAATAAACCAATTCTGCGGTTCAAAGTATTGTGTTAAAAGAATAACTGAAGTTTGATAGTTTTAGGATTTGATTAAATAATAAAGATGGGGTTTAACGGCAGTTTTATGAATAAGTATAACATGCGCATGGAGCAGACCGCTTAAGTTTAAACTATTCTGGAGGTTTTAAGTTGACTCTAGAAGGATCTTGGGAAGTTCGGCGCGGCAGCTCATGCGGATGTTATATGCACATAAAAGGTAACATATGGATTTAAACGATCAATCAAAGCTTTCTCATTTAACAGATGCACAAATAAATGAACTCATTGATATGTACTATAATTCTGATTTAACGGTCACTGAAGTAATGGAACTATTCGATATAAAAGATGTAAAACCTACAGAATTATATAAATTATTTCCTCCAATCGTCAGTGAAGAACTTTTATGCAAATATTGTAATATTCCACTTATAAAAAACAGAAAATCAAAGTCTTCATACTCATGGGAAAGTAATGATTATTACTGTAGCGAATGTGGTCATATTTATAATAAACAATGCAATTGTGAAAATTGTAGAAGAGAATATCGAATTGAACAAGAAAGAGAGATAGAACGAAAACGGAAATATCTTATAGAAAAGATAAACTTCGATAATTATAAACCAGCTAAAATAGATGATTTAACAATAACTCAAAAAGTATATTTGGGTTCGTTATTACGGTCTGGTATTTCTGATAATTATGAATACATTAATCCAATAAATGATTTTACTAGAAAATTAACCCCAACTGAAGAATATGATGAACATATTTTTGATGAATTATTCTTTAATAATATTATACGAATACATCCCAAATCAAGCGTAAATGACTTCACAATTGATTATAAAAAGGACACATTCACATTCTTTTGGAAAAAAATATTTATAAAAGTGAATATAATCGGCAACAAACCTTATGATGATCTTATTACGGAATTATTAAATCCAACTCTCAATAGAGATGCTAGTTCTGAAAAATCTATAAATCTATGGAAAGAAATAGTTTATTGGGAATGTATCGAATTATTTCGATATCGAATGAACGCATACAGTTTTGAATATAATATTGGCAAAGATACAAAAGGATTTATTGAGTCAACAATCGAAAAAATACCTATTTCGCAAATCTACTCTATCATCTGGAATGCAGCTAAGAACTCTGCTGCCTATTATCAGGAAGGAAATGTCCCTAAAAATCAAGCTGCAAATTCCACATTGAGTCGAATGCGGAATTCACTAGATAAAATATTATCTGGACAATGGAATAAGTACGATTATTCCCGACCTAAAGATTGTCCACAATCAATAATAAGTGAGTATTATTTCAATTCAATTATAAAAATATGTGACCAAGGTTGGTATCGAATACCAGCAATAATTCAAGTAACAGATGAAAACAAATCATTTAATGATGAAGAAACTAATGATGAAGAAAATGGCATATAACATACATTTCGAGTTGTCTGCTTGAGTTTTTCCGAAAGCGAAATGTCGCTGGTTGACTCAATCGAATGTTAGGGGCCGGCGGCGCAGCAACTCAAATGGATGTTATACATAATTCAGATCAACTTGAGTGGTGGATTTTGCTAGTTAGATTATTATGATTAATATCTGGGATGAAGGAATTAGCTGATTTTAAGAAAATAATGGGAAGGCTGGATTTAAGAAAAAATACTAGTCTATCGGGCCTTACCTTCGCCGGCCTAAAATAATAACTGATTACATTAACTTTAGGAAGAATTTAATAGAATAAGAAAAAAGAATGCGAACCTGAGATTATAAATGGAAAAGCCGAAAGGCAGTAAATGGATTTTGATTAATGATAGAGGCCTTCGGCTTTTCCATGGATGATTAATAGAAAACAGGTTCGTATTCTTAAGAGGAATAAACCAATTCTGCGGTTCAAAGTATTGTGTTAAAAGAATAACTGAAGTTTGATAGTTTTAGGATTTGATTAAATAATAAAGATGGGGTTTAACGGCAGTTTTATGAATAAGTATAACATGCGCATGGAGCAGACCGCTTAAGTTTAAACTATTCTGGAGGTTTTAAGTCGACTCTAGAAAAGTCTTGGGAAGTTCGGCGCGGCAGCTCATGCGGATGTTATGTGTATTTAGTAAGAAAATGTAAATCATATAAAATATATCTCAAGAAGGAGAAAATAATGAAAAGTATAATTTCTTCCCTAGCATATATAAAAGCTGTAATTGATAGTGGTATGACAATATGGGATAGTCTAACAAATTTAATGATTAGAATAATTAATGAAAATACTGTTGATACAGTATCCACAGAAGTTTTTTGTACTTTGTTTGAAGATATATATGGTATTAAAATACCTTTGCATCCAATGAATACAATAATTGGTAAAATAAAAAAATATGGTATTATTGAAGATAGCGAAGGGAAAATGATAATTAGAAAAGAAAAGATTACAATTAAAGATAATAGTGAAAAAATAATTGAAGAATATGACAAATTGTTAAATAAAATGCAAGAATATATAAATAATAAATTCAAGGTTGATAAAACTAGAAATGATATTGAAAATATATTTGTTGGTTTTTTAAATAATTATGATAGTGATATTCTATTATCAATTGAAATTGATTCATTTCTTCCAGAAATACAAATATCGAATAAAGAAGAATATATGATAAATAAATATATTAAAGAAATCATTATGGAAGATGATAAAATGCTTCATCTGCTTGAAAATATATTAATGGCAAATATACATTTATCCGCTATTTTTATTGTACAAAATGAAAAGAAACTAAAACTAAATAGAGTTTATGTATATTTAGATACAAGAATATTATTAAGGTTAACCGGTATAGAAGGAAATTTTAGAAAAGACGAGTATTTAAAATTATTAGATATATTGAAAGAAAATAAATGTAATTTAAGAATATTCGAAATACATTATAAAGAAGTAACAACAATATTTAATGATTGTGTAAGGTGGTTAGAAAATAGACAAAACTATAATCCAAAATATGCAAGTAAAGCATTGAGATATTTTATTGAAAACAATTGCAAAGTTAGTGATGTATTAATATCTAAAGCAAAATTAGATGAGTTACAAATGAAGTATAAAATTACTATTGATACGTATAATTATAATCAAACAGAATTAGACCAATTCAATATTGACGAAAGGCGTTTAAATAAAATAATTACAAATATATATAGAGAAAATGTAAATCATTTTGAAAATCATAATGTAGAAGAAATGATCTGGAATGATGTTAAAGCAATATCTTCTATATATAGAAGAAGAAAAGGTGTTAGAGCTAATCAATTAGAAAATATTCAAGCTATTTTGATAACAAATAATAGATCATTATCTAAAGCCGTGCGAGAATATAATAAAGAAAAGCGCATAAATCAGAAATACCCCGAATGTGTTACAGACACATATTGGGGTACATCGATTTGGCTTAATACCGCTTATAAAGAAAGTAGTTTCTTTAAGAAAAAGTTGATTGCAGATAGTATAGCCTTCACTGAAATTAATCCTAAATTAAAAGAAAAATATTTAGCAAATATTAAAGAAAAACGAGATAAAGAACAAATTACTGACAAGGAATATTATGTATTACGTGAATATGCTAGAGCCTATGAATATATATCTGATGCGACATGCAATAGCGATGAAGAATATACTGATGAATTGCCAGAAGAAATACTGGAAACATTTAAAGATGATATAAGAAAACCATTAGAGGATTTAATAAAACAAAAAAGTAATGATATCGAGAAGCAGAAAGCAAAAATAACAGCACAAGTAAATCGCGAAGAAATACAAATAAGTAGAATAGAAAAAATCGCAAAAAACACTTCTAAAATATCAATGGTTATAATAGGGGTAGTATTAAATGTTCCATCAGTATTACTAATAATCAATGAATATATAATTAATAAAAATATCAAACTTGTTATAAATATAGTATGTGCTATATTGGGAATATTACTAGGTTTAGATGGATTTCAAAGAAAAATAATTGGGAAAAAAATATATGAAAAAAGAAAAGATCAATTACTAATATATTGGAACCTAAAATAAAAAACACATAACATACGCATGGAACCGTCTGCTAAAGCTGTTTCAGATTAAATCTGATCCAGGTTAACACTATAAAATGTTATGTTAAATGCGGCGCAGCGGCTCATGCGGATGTTAGACCGACGCCTTCGGCGAGAGGAAAGAAAACAAATAACTGGCGCCTTTATAAATAATTTAATTGAACATATTCAAAGGAAATACTAGAATCAATTATGAAGCTTGAAAACCAAGAATTCCTTACAACTCAAATCATTACCTATATTGGTAATAAAAGACTTTTAATAAGAAATATCGAGAAAGAAGTTGAACTTATCGAGCATGAACTAAATCGCTCAAAGCTTGTTAATGCTGATATTTTCTCCGGATCTGGAATTGTTGCGAGGATGTTGAAAAGACATAGTAGAAAGCTAATTGTAAATGATTTGGAAAATTACTCGAAAGTAATTAATAGCTGTTATTTAAGCAACATTGATGAATATCCTGTTGAAGTTTGCGATGAATATCGAAATAGAATTGAATTGCTATGTAAGAAAAGCAAAATTGAAGGAATAATTGCAAAAAATTATGCTCCACTGGATGATAATAATATAAAGCAAAATGAACGTGTTTTTTACACAAGAGAGAATGCACTGTTAATTGATACATATCGTACGCTAATTGATGAAATCGTTCTTGAAGAAAACTTAAAAAAATATTTTTTAGCTCCATTAATTACAGAAGCATCAATTCATGTAAACACGAGTGGTGTATTCAAGGGGTTTTATAAAGATAAAAATACTGGTATAGGCTGTTTCGGAGGATCTGCTCAAAATGCGTTAACGCGTATTTTCGGGAAAGTTGAATTAGTGGAGCCTGTTTTTAGCAATTTTAAATCAACACTTGAAATATATAATCAAGATGCGGTAGAACTGTCATCTAAATTAAAGAATATTGATATTGCATATTTGGATCCACCTTATAATCAACATCCCTATGGTTCTAACTATTTCATGTTAAATCTAATATTAAAAAATAAACTTGAAGTAGAAACTAGCAAAGTGTCTGGCATTACTCAAGATTGGAACCGTTCTGTATTTAATAAACAAAAATCCGCATTAATTGCAATGGAAGATATTATTTGCAATTTAGATGCTAAGTACATAATAATTTCCTATAATTCGGAAGGGTTTATATCGTTCCAGGAAATGAATGATATGTTGTGTAAATACGGTAGAATAAAAACAGTAGAAATAAAGTATAATACTTTTCGGGGTAGTAGAAATTTAAATGGAAGAAACATTCATGTTTCTGAATACTTATTCATTCTAAAGAAATAATTGTGAGGCAAATGATGAGTCAGCATGATAGTTTAAGAAAACGATCTGAACAACATAGACCTAAAAATGAAAAATCTAAAATGGATGATAAAGATGTTTATAAGTCTATGAAACTAGTCATGGAATATCTTCAAGAAAAAAGAGAATTTGTTGATTTTTTTGTTGAAGATTGGAAACTAGAATTTTCGCCTTCTATTCAAGTAAAATACATGATAGATTTTATTAAACGAAAAAAAGTAAGAAATGAGTTTAACTATGAATTTATAGATCGAAGCATTATTCCAGATGGAGGAATATTATATTTGATTAATCAAAAAACAGATGAGAAGCTTCCTTTAGTAATAGCTGAAATAAAACGACAAGGCACGAATAAAGAGCGGTTATCAGAAGGCAAAGAAAAACAAGCAACAGGAAATGCAATAGAACGTCTTGGGAAAAATCTAATCGGTATTAGAGCAATGATGAATTATGAGAAGATAACACCATTTGTTTGTTTTGGTTGGGGATGTGATTTTGCGATTAATTCAGTTGAAACCGGGACGGTAAGGTCAAAAGTCGTAATGATGAATGAATTTTATGATTTGAATAAAATAAATATTTTTAAAAAAGATGGAAATTCAGATGTAAACTACTTCTCACCGGTTTCAATGTATTTTCGTGAAGAAAGATGGTCTGTTGAAGAAATGTTTGACATTATGAAAGAAATTGCAGAAACATCATTCCGTTATTATCTCTATTGAACACTAAATATTCGGTCTAACAACTGCTTCAACCTGATAATTCCTTTTGTCACACTTTTTGCAGTCGCTGCGCTCCTGGTGCAAAAAGTGCGCCAATCCCTTCGGGCCGGAACGATATATGTCAATATAGAAGCAACCTGAAGATGAAAGATCTTTGACATAATTACGCCGACTTATTAAGAAAAACATGGGTTACTGGATTGATCTTTCTTGGACCTCTTACAAAGCGCTCGGGGAAAAGGGAGGCGGCTTCATTTATGGTTTCCTGCCTAAGAGCCAATAAGAGAACATCCTCACCGATATGCTTCTGTTCTGGAGTTACATACCCAATAGCGGAATGCCGATGTTTGGTGTTATAGGAATGAACAAAAGAAGCAAACCATTCCCGGGCTCCTGAAAGATTCTCAAAAGCTTTGGGTGTCAACTCCGGTTTAATTTTTCCGGTTTTGGGGTGCGGACAAAAACCTGTACCAAAAGGGGGTTGTCGATGTATCAATATAAAGACCGAATGAGGGCAGTAAAACTCTACATCAAGTATGACCGGAGTGCTGCAGATACTATTCGTGAAATAGGTTACCCTTCAGAAAGAATGCTTTTAAATTGGTACGAGGAATATAATGAATTGGGTAAGCTTCATCAGAAATATTGCAAGAAGTCGAAATATTCAGATGAGAAAAAAAGGCTTGCCATAAATTATTATTCTGAGCATGGCCGAAGCATCTCTCGAACAATACGGGCTTTAGGGTATCCTTGTCACGAGACCTTGGTCCTATGGATCGATGAACTTCTTCCCGGTGAGCGGAGAGTTTTACTTAAAAACAGAGGCAAGGTTGCGTATTCCCAGGAGCAGAAGAAACAAATGGTCCTAGAGTTGTGTTCACGCGAGATTTCTGCCAATAAGGTTGCCGATTCTTTCGGCTTGAGTAGAGCCAGCTTGTACAGATGGAAACAACAACTACTCCCCCAGGAGGAAATCATGACGAAGAAAAAAGGAGAACCAAAACCAAGGCCTAAGGATAGTGATGCTCTACAGGAAGAGGTTAGCTCCTTAAAAAAGCAGATTCATCGTCTGCGAATGGAAAGGGATATACTTTATAAGGCAAATGAACTGTTAAAAAAAGAGCAGGGCATCAATCTGCACAGTTTGACGAACAAGGAGAAGACCTTGCTGATTGATGCCCTTAGAACAACATATCGTCTAAGTGAACTGATCAAAGAGCTAAAAATGCCAAGGAGCAGCTACTTTTATCATCGCAAGAGTCTGCTGATGCCGGAAAAATATGCTGATCTACGAAAGGTGGTAATTGAGATCTTCCATGAAAATAAAAGCCGTTATGGATACAGACGCATTCATGTAATCGTAGGTCGTACTGGGCAGCGGGTTTCAGAAAAAGTAATCCGGCGCCTCATGGCGGAAGAACAGCTCGCTGTTCTTGGCCGAAAAAGAGGCAAGTACAGCTCCTACAGGGGAGAGATCAGCCCGGCGGTTGAGAACATCGTTGATCGCGATTTCACAGCCGAAGCTCCCAATGTGAAGTGGCTTACGGATATCACTGAGTTTAACATCCCGGCTGGAAAAGTGTATCTCTCACCGATAATCGACTGCTTTGACGGCTTGGTTGTCAGCTGGACGCTAGGAACAACTGCAAATTCGGAATTAGTCAACTCAATGCTTGATACCGCCATTCTTAGTTTAACTGACGGAGAACATCCTATCGTCCATTCCGATAGGGGTGCGCACTACCGATGGCCGGGTTGGCTCTCGAGAATGTCAGATGCATGCCTGATACGATCGATGTCAAAAAAAGGTTGCACACCGGACAATGCCGCGTGTGAGGGGTTCTTTGGTCGCTTGAAGAATGAAATGTATTATTTTAGAAATTGGAGGAATATTACGATCGAAGGCTTCATCGATGAACTCGATTGCTATATTAGCTGGTATAATGAGAAACGTATTAAAATGTCCCTCGGTACTCTGAGTCCGGTAGAGTATCGCAAAAGTCTAGGGTTAGTGGCATAATTGAGTCCAAGAAAATGTCCGCACCCCCAAAACTGCAATTTCATTCCGGTGTTGACAATTTGTACCGTATATCCAGGTATTCATGGGCAAGAATGTTTGTCAGCCTATCAATATCCCCCCAGATCTCCTTTTCTGTTTCGTAATAGATCTCCTCCTCCAGTTCTAAAATTCCGGTGGACGGAAAGAAATAAACAGCTACATCCAGATCCAAATCCGCCCGGAGGCTTCCTCTTGCAGCAGAACCGAAAAGATAGGCAAAGGCAAGCTCCTTTCTTTCGGCAAAATAGGGGGAAAGGAGTTTTACAGGATCTTTAACATCCATCATAAAACATGATAGGCCAAACAGTATTACCCGTCAACAGAGCTTCGCATAAAAAAAAGCCGGGGCTTGTTTCCAAGCTGCCCGGCTTAATTCTAAAAATAAAGTTCGAGATAGTATTAGAAGCTTATCCTAACGTCAATGAAACCAGTTCCGAAGGGTTGGTTAAGCCTATCCTCCGGCATTCGCTCGCCAGTTGGAGGATCAAATACCATATCCGAGGGAAACTGTAGGGCAGCATTTATTTCCATAAAGAGGAATTTTACGCCAAAGCCCAGGCTGTAGGTTCCCAGGTAAGGGTTAAGCTCATCAAAGGCAGTGGCGAGTTCCCCCGGAACCTTCTGGTTGTATCCTGCCCGGGTGTTAAGCATTATAACCCTTCCCAGGTTAAGGCCCAGCTCAACTCCTGCGGCTAGTTCCCTGTGGGTCTCGGAGCCTAAATTCTTAAGGTCCAAAGCGGCAATTAGATTGAGAGCCTGTTTCTTCTCCTGCAGCTTGTTGTCAAAAGGGGTCCAGGAAAGGCCTATAGAGAGGGTGTCTAAAATACCGGAAAAATCAACCTCTGCTGCATCCTCGTCCAAGGAGAGGAAGAATAGTAGGTTATCCAGATAAGCCCCGGCGCTTAAGGTTCCAATGGTAAAAATGGTACCTATTCCCATCTCTATAACAGGCTCTGAAACAATCTCTATATCATCTTGGGGTCCGACGAAAACATCAGTCATAAAGGTTTCCGGCGGGCCGTAATTAAAATCTCCCATTTGATAGTTGAGACTGTAGTTATTTAATTTATAGTATTTTACATTAGCTCCCAGACCAACAGGTCCAAGACGAAAACCAAGAGCTCCCATTAAACCCTGTTTCTTGGAAACATCAACACGTATCGGTGTATTTATTCCCTCGTAACCGTATTCTGTATCAAGAATAAAGTCTATTCCAATATTGGAAATTGTAGAAACACCCCAATTTTTTGTAACGTACGCAATCTGTGGAATTAAGAAAAGATTGGAAGTATTATCAGCAAATTGATAAAACCCATACATTTCTCTCCAATTGATATAAGTTTCTACTGCAGCTGCGTAGCCTTCAGCATCACCAATATCATAGATGAATTCACTGTTGTACTCTTTATAATCCATTGGATCAAAAAACTCATCCATCTGGGTAAAATCATTCCAGTATTTGTACTCATCATCATCATAGTTTTTATATGGATATGGAAGATCCTCTTGACCGAAGACTAGTTTGTTTTTCATCTCAATATTAAAATCCAACCCTATAACAAAGTTTTTATGCTTGAGAAAACCCAATCCGGCTGGATTCATAGAGATAGAATTTAGATCATCGGCAACAGCAGTGAAAGCCCCACCCAAGGCCTTAACCCTTGCGTCTCCGCTCTGAGCGAAAACTACTCCACTGGAAATAATAAAAACTATGAGAATAAATATTATTCTTTTCATCTTGTTCCCCTTACCTAACTAATATAACCTGTAAGTTGTCGATATAAACACCTTCTGAAGTATTTCCCCCATCGCTGTAGAATCTTAGACGTATTTTCTGTTCCTGGAACCTATCAAAAAGATAATCATCTACTCGTATCATCATTCTATTCCAACCAAAGTTGTAATATATATCATTAGGTCCCCACCAATAATTATAATAACCACCTATAGGTGTCCAGCCTTCACCATCTTGAATTTCTAGATACACAACATCTTGGTAATCATCGGAAAGATTTTTATAAATATCAAAAATTATATATACTTCTGCATAATTATAACCACCATACTCATCAAAAAATTCATTACCATAATTATAAGCTGGTATCTCTATAGTATCATGTCTATAGTTATCATAATTATTAGAGATGTCATTTCCCGAACCTAAACCAAGAACATAACCAGACACATTATTCGGGGCGGAAACGGGCAGAGGACCAACAATCCAGTTATTATATTCATTAGCTGGATAATTGTATAGATCATCATGATACTCTGTTGATTTGATTAAATACCCACCAATATCCCCGGTTAACTGTAATGTTTCGTCGTCAAAATTAGTTTTAAAAAGATAACGTGTATCTCCTGAAGTTGGAGCTATATAAACTAATTCCCAATCTTCACCAATGATCACAGATGTTTTAGAATCGCCTAAACCAGCGGGTCTGGATTTGTTAAAAATAAATAATTTTGACTCGTTAGTCTTGGTTACTTTAATATTAGTTTGGTTAAAATAATACTCATCAAGTCTTACATAGTTATCAGATACAAACAGGTAAGCACCATTCATGTCATCATCGTTTTGAAGATCGAAATAGTCGTAATTCAGCCAATCAACACTCCAAGCCCTTAAAAGTCTTTGTAAATCAATTCTGATCTCTACTTCAGGGTTATCATTTCCATCTGAATCATCCCTATCGGCAAAAAAAGTTGAATCTATTTTTTTGCTTGCAACAGGATACATTGTTGGAATAGCAGAAGCCAAATAATTGCTTTGCTGGAAGATTGGAGCCATCCAGATAAAAAGTTCTGATGGCATCATAAATATTTTTCCTTCATTCTCCAACGAAATCAATACATCATTGTATACACTAGCATTCACTTTTACTTTTAACACAATAACAGTACTATCTTGATCTACCGTTATCTCATACAGCCCCTCTATTCCTTCCAGTTCTCCGTTCCAAGGTTCATAACCAGGTCCGAAGATAAAACATGAACTTAAAAGGACAGGGACCAGTAATACTAATAAAACCAGTCTTTTCATACCACTTCTCCTAAAAGATTTTTCAAAAGTAAGGGATTACACCTCCATAAAACTATACCAACTGGTGAAAAGTATACCACTTAATACAGGAAAGTTCAAACAAAGCCTTTCATTTTTTATGTATTCCAACACCCGGGAAAGCACTTTTTTTTAATAAAAAAGGTTATTCCGGCATTTCTTAAGGAAATCTAGGGATACAGCGGCCTTTCCCATTTCCTGCTTGAATATTTTTTTAATTTTTTACAATCTTAGGGACACGTGAAAAGGATGCTCAAAAGGATAACTGATCACATCCTCTATCTCCCCGCAGACCCGGAAACCGACAGACCGGTTTTGGCTGCCATTTTCGGCACCAGGAAAACCCTGATTGTGGATGCCGGCAACTCACCCCGGCATGCCCGGCTCTTTCTCGATGCCCTATCCGGTTACAGAATACCACCTCCCGCTTTTGTAGCCCTGACCCACTGGCACTGGGACCATGTTTTCGGCCTGGCGGAGATGAACCTCCCAGCCCTGGCTCAGGTAGGTACGGCAAAAAAGATGGAGGAGATGGCAGGTTTTGACTGGAGCGACGAAGCCCTGAACCGGCGGGTGGCGGAGGGAACAGAGATCCCCTTCTGCGCAGAAATGATAAAAAAGGAGTTTCCCGTCGGGAGAAGGAAGGAGATAAGGCTTGTAAAACCGGATATCCTGTTCAAGGATTGGCTTTTGATTGATCTTGGAGGTATCACCTGTATTCTGGAGAATATCGGAGGGGATCATTCAAAGGATTCCTCCATTATCTTTGTTCCAGAGGAGGGGACTATCTTTCTGGGGGACTGCCTGGGGCCAGATCTCTACTCGGGAAAATGGAAGTACAGGGCGGACAACCTGATTTTACTGGCTGAAAGGCTTGCAGCCTACGATGCAAGGATCTTTGTGGAATCCCATGCAGAACCGGCGGAAAGGGGTTCTCTTTTAAAGGATCTGGAGGAATTGAAAAGCTTTGCCAGGATAATAAAAATGGGACTTACAAGCCGAAGAGACATGGTAAAAGCCTTGGAAGCAGAGCTGGGTAGGAACCTCGGAAGGGAAGACTTTGAAACCCTCGGATACTTCCTTAATGGCTTCGATAAATAATCCTGCATAACAACCCTAAATAAATTACTTATACATCTCCTTCTGCAATTCCGATAAAGCGATTTGCGAGGCATTTTGACAATAAATTCTTCCCCTCTCTTCAACAAAAAAGAGTTTATCGCCCTCTTTTAATTTTAATCTCTTTCTTATCTCCTTTGGGATAAGTGATATGCCCCTTGGATGCTATTCCCATATTACTCTAGAGCCTTGTTTCTCCTTCCTGCTTGTCTCTAGATAAATTTTTTACAAGCTTCGGGACACTTACCATGGATTGACGCTTATCCCCCAGGCGGGTATCATCCCCCCATGTACCCATTCAGCGAAATTGAATCAAAATGGCAGGCTTACTGGGAGAAAAATAAAACCTTTAAGGTCACCGAAGATCCTGCCGTACCGGAAGAAAAAAGAGTTTACGTCCTCGATATGTTTCCCTACCCCTCCTCCCAAGGTCTTCATGTAGGGCATCCGGAAGGCTACACGGCCACGGATATCTATTGCCGTTACTTGCGGATGAAGGGCTATGCGGTGCTCCACCCCATGGGTTTTGATGCCTTCGGACTTCCTGCGGAGAACTATGCCATAAAAACCGGCACTCATCCCAAGGTGTCCACAGAGGCAAATATAAAGAAATTCACCGAACAGATAAAAATGCTCGGTTTCTCCTACGATTGGGACAGAGAGATCTCCACCCATCTGCCGGATTATTACAAATGGACCCAGTGGATCTTTCTGCAGATCTATAAAAAGGGCCTTGCTTATGAATCAGAGGTTCCCATCAACTGGTGCCCCTCCTGCAAAACCGGCCTTGCCAACGAAGAGGTCAAGGAGGGCCGCTGCGACCGCTGTCACGAGCTGGTTACACGCAAGAGCATTCGGCAGTGGATCCTGAAAATCACTGCCTACGCAGACCGTCTTTTGGCAGACCTGGACAAGCTTAACTGGCCGGAGCCGATAAAGCTGATGCAGAGGAACTGGATTGGCAGAAGCGAAGGGGCTAATGTCCATTTCCCCTTGGCGGATCACCAGGGCACCCTGGAGGTGTATACCACCAGACCGGACACACTCTTCGGTGCAACCTATATGGTTCTTGCCCCGGAACATCCCCTGGTGGAGAAAATCACCACCGCAGAACAGAAAAAGGCGGTGGAGGATTACGTTACCTCGGCAAGCCTTAAATCCGACCTGGAAAGGACAGACCTTGCCAAGGATAAAACCGGAGTTTTTACAGGAGCCTATGCGGTGAATCCTGTAAACGGCAAAAAGATACCTGTTTGGATCTCCGATTATATCCTTATCTCCTACGGAACCGGAGCAATCATGGCGGTTCCCGCCCACGACGAGAGGGACTTTGCCTTTGCCAAGAAGTTCGATCTGCCCATAATCCCGGTGGTAGCCAAACCCGGGGAGGGGAGCAATCCGGTGGAGTTTGCAGGATCTGCCCAGGCTCTCGACACAGAGGAGGAGCTTGCCGAAGCCTTCACAGGCGAAGGTTTTGCCATCAATTCCGGAAAATACAACGGCCTTCCCACGGCGGAGTTCAAGAAAAGGATAATTGAGGATCTGGAAAAATCTGCCCAGGGTTCCAGGGCTGTGAATTACAAGCTCCGGGATTGGGTCTTTGCCAGGCAGAGGTACTGGGGGGAACCGATACCCCTGGTTCACTGCCCAACCTGCGGCGTTGTTCCTGTGCCGGAGGAGGAGCTTCCCCTTACCCTCCCCGAAGTGGAGAGCTACACCCCCACGGGTACAGGAGAATCCCCCCTGGCGGCAATAGAGCACTGGGTTAACACAACCTGCCCAACCTGCGGAGGTCCTGCAAAACGGGAAACCAACACCATGCCCCAATGGGCGGGATCCTGCTGGTACTACCTGCGGTATCTCGATCCAAGGAATGATAAGGAGTTCGCCTCCCGAGCGGCTCAGGATTACTGGATGCCGGTGGATCTCTATGTGGGCGGCGCAGAACATGCGGTTCTGCATCTTCTCTACTCCCGCTTCTGGCACAAGGTTCTCTACGATATAGGGGCGGTCACCACCGATGAACCCTTCCTGCGCCTGGTAAACCAGGGGATGATCCTTGGGGAAGGGGGTGTAAAGATGTCCAAATCCCTGGGGAATGTAATCAACCCCGATGATATTATCCGGGATTTCGGAGCAGATTCCATGAGGATGTACGAGATGTTCATGGGTCCCCTCGAGGTCTCCAAACCCTGGGCGACCACGGGCATTGCCGGGGTGCACCGCCTCCTGGACAGAATCTGGAGAACAGCACAAAAACCCGTAAGCGATGCAGTGCCGCCCCAGAATTTGGTCAAACTTCTGCATAAAACCATCAAAAAGGTATCCCAGGACACGGCAAACCTCTGTTTTAATACCGCCATCGCCCAGATGATGATCTTTATGAATGAATTCTCCCGGGAGGAGCTTCTCTACAGAAGCCTCTGGGAGTCCTTTGTACTCCTTCTCTCCCCCTATGCTCCCCACCTTGGGGAGGAACTCTGGCAGACCCTGGGACACAAGGAGAGCCTTGCCTACCAGCCCTGGCCGGAGTGGGACGAGGAGCTTACAAAAGAGGAACTTGTGACTGTGGTAATCCAGATCAACGGAAAGGTAAGAAGCAGGATGGAGATTCCCGCCGGAACCGGAGAGGAGGAGATGATCTCCCAAGCCCTGGAGAATGAGAGAATCAAAGAACTCCTTGCCGGATTAACGGTAAGAAAAACCATTGCCGTTCCCGATAAAATAGTAAATCTTGTGGCAGGATAGAACCGCAAAACCACCTATTCGTAAGGGGAGAGGAATGTATAAAAAGAGGATAGAAAAAACCGCAGAATGGCTTAAAAACCAGGGACTAGGCTGCGCAGTCCTGGAGGATACCGAGGACAGGCGGACCTCCGCCTTAAGGTATCTTTCCGGAATGAATCAGGATGCCCTGCTTTTTATCTACAGCACAGGAAAAACAGTGCTTGTTCCCTGGGACGAAAACCTGGCAAGGAAAATCGCCCAGGCGGACGAAATTCTACCTTACACGGAGTTCAAACGCGACTTTGCCACCGCTGTCTCCGCCCTGGCCACAGGGGAAAACGGATCGCCCTTCTCGAAAATAGAGATCTCCGGCGAAACTCCCTATCCTGTTTACAGGGAAATCTCCCAGCTTCTACCAGGGGTAGAGATCCTCTGCCGGAAGGAGGGGATAAGTGATCAGATAGATCTTCAGAAGACCTTTAAAGACACCCAGGAGATGGAGTATCTGGAGAAGGCCTGCCATATCACCGACAGGATCTTAGAGGGACTCTGCCGGGGCTTCGAGGAAAACTCGATTAAAACCGAACTTGAGGCAGCTTTGTTCATTGAGATGGAAGCAAGGAAACTGGGAGCCGAGGGGAGCGGGTTTGATATTATCGCCGCCGGGCCGGAACGGAGCTTCGGCATCCACGCCTTTCCCACCTTCTCCAATGCCTCCCTGGAAAAACCGGGATTATCTATCTTCGATTTTGGTGTACGCTACCAGGGCTACACCTCCGATGTAACCCTCACTCTGGTAAGGGGAAAAACCTCGGTAAAGCAGGAGACTATGATAAGCCTAGTGGAGGAGGCCTACAATCTTGCCAAGGATAAGGCAGTAGCCGGGGCAGATACCCGGGAGATTGCCCTTTTGGTGGACCGGGTCTTCGAGAAACAGGGTTATACAATGCCCCACAGCCTTGGCCATGGAATAGGTCTGGATGTTCACGAGTCCCCCCTTTTGCGCAGCAGGGACAAGGAAGGCACGGAGCTTAAGGAAGGGATGGTCTTTACCCTGGAACCGGGCTTGTACGATCCCGAGGCAGGGGGCGTCCGGCTTGAAAATGACTTTGCCATAACCAGGAGCGGGACAAGGGTTCTTACCAACTCCCGGATTCTGCGAATCCAGTAAAAGGATTTACCGCCGCCCAGCCCTTATCATCAACATAAATATCCAGCCTCTCCTGTCCCGACTCGTGGAAAAAGGAAAAAAATCCCTCATAAACAGTAAAGCACCCCCTTCCCTCCGGCGCAGAGATAAACCTGTTCCTTAACCCTGGATTTCCCGCACACCAGAGACCCCGGCTTACTGGAAGGACCAGCTCCATCTCCTTTCTAACCTTTATCTTGTCCCTTCTCATGGTGCCGTACCAGAAGGCCTCTAAAAGCGGCACTTCCTCCACCCTCCAGGGATCCCCACAGGAGGAGGCGATAAGCTCCTCTTGCAGCCTGGGGAAATTTATCCTTTCCACAGGGTAACCGGCAAAATAGAGTTCAAGAATCAGGGATGCGGCAAAACCCTCCTCCCAAGTAAGATACAACCTTCCTGCCTTAGCCTCACTCCAGGGCCAAACGGCTCCCGCGGGGGGTATTCCTCCGCAAGACTCCGGCAGGGCAAGGAGCGGAAGATTTATCCTCCTGGGTACACTAATCTTGATTCTCGCCCCCGGCCCGATCCCCGAAAGGGTTACATACGCCCCTCGGGAATCTGCGTACTGTAAAGAATAAGTAAAATCCACGTAAGGTAACCCCGCGGGTTTATCCGGCAGCTGAAGCTCCAGAACCTGTTCCGGGCCCAAAAGAGAGCAGGATACCAAGGGCAAGGTGAGAAGATACAGGAGGCGCCGGGAAAACCGGAAGACCCTTCCGCTGGCAAAGCCTGGGAATCCTTTTTGGATAAAATATTTATCCTTCCTTTCCTTCATATCTATATGGAAGGGGGGATATGATCCAGGGCTTGAGGTATTTTGCAATTTTTTTGGATTTATTCCTAAAAGCCTTAGGACACCTCACGTCTCTGCCGGCAGAGGATCTGTCGGATCTCGTTAAGAATCCTCCTGTACTCTTGCGAGGCATAATCCGGGTAGGTCCAGGGCAGGGGCTGAAACTCCTTGTTTCTGTAGATTAGTGTGATCTCTCCGTAAATTCCCTGCTTTAGCGGAATCCTGTGGGCATTCTCCTTTGTAGTGGCTAGAACAAATCTGCTTAAACAGAGTAGGCCAGGATCCAGGTTAATCTTCCGCAGTCCCCCCAGGGCAAGGGAGTCTTCCAACCGGTTGGTTTCAATTTTAATCTCCGAAAGACTCTCTGGATCCACAAGGTCGTGAAAGGAAAGAAAAAAGCGTTTTATGTTTTGCCCCATCTCCGGGGTATAGTAATCGGTGTAATTAAAAGTTAAAAGCGGACTTTCATAGTCCACCGGGCCAAACCGTTCCGTTAAAAACCGGAGAAGCTCCTCCCGAGCCTCCGGCAGGGTGGAGAGTACGGGAATTACCAGTTTTTCTTTTTGAAAGTTACCAATTTGTCCCATAGAAATTCCCTGTTATCATTGCCAGTTTTTTTATTTTATCTCATAATAAACAGGTATGGAAGAAGGAACCAATGAATTTCTGGATCAACTGGAAAATGCCTTAAACCAGAGAAAGGAACTCCTGGAAAAGCAGGAGTTGCCTAAACTCCGGGAGCTTTACCGGCTTTTCCACCTGGCCTTTAAATCCTTTTACAATCTTCTGCTGCGGAAGGCGATAATCCAGGAAGATCCCTACAAGTATGATCAAAAGATTTCCGAGGTTGAACCTCCCCCACAGGGACCCTTTATGGAGTCGGAAAAATCGGAACAGATGAGCATTCGCCTTTCCATGTTGGAATCCCAGATCGATTTTCTTATAAATTATTATCAGTTCTCCGTGGAATTCCTGAATCTGGAAAGACTTAAAAGGATCCTTGGAATCACAAATTACATAAGGTGGGATCAGATCTCAGAGGCTTCTACCAATCTGAACACCCGAACTGTGGCGGAGATGATTGGCCGTATAAAGGGAGGACCTGACAACCTTTCCACAGGCATTCTTGTGGACTCCCTTACCCAGCTGGAAAAAAGCTTTAAGGAGATCATGGGAATCCTGAAACAACTGTCCGACTATCACCGGGAATACTACAAACTTAATTTAAGACAAACTATATTTCATAAGCTTAACCTGAATGGAAAGGCTGTTATGTCCCGGCAGGAAGATGCAATTAAGGCCATAAGAAGGAAATTCGCAGAGCAGATGGGGGATATTCCCTTTTATGCAGAACTGGTTAAGGAGATCTTTGACGAGGAGTTTTCTCCCCAGGCGGAAAGACTGCGCAGCGAATTATTGGAAAAGGTTACAGTAAAGGAGGATCCGAATAAGAGGGAAAAGCAGGAGTTTTCCTTTAAATCTATACTGCTGGAGGCCCTCCGGATTCTTGCCTCTTGTACCCTTCAGATGGACGATGCAGTTAAGAAACTTATGGAAAACAGCCTCATCCTGGAATCGAGAAAACTAAGCTTTGGCGAAAGGTTTAAAAAATGGTTGGTTAAAATGGTGCAGGGAAACAAGGACCAACTGGTTTACGAAGTAGAGTATCTAGAGGTTGCCACCAGCACCACTAAAACAGAAGATATACCCTTTAGGGAGTTTTGCGAATCTGTTCAGAGACGTTCCAGGATTCTAAGCGGCATCACCAATAAGAGTACCACAGCCTACAGAAGGCTGGAGGCCTCGGAAGAGGAGGCCTTGTACAAATTCCTGAACCAGAATTTGGAGGAGATGCAGCTCTTGCTAAGACGGCTCCCCTCCCTGGATACATTCTTCAAAAGCGAGGTTCCCAGAGACCAGAGAGCAAGGCTCCGGGGAATAAAACTGGAAGTAAATGCCATAAAGAACAGCATAGTCAAGGCAAATCAGAAGAGACACGAGTATGTGGCAAGAAAAGAGGAGATGGAACAGTTAAAGAGGTTAGGTATAAACACCTCTTATGAATAGTCTATAGATTTTTTTACTGTTAATCTGCCTTATAAATCCCCAAAACACGAAGATCCTGTGAAACCTTCTTAAGCTCCGGTAAAGCCTGCTGGAAGATCTCTGTTTCCCGGGGAACTTCCACATCCACATAGAACATATACTGCCACGGTTTTCCCAGGATCGGCCGGGATTCCAGTTTCCTCATATTCAGATGGTACTTTGACAGTACCGCCAGGCATTCAAAGAGGGAGCCAGGTTTGTCCGCTGTAGCAAAAACCAGGGAGGCCTTATCCCAATCCTCCTGTTCAGGATGTTCCACCCGGGCAATTACGGCAAAGCGGGTGTAATTCTTAGGATTGGTTTCTATCCCCTCCTTTAATACCGAAAGACCGTAGATCTCCGCCGTCTCCGAACCGGCAATGGCAGCTAATTCTCTGTTTCCCTCCCGGGAAACAAAGGCAGCAGATCCTGCAGTGTCGTAGTAGGGAACAGGCTCTGCCTTTAGGGTATCGAGAAACCTGGCACATTGGGCTAGTCCCTGGGGATGGGAGAAAACCTTACGTATCTCGTGGATGCTGGTTCCTGGCAGGCCTAACAGGGAATGAATTATCCTTATCTTCTTCTCTCCCACGATTTTTATATCCGGATACTGCAGAAGAAGATCGTAATTTTCATGGATTGAACCGGCCAGGGAATTTTCCAAGGGTAGAATCCCATAATCACTTTTTCCAGTTAGAACAGAGGTAAAAACCTCTTCAAAACGCCGGAAAGGTTCCGGTGCAACCTTAGATTTGCTAAAAAACACTGCCATGGCCAATTCACTAAAGGCACCCCTTTCCCCCTGGAAGGCACAGGAAAACTGATCCGATTCCGATTTACCCTTGGACTGTTTATTTACAGTACCTGCCCCCCCTTCCGGTGGGGAGAGTTCCAGGGGTATTAAAAAACTCCTTCCCTGCCGGGGGAGCATTTCCAGCTCCTTTCCTATTACAGGAGAGAGGGCCTCCAGATCCCGAATCAGTTTTTCCAGCTGATCCGGATACAGGGATTGAGGGCCATCGGAAAGGGCTTTGTCCGGGTTAGGATGAACCTCCACTACAACGCCATCCGCTCCCGCTGCCACGGCTGCCAAGGCCATGGGTGGTACCTTGGCCCTGATTCCCGTGGCGTGGCTTGGATCCACAATTATGGGCAGATGGCTTAGTTTTTTAACCACCGGTATGGCAGAGATATCGAGGGTGTTTCTGGTATAGGTTTCAAAGGTTCTTATTCCCCTTTCGCAGAGGATCACATTCTCCGTACCGGAGGCCAAAAGATATTCCGCAGCCATAAGCCATTCCTGGATTGTGGCAGCAAGACCCCGTTTAAGCAGAACCGGTTTACCAGCTGCTCCTACCTTTTTAAGGAGCTCGTAGTTCTGCATGTTTCTGGCGCCAATCTGGAAGACATCCACATAATCCAGCATTCCGGAAAGATGTTCGGTGGAGAGTATCTCCGTAACCACCGGCATTCCCTCTTTTTCCCCGGCTTCCTTAAGGTATTCCAATGCCTCAAAACCAAGACCCTGGAAGGAATAGGGGGAGGTGCGGGGTTTGAATACCCCTCCCCGGAGCATTACTGCCCCGGATTCCCGGACTGCCCTGGCAGTCTCTAAAATTAGTTCCCGGGATTCCACCGCACAGGGGCCTGCGATAACCACAACCCTCGGGCCACCGATCTTTACATTCCCGATCTGGATTATCGTATCCTCCTGTTTGAATTCCCTGGAGGCAAGTTTGTAGGGTTTGGTAATGGGAATAACCCGGTCGACACCGGGAAGAAGCTCCACCTCCCTGGCATCCACCGCCGCAAGACCTACGGCTCCGAAGATTGTCTCCTCCTGGCCGACGATCTCCCGGACAAGGTATCCTTTTTGCTCGAGAAATTCCTTAACCTCTGCTTTTTGGGTTTGTGTGATCGATCTGCTTAATACTACTACCATTGAGGAAGGCTATTTGTTCTTTCCCTCCCTGTCAAGATCTAGCTATTCTAAATTTAGAAGTCGGATTGAGGGCGATGTCTCATTTTGAGCCATTATATGTTTAAAACTTTGGCGTTCTAAGGCAAAATTAATTCAAAATGGTTCAAAATGAGAATCACTAGTCAAGACCGGGATTACTTGCCGAGGCTAGAGCCGGAGAAGAGAAATGCTCCTTAAGCCTAAGCTCCAAACCCCTTTTGTAATCCAGGATAAGGGAGATATACTCCAGGGTTATAAGGGGAGCACCTTGCTTGGTCACCCTGCTTCTTCCGGCATTGTACATTGCCAATCCCACAATCTCGTTGCCTCCTTCATCAAGACAATATCGGAGGTATTTCAATCCATGCTGGGCATTTGCCCAGGGGTTAAAGTATTCATTCTCTGTAAGATTGGGAAAGGAACGGGAGTTAAGTTGAAACAATCCCCTGTCTATGGAAGAGCTGTTATGATTTACAGCCCTGGGATTGTAACGGCTTTCAGCCCAGGCCAATGAAAAGGCGAGGGATAGTGGTATCTCATATTTTTCGGAAAATTGTAAAATCGGTAAGGCTGTATCCCGGTTCCCCGTAAGGTCTATAAAGAAATCGGTTACCTTCTCCCGGCTGGTTTCATTTCTGTAGAGGAAGAGTCCCTGATCCCCCTCCTCCTGCAAGGCTATTTCAAAAATCGTCTCTGCGAGGGATTCGGTATGAACAGTCTCCTCCACAAGGTGCAGGTTTCTGGTAGCCACGGCAAACTGTGTTATTGCTCCTCCCAAAAGTAAAATCAGAGAAAAGATTAATATTTTTTTTATAACAGGCCTCCAAAAAAATACAGTAATTAGAGATTTTGGCCATATTATAGTAATCGGTTGAAAAGCACAAGATCTCCCAGCTAGCAATTAAAGCTGTTCTCCGATTCGCAGTTGACCGCCTTTTTGTAAAGAGGTATGTTAGAGCAATGAAATCCTTCCTATTTACAGCTGCAATATTTATGCTTGTTTTGATCTCCTCCTGTACAGTACAGCAGGAGCTTATTGTCAAATCCGATTTTTCCGGCACTGCCTCGGGAATGGTGGAACTTCATCCTGTTTTTGCAGATTATCTTTCCAGCTTTTCCGAGATTACCGGAGGAGACGCCGAATTCAGTTTTGACCTGAAGGAGATAAAGGAGGGGCTTGAAAAGGGTTCAGGCACCAAGGTAGACAGCCTTGATTCTCCTAAACCAGAAGAACTCTCCTTTGCCATTACCTACACAAACCTTGAAAACCTGCTCTCCCAGGAGCCGGGAGTATCCCAGTCGGGTCTGATCCGTCTTTCCCGGGAAGGGGATATAAAAAAGATGTCCATCTATCTTGACCGGGAGAACTATCCAGATCTTGTCAAACTTATTCCAGCTCTGGATAATCCCCTCTTCTCTGCCCTGGGTCCCCTAGAGAATAAGGGGATCAGCGAAGAGGAGTACCTGGAGATGATGGAGTACGCTCTGGGGGAAGAGGGTCCAGATCTGATTAAAAAATCCACAGTCTCCATGACCGTTAAAGTGGCTGGTATAGTAACGGATCAACGGGGCGGCAGAAAGATTACTGGGGGTGTGGAGTATATCATTCCCCTTATAAGGATCCTTCTCCTGGACAAACCTATAGATCTCTATGTGGAGTTTAAATAAGCCCCAAGAATATTAAAAACAACCAGAGGCTGAGATAGAATGGATATCCGAAGAAAGCTTTTTATCCTTTTCCTCCTCCTTTTATTTTCCTTTACGGGAGTGTCTGCGCAGGAAAGGAATTTTGTACTTTCCTCCTACAGAACGGAAAGCACCTTTAATCCCCTCCATTCCTTTTACGCCTCCGAGGCTCAAGTTTACTCCGCCCTTTATGAGGGACTTGTTACCTACCACCCCTTTACCCTGGAGCCAATTCCAGGTATTGCAAAATCCTGGGAGATCCTGGAAGACGGAAAGATCTATCTCTTTCATATCCGCCCCTCGGCCAGGTATTCCAATGGGGACTATATAACCGCCCAGCATATAAAGGATACCTGGCTTACACTGTTGAAACCCGACCGCAAAGCGGAGTACTCCTTCCTGCTGGATGTTATAAAAGGTGCACAGGATTACAGGACCGGCAGGAATCCTGATCCGGAGAGTGTTGCAATAAGGGTAATCTCGGAATCTACCCTGGAGGTTGAACTTGACCATCCGGCAAACTACTTTCTTAAGGTACTATGCCACCACAGCTTTGTACCCCTCCATCCCACGCTGCTTGAATACAGGGACTTCAAAGAGGCGCCGGAGCATCTTGGAAACGGCCCCTTTTATCTTTTTTCCTACTCCCAGGAGGAGATGGTCTTGAAAAAGAATCCCCTCTACTGGGATTCGGAGAAGGTTTTCTTAGATTCAATTACCGTTACCTACATTGCTGACCCCCAGGTAATAACCGAAAGATTCAACAAGGGCGAGATCCATTGGGCAGCAAGCGATATCCTCTGGAACCAGGTGGAGAATCCTGAGGCAATTCTTATGAATCAGCTCTTTGCTACCTCTTATTTTTTCTTTAATTCCTCAAGAGAACCCTGGAACAATCCCAAGGTAAGACGGGCTCTTGCCCTCCTGGTTCCCTGGGAGGATCTGAGAAGTGAAGAATTTATCTTTATTCCCACCAGCACCCTTGTACCCAGGGTAAGCGGATACCCAAAGGTCTCCGGTATTGCTTCTGCGGACAGGGATGCCGCCTATATCCTGCTTGCCGAGGCAGGATACCCCTTAGGGGAGGGATTAAAGGAGATTGTGATCCTGATCCCAGAATCGGAGGAATCAAAAAGACAGGCCTCCATAATGAAATCTGCCTGGGAGCAAAACCTTTCCTGTACAGTAGTAGTGGAAACCGCAAGTGCAGAAACCTATTATGACAGGCTGAAGGACCCTGTCTACACCCTCGCCACCTTAACCTGGATAGGCGATTTTGCCGATCCCCTTACCTTTCTTCAGATGTGGACCTCTGGAAGCAATCTTAATGATGCAGGGTACAAGGATTCCCATTACGATGATCTAATAAATCGCTCTATGGGAGAAACGGACGAAGAGAGATATGCCCTTTTAGGAGAGGCGGAGGAATACCTGCTCCACCAGGGAACGGTACTGCCTGTAAACCATTCCCCGGCCTTCAACTGCCTGGATCTTTCCAAGATCGAGGGATGGTTTCCCAATCCTCTGGATATACACCCGTTTAAATGGATCCGTTTTGTAAAACCGGAGCTCCTGCCGGGGATTACCCAGGTTATTCCCAAAAAACACCCTGTTAAAGGGGAGGCTTATCCTCCGGCCCGCCACAGTGTCGTCCATAGAGGTACACCATCTCCTTAAGCTTGCAGTGAACCCATTCTGGCACCTCCTCCCAGGAGAACCTCCAGGCCCAGTTGCCGGAGGCTACGGAGGGGGTGTTCATTCTGGCCTCGGATCCAAGCATGAGGATGTCCTGAAAGGGGATTACAGCCATTCTGGCCACCGAGGCATAGGCGCTCCTGATCATCTCCCACACAACCTCCCGGTCATCTCTGGCAAAGTACCGACGCACAAGGTCCTTAATTTCCGGCGACAGGGATTGATACCACCCGGCAGTGGTGTCATTGTCATGGGTGCCTGTATAGACCACGGAATTTTTACTGTGATTGTGCGGTAAAAAGGGATTATGGCAATTGGGTCTTCCCTGGGCATTCATCTCAAAGGCAAACTGAAGCACCCTCATCCCTGGTAATCCGAACCGCTCCTTCAGTTTTACCACCGCTGGGGTTATAACCCCCAGATCCTCCGCCAGGATGGGAAGATTCCCTCCCAGAGCCTTTTCCACAGCCTTGAAAAAGTCCACTCCAGGAGTCTTTACCCAGCGTCCCTTTTTGGCGGTTTTCGCCTCTGCGGGGATCTGCCAGGTGGAAACAAAACCCCGGAAATGGTCTATCCGCACAAGATCGCAGAGGGATAGGGCTCGCTTAAGTCTTTTGATCCACCAGGAAAAACCATCCTGCATCATCCTGTCCCAGTTATAAAGAGGATTTCCCCAAAGCTGGCCGGATTCGGAGAAATAATCCGGCGGTACCCCTGCTACAACCTTGGGGATTCCCCTTTCATCTACCAGGAACTGTTCCCTGCAAGCCCAAAGATCGGCACTGTCCTGGGCGACAAAGATGGGCAGATCCCCTAAAATTGTAATACCCCTTTCCCGGGCATGATGCCTCAATCTATCCCATTGCTGCTGGAAAAAGAACTGAAGCACCTTTTGAATATCTATCTCCTCCGCCAGGTTTTTCTCCCAGAAACCGAGAACCTCTGGATCCCTGATAGCGAGACCTTTATCCCAATACTGATTCCAAAGAGAAGAGGGGGCTCCCTCCTCCTGGGCGCGGTTGTCGTGATAGTTCTTCAGGGCCATAAAAAAGGCATAATCCTCAAGCCAGAAGCTGTTTTCCTGGCAGAAGAGAGAAAAATCATTCTTCTTTAACCTTCCCGGGTTTGAAAGAAAACGCAGAGCTGCTTTTTTCAGGATCTCCCTTTTCCATGGGATCACTTTTCCATAATCCACATTGTCGTCGGGAAAATCGGGAATATTCTGCAACTCCCCTTCCGAGAGGAAACCTGAATCAAAAAGGAGATCCGGACTGATGAGAAGAGTGTTCCCTGCAAAACTGGAGGGGGAGGCATAGGGGGAATCCCCGTAACCCGTTGGCCCCAGGGGAAGAACCTGCCAGATCCTCTGTTTAGCCAGATGGAGAAAATCCAAAAACTTTACCGCATTGTATCCCAGATCCCCGATTCCATAGGGCCCCGGCAGAGATGTGGGATGCAAAAGAATACCGCACAAACGGCCCCCCAGGCCGTCTCCTTTTCTCTGTTCCTTTTTATGATTCACCTTTTCCTCCCTTATCCGAATGGATCCACTTGTCTATGCTTTTTTCAATCTCTTTTTTAAAAACCGTTCCAGCTACAAGAAGGATACAGGCAATTGTAAAGATACCAAAAGCCCAGGACCATTGTCTTTCTGCCACCGCCCCCCCTATGAAGGCGCTTCCTGCAATACCAGGTAGCCGTCCCAAAAAGGAGAGCCCCATAAAAGGCAGAAGGCCGAATTTGGCAATACCGGCCAGATAGCAGAGAGCATCCTTTGGAATTCCCGGAATAAGAAAGAGAATAAAGAAAACCGCTTTTCCCTTCTTATCAGTGACCCACAGATGCAGACGCTCTGCCCTCTTCTTACCCAACACTGCGTAAACAAAGGGGAATCCCAAGGCCAGACCAAGGAAATAATTTATTACCGAGCCAATAAGAATTCCCAGGGCAGAATAAAGGATTCCAAGAAAAGGTCCGAAAAGGTAACCCCCAGCAATCTGGGGGATCTCTCCTGGGATTATAAAAACAACCACCTGCAGAACTTGGAGGGCAATAAAGACGAGGGGAGACAGCCGGGCTTCCACTTCCATCCACTCCTCCAGATTTTCCACGGAGGAAAACAGGGAAAAAAGCTCTGTACGGAAGATAAGGACGAGCAAAAGCAGAGCCAAAATAAAAAGGGGAAAACCGATAATTTTGGCTGCCCCCAGGAGCTTTCGGAAGACCATGGTTATAGTATAGTCATAACTATAGTGGTTTGACTATATGCCTATTTTTTTGATATACTTTTCTTTATGGAATCCACTCATACCAACTATCCCCCCACAACCTTTTCTATGAATCAGGAGGTTGTCTACCCCCTGCAGGGTGTGGGGAAAATTGTCTCCATCGAGGAAAAGGCCTTCAAAGGCAAGAAGATCCTATATTACATAATCTATCTGGAAGTTACAGATATGACTGTAATGGTGCCGGTAGACAAGGCTCTTGAACTGGGCATCCGGCCCATTGTAAGCAAGGGAGAATCCCAAAAGGCGCTGAAACTTATTTCGGAAGGCTACGAGCCGATTACCGCGGACTGGAAAATGCGCTACCAGATGAACCTGGATCTTTTGAAAAGCGGCAGTGTTCTGGACATAGCTACGGTGGTTAGAACTCTGTATCACAGAAGCAAGATAAAGGAACTGCCCATTCTGGAAAGAAAACTTTTCGATAGTGCCATGAAGCTTTTGGTGGACGAAATCTCCTTTTCCCTCGATAAACCGAAAGAAGAGGTGGAACAGTTAATATTCAGTAAACTGGAGATAGAATAGGAATTGTCGAAAAGCGATTCTGCCAAATATTATTCCCTGGAAACAGGCCTGGTAATTACCGCTGCCGGATCCAGCAGCAGGTTCGGTTCCGGCAGGAAAAAGGAATATGAAACCCTTTCGGAGGGGGCTCCTGTGCTGGGCAGGGTTGTAGAAACCTTTCTTAACGCAGCCTGCTTCAGTTCCATAGTAATTACCGTTCCTTCGGGCGAGGAAAGATTTGCAAAAAGCCTGATCCAGCAATACCTGCCCGAATCCTCCTGTAAAACAGAAATTCTTTTTCACACTCCCGGTAAAGCTGTTAACGGAACAAGGGATAATCCCTTACTGGCAGTGATCCCCGGCGGCAGAAGCCGGCAGGAATCGGTCTGCCTAGCCCTCCAATTCATGGCAGAATTCTCCCCGGAACTTGTGCTGATCCACGATGGAGCAAGGCCCTGGGTTTCCGGCAATCTTGTAAAGGGCATTCTAGAAGCTGCCATCCAATACGGAGCCTGCGCTCCGGTTATTACTTCCGAAGATGCCCTAAAGGAGCTGGATGATAAAGGTTTCATCCTTTCCCATCCTTCCAGGGAAAGAATCCTAAGAATTCAGACCCCCCAGGGTTTCCGCTTTCGGGAGATCCTTAAGGCTCATCTTCTGGCCCGGGAGGAGGGGCTGCCGGTTCTTGATGATACTGAGCTTTATCACCATTACCATGGAAGGGTTTTTACCATTCCCGGTGAACGGGCGAATAGAAAGATAACCTTTCCGGAGGATCTGGCATGACCATACGAATAGGCACAGGGTATGACCTACATCCCCTGGTCTCCGGGCGGCGGCTCCTCCTGGGGGGAGTGCATATTCCCTATCCACTGGGGGAAAAGGGTCATTCCGACGGAGATGTCCTCCTTCATGCGGTAATCGACGCCCTCCTGGGAGCCGCCGCCCTGGGCGATATAGGCACCCACTTTCCCCCCTCGGATCCTTCGCTGAAAGGAGTGGACAGCACCCTTTTGTTAAGAAAAACCTGGTCGCTTCTCGAGGAAAGGGGTTATTCCCTGGGGAATCTCGACGCCACAGTAATACTCGAGCAGCCGAAACTTCAGCCCCACACGGATTCTATAAGAAGAAACCTAGCGGCAATCCTTAAAACCGATGTCAACAGGATCTCTGTAAAGGCTAAAACAAAGGAGGGGCTGGATGCCACAGGCCAGGGCAAGGCTGTGGAAGCCCTATGCACGGTTCTGATCTATGGGGAATAACCGGGAAAACACCTTGCCAGAAACCGGAAAGGATGCCCCGCCGGTACCCGGCACAAATGTTCCAGGGAACACAAGCTACCGGACCTACTGGGCCGCGATTCTTGATAAGATTGAATCCTTTGTTTCCAGGAAGAATCTTCCCTCCGTATCTGCCCTGGCAGGAGAAAACCGTGATCCCTTTAAAATTCTCATCTCCACCATGATATCCCTACGAACCAAGGATGCAGTTACTATTGCCGCAGCAGAAAGGCTATTTGAGAGAGCAGACAACCCCTTTGCTATGGCAGAGTTGCCTGCGGAAACAATAAGTAAAATCATTTATCCCGCAGGGTTTTACCAGATAAAGGGAAGAAACATAAGGGAGACGGCAAGGATTATTTCAGAAAAATACAAGGGCTTAGTTCCCAGGGAGATCGATGCTCTGACAGAGCTCCCCGGGGTAGGTAGAAAAACCGCAACCCTTACGGTGAGCCTTGGCTTTGGGATTCCAGCTATATGCGTAGATACCCATGTCCACAGGATCTCAAACCGTTTTGGCTGGGTTGAAACCAAACAGCCGGAAGAAACAGAAAAGGAGCTTATGAAGCTCCTTCCTATCGATTTTTGGATTAAGATAAATGAAATTTTGGTTCTCTTTGGCCAATCGGTGTGTACACCCCTCTCCCCCAGATGCTCTCAATGTCCCGTCTATTCCTACTGTTCCAGGAGAGGGGTCGCTAAAGCAAGATAGATCCTCCGCCCTATTCCTCTTCCACGATCAAAAGAGTCTTGGGATCAAGAATTAGATTCATGTCCATCTTATGAACCATATCCCTCTCTTTTAATAGATGCAGTTTTACATTGGCTCCCTCAAACCTTAGGGTAATGAGAAAGTCGATAGCAGAAAATATAGGGACAAGCTCTGTGGGCATGCCCTGAGAATCAAAAACAGGCTCCGGGTTTTTAAGGGAAGCGCTTATCCAGATCTCAAGATTGATCTGCTTGGCGAAATCCTTGATCTTCTGAAGATCCTCCCGGCTTACCTTATTGAAATCAAGACCATCGAAAATGATTATATCCGCCGGGAAGTTTCCCTGCTTGATCATAACCTCCAGGCTGCTTAGAACCTGATCCGCCGTTACCCCTGCCTGGGAGAAATTCATGATTACCCGGTTTTTAATTATCTCGTCGTGCACATCCAGAGCGCCTTCCAGATCCCTCTTTTTTGCAATCTCTTTAAAAATATCCTCGTACCACTGAATTATATGATCAACCCGGGGAGCAAAAGAGACATGTATTACATGTTTATCCTGCATAAGCTTATCCGTGGCAATATGAACAAGGCAGGCTGTCTTTCCAACTCCTTTACGGGAAGCCAGAACTGCAATATCACCCTTTTTTAAATTATCCTTAAGGGCCTTTTCAAAGATCCTTAAGGGGCTGCGTTTAATTAATTCCGACTTTACCATTGGGGCAAACTCCTTTCTCCTTATTTTGATTCCTTTCTTCGTTTCTCTTCATATTCCTTAATGAGAGTCTCCGAAATGCTGGCAGGAACCTTGCCGTATTTGACAAATTCCATGGTAAATTCTGCCTTTCCCTGGGTTAATGACCGGAGGACCGTGGAGTATCCGAACATCTCCGAAAGGGGAACTTCCGCCTCTACTGTAGAAGCGTTTCCATCCTCTGCGGAACTGATTATTACGCCGCGTCTCTGATTTATACTGGCAAAGATATTTCCCTGGAATTCCGTGGGGCCTTCCACCGTAACCTTCATTATCGGTTCCAGAATAATCGGTTTTGCCTTGTTGTAGGTTTCCCTAAAGGCTCCTAAAGCAGCAAACTGGAAGGCCATGTCGGAGGAATCAACGGGATGGGACTGCCCGTCGTTTATTACCACCCTCACACCCACAATTGGAAAACCGATGAGTGTACCTTTGGCAACAGCGGTCTGAAAGCCCTTGTCACAGGAGGGTATGAATTCCGTTGGTATTGCTCCTCCCTTTATCTCATTTACAAATTCGTAGTTACCCTCCAGCAGTGGCTCAATGTAACCGGCAACCCGGCCGTACTGCCCGGAACCTCCCGTCTGCTTCCTGTGGGTATAATTGAAATCGGCCCGCAAGCTTATAGTCTCCCGGTAGGCTACCTGAGGCATGCCTGTTACAACCTCTGCTTTGTATTCCCTCTTCATCCTTTCCACATACACATCCAGATGCAGTTCCCCCATTCCTTGGATTATGGTCTGGTTTGATTCCGGGTCTACATAGCTCCTGAAGGTAGGATCCTCCTTGGTGAACCGGTTTAAAGCCTTGGCCATGTTGTCCGAAGCTTTCTTATCCTTTGGATCAATAGCCAGGGAGATAACGGGTTGGGGCACATACATGGAGGACATGGAAAGATTCAGCCCCGGCTTAACAAAGGTGTCTCCCGAGGAACATTCTATTCCAAAGAGGGCGATAATATCCCCCGGACCCGCCTCGGTTATATCGGACATAGCGGAAGCATGCATACGGATAAGCCGGCCAACTTTAAGTTTTCTTCTGAGTCTGGGATTATAAAGCTCATCCCCCTTTTTAAGCCAGCCTTGATAGATCCTAATATAGGTTAACTGTCCGTATTGGCCCTCCTCCAGTTTGAAGGCCAGGGCAACCAGGGGTTTTGAGGAGCTGGAGGTCAAAAGAACCTGCTTCTCATTATCCTCCAGATCCAGGGCATAGTTTTCCACCTCGGAGGGATCGGGAAGATAACGGATTACTCCATCCAGAAGGGGCTGAATTCCCTTATTCTTATGGGCACTTCCCACAAAGACCGGAACAAGCTCCCGTTTTATGGTTCCTCTCCGGATTGCCTGGATAACAAGATCCTCCGTTACCCTTTCCTCCATCATTGCCTCCATCAATTCGTCGCTGAACATGGAAGCAGCATCGAGGAGTATCTCTCTCTTTTTACCCGCCTCTGCCTTAAGCTCGGCAGGGATCTCCTCTATCCTCATGGTTTCCCCATTGGCGCCATTAAAATAGATCGCCTTCATCCCCACCAGGTCCACCATACCCTGGAGCTTGTCCTCCAACCCTAGGGGAATCTGCACAAAAACGGCATTGAGACCAAGTTTTTCTATCAACTGATCCTTCACCCTGTTGGGATTTGCTCCGGTACGGTCGCATTTGTTTATAAAGGCCAATCTTGGGACCTTGTATCTCTTAAGCTGCCTGTCCACAGTTATGGACTGGGACTGCACTCCGCCTACAGAACAAAGCACAAGAATCGCTCCGTCCAGAACCCGCAGGGATCTTTCCACCTCAATGGTAAAATCCACGTGCCCTGGGGTATCGATTATATTGATGGAATAATCCTGCCAGGTCACATTAGTGGCCGCCGAGGCAATGGTTATCCCCCTTTCCCTTTCCAGTTCCATAAAGTCCATGGTAGCACCGACCCCATCCTTGCCCTTTACCTCATGGATCGCATGGATCTTCTGGCAGTAAAAGAGAATCCTTTCCGTAAGGGTCGTTTTCCCCGAATCGATATGAGCACTGATGCCTATATTCCGCATCTTTTCTACTGATTTCATACCACAATTCACCTCTTTTTAATGCTTAAATAAATATAATAATCTTACCGATCTTTCTCAAACCCTTTCTTTGAATCACAGGCTGAAACACAACACTGCAATCCCCGCACGTAGGCTTTTAGAGGAGATCTTCCAGTTTTTTGCTGTTATTTATTAGGATTGGACCCGAAAAAGGCTTTAACCTGATCTACCCTGAGGTTCCTGATAATCCTTAGGCAATATACAGGAAAATATAAAAAAAGGCAAGCATGGAAAGGTTGCGTAGCTATCCGCGGCTTGTTACAACAAGGTTCGGATAACTATAAAAGATCAAAGGGGAAGCAGCTTTCTTGGATTTGCCTCGAAAATCAAGGCCCTTGCCAGAGCAGTAAGAGGATCGACCAGAAGGGTATCGGGAAGATCCCTCTGTTCCAGAGCCAGAGGGATCTCGGTACATCCCAGGATAATTGCCCCCACCTCCCTGGCCTGTAGGCTACAGGCTGCTTCCAGCAGAATGCTGTGAGCCTGTTCTGTTACAGGGGTTTTGGCCTTTATGCCCCAGGTTCTATTGTAGATAGCCTCGTGAATCTTCTCCTGTGCTTCCCAGGGAATATCGACGATCTCCCTTCCCCGGGAAAGGAAAAGGCGGTTGTAAACTTCTGTCTTTCTTGTTCCTGTTGTGGCCAGGAGACCGAGCCTTTTTCCCGGTGAAACAAGGTTGTTCACAAAGGAGAGGGTCTCCTCCAGCATATGAAGGATCTTTATCTGTATTCCTCCCTCCTGTAAGAGGGAGAGAAATCTTCCAAAAATTTCCGGAGCATGGAAGGTATTACAAGGTACCCCGCCTACCGCATCTTTCCCTGCCGCAAGGGTTGCCTGATAGGCTATCATAAAACTCCTTGCCATCCCCTCTGCAGGATTTACTGGCTCTTCTCCTAAAAGATAGGCGGTTCTGTCCGGGATATCCGGGGATCTTGAATAATGATGTACCTCCAGATGGGTTTGATCCGTTCCGTTGGTCAGGGTATTCTCGATAATCCTTCTATGCAGAAGTGTGCCTGCCAGGGGTCCTACACCCCCTCCTAGGACAATTATTTTTTCCTTTTCCATAACCCTCTTCTCCGGAGCAGGGTACAATAAATTACCGAGAAGATCCATAAAAAAAAACAGACTGTCTTTCGACAGTCTGTCCTCCATTTTTACCTATTTTTTAACTGTTTCCCATTTGCTTAGATCTATCTCCTTTTCCGATTTGGAAACTATGGTGGTTCCCACCATATCCCCTGTTACATTAAGACAGGTTCTTCCCATATCCAAAAGGGCATCTATTCCAAGAATCATGGCATAGGCGGCGGCAACAGGGGTTCCTGCTTCCACCGGCAGACCGATGGAATTCAATACCATGAGTAGCATTATGGCACCGGCACCGGGAACTCCTGCGGTTCCTATGGAGGCAAGAACTGCGGTGATTATTACAGTCATCTGCTGGTTAAAACTTAAGGGCATGTTTATGGCAAAGGCGATAAAAAGGGCGCAGACACCCTGATAGATGGCTGTACCATCCATATTGATTGTTGCCCCCAAAGGCAGGGTAAAGGAGCTTATGGCTCTGGAAACACCCATATTCTCCTCGGTGTTCCTGAGGGTAATGGGCAGGGTACCACTGGAGCTTCTTGTTACAAAGGCGGTTACCATGGCCTCTTTGGCTCTGGAGAGAAACTTGAAAATATTGAATTTCCAGAGGGCCAGAACTATTCCATAGGTTATGAAAAGATGGAGAAGCAGGCCGATATAGGTTGAAAGGGTAACCATTCCGAGAGGCCCGAAGGCCTTTGCACCCTGGCGGCCGAAAACCACGGCAATTAAAGCGAAAACACCGATTGGTGCATATTGGAGAACTCCACCCACCATTTTATACATAACCTCCGCAGCACCATCGCAGATATTGAACAGGGTTGTTGCCGCGTTCTTTATTCTTTCGTTGGAGGAGAGCTGCAGATAGGTAATTCCCAGGCCGAAGAGAAGGGCAAAAAATATTACCGGTAAAACATCGCCCTTGGCCAGGGATTCGATCGGGTTGGTAGGAACAATATTAAGCAGGGTATCAATCACTTTTGGCTGCTTAAGTTCCCGCCCCGCAGCCTCGGCAGCAGCAAGATTAAGCCCAACCCCAGGCCGGAGTATATTAGCTACAATTAACCCAATTACCACCGCAAAGGCGGAAGTGAGCAGGTAAAAAACAATTATCTTTATCCCCACCCGGCCGAGCCTTGCAGGACTTATGCTGGCAGCGCCGACCACAAGGCTGAAAAAGATAACAGGCATAACAATCATTTTAAGCAGGCGGACAAAGAGATCCCCCAGGGGGCTTATTACCGCAATCTTTTCCCCTACAATCAGGCCCAATATGGCTCCTAATACCAAACCAATAAGGATTCGGAGTAACAGGTTGGTATTAAAATACCATCCCAGTACCCCCTTCTTTTTTTGTTTTTCCATTCTTTCCTTACCTCCTGGATCCGTAATTGCCCAAAGGGCATTTTAATAGCTTATGATAGGGGCAGGAAAAGAATTCAGAAATACACCATTTGTTGTATTTATTTAAGGAATTTTTAACGGAATACCTGGTTTTATACACCAAATGAAGGAATCGGTTAAAGAATAATCACCTGGGTTATACCAGTTTTTCCTTAAGAGCCTTTTTGACAAATTCCGCCTTGGAGGTAACATTAAGCTTCTGATATATGTGGAGAATATGCTTTCTTGCCGTTGAAGCCGCTATAAAATGATGCTCCGCTATCTCTTTGTAGGTATAACCTTCCACTATATCCTTTAGAATCTCCTTTTCCCTTGGAGTAAGATTGTAGTCCCGGGATTGAACTGAGGGACTGTCCTTCTTGATCTCGTTGAGAATTCTCCTTGCCACGGTAGGGCTTATAGGAGAACCGCCGGAATGAACCGACTTGATCTGATCTAAAAGCAGATCCGGTTTTGTGTTTTTTAAAATGTATCCAGTTGCGCCGGAACGGATGGAATCCAGAATCTTCTGTTCATCTTCAAAGATGGTAAGGATAAGAATATCAATTTCCGGATGTTTTTCCTTAACCCTTTTTGTGGTCTCTATGCCGCTGATTCCGGGTAAACCGATATCCATAAGGATAATTGAGGGGTTTTTTATACTCTTCAAGCCCTCAAGCAATTCTTCGCCACTGCTGTAGGTGCAGAGTACCTTTATCTGTTTGTCCAGGTTAAGGAGATACTGAAGGCCGTCCCTTACCTCCCTTTCATCCTCCACAATTACCACAGGTATTAATTCTGACGAACTGTTCCTGAATTTCATTTTCCTTTTTCCTAATTTTCCTTTACTGGTATCCGAAGGGTGTATCTGGTTCCCCTGCCCGGAGCAGAGTAGATCTCCTTTATACCCCCGATCTTTCTTATCCTGTATTCAATGTTCCCAAGACCGGAGCCTTCCGATTCATCCTTTCTTGCATTAAAGCCTATTCCATTATCGGAGAAGATGAACAGGAGCAGGTTCTTTTTTATCTTCATTACCACCTTAACTTTAGTAGCCTGCGAATGCTTAAGGACATTGTTAACCAGTTCATCCATAATCTTAACCATTTCCAACCGAATGGTAACAGGAAGCTCATTAATAAATTCCCTGTTAAAAATCCTGTACTCAAAGGAGACATTCTTAGGTTTAAGACTTCTTCGGGAATTCACCACAAGGAATTTGGTAAAATCCTGAAGTATCTTTTCATCCTCCCGCATCCCCCAGATAATCTCCTTAAGATTGCTTATCCCCAGTCGGCAGTTGGAATCGATTCTGTCGAACATCTCTATCATCTTATCCGGATCCCTGGGAAAACTGCTTCGGGCTACATTATTGCAGATGGAGATATTGGTAAGTTTTGCCCCTAAGGAATCATGCATATCCCTGTAGATCCTCTTTCTTTCCTCTATTATCCGAAGACGCATATTCTCCTGCTGCAGTTCCGCAATCTGCTCAGTCCTTCTTTTAACCTTGTCCTCCAGACTGCTGGAGTATTCTGCCACAGTATTCACCAAGGTATTGAACTCCTCCCCCAACTGGGCAAACTCATCCTTTGATTTAACCGATACCCGCAGGGTCTTATCTCCAGCCTCTATTTTGTTTATTACCATTATAATCTCGTTAAGGGGCTTCAGGATTATCCAGTTTGTGATAAACCCCAGGGCAACGATCAAGAGCAGTACAAGAACTAGATCCAGGAACATGATAAGTGTAAAGATCTTACTTACCGGTTCCATAATGGATGCATAGGGCATGGCAATTACAAGAGTCCATCCGATTATATCATTCTTCTGAAAGGCAAAGTGGGTCTTTTCTCCCTCCGCATAACCATCAAAACTGCCGCTTCTCTGTCTAAGAACCCAGTCTATGGTTACAGAATCAAACTCCCGGGACTCCTTTCCCTGCGGATCTACAAAATCGATCTGACTGGTAATTATCTCCCCCCTTTCATTGAGGAGAATAGCCCTCCCTCCCAGGGGGATCTCCAAACTCTCCAAAATACTTTTAAGATCCTCCAGAAGGATATCGAGTCCGAGAACACCGACCAACTCCCTCTCGGGATCATAGACCGGAAGAACGCAGGTTATTCCAAGGGCTTCCACACTGGCATACAGGTAGGGTTCTGAGATTGTATAACCCCCGGCTTCTAGAGCAGCCCTGTACCAGGGTCTTTTTCTGGGATCATAATCCTCCGGTAAAGTGGGGGTATAATCCACAAAACCCTTGCCGTATCCCCATTCAAACATACGGCCGTCCTCGGTTCCGAGATAGATAGCCCGAAGATACTCCTTCCTTGCCAAAACCATGGCAATAAAGAGTTCCTTCATCCTTTCCACATCTACAGTGTACACCGCTGAATAGGCCGCCAATCCTACTGCCAGGGCCTGCTTTTCATCAAAAAAATAGTTTATCCTCTTATCAGTTTCCTCCAGAATGGTGGTGGCCATGGCCTCGGCATTGTCAAAGGCATAATTCCGCATGATGTTGAAACTGACATAAAAGAAGGCGATAAAGAAAACCGCCAGGGCAAGGGCGATAAAGAGGATAAACTTTGCACTTATTCCCATTTTACCGGGCATGGCAGCGTGTCACTCCTGTCTAGATAATAACAGGGGTTTTCCAATTTAGCCAGAAATATGTAATTGAATATTTTCTTCAAGATTAAACCTATCCATTGAGGTTCTTGCAGAATATGTTTTTGCACAAAGCCTGATAGGCAATAAATTCCTTGATCCTACTAAAAGAGTATGATAATTTATAGAAGGAGGAAATTATTCCTCCCAGGAGGAAGCTATGCCTTTGAATATAAAAAATGAAGAAGCCTATCTTCTAGCCAAAGAACTTGCAAATATCATGAACGAGTCTATTACTAATGCGGTTACAATAGCTCTCCGGGAGGCTCTGACAAGAAAGAGCGCTCTACGTAAGATCCACACCGATTCCCTGCTTGAGGAGCTTTCCTCCATCACAGATTTTACATCTTCCCTACCTCTTAAAGACTCCCGTTCTGCAGATGAAATCCTTGGTTATGATGAAAGAGGACTTCCTGGCCTATGGTAATAGATACTTCTGCTCTTCTTGCTATTCTTCAGAATGAACCGGAAAAAGAGATCTTTTTACGGGCCCTTGTCAGGGATCCGGTTCGTCTACTCTCTGCTGCATCTTATGTTGAAGCAGGAATAGTCCTGGAAACCCGCTTTGGGCTTCCTGGAAGACATCAGTTGATCCTATTCATCACCAGAGCATCCATAATAATTAAAGAAGTTGACCAGGAACAAGCCGAAATTTGCCTGCAAGCTTTTAACAGGTTTGGAAAGGGTAAACACCCAGCAGGATTGAACTATGGTGACTGCTTTTCCTATGCCCTCTCTACGGTTACCGCGGAACCACTCCTTTATAAGGGAATTGATTTTGTACAGACCGATGTAAAGAAGGTAGAACTATCCCATCTATAGAAACCCTTTTGCAGGAGTTTTAAGAATATTAAGGATTATCTCCTTCTAACCTAATAATACATCGAGTTCCATTGACAGGGCTATTTTGAGTGCCTATTCTTTTTGAGGGGGCAATTTATGTTGAAGAAGTTTTTCAGTTTTTTTCTGTACAATTTTGAGCAAGCTTCTGTGGAAAGGCGACAGAAGGCAAAGGCTATTCTAATAATATGCTCAATACTGATCCTTTTTGCACTCTTGTACGCCGCCTTGGCTTTTACAGTGATAAAAAAATCCCAAATGGGATTCATCACCCTTGCCGGAGCCTTGCTGGCTTTATTAGATCTGTATCTCCTTAGGAAGGGCTGGTATACCGCCGCCAGTACTCTGCTCATCTATATCTTCTGGTCCATTATTACCCTTCTTGCGGTAATGCCCATCATGCTCCAGGCTCGTCCTGTTTCGATCATCACCAGGAACACCCTTTTAGTATTTTTCCTGATCGTATTATTCGGCGAAAAGAGGTATCAGCTTACAAGTGTATTTCTGATTAATCTTGCCTTTCTAATCGCTTTTCATCTTCCCCAGGTTGCTTCTTTGTATGGAGATGTTTCTGCCATAGATTACCCCAACCTAGTCAATGAGTTAATAATCTTCATCCTTTCCTTTACCCTGGCACTGATCAGAATGGTTATTACCAAGAAGGCTCTTTTATCGGAGAAGGAAAAGACCGAGGAATATAAAAACCGGTTCTCCTCCCTAGAGGGGATCCTTGTAAACAATCGTAAGGATATGGAGATAGGTAATACCCTTCTTACCCTCTCCAACAGAATGACCACGGTGATGGATGAACTTAAATCCCGCCTAAGCAGTGTAAGCAGTGATATAGAAAAATTGCAGGATGAGCTGGACCAGAGCCAGAAAGAGAATCGGGAGATGCTGCTTTATACGGAGAAGGTAAAACAGAATGTGGACGTTCAGAACAATGCCATATCGGAACAGTCTGCCGCAGCGGAGGAGATCTCCCAGTCGGTTAAGATGGTTTCCGATGTAAGTATAAAAAAGAAGAGTGCAGTAGAATCCCTGAAAGAACTGACCTCCTCGGGTATAGGAAGGATGATGGAATCTGTATCCTATATAGAAGAGGCGGACAAGACCAGCACTGCTATTCTGGAAATTATTGATGTTATAAGCAACATAGCCGATCAGACCAATCTTCTTGCCATGAATGCCGCAATAGAGGCTGCCCACGCAGGAAACTTCGGAAAGGGCTTTGCCGTGGTGGCGGATGAAATCAGAAACTTATCCGAACAGACCACAGAAAACACCAAAACAATAATAACTACTTTAAAGACCAATCTGGAAAACACCCGTCTTGCAGCCAATAAAAGCGGAACTGCAGGAGAAGATTTTCAAAGGATCGACAGGGAGGTTCACACCCTTATCGGAGCTTTGCAGGAGATAATAATTTCCATGGAGGAGATGTCCCAAGGTGCAGAATCCCTTTTAAATACTGTTAACCGGCTTTCCCAGTTATCCGGGGAGGTATCCTCCTCCATGCATAACATGACCAGCGCAATTTCTAAAAATTCCAGTTCCTTCGAAAGGATAATCACAGTATTTAATGGTCTACGGCAGGGTATACAAAAAACTCTGCAGGGGATTTTTACGGACTTTAACTCTTTGTTACAGGAGTATGCAGAGATTGAGATTCTTGGAAACAGGAATCTGCAGAATATGGAAACCATCTACCGGGAGATTGGGCAGCTTAAAACTAAAATAGAAGAATAAGACCCAGCACCCGGTAGAGGTCATGGTTTTTCTGATTTTAGAGAGGCTTTACGGGGATATAGATATCCACCCTCGTCTTACCTGTGTCATTTGCAGGTTCCGGATACAGTTCAAAGCAGGGGCGGTCATCGGGAAGATACCCGCTTCTGGGAAGCCATTCACCATAACACCAGTCCCAGGCGCTCTGGTATTCATCATTCGCAAGGAGGAAAGGTACAACAGCATAACTGCCTGCCGGGATCTCCATCTTTCCTATCTCTCCGCTTACCTGCGTATCCTCCGGTACGGAAATACATACACTGACTCTAAGCTTGTTGTCCTCCGTGATTTCCGGATTATCGTGGTAGATGATAAGGGTTTTGAAATCCGGTCCTCCTATTAGGTTTCTTGGGCCTGCCCAGGAAAAAAGGGCTGCAAAAAGCCTTTCAAATAGGGCACCATCCCCCTTGTAAGGCCCCACATGCCTGACATAAGCCACTGTGGTTTTTGGGAAAGTGATGATCTCTACAGTTTTCTCTTCCATTTCCATTTTTATCCTCCAGATCTGTTTGTTGTTTCTGTAATCAACATACATGGAAGAGATCCTGTCATCTTTTCTCAGATTGCTTTCTCCTTTGTCCAGATTGCTTATTTGTTGTTCCTCCTTGCGGTGATCCTCCCCCTTTCCTTTTCTCCACTGCGTAGCGGAAATCCCATAGTATTCCTTGAACCTTTTTGCAAAGGAAGCTGAACTTGAAAAACCACAATCCAGGGCGATTACAGTTATCGGCTTAGAGGGTTCACTGCATAGGGAATAAGCTGCCTTCTCCATCCGAAGGCGCTGAATAAACTGAAAAAGGGTTTCCCCGGTCATTACATAAAAGAGTCTGTGAAAATGATACTTGGAAAAATTGGCAACCCCTGCCAATTCTTCCAGGGTAAGCTCCCTGTCCAGCCTGGTTTGTATGTAATCCATGACTCTATTTATCCTGGCTTTATATTCCTTCTGCAACAATAGATCCGTCATATCCACCTCAGTTTTTTATTGTAGCCCAGGCAGAAGGTTACACAATTTTTGATCACTCCTCAAGCTGGATTTACCTTTCCATTTCTCTATTCTATACTACTCTGTATGAAACAAAAAAGTTTGGGTTTATCTATTCTGACCCCTCTTATCCTTCTTCTGTGCCTCTCTTACTCAGGCTGCTCCGGGAAAAAGGTCTTTGAGCCCTCCGGAAAAGTTGTAGTAGTGAAAAACCCCCTTATACAATCCCTGGAAAAGATCTCTAGGGATTACCCGGAGGTTTCCTTCCAATGGCAAGATCCCTTAGATGGAAGGAGCCTTGGGGAAGCCGAGAGCCCGGATCTCCTCCTTTGGGTGGGCGACTGGCAGAATTTTCAGTATCTGCGGGAAGGGAAACTACTGGATATAAAAAAACAGAAGAGAAGTTTGGCCTACCTAAAGACAGCCCCTCTTTCCAGACTCAGCTATTTCAGAAATGCCCAGGATTATGTGATTCCCATAAGTGTCTATTCCTGGGGTCTTTTCTATAACAAGGAGATACTTACCTCTTTGGAAATTGAGCCCCCCGACACCTGGGAGGAGTTTACCTCAGCTTGCAGTAAATTAAAGGAAAACAGCATAACCCCTTGTGCTCTTGGTTCCGGTTTTGGCTGGCCGGCTTCGGCCTGGTTCAGCTATCTTGATATAAGACTTAACGGTGCCAAGGCTCACGAGGAGCTTCTCCGGGGAGTCCGCAGGCCTACGGATCCCTCGGTGCTTGAGGCTCTGGATCTTTATCTCTACCTGGGACGGGAAGGTTTCTTTAGTCCAGGTGCATCAAGCAAGGGCTGGATTGAAAGCCTTAACGACCTTATGAATGGAAAGGCAGGATTTCTTCTTCTAGGCGGATTCGCCTGGGACCGGGTGGATAAGACAAAAGGGGTAGGATGGATACCCTTTCCGGAGATAGACAAAAGGGAGAACGATCGCGGGGAACTAGGACAGATGCTGGGTTTTTCACTCTTCTCTGACACGGAAAATATGGAAGGCTCAATAGCCTTGGCGGAAATATTTATCCAAAAGGGAGCACCAGGCATGTCCGGCAGCTCCTTCCGTACCCCTTTAATCCCAGGAGAATCCTTACCCCTCGGTGCAGCAGGATCGGCGGAGATTCTTAGGGAGGCCTCTTACCTTCTACCTAGCCTTGAGCGCTGGGGAAGCCCTCAATTTGTTCAGCAGGGGCTTCTCCTTTTCCGTGATTCCCTTTCTGCTCCTACAAAATGGACAAAGGAAACCCTGGCAGAAAGGCTGGATTTTCTCTGGGTAAAGGAGTGATACTAGAAAAAACCCCGGCTTTTAACCGGGGTTTTTAAGCTGCCTAGTTGATCTTGTAACCTGTTATTTTCCCCAGACAGAGAGGGATTCAAATTTTATTCTTCCCAATCCCCGCAGAACCACATTAGTGCCGCCCTGAATCATCTCCTCTAGTGGGAAAGTAAAGGCATAGTAATCATTTACAAAAACCCGGATCTCCTTGTCCAACCGGTTGATATACACTGTAGCCTTGACCCCATCCTTAACATTGAAGGGTATAGCCGCACTGGCTATCTGCACCATGTGAACATCACTGAAGGACTGGTAAAGCTGAATATAACTGCTTTCCGTCTGGTTTCTTGGGTCCCGGGTCAGCCAGAGCATATAGGAGGAACCGTAACCATAGCCATTTACTGCACTGGATCCTGAAGCCAGAAAATGCAGTCCTAAACCAACCCATCCATTGTGGGCAGAGCTACCTTTGAAGGTATATACAAATTCATTGCCTCTTTGATCCACAGGAATTACATATTTGGCAAAATACTGATCCGTCTCTTCCTGCTGAAGAAGAGCACCGGAATGACTCCAGCTTCCGAAAATCGGTTTACCTAGGGCAAACCCGCGGACAAGCTCCTGAGTTACCCCGGCGAGAACCATATCAGCCTGGCTTTCACTGTAAACTGAGACATGAGACCTTACCCATCCGGTGCCGGTAATGCAGTCAGCATCAGTGACAAGTATAATATCCCCGCCAGCCTTTTCAATGGCATGGCGCAATGCCCTCTTCTTCCCTGTGAACGGATTGTATATCAGCCTTATTGTGACTGGTGAGTGATCGCTGTTCTTCTCAATGAACTCACTGACCACGATTGGTGTGCGGTCGGTTGAGTTGTCGTTGACAATGATTATTTCAAGCAGTTCCGGAGGGTAATCCTGCACGATGAGACCCGCCAGCAGCTTTTCAATGTGTTTCTCCTCATTCCTCGCAGCCACAACCACTGAAACAGAAGGAAGGTTTGCAGGGGCAGTCAGGTTATATCCCCGCCACCTGGCAAGGGTCATCCACATGATAAAGATGACCGTGGCATAAATGATTACCGGTATTGTCAGCCACCACATATTTATTGTCTCAGAGTCTGAAGGTCCGAAAGTCTGAAGTCTTAATTCCAGATTTATAATTGCCCCACGGCACTATTGCTTATTGCCTTCCCTGCAAACTGGCTGCGTCGCTAAAATGACTCACAGGGTCATTTTTTAACGCTCGCCCCTTCGCCCCTCGCATGCCCTCCCGCTTTGCGGGACCCCATGCCCCACTTGTCCGCCCCCTGGCGGATGCCCTCCCGCTTTGCTGGACTCGTCACTTCGCTCCTCGCATGCTCCATGCTCCCTGCCCCATGCCCCATGCTCCACTTGTCCGCCCCCTGGCGGATGCCCCATGCCATCAGTACTCATCCCACGCCTTGATCTCGATCTCACTCTGGTCAAGGCTGCAGAAAGCGTGGATGAAGGCAGACGCCAGCCGGGCGTTGGTAATCAAAGGGATATTGAAGTCGACGGCGCTGCGGCGGATCTGGTAGTCATTGTTCAGCTCCGTGGCCGACAGGTCTTTAGGTATGTTTATCACAAGGTCAACCACCCTCTGCCTTATCAGCTCCACAGTGTTGGGAGACTCCTCCTCATCAGGCCAGTGAGCAACCTCGGCATCAACACCTGCGTTGGCAAGGAACTGCCGTGTACCGCGGGTGGCATAGATCTTATAACCCCTGGCCTGCAGTAGCCGTGTAGCTGCCAGCAGGTCAGCCTTCGACTTTGCCGGTCCTGACGAGATGAGCACTGCCTTCTCCGGCATGCGGTAACCGACAGAGTACATCGCTTTAAGCAGCGCCTCATAGAAGCTGTCGCCGATACATCCCACCTCACCCGTTGAAGCCATGTCAACACCCAGAACCGGATCGGCTTTCGCCAGTCGCGAGAAGCTGAATTGTGACGCTTTTACACCTACGTAGTCAAGGTCAAATACCGACTTGTGAGGCTTCTCCCAGCTTACCCCGAGCATGATT
>ENA-OSEO01001379-OSEO01001379.1-sediment-metagenome-genome-assembly--contig:-NODE-1379-length-44499-cov-6.094705_pt1 | contig 44499 bp, 36 predicted proteins | sample MGYA00237883_ERZ534232 | MGnify/ENA metagenome assembly ERZ534232 | reverse complement strand
GAATGACTGTGCCAAGCATCTTAATGAGTTAATGGGGCAGCATCCTTATATCACCGAAATCTTTGTCACCGACAATCAAGGTGCAAACGTTTGTCAGACCGGTGAAACCAGTGACTACTGGCAGGGCGACGAAGCCAAGTTCCAGGAAGTTTTCAACAAGGGCGTTCTCGTTGCCGATCCCAAGGAGGGGAATTGCCAGGTTTCGGTTCCCGTGGTTGACGGCCAGACCCATGTCGGCACCATGACCATCGGCGTTGATATTGCTCAGGTCCCGTAATACGTAAATAAAATTTTGCAGGCTTGCCCTTTCTCAATTAACCATCTCAGAAATACCGGAAAGCGAATGCTTCCGGTATTTTTTTTGGGGGATTTTCCAAAAAAAGGAAAAGGTCACCAAAAAAGGGAGTAAAAGCGGGAAATCCCGGTCTGCTTTTGAGTGATAGAAGGGGATGTCCCTAAGGAAAAAGAGGGGAGATTTTTTAAAAAAAACAGCTATCTCTCCACCACCGGAAAATAATGGGAGTGGCGCCATTTGCCTGGCAAGCGGGCTGCAATTATTTCCTCTTGCCATTGTTTGATAAACAATATATAAAAATATGAATAAATAAATAAGGTGGTGAAGGAAATGCCCATTTTCGAGTACCATTGCGGTGATTGCGGCAAGCTGACTGAAAAGATCCAGCGCCGCCCCGTTGATAGCATAGAATGTCCGGGATGCGGCAAAACGGCGCTTCGCTCGGTATCACTGACTTCCGCAGCAGGCCCGGGCGCCGCCGCCTGCAAGGCTCCTGGAGGAAGCGGTTTTGGCTGAGGCTGATGGGTACGGGTGGCGTGACCATCTGCGGGAAAAGTCATCAAACCATTCTTTAGATCTATTGCCCGGAAAATTTCCGGGGAACAAGGAGAATCACAAATCATGTTGAAGATTACCGACCTGGCACGTGACAAAATCAAGGAGGTGCTGCAACAGCAGCCGGGTAGAACCCTCAGGGTTTTTTTTGAAGGATATGGCTGAGGCGGACCCAAACTGGGATTGGCTCTGGATGAGCCGAAAAATGATGATAAGCTCTATACGGTTAACGAAATTGACCTGTTGATTGATGACACTGTGCTTCCTAACGCCAGGGAGAACGAGATTGATTACCACGATGATTCCAGCGGTCAGGGATTTTCGATCTCCTCTCCGGCTGGAAGCCGCTGTTGAAAAAATCCGCATTAACCTGCGCACGGGCGGAAAGTTCAATGGAACTTTCCGCCCGTTTTTTTTGAGGAGTGGAAAACTCCGACCCCCCTTTTTTTTCAGATCAGAGCCGGGCAGGGGGGAAGGGTGTGGAGGGTTGAGATTATAAGCTGCCGGTTGTGAACGACCTATTAGAGAGGAACAAGGACAGGTTTTCATTTCGTCTTCTCCCGGGGCGCCCTTTCTAAATAATTGGTCCTTGATTTCGACTGGTTTATAAATGTGGGCAGATCGAATTTTTAATAAGATTCGGTTGATGTTATGTGGCTTGTTGAGCCAATTCTTCATAAAAAATTTCAGATTTCCGTTTCATTTTCCTGGAAACCCGTCACATGATTCCAAAAAAACTCCACTTCACCTGGAAAGATCACAAGCTGCCGGAAGGTGGTAGACAGCTGGCGTAACAAGCACCCGGATCGGGAGATCAAAATTTGGTGTGATGAGGAAAAACGTGCACTGATCGCAGATCACTATCCCTGGTTGTCGAGATCTATGATGCCTATCCCAGGCCTATCATGCGCTGCGATGCGGCACGCTTCTTCATCTTGCATTTTGAAGGAGGGGTTTACTCAGATATTGATTTGGAGTGCTATCAATCCATCGATAATTTAATCAGCGGCAGTCGCCTGTTTCTTGCTATGGAACCGGAACAGCATCTTAAGGATCGCAAAGCCGCCTCCAGGGGGTTTCCCTACCTGTTTAGACCAGTTAGAAAAGCCCTTGTTTAATCACCGGTGGCAGGGTTCCTGGTTCGACAAGAATCTTCAAGAAACGGTAAAAATCAAATTATGGGAACGCCTTAGGTGGGGCTGGCGTCAATGGCGTTATCCCCGTCTTCAATATGACATGAAGGCGTATGATCTCATCATAGAGAAACAGAAACTCGAGCCGGTTGGAGATCGGCCGCGAATATCGATCGCAACCCCGATGAAAAATGCGGAACTCCATCTCGAACGTTATCAGCACATGATCGAGTCGTTGGACTACCCCGTTGAACAGCTCGATATCGCAATTCTGTTTAGCGACAGTCGGGATAATACAGAAGATCGCTTGAAGCGATTAAAACGCGAGTGGGAAAATCGTTATCGTTCAGTCACCGTTGAAAATCTCGACTTCAATTTCCATCCAACCGTCAAACGCTGGGATCGTTCAATTCAATTAAAGCGACGCTCAATTTTAGCAAAATGCCGTAATTATTTAGCCGGGAAGGCCATTGACAGCTGCGAGTATTGCCTTTTTATCGACGTCGATGTGTGCGATATCCCGACCGACCTGATTCAGGCTATGATCTCGGCGCACCGGGATGTGGTGATGGCCAATTGTGTGGATGAGGATGGAAAACCGTTTGACCTCAACGCTTTTCTTTACGAAGAACTGCCTGACTTTAAGTATCTCTATCGGTATGCACGCAAAAATGGGTTGCTTCAACCGCCCCAAGGGAAGAACCTACCTGACCGATCTTACCTATTTTAATTTGGTTCCACTCGATTGTGTCGGTGCCACCGCACTACTGATTAGAAGCGAGGTGTTCAAGCAGGGGGGGTACTTTCCTGAGGAGCCTTATTGAAACAGAAGGTTTCAGTTTGGTGGCCAGGGAGAAGGGTTTTTCCGTTGTGGGCATGCCGAATCTCACCGTTGTCCATCCCAGTGGCTAGGGTGTGTGTCCGCTGTCAATGTAGAGGAATAACAGTCAGGTCCACACAAAGAATCGCCTGAGGTTGATTTCAAAAGCCGCCTTTTAAAATATTTCAGGAATTTCTTTTCTAGCAGCCATGATGGCTTAGTACCAGGAATTGAATTCAGGCAGACGTTTGTTTGCGGATTTGATGACCTCCGGGGGCAGCTATATAGCTGCACCATGTCCAAACGCGGACCAAAGAGATAGGTAAGTTTGACTTGCCTTGCCAAAGAAATTCAAGAGACCTGAAAAAGGGGAGACTTTCAAACGGGCTATACCCCCAACCATGCCTGGCAATATTTAATGGGGGTCGCCATCGGATCTTTAACCAGAAAACAAAAAAAATTGTCTTGTTTCGCTTGACGAAAGCCATCATTCGGTTTTGTTTAAAGAGTGGACAGATAAAAACCGGACACAAAACCAGAAGATATTTCTGATCTCGGTTTTTTTTATTGAAAATTTCCCAAAATTCCAGGCCAACCTTTTTCTTTTTTTTAGGAGGCCGAAATGACCAATCCCAATCTCTCGGAACAGGAAATCCAAGACCGGACCGTTGAAGAACTTTTCGGTTTTTTGGGAACCAGCCCGGAAGGTTTGCCCGGTGAGGAAGCCAAAAATAGGCTTTCTCAGGTCGGCCCCAACAGTCTTGATGAGAAAAAAGAGAATCTCGTTCTGAAATTTCTGGGATACTTCTGGGGCCCGATTCCGTGGATGATTGAAATAGCCGCCATCCTTTCTGGGTTTCTTGGCCAATGGGACGATTTTATCATTATTCTCATCATGCTGGGTTTCAATGCGGGAGTTGGATTTTGGCAGGAATTTCAGGCGGCCAACGCTGTGGATGCCCTGAAAGACCAACTGGCACTCAGTTCTCGCTGCCTGCGGGACGGAGACTGGCAATCCGTCCCCGCTGCCGATCTGGTCCCGGGTGACATAATCCGCCTGCGGGGGGGAGATATCGTTCCGGCGGATGTCAAATTGTTTCTGAAGGGGTATCTGAGTATCGATCAGTCGGCACTGACCGGGGAATCCCTGCCCGTTCAAAGGCAGGAAGGAGATGTCGCCTATTCCGGAACAATTGTTAAACAGGGCGAAATGATCGGTCTGGTCGCTACAACCGGCAACCGGACCAAGTTTGCCAAAACCGCTCAACTGGTAGAAAAAGCCGGTGCCGTTTCCCATTTCCAGAAGGCGATCCTCCAGATCAGTGATTACCTTATCTTCATAAGTCTTGGACTGGCTGCTGTCCTGGTCATTGCACAGCTTATGAGAGGGGATTCGTTTTTGACCGTCTTTCAATTCGTCCTCATCCTGGTTGTTGCGGCCATTCCCGTGGCTATGCCGGCGGTTTTGTCCGTGACCATGGCTCTCGGCGCCACGGCTTTATCAAAAAAGAAGGCGATTCTGACAAAACTGCAATCCATTGAAGAGGTTGCCGGGATTGACATTCTTTGTTCGGACAAAACCGGGACCTTAACTCAGAATAAATTGACTTTGGGCGAACCGGTTCTTATGGAAGCCCCGAGTGTTCAGGATGTAATCCTTGACGGAGCTCTGGCTTCTAAGGAAGAGAATCAGGACGCCATCGATCTGGCAGTGATCAATGCCCTGACCGACAAAGACGCCCTGAAAAATTATGAGCAGCTCGATTTCCAGCCTTTTGATGCCGTCAGGAAACGAACCGAAGCGACAATCCGCACCGATGGAAAAACCTTTACAGTTTCAAAGGGGGCGCCACAGGTCATCATGAAACTGTGCAGCCTCGATGAAACAGAAAACACGAAAATTCAGAAGGCCGTGGATGAATATGCCCGGAAAGGGTACAGGACCCTTGGGGTGGCGAGACAGGAGCAGGGAAACGCTTCAAAATGGCTTTTTCGTGGGATATTACCTTTTTTCGATCCCCCCAGGGAAGATTCTGCGGAAACCATTCGCAAGGCGCAGGAGCATGGCATTGACGTCAAAATGGTTACCGGCGACAACCTGGCCATCGCCAGGGAGATTGCAGGTCAACTTGGTTTGAAGAACAACATCCAGCCGGCCGAAGAAATTTTGGCCCAGCAGGAGGATTTCGACCACCTCGGCAGCGAAATCGAGTCAAAAATTGAGAAAAGCGAAGGTTTTGCACAGGTTTTTCCGGAGCACAAGTATGCCATTGTCAAAGCTTTGCAAAATCGCGGACATCTGGTGGCCATGACCGGGGACGGTGTTAACGATGCTCCGGCCTTGAAGCAGGCCGAGGTCGGGATCGCCGTTTCGGGGGCTACCAGTGCGGCCCGTGCGGCATCCAGCCTGGTGCTGACAGCCCCCGGTCTGTCGGTCATTATCAATGCCGTGGAAGAAGCCAGACGCATCTTCGAGCGCATGAACAACTATGCCATCTACCGGATTACGGAAACCATTCGCATCATGATTTTCGTGGTCCTGGCCATGGTTGTTTATAATTTCTACCCCATCTCCACCATAATGATCATCCTCCTGGCCCTTCTCAATGACCTGCCGATTTTGACCATTGCCTACGACAACACCTGGCTGGAACAAAAGCCCGTCCGCTGGGAGATGCGTAAGGTTTTAACCATAGCCACCGTATTGGGCCTGATAGGGGTCTTTGAAACCTTCCTTTTGCTCATACTGGCTGAAAACCTGGTTGACCTGACTCAGGCCCAGCTCCAATCCCTCGTCTATCTCAAACTGGCCATATCCGGTCATCTGACCCTGTTCGTCGTCCGCTCGCGGAACGCCTTCTGGGCGCCACCGCATCCAGCTAAATCCCTTTTCTTTGCCATTCTCGGGACTCAGATTGCAGCTGCGGCGATTGTCGGTTTCGGTATTTTTGTAGCTCCGGTTTCCTGGACACTGATTGGCGGCGTATGGGTTTACTGTCTGTTCTGGTTTCTGATTGAGGACCGGGCCAAACTTTGCCTTTTCCAACATTTGGTATTGAAGGGTAAACATCATCGGCGTTTTGTTGATTGCCTTCAAAAACTTTTTCATACCTAAAAAATCCCAATTGCCGGAAAAGGATGTACTCTTAAATTAAAGGTCGTGGAAAAGAAAAATTATCATTGAAGGAGAATGGGATGGAAAAATTAGAAAAAATTTTGGTGATCAGCCGCTCGCCGCAGGAATGTCAGAAAGCCTTGGACTGCGGAATTGGACTGGCAGAAAATTTTGGTGCCGAACTTTGCGTCCTTCATACCTTTTATAACACTTTTGGCCTGCGCGGATGGAACCTTCCCATACCGGCTCAAATGGTTGAGGAGGGATACAAGAAACTGCAGGAAGAAACAAAGGCCGAAATGAATCGGATGATTGACAAAGCCAGGAAAAAGAACCTGAACGTCAAGGCTCTGATTCGGGAAGGGAAGTTCATCGAAGAGGTCATTAAAGTTGTAAGTGAAGAGAAAATCGATTTGATAGTTTTAGCGTCCCACTCGGAATGGCGATTGGAGCACTTTTTTTTCGGCCGGGATAATGAGGATGTTTTGCGTAAATTACCCTGTTCGGTGTTGTTTGTTAAACATGATCCTGAGCCGGCGCCCTGACGGTTGGCCTATCCCGGGCATGGGGCCAGCGGCTGGAGAGGTGGGACGGTTCAAGGAAAGGGTTTGAAAAATTGAGGGAAAGGACCCGGGCGACGATTAAAAGCGGCCCTTAAAAGATGCATTTTTGTGACATGAAATCCGCTAATACCGGAACCGTCGACCGAAAAATGTGCAGGTGACACTGTAGGGTAGGGGCAATTTCTTTGAATAAATTCCGGAGCACCTGTACACGGCCTTATTTTCTAGCCTCCATGATGGCCTGGTAGGAAGCATTGATCTCAGCCAGGCGGTCGTTGGCGAATTTGATGAACTCCGGTGGCAGCCCCTTGCCCTGGATCTTGTCGGGATGATACTCGGCGGCTTTCTGGCGAAAGGCCTTCTTGATTTCGGAGAGGGTGGCGTCGCTTGAGACGCCGAGGTTTTCGTAGTGCTTTTCGAGGCTGAGCGATGGTTTTTGGTGGCCTACAAAGCGTGAATAGAGCGACTGATAAAGGCTGTCCGGAAGACGGAAGGCGATTTTGGCCTGTTGGAGCATCTCGTCTTCCTGCGGGTGCAGCTCGCCGTCGGCCATAGCCACCTGCAACAGAAATGACATCATGAAACTGCACATTTCCCGGTCATGTGAAAAGAGAGCACCGAACTGGGCGGCATAATCTGAAAAACTATCGGGACTGTCTTTGGCGGCCGAAAAAACGCCGATGGCATACTTGCGGGTCTGTTCATCCAGCCCCAGTGCTTCTTTGGAAATCTTTTCGATGGCCGCGATTTCATTTTCGCAGACGCGGCCGTCAGCCTTGGCCATTTTGCCGACCATGGAATAGGCGGCGGTAAAGAAGATGGCCTGATTCCGCTGAACCGGGTCGATGCCCAGACGACGGCCCTGGACATTCTGACGATTACCCATGCCGGCGCCGATGGCCGCGCCGATTATGGCACCAAAAGGACCGGCGACAATCGCCCCCAGCCCACCGCCGATAATTCCGGATAACCATCCCATGCGCACCTCCCTGACGGTTATGGTTAAGCCAATTTGCTTGTGAAGGGATGGCCTTGGTAGACCGCCCTACCCATCGCTTTGAGGCGATTTCGAATCAAAAACCGATAGGGACTTATAAACCGGCAGCTCCACGCCGTCAACCCCAAACCTCCGGTCCAGCATCAGAGAGGTTGTTCCTGAATAAGCTACCCGCATTCATTGTTTGGGGTTTTTTCTGAAAGTTGAGGTTCCCCTTGGTACACCGTTACAGCCGCGGGACAATTTCTTTAATAGCGTGAAATAAACCCGGTTTTTCATGATCTTGAGGCCCGGATTGTGCAAATAATCCGGTGAGGGAAACGGCCCTGTCGATGTTGGCGGGCGACAAACGGCGTTTCTCAAAACCCAACGGCGGCGAAAAACCGGTTCCGGGGCCGTTACATCTCCATTGCAAGGACAGGAAAACCACCCATGATTGGCCGATGTCCCAACTGTTTGGCGAAATTTTCCATTGACGACTCCAAAATCGGTCCCAAAGGCATTAAGCTGCCTTGTGGCAAGTGCGGGGCCATGTTCCAGGTCACGGCGCCGAGCCCGAAAGCCGTTTCCCCGGCCGCGGTCAAGCCGATCGAGGCCATGGTGCTGGTTGCCCACGACAGCCATGCGTTTTGTAAAGAGGCCTGCCGGGTCCTTGAAGAAAGTCCTCACAACTTCAAGGTCGTCATCGCCCATGACGGCGAGGAGTTGCTTTCCAGTCTCGAATCCCAACCCCTCAACGTCATTCTGGTCGACATGGCCCTGCCCGGCATGTTCGGGTGCGAGGTTGCGGCCCGTATTAAAAACGGCAGGAAATTGAGCCACATCAAGGTGATTCTTGCCTCCAGCGTCTATTTGCCGCTGGGGTATAAGCGGACGGTTCCCTCCTTCTATGGTGCGGACGATTACCTCGAAGCCCACCGCCTCGCGGATCAGCTGGTTGACAAGGTGGTACGGGTGATTTCCGGCCAGGGACCTGCTGGCGAGGAGTTGAACCCCAAGATCGATGCGCCCGTTGCGGCTCAGGCCCCCAAAGCAGAAGTCAAGCCGGCAGCACCCATTCCTGAATCCCCCGAGCATCAGAAAGCCCGGCGTCTTGCCCGTATCATCGTCAGCGACATCGTCCTCTATAACCAGGAGACCATCGAAAAGGGGCTCAAGGGCGGCAACCTGATGAAACTTCTCGAAAAGGAAATCAAGGAAGGGCGCGACTACTACGTCAAGCGCGTGCCGGAGAAAATCCGCTCCACGACCAATTACCTCGAGGACGAACTGGGAGCGCAGCTCGAACGAAAGCGCCAGGAGATCGGGCTCTAGCCGGGATTTTCCGCATATCTGTCCAGATTACCCATGAGCTGTTCCAAGCTCAGCCTCTTTGACGCCTAACCCAGTCAACCGGAAGTGATGCCGGGGGCTGGAATACATAAAAACCGGGATCATGGCCCTCGGAAAGGCCACCTGAGCGGTCGGCGCCAGATGAGGGGTTGCCTATGTTCTTCCCTGATCTTGATAAAAAGGAATTATTCGGCAGAATTGAAGGATAAACCATGCCGGAAAACCTTATGTTCCTTTTCGCTCGGAGGGAGGTAACCATGATGAAAAAGATAAGAACCCTGTTTTTGTTGACGGTCCTGGTCATGCCGGCCGCCATCCTGACACAGTCGCCGGCAAGCTACGCTCACTGCCAGATTCCTTGCGGTATTTATGATGACTATGCCCGGGTCAGAGGAATGCTTGAAGATGCCGCCACCGTGGAAAAATCCATGAAGCTGATTCTCGAATTAGCCGGTAAAAACGATCCTCAATCCCAGAACCAGTTGGTGCGATGGATCATGAACAAGGAAAAACATGCCCAATTTATCATCGCAACGATCAGTGATTATTTTCTGACCCAACGCGTTAAGACGGATCAAAAGGATTACCTCGAACGCCTTAAAAAACACCATGCGGTCATTATCGCCGCCATGGAAGCCAAGCAGAATACGGATCTTAAGTATGCCGACGCGCTCAGGGAAAAAATCGAGGCGTTGGCCCCTTACTATCCCGAGCATAAACACTGACGGGAACCGGACCACGAAAAATTTTATCGTTCCCGAAATGAATGGGAATTAAAAACCCTTCTGTCTTCAGAAGGGTTTTTTTGTTGGAGTTTAAATATGTGCCGAAATTTATCTTATCCTCGGCTGATTTTTAGTCCATACTACGGCGACCTAAAGAGCCGGGACAACCAATGCTGACCTATTTTAAATTATTGACAACCATGGCGTTATGGGGCGGCACCTTCATTGCCGGGCGTCTCCTCGGCGGGGTTGTCCCGCCAACCCAGGCGGCTTTCCTGCGCTTCGCCGTCGCAGGACTGGTCTTGGTGGTCCTTTTGTACCGGTTTGAAGGGTCCCTTCCGCCTCTCGACCGGCGCCAGTTGGGGGCGGTGGTGCTGCTGGGGCTGACCGGTGTTTTCGGCTATAACGTCGGCTTTTTTACCGGGCTTCAGACCGTTTCGGCAGGGCGGGCCGCCCTGATTATCGCTCTCAACCCCATCGGTATAGCCTTGCTCTCGGCCCTTTTCGGGGGGGAGCCGCTGGGGCGGGCCCGATGCCTCGGGGTCGTGATTTCCGTCGCCGGAGCGGTTTTGATCATAAGCAAAGGCAGTCTTTCGTTTCTGTCCCAAGGTGTCGGCCCAGGGGAGTTGGCGCTGCTCGGATGTGTCTTGTGCTGGGCGCTTTATTCCGTGATAGGACGGCGCACCATGCGCGGCCTTTCGCCTTTGGCAGCGGTCACCTATTCGGCAGTTGCGGGTACTTTTTTTCTCTCGCCCCTGGCCCTGGCCGGAGGGGTCCTGAACGATTTCATGGATTTCGGTTTTGGGGCCTGGGCAAGCATTCTCTACCTGGCGATATTCGGGACCGTGGTGGGATTTCTCTGGTATTACCAGTCAATCCATGAAATCGGGGCTGTCCGGTCCGGAGTATTCATCAATTTTGTTCCCATATTTGCCATGCTGTTGGGCCTTTTGCTGCTTGACGAACCCTTAACCCCCACGCTTCTGCAAGGCGGTGTTCTGGTTATTGCCGGGGCCTGGATCACCAACAACAGCGGAATTCGGCCCAAAAAAACCAGTGGCTAGTTGTTCTGCCGGGGGGGGGAGGGGTTTTCGGCATAGGAAGGTTTTTTCGGGATTGATCCTGAACTTCCAAGGCTCCCGGCATTTTTGCTGTTTTAGAAAGGACCTTCCGGCTATTACCGGCCGAGGCGGCTCTTCCCGGACCCTATTCGGCGGACGCGGTTGATCTGCCCAGCTCAATCCTGTCATTCCAAAAGTCAGGCAATTTTGTTAGAGTATTTGATGGTTTGGTTCCGGAACGTTGGAAACGGTTATTTCTAACGGCCTCACGAAAATAACGATTGGATGAGAAAACAATGATGCCTTTCCGGTTGGGGGATGCCCTGTTTATCCTCCTGGTCTGTCTTTTGATAGCCGGCCTCGTGGCCCTTTCAAATTACTTCAGCAAAAAGAGGAAGCCCTGAGGTCGGGGCTTCACTCCTTTATCTTTCGGGCTCTGACGTGACATTCCGATTGCAAAAAGTCCTGCTGCCCCTACTTCTGGTGCTCCTGGTCACGGGTGAAGCCGCGGAGGCAAGGGCCGGAGACGGGGTGTTCACCTTGTGGCCGCTGGTCGATTACCGCTATTCCCCGGAAAACGATTTTTACAGCTGGAAGTTTTTCGGCCCTCTCCTGAAATACGAAGAAAACAGGGCGGTTCGGCAACGCGCCTTCCGACCTGTTTATTACCGCACTGACGACCTCGAAAAAAAATCTTTTTCCCGGGACATCCTGTACCCTGTTTCCCAGAAAAAATCGACCACTTCGGACGAATCCTTTCAGGTTATCCAGCTCTGGAGCAATTACAAAATTTTCGAAGAGAATCATCCGGAGGAGGTGAACTACCAAACCTTCACCCTTTTCCCCCTCATTTTCTACGGCAAAAAAGAGGGCGACAGCTATTTCGCCTTTTTCCCGTTAGGTGGCACCATCAAGGGATATTTCAAACGGGATGAAATAAAATTCTTTTTGTTTCCTCTCTACAGCAGGACCAAACGTGACGATACGACGATTCATAATATCCTCTGGCCGATATACGCCCACATCAAAGGGGAAAATGAAACGGGAACCAAGGTCTGGCCGGTTTGGGGTGGCAGCCGGAAAACCGGGGTTTATAAAAAGAGATTTTTTCTCTGGCCGCTGCTTTTCAAATACGACCTCCGACTCGACAGCGATAACCCCGAAAAGGTACGCGCCTTTTTTCCGTTTTATCTGCGGAGCAGCTCGCCGAAGCGATCTTCAACCCACGTCTTGTGGCCCTTCTTCAGCCATATCCATGATCGTGAAAAAGGGTATAAGGAATGGAACTACCCCTGGCCTCTGTTTCGAAAGGTCGAGGGCGAAAACCGCTACTCGAACAAATATCTCCCTTTTTATGCGGATGAAAAAAGCGGTGATTTCCGGAAACGCTGGTTTTTATGGCCGATCTATAAAATCGAGGAGACCAGCGCTGCCGACTTCAGCCGGAGGCGTGACCGGGTCCTTTTCTTTCTCTTTTCCAATATGGACGAAAAACAGCCCGGGGAACCCTGGAAAAACAAGAAAAGAATTGCTTTCTGGCCGTTTTTCACCTATGAACAAAAACAAGGCACCAGGGATTTTTTTCTGTTCTCACTGGCAGAGCCCTTTTTCCCCGAAAACGAGGTGATAGCCCGGAATTGGGGGCCTTTGTGGCGAATTTACCAACACCGCTATGACGAAAACCGGGATATCGAGGTCTCTTCCTTTTTGTGGAATCTTTACTGGAAGGAGCGCCGCAGTCAGGACCTCGCCTGGGAGCTTTTTCCTTTGGTCCGCTACCGGCATGAAAAAGGGACGAAGGACCTGAAAATTCTCAAGGGCCTTTTCCGTTACACCACCACCCCCATGAAGAAAAAAGTCAGCTTTTTATTTCTCCCCTGGGGCTTCACGTGGGACAATCAGCTCTGAAAGCAGGGTTGAAAAAGGACAGGACGCATGTTCGAATTTTTTGGGAGGAAACTTCTACGCCTCTTCCAGGGCACCGGGGAAATCGTTATCCTCCTGCTGCAGACCGTTTTCTACTTCAAGGAAGCGCCGCGCAACCTGCCCTCGATTTCCCGGCAGCTGTATGAAATCGGTGTCGGAACGCTGCCCATCACGGCCCTCATGGCCCTTTTCGTAGGCATGGTTCTGGCCCTTCAGACCGGCTCCCAACTGGCCCTTTACGGGACCCAGGATGTGATTGGCGCGATTGTCGGCCTTTCCATGGTCAAGGAGCTGGGCCCGGTCATGACCAGTCTGCTGGTGGCGGGGCGGATCGGTTCGGCCATGGCGGCCGAAGTTGGAGCCATGGAGGTTTATGAGGAGATTGATGCCCTCAAGACCTTTCAGATCAGTCCGGTGCGTTATCTGGCCATGCCCCGCCTCCTGGGCTGTCTGTTGGCGATGCCGGCCCTGGTGGTTTTTGCCATTGTGGTCGGAGTGATCGGCGGTGCTTTCGTCAGCAGCGTCAATCCATTGATCAATGTCCCGGTCAACGTCTATTACGACAATCTGATCCAGGCCCTTAATTACACTGAAATTTTCAAAGGCCTTCTCAAAGCCACGGTGTTCGGCTGCATTATCGCCGTTGTCGGCTGCTACGTCGGTTTCAAGACGACCGGCGGGGCCAGAGGCATCGGCCAGTCGACCACGCGGGCCGTGGTTCTTTCTTTTCTCCTGATTTTTGTTGCCAACTATTTCCTCACCCGCCTTATGCTCTGAGGCTGACAGCGGATGGAGTAATGCAGTGAGTTCATGGTTTAAAAAAATCCTGGGGCACGGCAACAACAAAGGGTCCGACACCAGCGGTCGCACGGTCCATTACGAAAAGCCCAAAGGCGTTGAGGTCAGGATAGCCAATCTCAACAAATCCTTCGGCGGCCATCATGTCCTTAAAGATATCAACCTGGTGATCGAACCCAACGAGACCTTTGCCATCATCGGCCCGTCGGGAACCGGGAAAAGCGTTCTTTTGAAGCACATCGTCAAGCTCATCGAACCGGACAGCGGCTCCATCCACATCAATGGCGAAGATATCTTCCGGAGCGGCGACAAAAAACCGGGCTATCGCTGCTCCATGGTTTTTCAGACCTCGGCTCTTTTCAATTCCCTGACGGTGGGGGAAAACGTGGGGCTTTGGCTGCGGGAGAACCGCATCTGTTCCGAAACGCGCATCCGTGCCATCATCCAGGAAAAACTGCGTCTGGTCGGCCTTGCCGGCAAAGAGAACCTGCACACCTCCGAGATTTCCGGGGGTATGAAAAAAAGGGTGGCTATCGCGCGCTCCCTGGCGGTCAATCCCGACCTCATTCTCTACGACGAGCCGACCGCGGAACTCGATCCGGTCACTTCCGACGAACTGGCCAGGGTCATGAAAAGCCTGCGCCGGGAATTGGAATTCACCACCATCATCGTCAGCCATGACCTTAATTTCGCCCTCTACCTGTCGGACCGCGTGGCCATGATCAACCAGGACGGGATTGTCGAAACCGGCACTCCCGAGGAGATTAAAAACAGCGAAAACCCCATTATCAGAAATTTCATTTATACTACCACCAAAGGATTAAAGGGAGAGTGAGCGCATGACCCTTTCAACCGAAAAAAAGGTCGGGATCTTTTTCCTGGCGGCCCTGCTGCTTCTCGGCGTGGTCATAGAATTTGTCGAAGGCTGGACCCCGTTCCAGGAAAAGGATTCCTTCCACGCTTTCTTTGTCACTGCGGTCGGCATCCGTCCCGGGGATCCGGTCCGTCTTTCCGGTGTGGAGGTCGGGAAGATTGAAAAGATCGGCATCGACGAAAGCCGGGTCCGCGTTGATTTCACGGTCCAGGCCGGGACGGCTATTCGCGAGGACTCGGTTGCCGAAATTCAGCAGACCAACTTCCTGGGCGGCCACTTTCTCGGTATCTCTTTCGGGACACCTGAACGCCCCCTGCTGGCACCCGGTTCTGCGGTTCCGACCCGGGAGGCGACATCCATCAACCAGCTTATAGCCAACCTCAACGTCAACCAGGAAAAGGTTCTCGGCGAACTGGGCAACCTCCTCCAGGATACCCGCAGCACCTTTTCCGACAGCATCAAAAGGCTCAATGCCATCGTCACCCGCATCGATACCGGCGAGGGGACGCTCGGCAAGCTTATCAACGATCCCAAGCTCTATGACGAACTGCACGGTTCCCTGAGCAGCATCAATAAGGTGATGAGCCGCCTTCTCAAAGGGGAGGGAACCATCGGCCGTCTGCTCGATGACCCGGCCTTGTACGAGGACGCCAAAAAAACCTTTGCCAACTTCCGTGACATTTCCGGCAAAATGGCGCAGGGCAAGGGAACCATCGGGCGGCTTCTGGGGGATGAGGAACTCGCCCGGCGGGCCACCGAGACCTTTGAATCCCTGGCTGAATTCACCAGGAAACTCAACTCCAGCGAAGGGACCCTTGGCAGGCTCATGCATGATCCCCAGCTCTACGATGACGCCAAGGTGGCCATGGAGCGGATTAAAAGCATTGCCGGAAAAATCGACCAGGGGGAGGGGACGCTCGGCAAGCTGGTCAATGACGACACCCTTTATTCGAACGCCAAGACGACCTTAAAAAAGGTCGAAAAGACGGTTGACGGTCTCGGCGATACGGGCCCCTTGTCCGCTTTGGGGGTTGTAGTCGGGACGCTTTTCTAATAGAATGTCGGTCCGTTTTTTGTGGAGCGCTGGACAGATGGTATGCGCGATTTGGAAGGTGCCGATTTTCTCATTGGAATATAAGGGATTAAAGGGGGAGAAAAAATATGAATCCACTGGCAGTGGAACTCAATGCAGTATTGGCGCAAAAAAATCCTCACGTTCTGGAATTGTTATCGGAAACCGGGCAGGCCATATATTTTCCCAAAGGAATTCTTTCCCAGTCCGCCGAAGCCAGGGTCAAAGCGCATAAATTCAATGCCACCATCGGCATCGCCACCGAAGCCGGCAAACCGATGTATCTCCCCTGCATTCAGAGGCATTTTGATCATTTCGACCCCAGCCAGATCTTTTCTTACGCCCCGCCGGCCGGCAAGCCCGAGCTGCGCAAGCTGTGGCGCGAAAAAATGGTTCGCGACAACCCGACCCTCAAAGGCAAACATTTCAGCAATCCCATTGTCACCAACGCCCTGACCCACGGGCTGTCCATTGTCGGCGATCTTTTCGTCAATCCCGGTGACCACATCGTCGCCCCTGATCAGATGTGGGGGAATTATGGCCTGACCTTTTCCGTCCGCAACAAGGGCGTTTTTAAACACTTCTCATTTTTCAATGAAAACAATGGGTTCAATATTGAGGCCTTCAGTAAAACCTTAAAGAACAGCGCCCTGGAAAAAGGCAAGGCCCTGGTTCTCCTTAATTTCCCCAACAATCCCACCGGTTTCACGCCGTCGGTTGAGGATGGGGAAAAAATCGTGACCGCCATTCGCGAAGTGGCCGAAAGCGGCTGCAATATCCTGGCTCTTCTGGATGATGCCTATTTCGGGCTCTTTTACGAGGATTCCCTCAAGGAGTCACTGTTCGGGCGTCTCGCCAACCTTCATCCGCGCATCCTGGCGGTCAAGGTTGACGGGGCCACCAAGGAGGATTTCGTCTGGGGCTTCCGGACCGGCTTTATCACCTTTGCCGATGGCCGTTCCGAAGGGAACCCCGAGGTCCTCGAGGTCCTGGAGAAAAAGACCATGGGCATCATCCGCGCCACCATCTCCAATTGCCCGCATCCCTCCCAGACCATTATTCTCGACGCCCTGCAGAGCCCCGATTTCGCGGCTCAGAAAGCGGAGAAGTTCAACATCCTCAAAAACCGTGCAATCGAAGTCAAAAGGGTTCTCGAGCATGACAAATTCAGGGCGGTCTGGGACTACTACCCCTTCAACTCCGGCTATTTCATGACCATCAGGCTTAAAAACCTGGATGCCGAAACCCTGCGGGTCCATATTCTCGACAAATACGGGGTCGGCACCATTGCCACCACCCAAAAGGATCTGCGCATCGCATTTTCCTGTATCGCCAGGGAAGATATCGCCGAATTGTTCGATATCATTTATCAAGGGGCCAGGGATCTCCTGACCCAGGCCTGAACTGCCAGCAGAGGTTTCAGGCGGTTCCGCGGTTTTCCAACTCCTGTCAGGGCCCTTTCATGAACGCCCTCAGCCGCTTTTTTGCCGAGAACGCCTACTATTTTTCATGCCTGGAAAATGCCCGGCAGGGGAGGGAGTGCTTTCTGGTCGGCGGAGTGCTGCGCGATGTCCTGCTGGGACGCCATTGCGCCGACTACGACCTCATCACCCCCGGCGATCCTGGCGCCCTGGCCCGCAGTTTTGCTGAAAAAACCGGGGGCAAGTGGTTCGTCCTCGACGCCGCCCGCGGCCACAGCCGGGTGGTTTGCAAAAAACCGGCGGGCAAGGTCTCCTTCGACTTCGCTCCCTTTCGTCATCCCAACCTCGACGACGACCTGCGAGACCGCGATTTCACCATCAACGCCATGGCTCTGGCGCTTCACCACCCTGACGGAAAAATTCTCGATCCTTTAGGCGGCCGCGCCGACCTCGGCCACGGCTTCCTCAGGGCCTGTTCGGAAAAGAGCTTCGTCAATGACCCCCTGAGGCTTTTGCGCGGGGTCCGCCTGGCTCTGCAGTTCGACCTGAAGATTGAAACCCATTCCTTTTTTCTCATGAAAAAGGCGGCGGCGCTTCTCGACAGGATTGCCGCAGAAAGGATCAAAAACGAATTCGGGCGGATATTCGCCCTCGGCGCACCGTCCCGGGCCGTTTTTCTCATGGAGGAGCTCGGCATCAACGCCCTCCTTTGGGGCCCGCCCGGCGCAGAAGGCTCTGCCGTCAAAGGCGCCCTCTGGCTTGAAAAGGTTTGCGCGTTACTCGATATTTTTGAGGGGAATGCCGTTTTTGCCGACAGTCTTGGCCACTGCGAAGAAGAGGGCTACTCGCGGGCCACCCTGATCAAACTCGGCCTTTTCCTGCGCGGCTACGATCCCCTCGGTTTTCCCCGCTGCCTTGACAGGCTGCGCATCTCCCGCAACAGCCTCCGCCTCCTGGTCGATATCCGGTCCCTGGCGGAACGGCGTTACCGCGATTGGACCAAGCTCAAATGCGGCGATCGGGGAAGAGCCCTTTGGGTTGAAGCTCTCGGCCGCCACCCCCTTGAACTATTGGTGGTCCTGGCAGCTCTCAAGGCCCGGGATGCCCTGCAGGCCCTGGAATTCGTTTTCCAGGCCGGCGCGGTTTTTTTGGGTGTTTCCGGGGGCAGGCGTCTGCCCGACCTGGTTGCGGCCGGGGATTTAATGGCGCATGGCGTAAAAGAAAGAAACCTGTCCAAGGTTTTAGCCGCCATACGCCGTGAGGAGATCGGCGGGCGGGTCAGCAGCGCTGAAGAGGCCCTGGCCTTTATCAGGAGCCACCGAAAAAGAGATTGACAACAAAACGGGGGCGCAATTATACTTTTTTGGCTTTGCGGGAATAACTCAGTGGTAGAGTGTCAGCTTCCCAAGCTGAAGGTCGCGGGTTCGAATCCCGTTTCCCGCTCCAATAAAAACAGTGGGTTAGGTGATATTTACCTAACCCATTTGCATTCCAAAAACCCATTCCCCAGCAGTATCCCCAGCATGAAAAGGATAATTTTGATATTCCACGACCCTTTTTTGTCAAAATGGCCACTTTTTATTGTTAAAAGGATCAAGCTTGTGGAGTGATCTCCCTTTTGAAAAACAAGGCTTCCCAAGCCGTAAGAATCGACCAACTCGCTTTATATCAGTCATCGCAAACAATCTAAAGCAACTTTTGGGACAATAAACCTTTTGACTTGCTAAACCGTCAACGTAGTATTGAAGGGACATAATTTATTATGAATTTCCCGGTGTTGCTGAGAATTTTAGGATACCTTCCACAATAGATGATATAATTTTATTCTAATGAAAAAGCGACTTCAACTGTCAACAAGAAGCGATAAACAAGCTGGGTCTCACTTAGAGAAGACCACCTTACAGCAAGAGAGCCTCCCTTTTCCGATCGTTGGCATCGGTGCCTCCGCCGGCGGGTTGGAGGCACTGGAGAAGTTCCTGCGTCACGTGCCTCAAGGTTGCGGCATGGCTTTTGTCATTGTCCAGCATCTGGACCCAACGCACAAAGGGATTTTGCCCGAACTGCTCCAGCGCACCACCGGAATGAAGGTTTTCCAGGTCAGGGACCGGATGCGGGTCAAATTGGAGTGCGTCTACGTGATTCCCCCCAACAAGGACATGTCTATTCTGCATGGGGTGTTGTATCTGTTCGAGCCGACGGAACCCCGTGGTCTGCGTCTGCCAATCGATTTTTTTTTCCGCTCTTTGGCCGAGGACCGACAGGAGCGCAGCATCGGTGTCATCCTCTCCGGTATGGGTTCGGACGGCACGATGGGGCTGCGGGCCATCAAGGAAAAGTCTGGTGTGGTTCTGGCACAGGAGCCTGGCTCGGCGAAGTTCGACAGCATGCCCCGTAGCGCCATTGATGCCGGGCTGGCCGACCTGGTGGCCCCGGTAGAGGAGCTGCCCGCAAAAATACTCGACTATCTCCGCCACGTCCTCATCCTCACCCAGACCGAATCCTCCTTGGCGGAGAAGGATCAGAGCGCTCTCGATAAAGTCCTGATTCTGCTTCGGACCAGGTCCGGCCACGACTTTTCACTGTACAAAAAAACCACCATCTACCGCCGCATCGAGCGGCGCATGGGTATTCACCAGATTAACGGGATCGCTGCTTATGTCCGCTATCTGCAGCAGAATGCCCAGGAGGTGGATCTCCTCTTCAAGGAGCTGCTGATCGGCGTGACCAGTTTTTTCCGCGATTCTGCAGCCTGGGAGCACTTGAAGACAGAAATCCTGCCGGCTGTTCTGACGGGGCGATCGGGCGGCGGAACGATACGGGCTTGGGCGGCAGGCTGCTCGACCGGAGAAGAAGCGTATTCGTTAGCCATTGCTTTTAAAGAGACACTGGCACAAGTTCGACCCACGGAAAACTTCAAACTGCAGATTTTTGCCACGGACCTGGATCCGGATGCCATCGACAAGGCCCGTCAGGGGATTTATCCGGTCAACATCGTTTCGGACGTTTCCTCCGAGCGATTGCAGCGGTTTTTTATCCAGGAGGGAACCGACTACCGGGTTGGAAAGGATATCCGGGAGATGGTGACCTTCGCGATTCAGAACCTCATCATGGATCCCCCCTTTACCAAGCTCGATATCCTCATCTGCCGCAACCTTCTGATCTATCTGACACCGGAAGTTCAGAAAAAGCTACTGCCGCTCTTTCACTTCAGCCTGAACCCGGGCGGTGTCCTGTTTCTGGGGAGCGCTGAGACAGTCGGCACTTTTACCGACCTCTTCACACCGCTGAACCTCAAGTCGAAACTTTTTCGGCGGCGGGAATCCATCCTGGCTGAACCTGTGCCATTTCCGGGTTCGTTTGTTCCCGCCCTGCCGGGAGTTCCCAAGGAGTTTACGATGTTGAAACCTGCGACCAATCTTCAGTCGCTAGCGGACCAGGTGCTCCTGCAGCACTTTTCGCCGCCTGCCGTTTTGGCCAACGACAAGGGTGATATCCTTTATATCAGCGGGCGGACGGGCAAATACCTGGAGCCTGCGGCCGGCAAGGCCAACTGGAATATTTTCGCCATGGCACGTGAAGGGCTCCGTTTTGATCTGGCAAGAGCCTTCCCGAAGGTACTTCGGCAAAAAGAAGCGATTGCTCTCAAGGGTCTCAAGGTCGGGGAGGGCGATGGCACACAGACCGTTGATATCACGATTCAGGCAATCGAGGAGCCCGAGGCGCTGCGCGGGATGGTGATGATCGTCTTTAGGGACGTGGCAACGTCCCAAGTAAAGAACGTGCCGAGGCGTTCTAAGCCCGACCCACCGGGCAGCGCCAGGGTTCTCGAACTTGAGCAGGAACTCCGGCAGGTTCGCCAAGAGTTGCAGACGACCCGTGAGGAGATGCAATCCTCACAAGAGGAGCTCAAATCCAGCAACGAGGAGCTGCAGTCCGCCAACGAGGAACTGCAGTCCACCAACGAAGAACTGACCACCTCCAGGGAAGAGATGCAGTCCCTGAACGAAGAGTTGCAGACGGTGAACGCCGAACAACAGTCTAAAATGGACGAGCTTACGCGGATGAACAACGATATGAGGAACCTGCTCAACAGTACGGAAATAGTCACCGTATTCCTGGACAACGACCTCCATATCCGGCGCTTCACTTCAGGGGCGGACAAACTCTTCAAGTTGCTCCCCGGTGATGTGGGGCGGCCGCTCTCCGATATCGCCAGCGATTTGATCTTTCCCGAGATGATCGAAAAAGCACGGGAAGTGCTACGCACCCTGGTCTTTTCGGAGAAGCAGGTCGCCGCCACCGACGGCCGCTGGTTTTCGGTGCGCATCATGCCCTACCGCACCATGGACGACGTCATCGCCGGTGTGGTCATCACCTTTATGGACATCACCGCAACCAAGACCCTGGAGGCTGAATTGCGCGAGGAAAATGCAAGGCTTCATAGCTTGCTTAACGCTGGAGGGTAGTTGATTAAAGGCAATACGGATTTTTCTCCAAATTTTGTGCACGAAGGAACGGGCAATGGGAAGCGACAAAGAAAAAAACCTGTCAGCAGCCTATAAAATGCGCCGCCAAGCGGAGGAAAAGCTGCGTGCGAAAACGACCGACCAGCATCCACCCCGTACCGAGGGAGAGGCGCGGCGGCTTGTCCATGAACTCGAGGTCCACCAGATCGAGTTGGAGATGCAGAACGAAGAGCTGCGCCGAGTTCAGCAGGAACTTGAGTCGGAGCGGAACAAGTTTGCAGAGCTCTATGATTTTGCACCTGTCGGTTATTTCACCTTTGATGAGCGCGGGCTGATACGGGAAGTAAATCTTACCGGTGCGCAACTGCTTGGGATAGAGAGGCGACAACTGGTCAATAAGCCCTTTATCCACTTTGTCGCCGATGAAGACAACAAGGGGATTTTCTCCAGTCACCTTGAAAGTGTTCTGCAAAACCAAGGAATACAGCCATGTGAGATCAGACTGACGAAAAAAGACGGCGCGGTGATGTATGGCCAGCTTCAGAGCGTCAGGGTGGACATTGCCGAAAAGAAAGACGGTCATATCTTTACCTCGATTGTTGATTGCACGATCTCCAGGCAGTTCAAAAAGAATCTTCAGAATATCAATGAACAACTTGAGTCAACCGTCCAGGAGCGGACTGCAGAGCTGGCCCGGTCGAACGCGGAACTCTTACAGGAAATTCAGGAGCACAAAAAGGCGGAAGCCAGACTTCATTCCGCACTTGAGAAAATCAAGGAGTTGAGTGCCCGGGTCCAGGCTGAGAACGTCAATCTGCAGCAGGCACTTATCATGGGAGACGGCTACGGTGATATTATTGGACAAAGCAATGCCATAGAGTATGTCTTCTTCCGGGTCGATCAGGTCGCGTCCCAGAATACGACGGTTCTGCTGCTTGGTGAGACCGGCACCGGCAAAGGTATGGTGGCCCGCGAAATCCACCGCCGAAGTTCGCGCAAGGATCGGCCCATGATCACTGTCAACTGCACGGCGCTGCCGGCGAACCTAATCGAAAGCGAGCTTTTTGGGCGGGAAAAAGGTGCCTTCACCGGTGCTCATGCTTCGCAGATGGGACGCTTCGATCTTGCTGACGGCGGTACCATCTTTCTCGATGAGATCGGCGAGATGCCGCTGGAGTTGCAGGTCAAACTGCTTCGGGTCCTTCAAGACGGAGAATTCGAGCGCCTGGGCAGCCCCCGCAGCCGCAGGGTAGATGTCCGAATCATCGCTGCCAGCAACCGGAAGCTGGAATTAGAGATAAGCGCCGGCCGGTTCCGCGAAGACCTTTTTTACCGCCTCAGTGTTTTCCCTATAACTATCCCGCCACTGCGGCAGCGCAAGGAAGACATACCGCTGCTGGTCAACCATTTTGTCGCCAAATTCAACAAAAAAATCGGCAGGAAAATCACCTCTATTGCTGAAGAAACTCTGAAAGACCTCCTGGAATACCAATGGCCTGGCAACGTGCGGGAACTGGAAAGTGTCATCGAACGAGCGGTCATCACCAGCCAGGGGCCCATACTTCAGATAAGTGACAAGTTCGAGACCCTCCTCAAGCCCGGGCTGCAGGATGCGCAAGAGGTCAAAGCCCTTTCCCAGCTTGAGCGGGAACATATTTTCCAGGTGCTTCAAAAAACGAACTGGCGTGTCGAGGGGAAAAATGGTGCAGCGGTTATCCTGGGACTCAACCCTAGCACTCTTCGTGCCCGGATGCGGAAATACGGCATCCGCCGTCAATAAATACGAAATATGTAAGATCCAAACCTTTATGCGCTTGTAAAAAGTCGCCAAACATTTAGCCAACGTTACCCGTCATATATGGCATTTATGTTAAATATGACGGGTAACGTTGGCGGGTTTTACTTCACCCTGCACTCCTTCCTTTCATTTTCACCTGTATAATCGAACCCTTGCATTCCCATTATCAGCAGGCCTTCTCCGGCACGTTAGTTGCGCTTTCCCTATCTTGATGGAGCATGAAAACTATCGTGCTTTCTGCGAAAGTTGAATGGTTGTTATTCAACAGGCAGATCAACTCAAAACTGAGAGGTGGCTACAATGAAATCGAGCATCCAGGACAAGGTTGAAGGAACTTTTCATGAAGTTAAGGGAAAAGCCAAGGAGGTCGCAGGGAAACTGAGCGACAATTCAAAGCTGGAAGCTGAAGGTATAGGCGAAAAGGTTGCCGGCAAAACCCAGAGAAAGGTCGGTAAGGTCAAGAAGGTTCTGGGCGAGTAATTTTGCAACGGAGATAGGCTCATCCAAACACAGCAAAGCAGCTGTTACGCCGATTTGGAACAATGTGGCCGGTTAGAAAAATATCATCACATCCTAGAGGAGAAGTCAAATGAAGCGATCAATGCTCTTAACCGTCCTGGTGATGTTGGGACCGGTCCTGTATTCGGGTTGCGCAACGATGCAAACGTGGCCGGACTATGAAAGAAGTGCCGAGAACAAGATGAAGGTCATCCAGGAGGTCATCGACGTTGGTCTTCGACCGTCGCTCGGGAACTCCAATCGAGACTGGACTCCATCCGGCGGGACTATTTGCGGATGACCGAAGGAGGGAGGTCCGCGACTTACGAAGAGCGAGACAATTTTGCCCGCAAGCTTATTTGCTGGGAAAGGACCTCAATCGATCTCGGTAGATCTCTCCGGGAAAGGACAGGCTTTCACAGTGAAGATTGAGTAAATAGCCCGAGAGGATGTATTAACCGCAACGACAATCCGACCGGAAGGAATGTTCATATGTTCAAGAATAAACTTAATGTTGTGACGACTTGTTTTACAGCTACTTTTTTACGCGGGATGAAAAAGATTACTGTATTTCCTTTTTACACAACAAAATGGTTATGAACATACAACCGAGATGGTTTTATACATCGCAGAGTGATCCAGAAAAATTCATTTTTATTACCTATTAATTCAGGTCTGGAGGTGCTGCCCCATGATTGACACCGCAATCATGGTAACGATGCCGTCCGAAAAACGGATAGAAATTCTTCAAACCTTTAAAGCCATGCTCAGCGAGATCCGGAGCGAACCGGGCTGTATATGCTGTAATTGCTATGTGGATATTGAGGCTGAAAATATTCTTTTTTTCAAAGAGCAATGGAAGAACAGGGAGGACTTGGACACCCATCTGCGATCCAGCCATTTCAGTGTTTTGATCGGAGTAATGAACCTTCTCAACAGTGAGCCGGACATCAGGTTCAACACGATCGCCACCACTGCGGGAGCGGAGGTGCTGATAGAGGCGCGAGCGCAATGACAACCAGCTAGATTAAAATTGGCCTAAAAAAGGTGTTATACGGTAACAAGATAAACCGAGTGTTTCGGAAACAAAATCAATGGCCTCAGACCTAAAGGAGAACACATTATGTTAAAGATAAATCGCATCACGACTTTTTTGGCTTGTTTGGTCCTGGCCGCCTCATTCATGGGGTGTGCTTCCACCAGTAAACGCGAAAGTACCGGCCAATACATCGACAACTCTGTCATCACATCCAAGGTGAAAACGGCCATCTTCAACGAACCAACCCTGAAAAGTATGCAGATCGAGGTCGAGTCCTACAAAGGGGAAGTGCAGTTAAGCGGTTTTGTTGATTCGGCGCGGAGCGTCCAAAAGGCGGGTGAAATAGCTCGCAGCGTTGAAGGGGTCGTTTCGGTGAAAAACGACCTGATTGTCAAATAGCGGAGCAGGGCGGCAGCAAGGCAGAAATGGGGGCCGAGAGCTCTCCCTTGACAAAAGTGAGCACTCGGCCCGTTTTTCAGCACGACGGGAGGGGACCAATGAAGATTCTCCTTGTTTATCCACGCTATCCCGATACCTTCTGGAGTTTCCGGCACGCTATGAAGTTCATCAACCGGAAGGCGAGTTTCCCGCCGCTGGGGCTTTTGACCGTGGCGGCGATGCTGCCTGAGCCGTGGGAAAAGCGACTGGTCGACATAAACGTTGGTCCCCTTGCCGACAAGGACCTGAGGTGGGCCGATTACGTCTTCATCAGTGCCATGACCGTCCAGCGGAAGTCGGCCCAGGAGGTCATCGACCGTTGCCGACGGCTGGGGATCAAGACGGTCGCCGGCGGCCCCCTGTTCACCTCATGCCCTGACGATTTCCCCGAGGTCGACCATCTGGTGATGGGAGAAGGGGAAATAACCCTGCCATTGTTTCTGGAAGACCTGCGGCGTGGCGCTCCCCGGCGCGTCTATACCGCTCACGGCTGGGCACAGCTCAAGGAGACACCCATCCCCCTCTGGGATCTGGTGGAAAGGAGGGATTACGCCGCCATGAATATACAGTACGGCCGAGGCTGCCCCTTTGACTGTGAATTCTGCGACATTACCGCGCTGTTCGGCCGCAACCCCCGCAGCAAGGACCCGGCACAGTTTCTTGCCGAGTTGGAGAGCCTTTATGTGCATGGTTGGCGGGGTGCGGTCTTTTTTGTTGACGACAACTTCATCGGCGACAAGCCCAGGCTGAAGCGCGAAATTCTTCCCCCTCTCATCAGTTGGATGGCGGACAGGGGGTATCCCTTTTATTTTTACACCGAAGCGTCCATCGACCTTGCCGACGATCCGCAACTCCTGGACTTGATGGTCCGTGCCGGGTTCGAGGAAGTCTTTATCGGCATCGAGACGCCGCACGAGGAGAGCCTGGCGAAGAGCGGAAAAGTGCAGAACAAGAACCGTGACCTACTCGCCTCCGTCAAGCGCATCCAGCGGGCCGGGCTTCAGGTGAATGGTGGCTTTATCGTCGGTTTCGACAGCGATCCCGAAACGATTTTCGACAGCCAGATCCGTTTCATCCAGGATAGCGGAATCGTCACCGCTATGGTCGGGGTACTTTCCGCCATGCGTGGCACCAGGCTCTTCCAGCGCCTGGAGCAGGAAGGCCGGCTGCTGAAGGACTCTTCCGGCGACAACACCGCAGTAGACCTCAATTTCATTCCCTGCATGGAACCAGAAGCCCTCATCGCCGGATACCAGAGGATTCTCGACACCATCTATGCCCCCAAGCAATACTATCAAAGGGTGATCAAACTCTTTCGAGTCTACCGGCCGCGGCCCCAGGGACGGTTCCATTTGCAGCAGGGGTACATCGGTGCGCTTTTCAAGTCGATTCTGTTACTCGGTGTCATCGGCAGGGAGCGGGTCCACTTCTGGAAGCTCTTCCTCTGGTCGCTAATGAGAAAACCGCGCCTGTTTCCGCTTGCCATAACTTATGCCGTCTACGGTTTTCACTTCAGGAAGGTCACAGAAAAAATACGAAAGGGTGGAATGTCCGATGGGGAATGAAAAGAAAGGTGATGCTTGAAGAATATGAAGAAAGGCCCTATGGGTAATGACCAGAACAAGAATCCGCCAGCAACCACTGAACTGCGCCGCCGCGCCGAAGATCGGTTGCGTGCTAAAACTGCCACGGTTCATGCCCCTTCCGATGACATAGAACCGCAGCGGCTGTTTCACGAACTGCAAGTTCACCAGATCGAGTTGGAGATGCAGAATGAAGAGCTGCGCCAGGCCAAGGATGAGTTGGAGAAGGCCTTGGACAGATGCACCGACCTGTACGATTTTGCCCCGGTTGGTTACCTGACCCTCGACCGAAATGGGACCATCAATGCCGCGAACCTCACCGCTGCCAGCATCCTAGGTATCGAACGCTCTAAGCTGCTCGGCCAGCGCTTCGGGCTGTTCGTGCCGGCTGACTCCTGTCCAACTTTCTTTGAATTTCTTGGAAAGGTGTTTGCGAACCAGGCTAAGGAGTCCTGCGAGACGGCGCTCACGAACGAGGGAAATCCCTCTCTTTTTGTTCAGATCGTGGCCTTGGCCTGCAAGTCAGGGCAAGAGTGCCGCATCGCGATCACAGATATTTCCGAACGCAGACAGATGGAAGAGAAAATCCAAATTCTGAACGCCGACCTGGCCTCCGACGCAGCCCAACTTGAAACCGCGATTATCGAGCTGGAGGCATTCAACTATAGCGTTTCCCACGACCTGCGGACGCCGTTGACCGCCATTAACGGCTACTGCCAGGTGATCCAGGAAATGTTCGGCAACAAAATTGAAGAGCAATGCCGAGGTTACATTCGGGAAATATATGATAACACTCTGCATATGGAAGGGCTCATCGATGCTCTGCTCAGGTTTTCATGTGTCCTGCACGGCAAAATGTGCAGAGAAAAGGTTGATTTGGGCTCAATTGCGAAATCTGTAGTTTCGGAACTGGTCCTTGTTTTCCCGGAGAGCCGGGTCAAATTCTTAATTGCTCCAGTGACGGTGGTCGAAGGCGATCCAGATCTGTTGCGGGTGGTTCTGGATAACCTCATCGGGAACGCATGGAAATATTCCGGGAATCGGGAGGGAACGGTCATTGAATTCGCTGAAATGGTGGTTGAAGGAAAACCCGCCTATTTTGTCCGGGACAACGGGCCGGGTTTCGACATGGTCTTTGCTGATAAGCTGTTTCTTCCGTTCCAGCGGCTTCCCGGAATGGATGTTGAGGGGCTTGGAATAGGGCTGGCCACGGTGGAACGAATCGTCAGGCGCCACGGCGGACATATCTGGGCCGAAAGTGAACCTGGCAAGGGAGCGACATTTTTATTTACCTTGAACCTGGATCCGTGAGTCATGATCTGGCAATTGCGCAAGTCATTGACCTGCCTAAGCCTTCCAAAAATCATCGACGAACCTATGGGTGCATTTCAGATTTTTTAAAAACTTATCCAGGCCAAACACTTACACTCTTTTCCCGCTCCATACCCACGGCTCCAGGTTGAAGTAAAGCCCCTACAGGCGCTGAGATAAGCAACGGAGGCTGCCATGAAGGACAAGAGAACAGAGTACGTCGAAAAACTCTCGGCACAGATGGTTGAATGGGATAATCAGATTGAGCGTCTCAAGGACAAGGCGGATAGCGTCACGGGCGAGGCGAAGTCTGAATATTCCAAAACAATCGCAACCTTGCAGAAGAAGCGGGATCAGGCTGCGAAAAAATTGGAAGGGATTTCGGTTGCCAGCGATGATGAATGGGAAGACATGAAAACCGGAGCGGAACAAATATGGGACGAGGTCAAGGGGCTTTTTAAAGACACTTTCAAGAAGATCTGATGTGCAGGTCAGCTGCGAATATCCACGTTCAGTGCATGGAGCAATTGTGATGGCGGGTGGGCATTCCCCGATGTTGCTGAAAAACGCGTTGCCGATCAAGGTCCAGACGCTGCAACGGGTGGTCCACCGCTTTACCTTGAAGGATATCATGCCGGCCTGGAGGTGATTTCCATCAATTTTTATGGGGACCGCTGCGACTTGTTTTGAAGCGGCGAATCTCTGCTGAGCGGCCCATGAAGCTATTCGAAATTACAGCCCTTTTAATGGTGCTGACGGCGCTTTTCAGCTTCATAAACTACCGAGTGCTCCGCATGCCGACCACCATTGGGGTGATGTTCATCGCCCTGGTGGCTTCTTTGGGGATTGTTGCCCTGGGCTGGATCGGCGTGGATATCGGACAGTCCAACGTCGCCCGAATTTTGAATGCGGTGGATTTCAATCAAGCGCTGCTGCATGGCATGTTGTCGTTTCTGCTCTTTGCCGGTGCAATAAAGATCAAGCTCGATGATTTGACCCGCCAGAAGTGGGCCATCACTGTTCTTGCCACTGCAGGTGTCGTTGCCTCAACCTTCATTGTAGGGGCTCTGACCTGGTTCTTGCTGGGTTTTCTCTCAATCCCCGTTTCGTTCATTTATTGCCTGCTCTTCGGGGCATTGATTTCACCGACCGATCCGGTCGCGGTCATCAGCATTCTCAAAACCGCAGAAGTTCCCAAAAATCTTGAAACAAAGATTGCCGGGGAATCGCTCTTCAACGATGGCATCGGTGTCGTGGTCTTTCTGATTATCCTTGAATTGGCCATGGGGGAACACGAAATTACCCTCGGCAGGGTTGTACTGCTCTTCTTGGAGGAAGCGGTTGGCGGGGCCGTACTGGGACTTGGAATCGGAGTGCTGGCCTACCAGATGCTCAAGCGGGTCAATAACTACCAGTTGGAAGTGATCATCACCTTGGCTCTGGTTATGGGCGGCTATGCCTTGGCTGACAGAATTCACACATCCGGTCCCCTTGCTATTGTGGTGGCAGGCCTGTTGATCGGCAACCATGGTCGTGCTTTCGCAATGTCGGCCATGACCCGAGAACACCTCGACGATTTCTGGGAACTTGTGGACGAGATTCTCAACGCGCTGCTCTTCATGCTGATCGGTCTGGAATTGCTGATAATGCCTTTTACAACCGCTTTGCTAATTGCCGGCCTTCTTGCGATTATTATTGCCCTGTTCGCACGGCTTGCGAGCGTTGGCAGCGCCATTCTGTTAATGAGGACATTCAGGTCATTCAGTACGGGGGCTATTACAATTCTCACCTGGGGTGGATTACGTGGGGGAATCTCGGTGGCTCTTGCCTTGTCTATTCCAGCCGTGCCGGAAAGAACGACTATTGTGATCATTACTTATATTGTTGTTGTCTTCTCCATCGGCATACAGGGGATGACTCTGGGGAGACTGGTCGCAAGAATTTATCCGGATGTTCCTAGTCGTTCAAAAGGGGCCTGACAGTGAATGACCCTAAATCCATGACCGAAGCCTCATGTTGCGACCTAGCGATTGTTCGTTGCGCCGGATTTTTTCAAGCACGATAGCTCAACCGACCCCCTGATCCGGCGCTAAAGAAGATTCAACCAACTGCTGCCCTGGAAAAAACAGGCAAAGGAGACAACAATGCCTATTCAACTCAATGAAGAAAACGGCGGCAAGCTGATCAATGTGCATGTCAGCGGTAAGCTGGAAAAAGCGGATTACGAACATTTTGTGCCGGAGTTCGAGCGACTCGTCCGGCAGCACGGAAAATTGCGTGTGCTGTTCGACATGACCGGTTTCCATGGCTGGGAGGCGAGTGCGGCCTGGGAGGATTTCAAGTTCGGGATGAAACATATGTCTGATATCGAGCGGATCGCGATGGTCGGGGAAAAGCGTTGGCAGCACGGCATGGCGATCTTCTGCAAGCCGTTCATCAAAGCTGAGGTTCGATACTTTGATCACGCCGCTGCCGCTGAGGCGCGGAACTGGTTGAGTGAAGCTTAATGTCCCGAGCGGTTAATCTCCTTCGTCAATTTCGGCTAATTTTTCCTCAACCTGCGTTGTGAAAATTCGGTTGAGCTTTTGCTGGACTTGCATTTACGCGCTTTGGTAGCGACAAAAATGTCTCAAAAATTCTTCAAAAGGACAAACTGCAAGGGACACTAGGAGGAGAACAGCGACAGGTCATGGTTACGTCCCAAGGTAAACGACATCGCCGGAGTTTGTATCAAGCGGTCTTGTCCGAGAGTTGGCCCGGCTTTGTTCAGGGCAACCAGGTCACACTGTTGCAGAACGGAGCAGCCTATTTTCCCGCTATCGAAGCGGCATTCGACCGGGCAATGCATGAAATTTATCTTGAAACGTATATCTTCGAAAATGATGCCATCGGACAGCGGATTGCTGACGCGCTGAAAAGGGCGACCGTGCGCGGCGTGAAGGTCTATGTACTGCTTGATGGCTACGGTTCTAAAGACCTGCCACGGAGCATGCTGAAAGGGCTGCGGACGGTCGGTGTGAAGACGCTCATCTACCGGCCCAAGATATCCCCGTGGACCTTTCGGCGCAAGCGCCTGCGACGAATGCATCGTAAAATCGTGGTGGTAGACCGGGAGATCGCCTTTGTTGGTGGGCTCAATATCATAGATGACACAAAAACGCCTGGCGACATTTTCTATCGCTACGACTATGCCGTCGCCGTTGAAGGGCCCCTGGTTAATGTGATCCGCCTTTCCGCTCAGCGCTTGTGGTCAATGGTGGCATGGTATTCCTTTCGCAGAGGAACGGTCCGCAGCAGGACGATCCCTGTTTCAACCTTTGCCGGGGGAAAGATGAGCGCGGCATTCCTGGTGCGGGACAATTTCCGCCATCGACGTGACATTGAAGCGGCTTATTTGCGGGCGATCGACCAGGCGAAATCCGAGATCATTCTTGCCAATGCCTACTTTTTGCCTGGGCATAATTTCCGTCATGCGCTGATCAATGCGGCCGGGCGCGGTGTGCGAGTAGTTTTGTTGCTTCAGGGGAAGTTTGATCATCTGCTCCAGCATTATGCAACTCAAGCTCTCTATGGCAATTTTATCGCTGCGGAAATTGAAGTTTACGAATATCACAAGAGCTTCCTGCACGCCAAGGTGGCGGTAATCGACGGACATTGGGCGACAGTGGGGTCTTCCAATATCGATCCGTTCAGCCTGCTTCTATCGCGTGAAGCGAATGTCATTGTGGATGATGAAGCATTTGGTAGGACCCTGGCGCAAAGCCTGAAAAAGACCGTGAAAACGGATGGCCGGCGGATATTGGCGGACAACTGGAAACAGCAACCCGCAGGCTTACGGTTCATCAGTTGGCTGAGCTACGGGTTGCTGCGATTGATGATGGGAATCAGTGGTTATGCCCGTGAAAACGGCCGGGCCAGGAACAAATGAACGTCTGTCTTGGTAGAACGAAGGGGAAAACATGAGCAAACAACAACCTGTCAGCGACCGCCGACGCTTTCCAGACACCGGGTCGCCAGAATCCGGACGACGCGACGGAATCTTTCAATATGGCCTATCCGGCGATTCGCGGAAGGGGATTGATAAATGGATACAGCAAAAAAAGCATCACGACCACTGAGAGTTTGCAGCATGAAATAAAAAAAGGCTGAAAGGTACATTATAATTAAGGAGTAAAAGGTCGTTGGGGTGGACATCGCCGTGGCAAGGGGGCAGCTGAAAATGCCGGACAATACTTTGTCGCCCGTACTCCTCCACAAGCTTGATGCCTACTGGCGGAAATGAGCCGACGCCCACCGCACGGCGGGTATCAGCGATAGAAATGAAGATAGGCGGCGTTTTGCGCGCGAGTACGCAAGGCTTCTCATCACCGAAGGTCTTTTGCATGAGGAGTTAAACTTAAACACAAAGAATTTTGTGGCCATTCCGGGAGTAAATCGCCATAAGTTGGCGGAATGCTCGTTTTCCCCCGGCGGATAAGAGGGAGGATTCGTTCGTGGTTAAACAGGCAACCGAACTCAGGTACGCGGTCCGTTTTTCTGTTGTCGTCAAGTATTTCGGGCAACTTTGCCTCGTCCTCGCCGTCCTGACCATGGTTCCCCTGGTGATGTCGCTGATTTTCGGCGAGAGGACCATCACCCTGAGATATGCCATTGTGATTTGCGGGCTCGCAGGCCTGGGATTGGGAACGGCCCGGCTGCGGGCGCCTTCCCGTGTGCAGACCAACGAGGGCATGATGTTGGTGGTCCTCATGTTCCTCTTTACGCCCCTCGCCATGTGCTATCCGATGATGAGTTCGGGGCTGAGTTTCTCGGATGCTTTCTTCGAAGCCGTCTCCGCCGTGACGACCACGGGACTGAGTGCGAAGGCGACGCTCGTTGACGCGCCCGCCACCTTTCTTTTTGCCCGCGCCTGGATGCAGTGGTACGGAGGCCTGGGCATCGTCGTCCTCTCCCTTGCCCTCGTCATTCAGCCGGGGCTTGTGGCGAAAGGCCTGGCTGTCACCGAGGACGATAGCGACGATCTGGTCGGCGGCACGCGCGCGCAAGCGCGGCGAGTCTTAAAAATTTACGGAGCCTTAACCGTCCTTGGCATTATCGGTACCTGGGCGGTCGGGGTCAGGCTTTTCGACGCCCTGCTGTATGCATTTGCCGCGGTCTCGACCGGAGGATTTGCGCCGCATGACGACAGCCTTGCGAGGTTTAGCTGGCTTGCCCAGGGATGGATCACGCTGCTTTGCCTTGCAGGTGCGGTCCCCCTGACCTTCTATCACCAAATATTCACAGAGAAGCGGCGCGTCGCGGTAAACTATCTGCAACTCAAGGCCGTCGCGATCGCTTCCGTGATCGCTTCCCTCGCGGTGGGCGCCTCCATGCTGCTGAGCGCCAACATAGCTTGGCCGCAAGCCCTCCAGCACGCGCCCTTGCTCGCCTTCTCCGCGCAGACAACTGCGGGTTTTTCCTCGATGCCGTGCACGCAACTCGATGCCGGTTCGAAACTAATTCTGATTTTCTCGATGCTGGTGGGCGGCGGCGTTGGATCGACTGCCGGCGGGTTCAAGCTGCTGCGGCTGTTGATTGCAGCGAGCGTGTTTCGGTTGATCCTCCTGCGGACTTGCCTGCCGAAACATGCCGTCATCGAACCTCGGCTGGCAGGCCGTCGACTGGAGGATGAAGAGATTCGCGCGGCTTTGCTTCTCATCGTGCTTTTTGTCGTCGTCCTCGCTTTTTCTTGGCTGCCGTTTGTGGCCATGGGATACAGCCCGCTCGACTCCTTGTTTGAAGTGGCGTCGGCAATCGGAACGGCGGGGCTCTCGGCGGGAATAACGAGCGCAACCTTACCGTCGTTGCTCAAGGGGATTTTGTGCGTTGACATGCTGATGGGGAGACTCGAAATCATCGCCTGGTTGGTGATGCTGTATCCCCGGACCTGGTTTGGGAGCAGAATGGAGGAAACATGAGAACGGTTTTTATGGGCGCCGGGAAAGTGAGTATCGGAACCGCCAAGGCGCTCATCAAAAAAGGCCACGAAGTGGTCATCATCGAGACCGACAAGGCCAAGATCGATGAATTGTCCGAAGAGATGGACTGCAGCTTTCTGCTGGGTGATGGCAGCCAGCCGAACATCCTGCGCGAAGTCAATCCGGCGCAGACCGATGTCCTCTATTGCCTTTCCGACAGCGACCAGGACAACGTCATCGCCAGCCTCGTCGGCCGCTCCCTCGGTTTCAAGCGGATCGTGACGAGCATCGGCGATCCGCAGTTCGAGGGCATCTGCCATGAGCTGGGGCTGCAGGATACGATCATCCCCTCCCGCACTATCAGCCGTTACCTGGAGGACATGGTCGGGGGTACGGAAAACGCGGAGCTTTCGGCGGTCATCAAGGACGAGGCCCGGTTTTTCACCTTCACCGCCCGAAAAGAAGATGCGGTCACGGTCAAAGAGCTGAAGCTGCCCACAGAGGCCCGTGCCGTCTGCTACTACCGCGAAGGCCGGTTCGCGCTCGCCAAGGAGGAGACAACGCTTCAAGAAGACGATGAGGTCGTGGTTCTCACGCACAGCAAGAATATGGCCTCTTTGCAGGAGCGTTGGCAATCGAAACCGGTGCAAGACGAGGCGACGGTTTCGACCGGTGAAAAAGACAACTAGTCTAAATTGCATTTGAGAGACGTTGGGTGGCCTTCGGCGCCTTGGGGCTGCGCAAATCTGCAATCGAAAAACTGGAAGAGAAACCATGAGCAAACGCACCCGTGTTATCCACCCGCTATATAATCTTCTCCCCACGGAAATCGAAGGGTTCGATTCTCTGGCCGAACTGGCCCTGGATATGTGGTGGTCGTGGAATCATGCGACCGATGAAGTATGGCGGCAGCTTGACCCTAGGTTGTGGGAAATCACGAATAACCCCTGGGTCGTCCTGCAGACGGTCTCGCGCGACCGGATCGAGAGCGTATTGGCCGATCCTGTTTTTCGTGAAAACGTTGATAACTTGGTGCGGACAAGGCGGAAAGCGATGGCGTCCCCCGCATGGTTTCAGCAGAATTATCCCCAAACACCGTTGACCTGCGTCGCGTATTTCAGCCTGGAATTCATGTTGAGCGAAGCCTTGCCCATCTACTCTGGCGGGCTTGGCAATGTGGCCGGCGATCAGCTCAAAGCCGCCAGCGATCTGGGCGTGCCGGTAGTCGGCGTAGGGCTGCTGTATCAGCAAGGCTATTTTCGTCAGGTGATCGATAAGTACGGCGCGCAGCAGGCCCTTTTCCCGTATAACGACCCGGGGCAACTGCCGATCATGCCTTTGCGCCAGGCGGACGGTGAATGGTTGCGACTGGAGATCGCTTTGCCGGGGTATTCGGTCTGGCTGCGCGCCTGGCAGGTGCAGGTCGGCCGTGTGACGCTCTACCTGCTGGACAGCAACGATCCGGCGAACTTTCCCGTTCATCGTGGAATCACCAGCGAGTTGTACGGTGGTGGTCCAGAGTTACGCCTCAAGCAGGAAATGCTTCTCGGGATCGGCGGATGGCGACTGCTGGAGGCACTTGCCATCCATCCGGAAGTCTGCCATCTGAACGAAGGGCATGCGGCCTTTGCCGTTCTGGAACGTGCCCTCAGTTTCATGCAAGCCACCGGAGAGCCTTTCGACGTCGCCCTGACGGTCACGCGCGCGGGTAACCTCTTCACCACCCACACGGCCGTGGCCGCCGGTTTTGACCGTTTCTCTCCTGATCTCATCGGGCAATACCTCGGCAGTTATGCCGAGCAGATGCTTGGCATAACACTTCACGGTTTGCTGTCCCTGGGCCGCCGCAACCCGGACGACGTGTCGGAAAGTTTCAACATGGCCTATCTGGCCATCCGCGGCAGCGGGGCGGTCAATGGCGTAAGTAGCCTGCATGGCAAAGTAAGCCGGTATCTCTTTGAACCGCTTTTCCCGCGATGGCCGGCCGACGAAGTGCCCGTCGGACACGTGACCAATGGCGTCCACATGCCGACCTGGGACTCGGCCCCGGCCGATGATCTCTGGACACATGCCTGTGGTAAGGAGCGCTGGCTGGGCCCGACGGAAACCTTGACGGAGGACATTCGCCGCGTCTCCGACGCCGACCTTTGGGGCTTTCGCCTCGCCGCCAGCAAGTCGCTTGTTGACTACGCCCGCGATCGATTGTCCCGGCAACTGGCCGGCTGTGGCGCATCGCCCAAGGCCGTGGACGAGGCGAAACATCTGTTTGATCCCCATGCGCTGACCCTGGGATTTGCTCGCCGCTTCGCGACCTACAAGAGGCCGAACCTGCTGCTGCATGATCCGCAGCGGCTGCTGCGTCTGCTGACCAATCCCGAGCGTCCGGTGCAACTCATCATCGCTGGCAAGGCCCATCCGGATGATCGTGCGGGGCAGGCCCTGATCCATGAATGGATCAATTTCATCCGCCGACCAGAGGTGCGAGCCCATATCGTCTTCCTCAGCGACTACGACATGCTTTTAACAGAAAACCTGGTGCAGGGAGTGGACGTCTGGATCAACACGCCTCGACGGCCCTGGGAGGCATGTGGTACGAGCGGCATGAAGATCCTCGTCAATGGCGGCATCAATCTTTCGGAATTGGACGGCTGGTGGGCGGAAGCCTACGCACCTGACCTGGGATGGGCGTTGGGGGACGGTCGGGAGCATGACGACAATCCGGCCTGTGATGCTGTCGAAGCCGACGCGCTTTACGATCTGCTCGAACGCGAGGTGATCCCTGAGTTTTATACGCGTGACGAACAGGGTATTCCCACGGCCTGGGTAGCGCGGATGCGGGAAAGCATGGCGCGGTTGACGCCGCGCTTTTCGGCTAACCGTGCGGTTCGGGAGTACGCTGAGGAACATTACCTTCCCGCAGCTTCAGCCTTCCGTGAGCGTGCTGCCGATAAAGGAGCGGTGGCCCGGCGGATTGTGAACTGGCGCCAGGCAATGGAACAGAAATGGGCCAAGTTGCGCTTCGGTGAAGTGAAGGTAACGACCAAAGACAAGCAACACCTCTATGAAGTTCAGGTCTTTCTAAATGATCTCGATTCCAAGGATTTGCAGGTTGAGCTTTACGCCAACGGAATGGACGATGGCGAACCGGTGCGGAAGGAGATGAAGCGCATTGCCCAAGGAGCCGGTGCCTCGGGCGGAACCATTTACAGCGCGGCGGTTTCTGCGGACCGCCCTTCGTCAGACTATACGGCGCGTGTGATACCACACCGCGACGATGTTGCGATCCCACTTGAATATGAACGAATTCTGTGGCAGCGATGATCTGATCGACGGAAGAAAAACAATAATCGACAGCCGCTGTTTAAGAACCTTTCAATTTGCTTCTTGGCCGACTCTGAGGGCATCTCTTAGATCACGAAAAACAAAACGCGAAATGGATCTCCTGAAAACAGAGGTTTTTTTGGCAATAATCGTTGGTTGATAATTTTTTTAAAGAAAATATTTAAATTTTATCGGCATTTCTGCTATTGAATTAATAATAAATGAAAATATTTTGTGAAAGGTTAACGACTGTGGCGAGCTCATATGGCAACTCAGTACCACTACTCAAGTATTGCACTTTCACATGCCTTGACAGATCATCCCCTGAAGATACTCTTTAAAGATATGATGGCATTTACAGAAAACCGAAAATGTCGAGCATTCTAATAAAACTGCATCCATATTGAAATTCCTGGTCTGCATCTTTCTGATTACCGTGTTCCTGGGGGGGCGATCTACTCATAAACGAGAAAGCACCGGCGAGTTTGTCGATGATCCCCTCATTACACCCAAGGTAAAAGCCACAATTTTTAACCACCAACGCTGAAAACGTTCCAAATAAATTTCGAGACGTTCAAAGGGGAAGTTTTGTTAAGCGGTTAAGTTGATTCCGTGCAGAACGCCAATAAGGCAGGAGGGATTGTCCGTAGTGTTAATGGTGCCGTCTCGGTGGAAAACGACCTGATTGTAAAATAGCTGCGAAACCTCAGTGGAATTTACAGCCTGCTCCGAAAAATTTATTTAATTGTGTTGTACAGTTAGACCGGTATTGGAATGGCAATGGTTAACGCTTCGGATAGCCGCCATTGAATGGAGAGATGATTATGCTGTGGACAATCTGCGTGATCCTGATCGTGCTGTGGCTGTTGGGTATGGTTAGTTCATATACCATGGGCGGACTGATCCATATTCTGCTCGTGATTGCCATTATCGTGGTGCTGGTACGCGTCATTCAAGGGCGGAAGCCTCTGTAAAACGCAAAATTCCGGTATTGAACAGTTCAGTTCAAATAAGAAGGGTGCTCAGCGATAGGACCTTCTTCATGTATCTGTTAAGAATAGATCCCTTGACACCCGAGAATCCTGCCCGCAGGTTACAGGACTGGACGAAGGAAAAATCCTTATCATAATCACCGAATTTTACCTGGGATGAAAATATGAGATTGCAAAGAAGGAAAAGTCTACTGATTGCGGGTTGTGTTTTCGCCCTGCTCGCAATTGCTGCAATTTCCGCTCTCTTATTATTGGACGTAAACAAGTTTAAGCCGAACATTGAATCTGCAGTTTTCGATGCGACCGGCCTCAATGTAAGGATTAATGGGAAGATGGAGTTCTCTTTTTTCCCTTTTGGTTTATCGGCTAAGGATATTCATGTTGCCAATAAGGAGGACGAAATTATTTCCCTCGAAAACCTCAAGCTGGGGGTGGAGCTGATGCCCCTGCTGAAAAAGCAACTCAAAATCACCAGTTGTTCCCTTTTCAAGCCCGCTGCAACCATAGTGAAGGACGCCGATGGGAAATATAATTTTGAAAGCACCGAAAAGAAATTTACTAATGGGGTGCCGGGAGCAATCTTCGGTTTGAATAATTTCAAGCTGACCCAAGGGGAACTTTTCTATCTGGACAAAAGGACGGGGGAAAAGACGGAGCTTAAGGAATTCAATCTGGCTGTCAAGGATCTCTCGACAGGCGAGAGTGCAGTGGACATCATAAAGAACCTCTCGTTCACAGGGAGCTTCGACTGCAAGGAGGTTTTGCAAAAGGACTGCAGAATCGGGAATCTCAAAGCTTCTATAAAGGCGGTCAGCGGAATATATCATTTCGAACCTCTTGTTATAGGGACGCTCGTTTACCTTGACAAAAGTACGGGTGAAGAAACAGCATTGAAAGAAATCGATCTGACTATCAATGACCTTTCGGTAGGAGATACCTCAGAGGCTATTATAAAAAATATCTCATTCACGGGTAACATGGCCTGCCGGGAGATGAGGAAAAAGGACCTTAAGATCGACAACATAAAGAGTCCTATGAAAGTGGAGAAGGGAGTTCTCTACCTCACACCTCTAACCATGGACATATTCGGCTCAGAGGGTGTAGGCGATATCACGGCAAACAGGTCAGAAGCCGACGCTACGTATAAAATTAATTTAAAGATATCGAAGCTGGACTTCGCAAAACTTGAGGAGTCTTTCGGCGCAAAAAAGGTTATCGGCGGGAAGGGTGATTTTTATGCTTCCCTAACGATGAAAGAAAAAGGAAAGCGCAATCTGATGAGCAGCATGGATGGAACTTTTTCTCTTCGGGGCGATAACCTCGTCATTTATACGATGGACCTCGACTCGGTCCTCTCATCGTATGAAACGAGCCAGGAGTTTAACCTTGTCGACCTGGGCGCTTTCTTCATCGCCGGCCCTCTTGGCACCGCTGCCCTCAAGGGATATCATTATGGGGACCTGTATTCCCAGACCCAGGGAGGCCAGGGCGCCATTACACAGTTCATCTCCCACTGGAAGATCAAGGACGGTGTGGCGGACGCTACGGACTGTGCCCTGGCAACGCACCATAATCGCGTTGCACTTAAAGGCAAAATCAATCTTGTCAGCGAACGATATGAAAATGTAACAGTGGCGCTTCTTGATGAGAAGGGATGTGTGAAATTTAAACAAAGCATCAGCGGTCCTTTCAGCAGTCCCCAAGTCGGTTCGGTCCAGTCACTTGCCAACCCAATCTTCAATTTATACAAGAAGGCAAAACGCTTTGTTCAAGGCGGCAAATGTGAGGTTTTTTATAAAGGTGCTGTGCAGCAACCTTAAGAACGATCCTCTTTTTGTCATCATTTTTGTTTTTCCCCTCTTTCAGGAATTACATCAGCGGCTGTTCCGGGTTCCCCATCCGGACGACAATCTGATGCTTCACCAAGCCTCGTTCCAAAGGGATCACTCCATCTGTCATGCGCTGCCCATCCATCTCCACCCAGACGACACCGCGCTCGCAGCCGTTCGGATTTTCCACCTGGATCTCGTAGATCGTTTCCCCATGCCGGTAGGAGGCTATAAAGCCCGGCCAGGTGCGGGGGATGCAGGGTTCCAGGTGTAGGGTCTCTGCCCGTACGGTAATCCCCAGTATCCACTCCAGCCCCGCTCGATAAAGCCAGCCTGATGAGCCCGTATACCAGGTCCACCCCCCCCTGCCGATATGGGGCGGTTCCGAGTATATGTCTGCTACTGCAACGTATGGTTCAACCCGGTAGCGAGACATACTGCTTCGAGTGGCGGCGTGATTCACCGGATTGAGCATGGAAAGAAGTTCATGGGCCTTATCTCCGAGGCCCAGCATGGCAAAGGCGATCACAGACCAGGCGGCTGCGTGGGTATACTGACCGCCGTTTTCGCGGATACCCGGGAGATATCCCTTGATATAACCGGGATCCTGGGACGTCTGGTCGAAAGGGGGTGTGAAAAGTAGGGCAAGAGCGTCCTCCGTTCTCACCAGGTATGCCTCAACAGATGCCATCGCTTTTTTTGCCCGTAACGGGTCCGCCGCGCCGGAGATGACCCCCCAACTCTGGGCAATGGAGTCGATGCGGCATTCGGTGTTGGCCGTCGAGCCGAGCGGCGCGCCGTCGTCGTAATAGGCGCGTCGGTACCAGGCGCCGTCCCACGCCTGCTTTTCCAGCGCCTCCCTCAGACTGGTTGCGTGGGCAAGCAATCGTTGTGCTCTTTCCCGCTCGCCCCGTGCTGTTGCTACCGGGGCGAAGCCAGTAAAGGCGGAATGAAGTAACCAGGCGAGCCAGACGCTTTCACCGCGGCCCTGGTGGCCGACGCGGTTCATGCCATCATTCCACTCCCCGTCCCCATCAGCGGGAGGCCGTGAGCTCCGTGACGAGGCGATCTCAAAAACGCGGGGATACTGCTTAAATGGACCGCCGACGAGTTTGGACAGTTCCCGGTAATACCGGGAAGGGAGATGGTCCCGGATATCCCGCAGTTGCTCGTCAATGATGTGAAAGTTGTCGAGGAGCCACTCGGCGGCCGGCGTGATAGCCCGATGTTCCCGAACCGATTCGGTGACGGCGAGGTACGACGCCCGTAAGATTCAACCGTTTGCGTGAATGCGTGGCGTAAGACTCTTTCCCTTGCGGGGGTTGTCCGTGGTTTTTTGTATGGCCGCGAGGCTTTTCGCGTGCTGCTCCAGAGGCTCAGCGCTAAACAGCTCATGGCGGATCGGCTCTTCGAAGGTTGCGAAGGAATCTCTGCGATTCGAGACTAGGTCCAGGGAGCCGAGAATTCTTTTTATGAATTTCATCATGATCCTGTTGTGGAAGAGTGTTGTGGTGAAGGTGAAATCAATTTTGGATAGTTCTCTGTCGAGTGCAACGACAGAAGACCGGAACCTTATCGTGACCTTACCCCATTAATTGGTCCAGTTTTGGGTTAGGGTGCTTCGAATTTCGAATATAATGAACCGGAATTGTCCAGAGTTTGCCTATCGTCAGCGTGTGCACGGGTTGGTATGCCTCGAAAAACGCCGGGATATTCTCCCGATCCAGACGCAGTTCCGTATGGAAAACGAGGTCCTAGGCCAGAAAGTACATGTATGGCAGCCCCCGGAAGTAATCAGAGGGAGATCTCAGTGACGATGGAAAGTGAATTCGGAGGGAATGTCCTCTCACAATCCTACCCGCTTTCTGGGTTAATAGATAGTTTTGCCTCTTTCAAAGTTGTATACAAAAGGCCAAATATTTTTCCATTTTGCGGTTATGATGAAGGGGTTTTTATTCCGGTCGTTGGGGAAGGATGACCCACCGGCGGTATTCCCCCGTCATTTGCTGGAAACTTTAATTCATTTCTTTGCATACGTTTGTAGCGCTTTTTCAGCTCTTGGTGTAATCTTTTCCGTACGCGAAAATTTAAACCCATCCACTCCCGGCAGGTTTCGCCAGACCAGGTGCTTGACAAATTTCCCCAGGTCATGAAGAGCAATAAAAACTTTCCGGCCCTCGCGCCCTGCAGTCCGGCTGTCGGCCGTGCCGTCAGCATCCGGTCCTGCCGGCCGCAGCGGGTTTGCAAGTTGCTCAGTGGAAAGGCAGCTTTCGAAATAATAGGAAAAACAGTCCGTCAGACAATCCAAATTCATGCAGCTATTGGTAAATTTCAATGAACATTAAACATTTCCTGCCCCGTTACCTGCGTTTTTTTCTTCTCAGTGTCGGCCTCATCTTTTCAGCCCTGATTCTGGTCCGCCTCGTTTTCCTGGGCGCTTTTTTCCCATCAGCCGATGTGCCGCCCTGGAACATCCTGGCGGAATCCTTTTATATCGGGGCAAAATTCGATCTGCGCCTGGCCCTGGTGGTCAACCTGCCGATCATGGCCCTGGCCTGGATACCCCCGTTCTCCCTGCCCGACCGTGCGGCCGGCCGGCGCTTGTGGGTGGCCTATCTCACCCTGGCCGGTTCGGCGCTCGCGGTGTTTTATTTCGCCGATTTCGGCTATTACGCCTACCTCGAAAACCGCCTGAACGCAACGGTTATCCGCTTTTTCTATAATGCCAGGGAATCCTTTCGCATGGTCATGGAAACCTATCCGGTCATCTGGATGGCGCTGGGTCTGGTGGTGTTTGCGGTGTCCTACGCGGCCTTGTCGCTCTGGATGTTGCGCCGCATCGGGCAAGGGGAGGCCGGGAGGGTCGTCTGGTGGAAGAAGACCATTGCCACCTTTATTGTGGCGCTCCTGGTTGCCGGCGGGATTTACGGCAAAATTTCATACTACCCGTTACGCTGGAGTGACGCTTTCTTCTCCACCCATGCTTTTGCTTCCTCCCTGGCCCTCAACCCCGTCCTTTATTTTTTCGAAACCCTCAAAAACCGGGAAAAACCCTACGATATCGATAAGGTAAAACACTATTACGACAGCATGGCGGATTTTTTGGGGGTCGAGAACAAGGACCCCAAGGATTTCAATTTCGAGCGGCAATTTCAGGGTGGGGCAAGTCCGGCCGTGAAACCCAATGTCGTCATCGTCATCCTTGAATCCTTTTGCTGGTACAAAACCGGTTTATCGGGCAACCCTCTTCACCCCACCCCGAACTTCGACCAGCTTGCCAATAACGGCCTCCTGTTTTCCCGGTTTTATACCCCCTGCGGCGGCACCGCCCGGTCCGTTTGGACGACGATTACCGGAATCCCGGACGTCGAACTTGTTAAAACCTCTTCCCGGAACCCTTTGGTTGTCAATCAGCACACCATTATCAACGCCTTTGAGGGCTATGAAAAATTCTATTTCCTCGGCGGGAGCACGAGCTGGGGAAATATCCGCGGGCTGCTGCTGAACAATATCCCCGACCTTCATCTCTATGAGGAGGGGAGTTACAGCAGCCCGACCATCGATGTCTGGGGGATTTCAGACCTGAGTCTTTTCCTGGAAGCGAACAAGGTCTTTAACGGCCTCGAAGGGAAGCCGTTTTTTGCGGTCATTCAAACCTCGGGAAATCATCGTCCTTATACCATTCCTGAAGACAACCGTGGTTTCAAAACAAAAGCGGTCCAAGACAGTGAAGTCAGTTCCTACGGATTTCCATCTGCGGCGGCCTACAACTCCTTCCGCTTTATGGACCACAGCATCGGTGAGTTTATCAAGGCGGCCTCCAAAGAGGCTTATTTCGAAAATACTATTTTCGTTTTTTATGGCGACCATGGCCTTTTACGTCCGGCCGATCATCTGACGGCAGGGGAGAACCAGCTCGGGCTCACGGATCTCCATGTCCCGTTGGTTATCTATTCTCCGAAGGTTGTCAGGGAGCCCAGACGGGTCGACAAGGTGGCCAGCGAGGTGGATATTCTGCCGACCGTGGCCGGCCTGGTGGGTCATCCCTATCGCAACACAACCCTGGGCCGTGATCTGCTTTCTTTGGACGAGAAGGCGCTTCGCTGTGCCTTCACCATCTACCACAGCCAGATTCCGGAGGTGGGTCTGATCACGGATGATTTTTATTTTCTTGCCCGTTCCGACGGCACCAAGAAACGGTTGCACCGGATCGGGGGGGATGAACCCCGGAAAAATGTCATCGACCTCTACCCTGACAAAGCCCGGGAACTCGAAACTTTCGCCCTGGGCATGTATCAAACCGCCAAATTCATAAGGCACCACAACCAGCCCCTGGGCGTCAACCCCCACACGCTCAGCCGGCAGGGGGCGGAGGGCCGTTAGGACCAAAAAGCCAGGTCAAGCCGAAACAGGGGTTGGCCGGTCCTGAATTTACGGGGGGCGTTCCTGCCCTAAAAATTTACTAAGGCGAAACTTGTTTACTCGACATCAGACAATAGCAAGCCATGGGGTTGGGCTGCCCATGAAAAGGGCATCTGCCGCCCGGACGGCGGCAGCTAAGCGCCCATGGATGGGTTTAT
>ENA-OSEO01001378-OSEO01001378.1-sediment-metagenome-genome-assembly--contig:-NODE-1378-length-44503-cov-9.352496_pt1 | contig 44503 bp, 37 predicted proteins | sample MGYA00237883_ERZ534232 | MGnify/ENA metagenome assembly ERZ534232 | reverse complement strand
AAAAAATACTTGAAACAAACATACACCAGACCCACCACCACCACTGCGGTGGCCACGCCCCTGCCCAGATCGATGGGGCGCTGCCCGGAGAGCAGAAAGACGCTCAGGGATATGAATAGGAAGGAAGACGAGAAAAAGCCCAGCCACATGAAACCCAGGCCGTACAGCACCACCAAGACCACGAACAATGACATCTTAAGCCGGCTGCCGTCTCCGGCCGTTTTTTTTGTCTCGACAGATTCCTTTGAAGCAGCGAGTTTGCGCCGGGTGCTCCAAAGGGAGCCGATCCCGCAGAGCAAAAGCAGACCGATGATTATCCTGGAGTAGCAGGCGGCCCCCAGCGGTTGGTACATGGATGACTCCAGACCCAAGCTGGCAATGAAGATAGTGACCCCCATGAGCATTACGAAGACGGTTGGGAGATACTCTTTTTTCACGGCTGAAACTCCTGAAATTGGTTGGCGGAGCGGGGAGTGAGTCACCCCGCCCCGCGACTGAAGAGGAAGGGAGTTACTTTTTCTTGCGCGCTTCCTTGATTTTTGCGGCAACGCTCTTGAAGACAACATAGTCCTTACTGTACTGCTCGGTCATATCCTTGCCCGGCCGGAATTTGACCACCGCGCCCATGGCCTCGATTTTCTTTTTGTATTCATCGGTGGAAGTGGCCTTGCGCAGAGCCTCGCGCAGGATGTTCAGCACCGCTTCAGGGGTCTTGGGAGGAGCGAAGACGCTGTAACGCATGGAGATGGAAAGATCCACGCCCTCCTCTTTCAGGGTGGGCACGTTGGGGAGTTGGGGAATCCTCTTATCGGAGGTCACCGCCAAGGGAACGAAGTCACCGGACTTGATGTATTCCATGGGGATCACGCCCATTATGGCCACGTCCATCTGCCCGCCAGCCAGGGCGGCCTTTTGTTCGGCCGCTCCGGCCAGGGCCAGAGGCCGCATCTTGGCCTTGGTTGCGCCGAAAATTGCCTCAGAGGCAAAATGGGTGTGCCCGCCCATGCCTCCCCAGGCCCAGGTGATGGTTCCGGGGTTCTTTTTGGCAGCCTTCAACACATCCTTGAAGGTTTTGTAGGGCGTCTTTTTGTGGGTGCAGATCAATAGGGGGTTTTCGGTGATCTGGGCCACCGGCGAAAAATCGGTATAGGTCCAGTTGAACAGGCCCAACAGATTGCCGGTGATCATATGTCCGTGATGCACCAAGATGGTGTACCCGTCCGGCTTGGCTTTAAGGACGGTTTTCTGCCCGATGGCCGCTCCGCCGCCGGGGATGTTGGTTACCACCCAGGGCTGAGGCAGAAAATTGTTGTCCTTAATTATCTTGCCAACCAGACGCGCCCGGATGTCGCTGCCGCCGCCCGGCTTATAGGCTATGATGACCCGGATGTCGCGGTCTGGATATTTGGCCCACGCCCCGGCCGAAAAGGCGAAACTCAATACCAAAGCGAAAAGAGTGAACAGGATCAATCTCACCGGTCCGCAACTTTTTGTAAAACTCATGATTACCTCCTGAATACTTTTGGTAATTTTCATATGATATTTTCCACTTAGTCATACATCCAGGCCGGGACCGTCTCCACCCCCTCGGCGCCGGCCCGGCGTTCAGACAAACGGTCCTTGAGTGGGTATGCCGATTGATTTGTCGTAACCAATGATTTCGGCCGCCACCTTTTCTCCGTTCAAGGTGGCCATCACCGCCTTCATTATCTCGGGCCAAACCTGGCCCAAGTTCTTTTCACCGGTAAAGACCTGGCTGATGTCGACGTCTATATGCGGTTTCATAGCGCAGACCTTGCCCGGATTGCTGGCCACCTTTACCACCGGCACCAGGGGGAAGCCCTGCGGTGCGCCGCCTCCGGTAGTGAATATAATCACGTTGGCTCCGGCTGCGGCCGCGGCGGTGAGGAAAATGTCCTCCTTGCCCGGGGTGTCCACTATGAACAGCCCAGGGCCTTGGATGGTCTCGGCGAAATTGGCCACCCCATACACCGGGCGGCTGCCCGACTTGGAGATGGCGCCCAGGGACTTCTCCTCGATGGTGCTGATGCCGCCGGCCATGTTTCCCCGGGAAGGCTGGGTGCCCCGCATATCGAGTCCAGTGGCCTTGATGCGCTCCTCCAGGTTATGGGTTATCTCCAATATTTTTTTCCGGACGCTTTCGTCGATCCCCCGTTGACTGAGGATGTGCTCTGCACCGATGAATTCGGTTGTTTCGCCGAAAATGACCGTGGCCTGGGCATCCACCAAGGCGTCCGCCACCTTGCCCGCCCCCAGATTTGCAGCCAGACCCGAGGTGGCGTCCGATGAACCGCATTTGACTGCAAGCTTTATGGCGGAGGCCGGACAGGACACACGCTTTTGCCCGCTCAGCTCTTTGACCAAAGACTTCACCAAGGCCCTACCTTTTTCCACCGTGGTCAGGTAATTGCCTTCCTGATGGATGATCACCTGCTCCACGGGCTTGCCCGTCTTGGCTATTGCCTGATAGAGTTGATCCTGCGAAGCGGCCTCACACCCCAGTCCCACTATCAATACCGCCCCCACGTTGGGGTTCTTAGCCAGGGAAGCCAGAGTCCTTCCAGCCAAATCCAGGTCGTGGCGCAACATGCCGCAACCGCAGTGATGAATCAGGGGGCGGCACCAGTCGGGTGCTGTCTGGGCGATAGCTAAAGCGGCCTCGTTGGCACAAAATACATTAGGGATTACAGCTAGATAATTGCGGCTTCCCACCGAACCATCGGGCCGGAGAAATCCATTGAAGGTGTATGATTCAACCAATGTGCTTCCTCCCACGCAGGCTCTCGATGTTGTGGATATGAACGTGACAACCCACCGGGATATCCTCCGTGGCCCGGCCGATGGACTCACCGTATTTAAAAATTTCCTCACCGGTTGCTATGTCTCGCAAGGCTATCTTGTGCGCGGTGAGAATGGCCTCTTCGGCCGGAATCTCGGCTACGCATTCGTCGTCTAAAAACACCCTGACCCTCTCTCCGGCCGCGATATCGGTTATAACCGTTCCCACGTTGTCTTTTACCTTGATTTTTATAGCCTTTAATTCAATCTTTTTGACGTCACCCATTTACTCTCCTTGAAAAGGGCCTGAATGTATTCCGCTAAAAGCACTTTGTTACATGCGCCGCCTCCGCATTTTGGACTACCAAACTACTTTTAGGATACTTATTATATTATTTGGTATACCAAAATCAACTAAAATGTTGTAAATGGCGGTTGAAAAGCGTGACACGCCGATTCAGCTTTCTTTGGGAGCTTTCCGGCGATGGAGTCCATGGTGGACTTCAGGTCCGGAGACCCTGGAGGACAAGATAGTCTCGGTGCTCTTCAGCGAGGATAATTTCGAGCGGCTGGAGAGAAAATTACAGGCTTACCGCATGAAGCTGACCACCCGCCAAGTGGAGGAGATTCCCCGCCTTAAGCTCAAGCTGGCCGAAGTGGAAAAGAAGGTTAATCGTGTGGTGGGAAAGGTGGTGGAAGCGTTGCTCTCGGACCAGTAGGCCCAGGCCATCCTGGAGGGCTTATGGGCTGACCGCGCCCACTACCTGGACAAGATCAAAGAGATCACCGGTGGCCATCTGACCAACCTGAGTATCAACCAGTCCGCTCAGCGATTATTGCGGGAGAAGGTGGTGGACATCGTTGCCACCGGCGGCCACAGGTAGAAGCGGGAGTTCTTCAGGCGCTTCATCGGCAAAATAGAAGTGGATGCGACTTACGCTCGCATCCACTATCACACCCTGAATCTGACCGCCCACCTGAGGGGTGGTTCATTCCAGGTAGGTAATTTGGTGTCCCCAACTGGGCACCGAATGAAGTTTCAAAATATTAAGTCATTGATAATAATGATTAAAACATATTTTTAGGTGATCGCCAACTTGCTTTGGGTGCGCTCCTTCGAAAAAACTGATCTTCATAATTTGGGCCAAATCTCTTTCGGGTAGACAACATTATATCTCAAATGCCTGCTTGTTCCCATGCCTGATCTCCTTGGCCAAGACGAGACGCCGGGAATCCCTCCCCAGTGCCAAGAATCTGTAACTTAGCTCCGGCCATATCCGTGTGCCATTTTTGCTGACGATGAACCACTGTATATCGTCAGCGGATTTGGTACAAAAGTGGGTAGTTTCCAAGTTAGAGTTTTGGTCCCCTTAGGCCTTGAGCCGGTTAGGTTATACCACCTCCATCCGGTCACGGTCCTTTTATGGATTCTGGCCAGACGATCCAAGATTGAGTCCTGTCTGTCAAAATAGACATCATCCGGCGTCACGTTGCCCAAAGCCTCGTGATAGCACCTAGAGTTGTAGTGATTGATGAAATGGCCTATTTCCAGTTTAAATTCCTCTGGTGATTCCCAGACCATCAAATTGATCTGCTCCTTGCATGAGCGGTGATAGCGCTCGATCTCGCCATTGTCCTGGGGATAATAGAGGATACCAAAGCTAAGATCGAAGCTTGGAGGTGCGACTACAATGGTAGTCGGCCTCACACCTCCCTGGGAGGCCAGACGCCTCGGGAATTCGCCCGATGTCACCTGGCCAAAACCCCGGTCGGAGGTTCTTCAAAAGGGCCAAATCCTCACCTATTGCCCGGTACTAATTCGGGGTGTCCAATGACCCGGAAGTGTCTACTAACGCTTGGCACTAAGCTAGGGAGCTTTACACAACCGCGCCCCCAAGGACTTCGGCATAAAGAAATGTGGCCTGTCCTCTGGATGTACGGGAAGCTGCAAAGAGACGCCTTGAGGAGCTTGAACAGGAAAGCAAGATAGTACAATGTTGGCTGACTAGCGTTTCATACAGGGTAGGCTTGCAGAACCAACTGAATGTTTAGTCTCATGACGATGTTATCGGACTAATACCCCGGGTCATCGTCAGGCGGGGCTCCAACTTTTTGAATCGGTGTCGGCTAACCGGTAATTCTACGTCTAAGCCGCGCAATACCACCTTATATTCTCGCCCATCCTTGGCCAAATGCGACGCGTGCCCCATATTTATCACGTGTGAACGGTGGGTCTGTAAGAAATGTTCGCGCGGCAGCTTTAACATCATCTCCTTGAGTGGCAAGCGGATCATTATGCTCTTAGGCCTGTTTCCGGCAAGGTAGTGGACTCGGCAATAATGATCCTCCACCGTAACATGCGTGACGTCCGCCAGGTTTATGGCCCTATTGCCATTGTCGCTGTCCAGTTTCAGGCTTCCCGCCGGTAACCTTCCATTAGGTTTTGGGTGTAACAGCGCATCCTTTGGCCGATCTTCGGGCACAACCAGCACTGCGCTGGCCAACCGCTTAATTTGATTTTTGGATTTCGCAATCTGCAAGGTCAGGAATACCATTACGGCCCAAACAGGAAAAAGGATCAGCAGAATCGTGTATAGTCCTAGCCTTGCCTCCGGATTTGCCATTAAATAATTAACCACCTCAGGCGCATAAAATACTATCAAACCGTTTACCACGGTCCGAAGCGCAACGACCCCCACAATGAGGCCCATAGTCCAGATTATCCATTGCCGGCCTACGGTGCGTTTTTTATAAGCGCCCCAAGCCGGTACCAGTCGGTTTGCCAGCACGTCCGCTCCCAACAGGCAGAGAGTGAACAGCGCAGCCTTATGCAAGGAATAAACCGTTGAGAAGGCCATGTACTCCAGCATAAAGGCAGGGCCGTAAAATATGGCCCAAAACGCCGCACACTCCAAAAGGAAAAACACGGTCATAAATGGATAGAGCATCAAACGGTTGGCGCCAACCGCGTAAAAATCCCCCACCGGCGCACTAAAGTAGGCTTTGGTCTGCCGCGCCAGTTGTCTGCCGAGCGTTTCAAAGTTGGCCATGGGAGGAGCTTCTTTTAAGGTCATCACTTTTTCATATAGCATAACTCATTTCCCGTAAAAAATTACAAGGTAAAGTGGGCAAAATGACTGTCTTCACAACCACCGTCCTAAGGCCCATCAGCGCCAGTCAACACAGCTGATTACATCAATTTTACAACTAGTTATGTGGTCCGCGCCATTGGTCCGCCTGTCCACTCACGACATATAAGGCCTATTTACGACAATGCGGTTGAAAAGCTGCCGGGCCTTAAAAAAAATGGACTTTAAAAGGCCGCAAAGCACCACGTGCCCGGCCTAAACCTCACAAAAAACAAGGAGGACGTAATCATGGGCAGGAACAAGTCTCGAATCCCGGCACTTTGCATGTTATGGGCGGTCATGTTTTTTCTGGCGCTGGCGTCCTTGCCCGCCCAGGCTTCGGCTCCCGTTACAGTGCGGGTAAAGGTCGTTGTTTCCGGCCCCCCGGCCACCGTGCTGCCGGCTGGAGATGACAGCAAACACACTGTCGGTATCGGTCAGCGTACAGGCGAGGCGGTGTTCAGCGACGGCAGAAAAGCCAAGTACAGCAACGTGTTTTTCATGGATTATTACCAGGGCAAATATGCAAATTCCTGGGGGTACACAAAGATGCTTTTCGAGGACGGCTCTTGGATCTTCTTTAAATGGGACTCGGCATTCGCCGGTCGGGATAAGGCTGGCATTCCCACCTTCGCGGGCACCGGCGAATTGCAAAAGGGAACCGGCAAATACCAAGGCATCAAAGGCACAGCCAAGTTCACTAACAGAAATATTCCACCTGATAAGGCACACCCCCACGGCAGCTCGGAGTCTAGCGCCACGATCACCTACTCTCTACCTTGAGACAGGTGTCTAGATACAAGCGGACCCATCTCAAGGGTAGGAGCCTTCAAAAGGGATGAAGGCGATATCGTCAAACGGTGTTGGGTAAAGGTATTTCCGGCACCCTTGTCCAGGGGCTGAAAGGATGTTTAGAGAATGGTGGAATTCGAACTCAATGGAAAAAGCGTTGCGGTGAACGCCTCTGCGGAGAAGCCTCTTCTATACGTCCTCCGGGAGGACCTAGGTCTGACGGGCACCAAATACAGCTGCGGTATCGGCGAGTGCGGTTCATGCATGGTGCATATCGATGGCGTTGCCCAACGATCATGCCAGGTACCCCTGGGAGATGTGCAAGACAAGCGGGTCACCACAATCGAGGGCCTGCCGGAGCATCATCCGGTCAAGCTGGCATGGATCGCCGAACAGGTGCCGCAATGCGGGTATTGTCAGCCCGGCCAGATTATGCAGGCGGCGGCGCTGTTAGCCGAGCATCCCCGTCCAAGCCAGGACTTGGTGGAGCGTGTCATGAGTGAGGTGTTGTGCCGCTGTGGTTCCTATCCCCGGATTAAAAAGGCGGTCCAAACGGCGTCTGACTTAATGGCCAGGCCGGGAGGGAGGTCATGAACACCGTTATCTCGCGGCGATCGTTTCTCAAGGGATCGGCGGCGGGACTGGCCCTGGTGGCCTGCACGACCCCCTGGGGGGGTACGATCATCAACGCCTCGCAGTCAGGTGGCCAGCTGCCCCGAGACTGCCAGTTGAACTTGTTCTTGAAAATTTCACCTGATGAGACAGTGACGGTGATCGTGCCCCATACCGAACTGGGTCAGGGCATCAGTACAGGCATCCCCATGATCGTGGCCGAGGAGTTGGAGGCTGAATGGAGCAAGGTGAGAAGCGAATCCGCCCCTGCGGCCAACGAGTATGCCCTGCCGGGCGTGGGCATGCAATCGACCGGAGGCAGCCGGAGCATAAGGTTGCGCTATGGGCAGCTTCGCAAAGCAGGCGCCTCGGCCAGACAGATGCTGGTTGCCGCAGCTGCCCAACAATGGCGTGTGCCCTTGGCGGAGTGTGTGGCCCAAAAGGGCGCGGTGCGCCACCGCCCCAGCGGTCGCAGTATGAGCTACGGCCAGCTGTGCGTTCAGGCCTCCCAGCTCCCCGTGCCTAAGGTAGTGAAATTAAAAGACCGGCGCGAGTTCAGTTTGATCGGCCGGCCTACCCCCCGCTTGGATATTCCTGACAAGGTGGCCGGCAAGGCGCGCTTTGGGGTTGATATCGCCATGCAGGGGATGATCTACACAGTGTTGGCCCGTCCGTCGGCCTATGGTGCTCAGCCTGCTTCCTATGACCGCAAGGCCGCAGAAGAGGTGGAAGGAGTAAGGACTGTAGTCGCCCTGAAACAGGGTATCGCGGTGTGCGCCAACTCGTTTTGGGCCGCCCAGCAGGGCAGGAAGGCCCTGAAAATCAGGTGGAGTCCGGGTTCCTGGCCGGGCCTGGACAGCCGGGGGGTTGATAAAGCCCTATTAGCCGGCCTGCAGCAGCCGGGCGCGATCACGGGCCGGAGGGGACAAGCCGAGCAGGCGCTTTCCAGCGCGGCCAAGCGTGTAGAGGCCGACTTCTTACTGCCTTACCTGGCACACATGGTCCCGGAGCCGATCAACTGTACGGCCCTGGTCACGGACCAAGGATGCCAGGTGTGGACGCCCACTCAATTCCAGACGCTGGCTTGGCGAGCCGCCGCCCAGATAAGCGGCCTGAGCCTAGACAAGGTGCGAGTCCACACCAGCCTGTCGGGGGGCGGTTTCGGGCGCAGGCATGAGGGGGACGTTGTAATGGAGGCCGTGCAATTAGCCAGGCAATGGATAGGAGGGTGAGGGCATGGAAAAGAAATGGGAAGACATGAGCCCCGAGGAGAAGAGAGAGGCCCGTTTTGCGACCTGGCTCTCCGCAGAAGGCGTGACGTTCGAGAACGACGAGGCGAAAAGGTCCTATACGGCCAGCATTACCCGATTCAAGGACGCCCTCCTTCTGGAAAAACCGCCGGATCGTGTCCCGATTTTCATCATAGGCACGTTCATGCAGTCCGCCCTCTATGGAGTGACCCCGGGAGAATGCATGTATGATTACAGCAAGCTTATCTCGGCCCATAAGAGGTTCCTTCAGGACTACCGGCCCGACTTCTACTCCTCCCCGGCCATGGTGGGATCGGGAAAGGTCCTCGATATCCTGGACATGCAGCAGTACCGCTGGCCCGGCCACGGGATCCCCGAGACATCCGGGTATCAATGCGTGGAAGGCGAATACATGGCGGCCGAAGACTACACGACCCTCATCGACGATCCGAGTGATTTCTGGATTCGGAAGTGGTTCCCTCGCATCTTCGGGGCCCTGAAGCCCCTGAAAAACCTGGGGGCCTTCACGAACCTCTGGGAGATTGTAGGCGTATCCGGGCACATGATCCCCTTCGGCATACCGGAAGTTCAAGAGGCCTTGAAGGCCCTCATGGCGGCGGGGGATGAGGCCATGGCGTGGATCCAGCAGATCGGCGCTCTTGAGATGGAGGCCAAGGCCATGGGTTTTGTCGGTTCCGTAGGAGGGGCTTCAAAGGCCCCCTTCGACATCCTGGCCGACACCCTCAGGGGAACCCGGGGGGCCATGATGGACATGTACCGACAGCCTGACATGATTCTGAAGGCCGTGGAGAGACTGACCCCACTCTATATCCGCCAGGGTGTGGGCATGGCCACCTTCTCCGGCAATCCCCTGGTCTTCATGCCCCTTCACAAGGGGGCCGATGGATTCATGTCGGACGAGCAATTCAGGACGTTCTACTGGCCCACGCTGAAGGCCGTGATCCTCGGCATGGCCGAGGAGGGGTGCGTGCCTTTCCTGTTCTGCGAGGGAGGGTATAATTCGCGTCTTCAGTACCTTCAGGAACTGCCCAAGGGTTCCTGCTTCTGGATCTTCGATCGCACCGATATGGTCAAGGCCAAAGAGATGCTCGGCGATACCCTCTGTATCGGGGGGAATGTACCGTCCGGCCTCATCCTCACCGGTACGGTGGATGATGTGAAGGCCTACTGCCGAAACCTGATCGACACGGCGGGAAAAGGCGGTGGGTACATCATGTCGTTCGGATGTGCTATGGACGAAGGCAGGCCTGAAAACGTGCATGCCATGATCGACGTGACCAAGGAGTATGGCGTGTACAGGTAACTTTTTCCCGTTCCGAAGGACGGTCGTAGACGCGGATCAGGCGGAATCAAGGAGTTTGGGTGATGGAGACCAGGGTATCCTGCAGAGAGAGGAAGGTGAGCATCCGCCCGGATGGGCCCACGGTCCTGATCGGCGAGCGCATCAACCCCACGGGCAAGAAAAAACTGGCCGAGGCGCTCAGATCAGGCGATTGGGATGTGATCCGTCATGAGGCCCTGGCGCAGGTGGAGGCCGGGGCCGACATACTGGATGTCAATGTAGTGGCCTCGGATGTGGATGAGCGCGCCCTTCTACCCCGGGCCATTGAAGTCATATGCAGCGTGGTGAATGTTCCCCTGTGTATCGACGTCAACGATCCCGCGGCCCTGAAGGAGGCCCTGAAGGTCTACGAGGGAAAACCCATTGTGAACTCGGTGACCGGCGAGGAGAAGTCTCTGGATGACGTCCTTCCCCTGGTGAAGGAGTACGGCGCCGCCGTCATCGGGCTCACCCTGGACGATCAGGGCATACCCAAGGACCCCGAGAAGAGGTTCGAGGTGGCATGCCGGATCGTCGAGAGGGCGGAATCCGGTGGGATCCCGCGGGAAGACGTCATCATCGACTGCCTTGCCCTGTCCCTGGGGGCGGATGATCAGGCGGGCATGACCACCCTGGGAGCGATCCGGAAGGTGAGGGACGTCCTGGGAGTGAACCAGACCCTGGGGGCGAGCAACATATCCTTCGGCATGCCCGACAGGCCCCTGATCAACCAGGTCTTCCTCTCTCTGGCCGTGGCCGCGGGAGTGACCTGCCCCACCGTGGATGCAGCCCGGGTGAAGGCAGCCATCCTGGCAACGGATCTCGTGCTCGGCCGGGACCGGTTCTCCCAGCGGTTCACCCGTTACTACAGGAGCCTCAAAAATCCTTGAAGTCCCCTTCGTCCTCCATGGGGATCACGTTTTCCGGGCGTACTTCCCTGGCGCCCCGGAGGGCGGAGAGCTTCTCGCTCCGGGACGGATGCGTTACGTCCGACTGGGACAGGTAAGCCCGGGAATTTTTCGACTCGGAGGTCTCCTCCCGCCGGTCGTCGGGCACGGCATGGCCGTTCCCGCCGGCCCGTTTGACCAGCCTGCTCAGCTCATCCAGGTATCCCTTCATGCTCTCGGCCTGGGCATTCATCTCTTCCGCGGCGCTCGCCGACTCCTCGGCGCTCGCGGCGTTCTGCTGGATGACCCCGTCCATGTCGGCCACGGCCTGGCTCACCCTGTCTATGCCCTCGGCCTGCTCCCTGGATGCCGCTGCAATCTCGTCCACCAGGGCCCCCACCTTGGAGGATATATCCATGTTCTCCTTGAACGACTCCTGAGTGGCCTTGGTGTACCGGCTTCCCTTGTCCACGGACGTGATGGTGTTGCCGATGAGCGTGGCCGTGTTCTTGGCCGCCTCCGCCGCCCGCAGGGCAAGGTTCCTGACTTCATCGGCCACCACCGCAAATCCGGCGCCGGCCTCACCCGCCCTGGCCGCCTCCACGGCTGCGTTCAGGGCCAACAGATTGGTCTGGAAGGCGATCTCATCGATGGTTTTGACGATCTTATCCGTCTCCTGGCTGGACTCGGAGATCTCTTTGATGGCCAGGCTCATGTCCTTCATGTTACGGTCCACCTGATCCACGATCCCCTCGACCTCTTTCATCATATCCTTGGCCTTGCCCGCGTGCTCTGCGTTCTGCTTCACCATGGAGGATACTTCCTCCAGGGAAGAGGAGGTCTCCTCAATGGACGCGGCCTGTCTGGAAGCCCCTTCGGCCAGGTCCTGGCTCGCCTTGGCCACATGCTCCGAGGAAGAAGCCACCTGCTCGGTCCCTTCCATGACCCCTCCGATCACTTTCTTGATCCTTCGGACGATCTTTCTGATGGAAACCGCAGCATACAGGATCCCGATGATCAGGGCCGCGAGGATCGTGGCAAGAATGACCCGGTTGGAAAGATCGGCCTGGGCCTGGAGCCTCTTTTCCGCCTCTTCACCCAGCTTCCCGCAGGTGGTGAAGAGCGCTCGTTGGGCCTGGTCCATGGAACCCCTCAACCGATCCTGAAGCATCACCTGCTCCCGATATGCCTCCACGGACTCCACAAATCCCGCAAGGGCACTTTCTATCTTCGCGCCGCTCGCCCTCAGCGTGTCGCTGTTGGAAATCTTGTCCGTCCACTCGGCCAGGGCCTTCTTGAATTCTCCGATTCCCTGCTCCAGTCCCTGCCGGTTGGCCTCTGAGGACCTGTTGAAATAGGACAGGGTATAGTTAATGAGTATTCTCCCTGAAACGCGGATTTCTTCCACCCATAATTCCGCTTCTTCTATGGTTTTACTCAATGCCTCAAATCGTACGTTGGCCTCTTCCACCAAGCCGGCCTTACTGCCGTTGGCTGAGACATACTGGTCGAAATCGGATCGATACTTCGTCATGGCCTCTTTGGCAGAGGAAAGGGCCTCTTTTTCCTGGCTGCCCAATCCGGGAACGGACTCCAGGCGACCGAGCAGCGCCTCACCTCGTTCCAGAAGCACAAAGGCCTCAGTGCGGGCCACCTCCTGCCCCTCGGAGTCGCCTCTGAGTTCCGATAGCATGAATTTGGTGGATTCATCCTTGAACGAGGCCGCCAGTTCCTGAAGCGAGTTCACCTGCCTGTAAAAACCCATGACATCGGATACCCGGCTCAGGCCGTAATATCCGGCCCCACCCACGATCACCATCAACACCAGCATCAGGCCGATTCCCGATGCAATCCTCTTTCCCAGGGTCATTTCTCGCAGCATGGCAATCATCTCCTTGCGCTCTGAATGTTCTCACATGGATCAGCAGGGTTACATGCAAGAAAAAGGCCATTCACGCCGCTTCCCGCTGCCGCCCGATCCGGGAGTAATATCGGGAACAAACGCGGCCTGGAGGCCCACCGAGACCGATTCCCCGGGATTCCCTGTCGGAAATTGCCAAATTCCTGACGAAGAAGCCCGTCATATTCGAGACGGTCCATGATCCGGAATACCGGCCCGTGGAGGCACCCCACCCACGACCCCATATTTCATCGGCCGGATGGATTCGGCGCTGACATCCTGTGTCCAGACCCGAAAGCGTTCGCGACTCTTCCGGACATGGTTCCAGAGACGTTCCCGCGGACCTGCGGGACTTGAATGCAGGGCTCTGGTTGAACGGGCGAACGAGGACCGGTGCGGCGCGCCACGTGTGGCGGGCGGAGGGAATGGATGATCGAATGGGTGACTAAAACCCCTGTTTCAGCCGTTCGTTGATCTCCTCCGGAAAGGCCATGCATATGGATTCGTTGAACAGGTTCCGCATGGCATTCGTGTCCGGCGTTCCCAACTGCTGGCTGAAAAAGGTGCGCGGTGAAAAAACCAGGTGGAAGCGGAAGGGATCGTCGGCTTCGGTTCCCGTAAAAAAGTTCAGGTTGAAGCTGTAAATCCCCATCTTGTCGTATTCGGCCATGACCTTGGCAATACCTGTCGCAAGGTCTTTGAGATCCTGTGCAGCAAGTTCCAGAGTGCAGCGGGCGCCCTCCACCACGGCCAGCACGTCACCGGCCACGCCCAGGGGAGCATAGGTCGTCATCCAGTGGGTGCGCCCGAGTTGCCCCAGGTAGCGCTCTTCCGATTCCTGTTCCGCTGCCGTGAGATCCTCCCAGAAATTGGTCCCATGGCGCTCCATGTATGTTTTCGAGGCCTCCAGTTCCTGCCGCATCACGTTGGGTGCCGAGGACGTGGAGAAGAGCTGGAGATGGGGATGAATGAGTGAACTGCCGGACGGAGGCATGTAGTTCCAGTTGATGATGTGATACACCGATTCAGGATGTCCCGAACGTTCCACCTGCCTGAAAAAACCCATGGCAAAGGCGAATGCGGATGCCATGAGGTCGGGCGTGAAGTCCAGCATGGGAACATAGTGACGAGCCCCGAAGGTGGCCACGGCCCCGATGGCGTCGTAGGGGGCCAGGTTGGGGAAAATCACCATATCTTCGTTTTGCATACGGCCTTCAGGAATGAGATCCCGGGGGAAGCAGGGCGTCACGTTCAGGACCTTGTCCGGACAGAACGGGCACCAGGCGTCGGTCCCTGCCACCAGTGCCTCAAAATCGGGTTTTTCCCACTGGAGTTTCATGAAATGGCAGATCCTGGCGGTCCGGCCTGTCAGGGGATCCATCCGGATCTCGCTGGGAATACGCCGTTCGGCCATATCCTGCCGGGGATCCAGAATGACGGCCTCTTTCTGGATAGACTCGAATCGGACGGTCATACAAACACCTCGAGCATGAGAATATGCGACCCTACGCCGGCCCATGAGGTCCCCGATACCGGACCGATGCTGCACCCCGATTCCGTGGACTTTTCTTGCCGAGATGGGTCAGTCTTTTCTTTAGCATCCCCGTTGATCCTGTTGATACTCTCCAAAAAGGGCCTGTCGCCCATGTCTTCCTATACCCCTTCCGGTTCCCGGATATCAAGGCGGTTTTCGGCAATCAACCGTTCGACTTTTTAGTTCATTGCAATTCACCAAGTAGCAACGTAAGATAAAAGCATGAAAGAGAATATCACGGATATCCTGAAGCAGGCCTTGAGACTTTCCCCTGAGGCCCGGGCAGCCCTGGCTGGTTCCTTACTTGACAGCCTCGACGAGCCATTGGACCGGGATGCGGAGTCCGCATGGGAAGCGGAAGTCGCCTCGCGCGTCCGCGAGATTGATGAAGGGAAAGTCACCCTGATTCCCTGGGCCGAAGCGAGAGCACGAATGGCACAGCGGTGACGTCCATAGTGCATCTAGACATTCATCCGGACGCTGTTGCCGAGGCATAAGCGGCACTCCGCTGGTACCAAGAGAGGAGTGCTTCAGCCGCAGACGGCTATCTTGCCGAGCTGGATCGAGCCGTCGAAGTGATAACGGATAATCCAGATATGTGCCCACAGTACATCCACGGCACGCGTCGTTACATCTTCCACCGATTCCCTTTCTATCTGGTGTATCGGAAAATTGCCGTGAAGATTGAAATCATTGCCGTAGCTCACGGTCGCCGAAAGCCTGGATACTGGAAAACCAGAGTCGCTTGACCTTCCAACCTCACTTCAAAAATGAAGATGTTTTCTTTCAAAGCCATTCCTGAGCCGCACCATATGTATCGCAACTTCAAAGAAATCGTATCCAGGGCAAAGACCCTCGGCCCCCGCAAGGTGGCCGTGGTCTTCCCGGATGACCCGGATGTCATGCGTGCCGTCAGAGACGGGATTCAAGAGAACCTGATCGCACCCGTCCTGATCGGCGACCGCGACCGGATCGAGTCCGTGGCCCACACGGCCGGGCTCCCTATCGAGCACGTCGAAATCATACATGAGCAGGACCCGCAAAAGGCGGCGGATATCAGTGTCGACATGGTGAAGACCAAAGAGGCCGCCTTCGTGGTCAAGGGAGATATCCTGACCACCTTTCTGTACAAGGCCTTGATCCGCAACACCCGGGAGTCGGATCCGAACAACGTGCCCTGTACCCTCTGCTTTCATGAGGCCGAAGGCCTGGACAAGATCTTTCTCATCACCGATCCCGGGGTGAATATCCGGCCCGGGGTGGAGGTGAAGGAGAAGATCCTGATCAATGCCCTCTCCTGCTTTCGCAGGGTGGGATGCTCTCGGCCTTCGGTCATGATCCTTGCCGCCGAACGTGTGGACGGATCGAATTCCCCCGCCCTGCGGGACGCAGCGGCCATACGAAGAGCCGCTGAACAGGGCAGGCTCGGCGATTGCGAGGTCTTGCCCGCTCATCACCTGCCCGCAGGAATACCCGATCATGAGAGGGAGTCGTTCTCCTTTCCCGATATCTTCCTGGTCCCCAACATCGAGACCGGAAACCTCCTGGTCAAGAGTATCGATCATCTCCTTTCAGGCGTTCGACAGTGCGTGACCGTGGGGGAAGGAATCCTTCTGACCCCTTCTCGATCGGACGGGTACGAGGCCCGCATGACCAATCTGGCCCTTGGACTGGTCTTGTCGTCAACGGAAGGCGAATCAGGACATGCAACCCCATTTTGACGCCATCATTCAAGCCGCGGGGAAACAGGCCCGGGGACGAAGCCTGCTCGTCTCGGGCCGGCATGACTCTGCCGCCATGGATGCGGTGCTCCGGGCCCGGGACCTGGGATGGGTCGTCCCCATTGCCTGCGGCGGCGCATTCAGCGACATGTCCCGGGACATGGAGGTGGTTTGTCCGGAGGCCGATATCCAAACGGCGAGGCAGGAGGCCTTTGGGCTGGCCCATGCCCGCAAATCCGCCCTGGTCCTGGATACGGGTCCCCTGGACCCCGGGTTTTTCTCCTCCCTGACCCGCACAAGCCAGACGCTCTCCCATAAGGGGACACTCAGCTATGTCAGCCTACTCCATGCCCCCAAGGACGGCCGGCTGACCCTGCTGACCGATCCGCTGGTGGACCATTCACTCGATATCCGGGACACGATCGCGGTCACTGAAAACGCCATACGGGCGGCAAAGGCCCTGGGGATCAACGCGCCCAGGATAGCCGTGCTCTCCGCGATCGAAATGGTCAACCCGGCGATCCCTTCGACCATGGAAGCGGCCGTTCTTTCCAAGATGTCCGAGCGGGGCCAGTTCGGAGATGCCGTCATCGAAGGTCCTCTGGCCATGGACAACGCCGAATCCGCAGCAGCAGCAGAACACAAGGGGATTCACAGCCCTGTTCCCGGGAATGTGGACATCTACCTGTTCCCGGATCTGGAATCCGCTCAAACCACGGCCCGGTTCCTGACCTTCCTGGGGCGATCGCCATTGGCCGGTGTCTTGATGGGGACGCCCGTTCCGGTGGTGCTCCGTTCCCCCCTTGAACCCCCTGAATCGTGGCTGCCCAATCTGGCCGCGGCCCTGTTGCTTTGACCCCGTATGGATTTCCGGACGGACGTTTCCATGAATCGCCCATACGCCATGGACAAGATTCTGGTCATCAACATCGGATCCACATCCACCAAGGTGGGCCTCTTTCATGGCCACGGCGCGGTGTTCAAGGAAACCGTGGGGCATGCACCGGATACCCTCAGAGGTCTCCACGGGCACGAGGATTGGCTGCGGTTCCACCAGGCGTGCGTGGATCAGGTGCTCAAAGCCCACACGCATGAACTGGAGGGCCTGGCCCTGGTGGTCAGCCGGGGCGGCCTGACCCGACCCGTTGCCGGAGGCGCCTACGCCATCGATGAGCACATGCTGCGGGACCTCGCTTCCGGTGACTTCGGATGGCACCCCTGCAATCTGGGTCCGGCCATCGCCTTTCACATGGCAGCGCAAAAGGGCGTGAAGGCCGTGGTCTACGACACGCCGGTGACCGATGAACTGGAGCCCCTGGCCAGGTTTTCCGGGCTCAAGGGAATGGACCGGGAGGCGGCCTTCCATGTCTTGAACCACAAATCCGCGGCCAGAAAGGCGGCCCGTGACCTGGGCATGGCCTATGAAGGCGGCGGTTTTGTGGTGGCCCACCTGGGCGGGGGCATCACGGTCTGCGCCCACAGGGACGGAAAGATCATCGACGGCACCCACGGGCTGAGTGAAGGACCGTTCACCCCGCAACGCACCGGATCCCTTCCCCTGGGACAGATCGTCCAACTCTGTTTTTCCAAGAGGTACACGAAAGACGACGTGCTGGACCTGCTGTTGCGTCAGGGAGGGGTCCGCTCTTATCTGGGCACCCATGATATTGAAACAGTGGAAAGGCTCGTTGTCCAAGGGGATCCAGAGGCCCGTCTTGTACTGGAGGCCATGGCGTACCAGATTTCAAAGGAGATCGGCGCCATGGCATCGGTGTTGATGGGGCACGTGGATGCGGTGGTGTTGACCGGGGAGCTGTGCCGCGCCTCAACCGTGGTGAAAGCGGTGAGAGAGCGGGTCGCTTTTCTGGCAGAGGTCCTGATATATCCGGGCGAGGATGAACTGGAAAACCTGGCATCGGGCGGATTCAGGGTCCTTTCCCTGGAAGAGCCGGTACAGGTCTATGACATCAAAGCCGGGGATTGATCTTTGCCGGACGTTACAGATGTTCTGTCGTGGCATGTAGCCTCAGGCCAAGCGCCTTCACAACTTTCAGTACCGTGGCGAATTTTGGGTTGCCTTCAGGCGACAGTGCTTTATAGAGGCTTTCGCGGCCGAGCCCAGCCTCCCTCGCGATATCTGCCATTCCCTTGGCACGTGCGATGTCACCCAAGGTCGCCGCTACCAAGGCAGGATCACCATCCTCCAGGGCAGCTTCCAGATAGGCAGCCATGTCCTCTGTGGTTTCCAAATGCTCTGCTGCATCCCAGGGACGAGTTTTCGTTTTCTTCGCCATAATCATTCCCTAAACCCCTCGCGCCAGTTCCTGCGCTGTCCTGATATCGCGGTTCTGTGTCCGTTTATCGCCGCCTGCGAGTAGGATGACGAGCGTCTCGCCACGTTGAATGAAATAGATCCTGTAGCCAGGCCCATAGTCGATACGCAGTTCTGAAACGCCTTCTCCCACTGGTTTCACGTCGCCGGGATTGCCCAGCGACAAACGGCGTATGCGCGTGTTGATGCGAGCCCTTACTCGGCGATCTCGCAGGTTTTTAAACCATTCGGCATATTCATCAGTTTGCCGGATCTCTATAGCCATAAACTAAAAGTATCCCATAAGATACAAAATTACAACTAAATCCCTCAACCACCGTAAGGGCGCCTCTCCACAGAGGCGAGAGCTTTGAATGGAGTCTCGAAAGACGCCTACGGAGGGACCACCCCCATCCCGGCCTTCCCCCATCGAGGGGGAAGGAGAAAACCCGTGCCATGGATCCGGCCCTGGGTTGAGTAAGAAAGGCCCTTGGTCGCTTCAGCAACCAAGGGCCTTTTCTTTTGGGCTTCTCAAGTCTTCTGGGCTTCGAAAGCCCTGTCATTCGTGGCGCGCCCAGCAGGATTCGAACCTGCGACCTACGGATTCGTAGTCACGACCCCCGAGTTTCCTAACTTCCTCGATTGACTATAACTTATTGAATTGACTAATTTATGTTTTGCAGCCTTTTTCCAATTTTTTCCCGTTTTAGCAGGTTTTGGAAACTTTTTCTCACACACACTCTCACACCAAAAGACGCTCTCAGGTACGGAGGCCGCCTGTCGCTCGAACACGATTTGATCGTGAATAACCCGCTGTGTTTCAAAGCTCTGCCAGGGCTGTTGACGTACACGCTCACACACGGATATCATCTCCCTCTAAGCGCGATGGGCCATGACCGACTGCTGGGAAGGAGTGCTGAGGATGTTTGTCGGAGGATATGAAATCGTTATCAGGGAGTACTCCGGCAGAAGGTTCCGGTTCGGAGTGGGTGATCTATTGAGTGCGGATACCGATGCCATTGTGAGTCCCGTCAATGGCGGCCTTTCCCATGGGGGCGGGCTTGCGGCGGTCATCTGCAACGAAGCGGGTTCCAGGTACGAGGCGGCCTGCGAGAAGATTATTGAGAAGTGTGGCCCGATCAAGACGACGTGGGCTCTTCCTTCATCTGCGGGCAATCTGCCTTTCAAGGGCATTGTGAATGCGGTTGGCCCTCGCATGAGTGATGATGATGTCCGGGGCAAACAGGAACGCACGATCATCAATTCCCTCCGGGTTGCCGACCACATGAAATGGCGCTCGGTGGCGTTCCCCGCTTTGGGTACGGGGCTGTTTCTGGTCCCGGCTGAACTATGCGCAGAGGCGTTCAAGCAGGCGATGGAGAGCTACTGGCTTGAATATCCGGACTCTCTGGTGGAATCCGTCGATCTGTTTCTCACGGTAGACGATTATCCCGTCTTTAAAAGAATCATATAGATGGCTGGGGCGACTATTCCCGAAGTCACCGCCTTTCTCGCATTCAAGTACCAAACCTCTCCAGCATGAAGGTTCCATCGCATCAGGATCCGGAGTCAACCTTTTCCCCGCATCCTCTTCTCCTAGAACTTGCAGCCCTCTTCAGTATCCTTCTTCGGCCACAGTTTCTTGGCTGGACCCTTCCCGTGCTCGGGAAACCAGTTGCACGTGAGGTCCTGAACAAAGCTGGTCCCGCCAAAATTGCCAAGGAATTTGCACGACCAGCACGATGTATCTTCAGCCATTGGCATTCCCTTGTTTACTGGGAGTTGGGGGTTCAATCCGGATGGTTGCCGGGGGTCATGAATCGGAAATTCAATAGGCGTTTGGTGTGTACGGTCTTATCGAAAAACCGAATTTCACTTCTTAATATACGCGTTCAGTCCAATGGTCAAAGGCTTGCCGTCAACCATAACATCCGTGCTGATATTCCCTCTGGTACTGGCGACAACGAGGGTCTTGCCTGATGCACTGGGTACGGGTGGCTTGTTGATTTCAATTTCAATATAAAGTGTGTCTTGGTCAATCCTTGCTTTCATTGGTTAGTATCCTTTCCGCGTATGTTATTCCCCATGCCTCTACAAATCATTGTGGCCCCTCCGGTTTATGGGCTGGACTATATATGTCTTTCCAATGGGCGTCAAAGATCTCCAACTTAATCGCCCCGTCGTTGTTCGACAATCTTGACAAGGACCCGGTTCACCAATGGAGCCCCAATCATTGAAAGCGAATCAAACTCAGACTAAAAACCAGAAACCTGGTATTTGTTTTGTGCGTACAAATTATCGAACACTGGAAATCAGACAGGTCCGGAAATCAAAAGGATCGCGGAGCAATACTTCATCGAAAATGTCAATTAACATTGCTACTAGACAGAGATGGTTAACGTCAAAGGCTTTTGTCTGTTTATACATTATATGTTTTCAATAGGACCACTGTGGTATTGACCAACCAAACCGTGGCCAACTGAACCGTCTAGTTCGATATTCGACTCTATATTTTAAAAATGTTGACAATTATATATAAAAATAATTTTCATAATAACACTTCCCCAAGGTTGATTGTTGAAAGTAACAAAGGCAATAACTTTGCAAGGGTAATTTAATCATGATTTGGCAGAAGTTCCTTCAATATTTCAATAAGTGTATTGACCTTTTCTCCCCAAATATCTATTGAAAACGAAGGGAATTTTGGTGTGGCCGGTAAGTTCAGCCCCATCCGCTCACACAATAAATTTTTAAAATTTTCCTTGAACGCCTCGGCTTTTTTGTTGCCACTAATCCAACCGAAATTCAATGCAATACTACCATTCCTCGACCAGACACTGAAAATTGAACGTGGACAAATATCGTCGCATACAAAAGAGAATGAACCGCTTACCGAGCCAGTACCCCACTTTATAGTGTTTTTTGTAGATTCGCAGTATGAGTAAAGGTCCGTAATTGCTGAAACCGATTTTCCGTCAAGATTATTCGAAATATATTCGAAAAAGAGGGATTTATCCCATTTTATTGATTTCAACTCTTTTATAACATTCACTTTACGTTTAATTCTGCGTGCTTCCTCAGTATAACCGAAAAGAGTTGGTACCACTATTCTTCTGCCATCTTTTTCAAATTGCTTGGCCTCAACTAATAGTATTTCGGATCTTTCCATCTGTTTATTTAAGAAATCTATAACGCTTTTTAATTGTATGGGTGCTTCCTCCAAAAAAAATATGATCCTTATTTGGCCTTCCCTAAGGTTTTCCTTAATGTTTTCAAAAAAAGTTTCTCGAAAATTCTCATCATTCGGCTGTAGATTTTTGAACACTTCATCTAGATTTGTACCATTTTTAGTGGCACTTTCTTCGGCATATATTTCAAGTAACTCTTTAGTCCAGTAATAATGTCCGTTGGCAGCATATTCAAACATCTGGCCGACAATCTCCCGACGTGCCCGCGTGTCATTGAATCGCTTGCATTCGACAAATGTCGGGATAGCATCTTGGTCGGCATAAAAAAAGTCAATACTCCACCTGTTAAGACCAGTATCCGGATCGGGAACAGGCATTTCCCTTTTCACCAAAAGCCAGCGCCGGGGATCTTCGGGTTTAATTTGGTCGCCAGGGATCAAATCGGGATTTTTTTCAAGAAGCAGATGCAGTTCTTTGTATTCATCTTTACAATGGATACGTTTCATGGGTTCCGTTTTTCCGCTATCATCTATAATATATATGTTTCCCATATGTATTTACCTCATCCCTCCCCCAGCTTCCCCCTCAACACACTCGAGCATTTGAACGTGACCACCCGTCGTGCCTCCAACGTCAACTCACCGCCCGTCTGAGGATTCCTCCCCCTTCTCGCCGATTTCTCCCGCATCTCGAACTTCCCGAATCCGGAAATCAGCACGTCCTCACCAGACTCCAGCGCCCTCTTGATCAGTTCCAGTATGCTATCTACAAGGTCCTTGCATCGCTTCTTGGGAAATCCGGTTACGTTCCAGACAGACTCCGCGAGCTCATCTTTTGTGACGCTCATGAATTGAAACTCCTCAAAACGGAATGCGCGGCATCGGGGATAATCGCTCTCTCAGGTGTGTGTACCGCTTCTGAGTCTTATCATTTTTCACGCCGATCGCCAAGGCGCGCTTCATCCCGACCAAGACCACCAGCTTCCTTCCCCGCGTCACTCCGGTGTATACGAGATTCCTCTGAAGAAGGACATAGTGCTGAGTCAGGATGGGGATGATCACCGCCGGATATTCAGACCCCTGGGATTTGTGAATGGAGACAGCATAGGCCAATACGATCTCGTCCAAGTCCGTGTAGTCATACGGAACGTCCCTTCCATCAAAGGAGATCATCACTTCCTGGTTCTCCGCATCGATCGCCCTGATCCGGAGCAGGATCTAGAATGGGACACCAAGTGTTGAAGACAAGGTTATCCCGTCATATGTAGCCTTTTTTCCCTTGACGGATGCTACATATGGTGTACTCTACTTTACAAAATAAAAAACCCCGGCCGCTGCAACGGCCAGGGTTCCGGCTGAGAAAGGCCCAAGTGGGCACCTAGTTCCTTGTCGGCAATGTAGATCATGCAGCGGAAACCATGTCAAGCGAAAATGACACCGCCTGCACGTGATAGCTGCCAAGATCCTTGCCCCGCGACCTTTTTCAAATCTCGCCGGGGGAAGGAGGTGCCCGCCGCCATGGGCAAAAAGGCCAGCACCACCAAGGTTGGCCGCGACGCCAAGAATGGCCAGTTCATCCCGGTCAAGGAGGCTAAGCGTAGGCCAAGCACTACCGTGGTCGAGACTATTAAAAAAAAGAAGTAGTCTCGGCTGAGAGGTAACCTCAATTTGCCCTGCCCGCTTCCTAGGGGCGGGGCATTTTCATTCCTAAAACAGTTTCTGTTGGTTATGGTCTGCTTGGAGTAGTTTTCGGTTGCTGTAGAAGGTTGATTTTGCCCTCTGGAGCTTGTCTCGCACTTGGTCCAAGTCAAGTTTTTCTCTCGGAAAAAAATTCACCAAATACTTACGGTGATGGCCATAGCTACTGTGTACTTTCTTCGGATCATTCATCATTCGCTGGAGCAACGGAAACATCTCTTTAGCTACAAGCTGCCTACTCTTATTTGTTGAAGTGCAATCAAGGCATTGAGATGTCAATCCGGAAACCAGATCAATGAACTGCACAAAATTGGATTCACGACATCCCTTGGTTTTCCTATGATCAGAATCGATGAACTTTATCTCTGGATCTAAAAACCTTACCTTATTGTCCTCAAAATCAATTTTGTATATGGAATGCCAAGGAAAGTATCTGTCATGCTCCATGTCTCCTTTATCGTGATAGACCCTGTTAACGGTAATACACCTATATTCACAAAAGCAGTATTTCAGAAGCTGCTTGATGGCTGTCCTAAAAAATCTATTGTAGATGACAGGGAACCGTCCATCTCCGAAAGCCTCAGCGCAAAGAACAGTTCGGTTTATTCCCACCACATTGAAGAAGATTCTATTTAAGCCTTTATCCACAGACAAGAGCCGCAGCCAATCTATGGCAGTCTTGCGCTTCGGGGAATGTGTCAGCTCGTTAGACTTGATTTCTGAATCGCACTCATGTTTTGCCCTGACACCATCCAGATCAGCGAGAAGTAATTCTTTTTTATCCAAAGGAACAGAAAGCAGACCTGCGTAATCCCAATACTCATTTGTTAGAGCATTCCTTGCGCTTTTCACCTCATCGCAGAAAAGCTCTACTATAATCTCGTCTTTGTCTTCAAGCTCACACAAACATAGCTGATCCATAAAAGTATTTAATACAGTATTTTATATTCAAAAGAAAGCGTTTTCGTGAACAGTGATTTCGCCGTACTGGGGATGATTGGCCCACTCGCCTCGCGCCTTGATGATCTCGCCTGGCATTGGGGCCATGAGACTACCGACAACTGTTACGAGATCCCGCTGGCCGTAGACCTTGACTCTGGCGATGGTGTGGCCGTTTTCTTCGTTCGTAAACGTGATGCGTTCGATCTGGCTTGGAGGTAAGTGAGGTAGCTGGAGCGATGGTTTTCGCAAATTTGTCCCTTCATACTACGAACCGAAGGGAAAACTAATCGCCTTCCACTTAGGGGTTCAAAATCGAGAATGTCTAGAGCATTGACATACATTCAAAAGCGCTATATAATGTCACGGTTTTTCTCCTGATCCTGGGAAAAAATAGCAATATACTGAACAATAATGCTATTAATTGCCATTTACTGATAATTTTATTTGTAGTTTTATGTGTAATTACTTAATTGCGGGGAGTCTATCATGGGAAGAAGCAGAGTTCTCAATGTAGGCGCGATAAACATCAAAATGCACCCCCACTCTCCAGGAAAATATGTTGATTTATTGAAAATGGCATATCAACAGACAGACCGATTTGCTAAAATACATGGATCTGATTGGGGGACAATCGGAGCTCTATATGAATACAATAACATCGATGGGTTTCCAGTCCTTGGTGGTGAGATATACCGATTCCTTAATATAGATCCCCATGGCACTTGGTTGAATCTTATTGAACGGCAACCCATAAATGCTGATAAAGACGATATTGTACCACCAGTACCCGATTATTTAAAGCCAAATTTGAAACAGATACCCTATTTGTTCTTTCCTTCAAAACATCGCCTGTTTTTTGAAAGGCGATCTATAACACCAAGAGGGATGAGATTGCTTTTTGAATCGCTATTTATGAAAAATGAGATAGAGAACTTATTTGGAAAAATCGATGTTTCAACTGAATCGACAAGCGAAGTAATTGAAAAAATACTAAAAATACCTAGAATGACTAAATTAGAAATCATTTTTTCTATTCCTAATGCTGATGAGCTTGGAGAAATTGAAGAAAGAGTTCTTGAAAGGATTAATCAACAAAATATACGCAAACAGAAACAAATTTCAAGATCTACAGACGAAGAAGGTATAAAACCCGACGAAGAGACAAAAGCTTTTATGAATATTGCCAGATCTAATGGAGAAGTAAGGGCTGAAGGATATGATGGAGAGATGAAACGATTTTTATCAACTGAAAACCATCCCCTAACCCAACGTTTTGTATATGATGATGAACAAACTACGAAAATGCAGGCTTTGTTACTAGCATCAACATCAATGTTAAATAAAATATCTAAAAATTGATATGATATCTAACAAAAATATATTAGATTTTATCAAAAAAAATTTGCCTAGTTACTATTTTGTTTTGCAAAGCTGGGGGACCTATTGGAAAACTTATGGAGGCATTAGAGCATTAATAAAATCTCCATATCTCCACATTTCTATAGTAGTTTCATTTGCTTGCTTTCCAATTTGGAACGATATAAAAAGTGAAACGATATGGTATGATCTTTGTCTTACTATAATGCCTAATTTGCTCGGATTTACATTGGGTGGATATGCTATTTTGCTTGCTTTTGGGGATATGAAGTTCATAAAAATACTAACAGGCTCTTCAGTAGAAGGTATAAATTCCCCGTATTTACAGGTAAACGCAACTTTCCTCCACTTTATAGTATGTCAGGCAATTTCATTATTTATAGCATTAATTGGCTATTCATGGTCCCTGGAAAAAGGGTTTTTTGCTTGGTTCGGCTTTACTTTTTTTCTGTATTCTCTTTCTACATCATTTGCTGCTGCCCATGCGATTATGAGGTTGGCTAAATGGTTCGATAGGTTCAACCAGCAACCTGATGAAACCAGAGATACTTCAATAGAAAAGAATTGATACTAGAGCCTCTACCCTCTCTAGGGGAAAGGACCTACGTCCTCATCCTCCGACTCAAACGAAACCGGAAAATCAGAATCGGAAGGAGCAAGGGTTCCAGTCCTATCCTGTTCCGCGCCGGCTACTACGCCTATGTCGGGAGTGCTTTTGGACCAGGTGGACTGAAGAGTAGGGTCAAGCGCCACCTTCGGATGGACAAAAAGACTGTCTGGCACATTGACTATCTGCGCGAAGTCGCTGAACCGGTGGAAGTGTGGATCTGCAGCGGTGAAAAGTGAATGGAGAAAGAATGGGCGGATGCATTGATCCGGATGGAGGGATCTCAACCGGTGAAGGGGTTCGGGAATACGGATGACTGGGGAGCAAGGACTCATTTGTGTTATTTTGAGGAGCAGCCGAAGTTGAAGGATCTCATAAAACAGAGCAGAGAGTTTGATTTCACTTGATTCTAAACACTCTTCTTCAACCTCCACTGGTTCGGAAAATCGCCTGTCCGCTCCAGAATCCCCTCTTCCTCAGCGGACTTGATCCAGCGGTAGGCTTGGCGCTTGTTCATATCAGCCCGTGTGGCGAAATCATCGACCGAGCCTTGAACCTGAATCGCTTTGAAGAACGCTCTGACGACAGAGATCCTGTAGCTCCTCAATGAGCAGTACCACTTCTTTAGGTGTCGTCTCAAACGAAGCGGAAAATCGAATCAAAGAAGAAGCCTCCTCATAGCTATATCCCATCTGGGCTGCCGACCGTGATGGCTCGATACTCTGAGCACAGCATGCGGACCCTTTGCTTACTGCAATGCCTTTGGCGGCCAGCGCTAGGACTAAATCGTCGGCATCAGTTCCTGGAATCCCGAAGAAGCTGGTGTTGGTAAGTCTTGGAGCATGCCTTCCCAGGATGAATACACTTGGAAAAACCGAACAAATTCGCTCTTCGAAATGATCTCTGATGGTTCGAACAGCCTCGTGCTGTCTTTCCTGGAGAACCTCCCAACACCTATTGGCAGCAATACCGGTCCCTGCAATCGCGGGGATATTTAACGTCCCAGAACGAAGAGCATTCTGTTGACCTCCACCCCGGAGCATAGGCTCGATAAGCACTCCATTTCGAATGATTAGACCCCCTATCCCCTTTGGACCGTGAAATTTGTGACCAGAAAATGAGATCAGATCTACTTCGCAGAGATCATCCGAAAACGAGATCGGCATCTTTCCAAGTGCCTGTGTTGCATCTGTGTGAATGAGACATTCTGGTGAGCGCTCACGGATTATGGCTGTAGCCTCACTCAGGGGTTGAATGACGCCGGTTTCATTATGCGCAAGAATCATCGAGAAAAACCGAAGATGCGGGTCAACCAAACCCTTGAGCTCATCTAGGTCGACCACACCATCCCGCGTTACAGGGACCCAACGGACGGGCAGCTTTTGCACTCGAAAATGCTCAAGGGTCTCCCGCACTGACGGATGCTCTATTTGTGAACTCAGTAACCACCCGCCATCGGCAGCTCTTCTTGCGCCTTCCGTTAAAGCCCATACATTCGATTCGGTAGCGCCTGAATTGAAAACCACTTCGTCTCCGGAGCCAACTCCGCTCAAAGTTCGAATTGCAACTTTAGCTGACTCAACAGTTCCTTCCAAGTCATTGACTTGCCCATATGCGGAAGACGAATTCCAGAAGTGGGAGGCCATGAACTCCATCATGGTTTCCACCACTTCCGGAAATGGTTTTGTGGTTGCATTATTATCCAGATAAATCATATTTTGATCGGCGGCTCTACGATGCTCATTTCATCTATAAATTGTGCATTGATGATTTCAGAAAGCTCCGTCATCTCTTCTGTATCGATAAATGGGACTTGGCAGTAAACCGGGTAGGAATAATCGGCAGTCTTTGCCATCATATGACCGTGCTTCAGCAGGTTTTCGGCACCTTCCTCTTCCAGGGCAATCTTGGAAGTACCCTTGTCTGCTACCTTCAAAGCCAGCCGATTGGCCAGGTTGCTGCGCGTTTGCATGGGGAAATCGCGATTATCTGGCCGTTGGTCCGCAAGTACTAGAAAAATACCTGCAGCTCGAGCCTTCTTTGCAAGCGTGTTGATTAGTGGCTCAATGGCTTTTCGAAAATCATCGTCCTGTACCCAGATTCCGAATTCGTCAAAGATCAGCCAGCGAATCGGGAGCCTGTTGCCTGTCTTTTTACGATAGCTCTTCAAGTTATCTACGACATGCTTTTTGAAGAGCATGTATCTTTCATCCATTTCATCGTTGAGTTGTTGCAACAGTTCCAGGGCGACAATCGGATCGTCGACTAGCTTTCTCCCTTCGTGATCGAGAACATGAGGCAAGGAATAAAGGCAATTGAAATCCAGGCCACCTTTGGCATCAATCAAAGTCACTTGAACTTCGTCTGGTCTTTGCGCCAAACAAATAGCGGCCACCATGTTTCGCAGAAGGACAGATTTCCCGCTTCCCGTCGCGCCTGCGACCAACGAATGGGGCTGTTCGAAGGGTTTCAAGTACACAAGTGAATTATCATCTTCCCTAACGGCTACTGGAATATCATGAGCAACAGCCAAGCCTTCATCAATTTCGGACAGGTAACGCAGGAAAATCTCCGTAGAACGCAGGATCGCTCTGGGTGATCGACGTATAGCGACAGAAATTCGGCCAACCTCACCGACTACAGAAAGGATGTCTACACCGTCTGTTGTTAGAATCTCCGAGCGGTATTTATGTATGATCGATTCCGTAACATCGGATGAGCCTTTGACCTTGAAAATCAAAGAATTAGGGGAGAGGATCGGATCGCAGTCCAAGTGAAAAGGCATGCCACGGCTGATAAAGGCTGAACGTGTCTTCTCAGCCATTTCTTTTGCCCAAATCATCACCTCCGACGAGCTTTTTTCCAAAACAGCTGCTTTAGAAGACAAGAACTCCCGGACAAGTCCATGATCCGGTTGCTTGTTGGATATCGTACTTTCATTGTCCGATAGGGTGCTCTCAGCTATGCGCACTTTTTTACTGCTGGATAGATCAGCCTGTGCCGATGATGATAGCTCCTGAGGCTCAGGATCTGCGGTAATGATGACCATCGACGATAAATCCTCGCTACTTGACTCGTCTGCAGGTACTTCCTGGGGTGTAAGGCTTGCCGGCTCAGCCTTTGGAGCCTGCCCTGCAGCAGGCATCACCCCCTCGATTTCCTTTGGCGCTGCGTTCCCCTGCAGTCGAAGTTGGTGTACTTTGACCGGGGCCTCTTCGGCAGCTCCGGCATAAATCCGCAGCAATTGGGCAAGGGACTGATGATTGAATACTTCCTGATAACTTTCTGTCTCATTGGCCCTGGGGCACATGGTGAACTCATGCCGCTGAGAAAGGTGGCTCTTCGGTCCGTGGCAAAAAACGTGCGAGTATCCGCGAACCCTGATTGAGCAGTTGCCTTCCCGAATAGCTGCTTTCCATTCCTCAGCGCCCAGGAATTTCCGTGACCGAAGATTATTGGCCAGAAGCTCGGAGAGTCGAGCTAGGATCAGGGCGCTATCCAGCGTAGCTAGACTTGGATCGGTTGAGCGATGCAACTGCATTACGGTATCGACCAGCTGCCTTTCCGATTTCCTCTTTGAATCGGCAAGCGCCGCATAGTCGATGAACTTCGCTTCGGAAACGAGAACTTCCAAGTGCCGGTTCCCGTGTGCGTCGAGTACAGGGGTGAGTGAAAGGATGTCGGCAACCCCGGTCTCGGGCCTTTTGCCAAGCCACCGTGCATAGTCATCGAGCATGCACCAGGCATTTCCGATTCCGTCGCCTGCGATCTGCTGCTCTAGGATGAACTTGCTCAAAACGCAGCCTATCAGCTCATTGGTGTTGCGCAACCGGCGGGCCGCCTTCAATACCAATCCTCCAGAGAGCTGATTGGCGTCAGTCATCATCTTTTGAACTATTGGCATCACGAGTAAATTAGCCGCCGTGACATCCAGAATATCAGCAACCTTTTCTCTCAGAGATGCTTCTAGAAAGGCATTGGAATCCGTTGAAGAAATAACCAGATTGCGCCCATGGGTTGCGTTCTGCTCGTAGCGGATAACCCTGACACCCTGCTCCTCCAGTAGCCTTCGGTCCAACAGTTCATCGTAATTGGCTACCCAGGCACCGATGCGATGGGTATCCGTAAAAATATTGCCCAAATCTTCCTCAGTGAAATCAATCTTGCGTGCAAGTATATGACATTGGCCATTCTGCCAGGTATCGGCAGCTTCATTCTTGAACAATGATGCGACTGCAAGCAGGTAATCCCATCCTGCCGACGTTTGTGCAGGGCATGTCAGATAAAGCCTTGATACGTCGCTTGCCGAAGCCACCGGCTCCCGACGACCCCATTGATGAGGCATGATAGATTCGGCAGACAGGACAGCGCGTGGAATTCGATGCCAGTCCGGTTTTGCTAGGCGGGAGACAACGTCCTTACAAAGCACGATATCGATTGGCTTGGAGTTTCCGGGTGAAGGAATGTTCGCAGCTGCGACTATGTTGATTCGAACACGAGATAAAAACTCGCCCGTAACCTCGGTCCCTAGTATTTCGTCGGGATCGGATGTACGGCTTATCAGAGTTTTATACGCATCCCGCAGACGATTCGTATCTTGATGTGTCATCACCACCTGACAGGTGATCTCGTCTGAATCCCCATTGTCTCGAACTGTCTTCTTTCGATTCTGATTGAGCCTGTTGATTTCTTCTACGACCGCCAATGGCAAAGCATTGGAGTCGGAATTGTACAAAGCCACCGACAGATTATCCTGCTCATGTGGTTGAAGACGCAAATATTCCTCAACGAGACTCCGAATTACCGCTGCCGCTTTCTTCGGGTCGTCATGCAGCGTGTTCTTCTTCTTTGATTTTGAAAAGGGGTACTCATGAAGAGAATACCCGCCCAAAGATTGGCTGACAATATGCTCAACGGGTTTCTGTTCATTCGCACCTTCCCAGCTGATTGAAATCTCGGGAAGCAAAGGGTAGGAGACAAGTTGTGCAGCATCCGAGAAAAAGAGGTTTCCGGTTTCGTCGCTAAATTCACCTCGTTTAGGCGAAAGCAACGCCTTGATGATCCTTTTAAGCTGTTCACGCCGAGCACAGGTTGCCTGTAGGCGGAGCGGATGCCATGGGCAGATGATAGTAGCGCTACCCTCACCCAGAGAGGCGGGAACCTGAACGACTCCTATCTGCAAGATTGGCTTCAACAGGCGACGACGGAGGGATTCGTTCGGAAGTAGCGCGATGCGTTTCAAAAGATTTCCGAAAAGCTCAGCAACACGTTCGCCTTCAATCGGGCTCAATTCGCTTTCCACCAGGGATCTGATGGATGAAGTATATTCGGTATCAAACTGGTCGAATATCTCTTTCGTCTCGGCTAACCATTTCTTCTCCAGTCCCTGCTGAGCAGACTCATGTACTTCCTTCTTCCATTCGAGAGACAATGAATATAATTTCCCCTTTGATTTTGCAGGAACAAATGAGCCTTTACCTCCTGCGCCGGACTGGAATCCCGCCGTTTCCGCCAAGCTGATAGGCGCAGGAACTCCTTTTGCTCCGGCGGCATCCCGATCGGCAAGGCATCTGATAAGAGCACTTCCGGAATCGTTTCGAGCCAAGCGCTCCAAATCTCCCAGATACTCGGAGTAAACGGAGGACAGGCGAAACCGCCATAACAGTTTGTGCTCAGAAACGGTCTCGTATGTTTCGTCTTCCCGTGCCTCTATTCTTACTGTGAACTCAAGGGTATTCGCAGCCTTTGATGAAGATGTCATTTTCTCCTTTTCGATATGAGGCCGGACCTTGTTAGAGAAAATAGGAGCCAAGGTATCCTTGAAGAAAACCATATCAGGGAGAAAAAATTCCAGTTGCTTGTATTGATGTTCGAAGAACTTGCAGGCGCGTAAGTTCATTGCCTTGAACTGGTTTGCTTTGTGCTGCTTGTGTCCAATCAATAGAATTGAAAGCGGTTTGCCCTTGTGTTCAGTCCCTCCATGGGATTGCTCAAGGCACTCAATGATGCCTTGCCAGAGATCATCACAGGAAATCTCCTTGTCGTAAATCTCCTTCTCCCAGCGGCGATAAACCGCCGAATCCTGTTCCAGAGTTGGACGATGCTGTTCAAAAAATTCGTGTATTTCATCCGGCTCCACCAGCTTGCGTCTCATATCCAGGCGATTCAACATATCTTCATCACTTGCTTCCAGCTCGAGGCCTTCTGCTTCGAAAACGCGCTTGGTAGCTTGACCCAGTTTCTGGGAAATCTTCTTTTTCCGCCGGTTCAGTATCGCCGAAATCGTAGACCAATCGTATTCAGAAAAAAGGTGTGTGCTGGCCGACGTGCGTTCCGGCTTCGAGTGAGCATAATCAAGGAACGCTTTTCGGAAGGATTCGTCATGGATCTTTCCATCCTCTTCGAATTTTTGAAGCGCTCCCTCCAAGTCCTGAGTCTCGAGAAGATTTGAGCGCTCATCCCGTTTACGGAGATAATTATCTGTCCGCCAGTGGCTTTCCAGCTTCTTTGCCCAGCTTGACGGTTGAGTGGTGATTACCTTGTCAAAAAGTTTGTCGAACCGAGGAACTGAAAGAATCGGCAGATTTCGACCAGCCGCATTCTGGAGTGAGTCATTCCTGGCGTCCTTGAAGACCTTCCATAAGTAAAGTGCCGCAACTGAAAGGCTCACTCTGTAAAGGCCATATAGCGCCTGCACCAGAGCCTCTGCCTGCCCTTCCTGTTCGGGTGAGCCGAAAGCCTTTTCGTTCAGTATTTTGGGACTGAGCTCTTTGAATGCCTCCACCCACACCTTGGCGTTGGTGCGATCCTCCAGGTCTTGAGCATCCAGGCTTGCGGTAGATCCGCTAGACTGAGTTTCATGCTCAAACTCTGAGGAAACGAAAAAACTCCCACATGTGGGCCAACCTCGTACCTCGACTGCATTCACGTCAGTCAAGTGCTGATTATTTAGGCCAAAGTCCTTCATCTCAACACGATTCAAGCAAAACCGCAACGTGCTGGGACGGTCATCGTCCGCTTCGGCTGCGAGTAATAAAGCAGCAACCACTTCCTTCTCCAAGCGGGACAAGATGAGGTTGCCTTCAGGCGCGCCACCGGACTGATCGGAAATGATCTTCTCTTTAAGTAACCGATAGGCAACCGATCCGATAAACCTGGTCGCGATCTTTGGCTGGAAATGCGAGGTGCTCATAGCGATTTCTCTGGGATACAATTAACTTCACTTTTCAGGTTCAAAAAAGGGATTCTCAATATAAGTGCACCCATCTGACATGCGTCTCGCCAGACCCATGCTTTCCATGCGACGGATCAACCGATCCGTATTCTTCCGAAATGGATTTTCCGATTTGTGGCTGTCTTGGATTTCGGAGGACCTCAACGCCTCCTTGTGACCAATGACAAGGCGGTAGCGAGCAAAGAGCATGGCAAGAAACTCGTTCAATTCAACGCGGCCTCGTACGCTAGTAACCACGAGCATCCGCAGGAAGTCATCGGTCGGAGCATATCTGAGGCTTCGAGTCCCCCGGCGTGACACCAACCCGCATTCCTTCCCAAGGCCACGGTGGATCTCGCCAGATTTGTTTTTGAATTCGAGCTTCGCATCATTGAGAAACTCCCGAAAGAACTCTTCAGGAGAATTGCCTGGAATTGAATGCTCATCGAGGTTCCAACAGAAACGCCAGGATCTCGTTGGCGCCCTATTGAAAAGCCGCGCTATTTCCCTCACCTTGTCGATGGGAGAGATTGCAGCTTTTGTGATCTGGGTGATCTCTTCTCGCCGAAAAAATTCCTGCAATAATTCCTCTACCGCGACGACACCCTCGGAATCATTGCCTGCGAAAGACTCCAAAGAGGCTTGGCGCACTTGGTCTGGACGAGGGGCCACGATCTCGCAAACAATAGCTCCCAGCCCTTCTTTTTCAGTGCATGCTCGTGCAGTTTCCAGATAGAAGAGAACGAGATGAAATGAAAAGAGAGGTATGAGGAACTCAAAACAATCCTGATCAGGAAGATCCAACATCAATAATGCCAGAACGTCCTCGGCAAATCTGTTATAAGCGGGATGATTGAGATACGGAAGGAAAGCTGGCACATTTCCCGCCCCCGTCTTTGCTATATCAGGGTTCTTGCGCTCATCGTCCGGCAGGAGTTTCTCCAGTAGCTTGTTTTTCTCTTTGGAGGCCTCCAGCAGCTTTGCGAATCCAGATCGAAGCTCAACGGCAACTGAAGAGCGTGAGAGCATCATGTAGATGATTTCCCCATTTCGCGTAAAGTTAACGGCTTCACGCGTAAGCCCCTTTCCCAAATCCGTAAACATAGCGTCCATCCCAATTGGGAAAATGAATCGCGAAGTCCACCGGATCGATGTATTCGGATTGAGAGAAAGACGCTGAAGGAGTCGGATGTGCTCCTTGAAGTTGTCGAATCCAACAAAGCGTTGGTGAAGGTATGCAAAGTCAGGAAATTTATCCACAGGTTGAAAGGAAGCCCGAAATCCTTCGGCCCATTCGCTCCATTTCTCTTCGTCCGGAAGAGACCTGTTTTCCATGCGATTCAATGCAGCGTTGTTGAAAATCAGGTTACGAAGCAGAATGCTCCTTCGTGGCTCATATGTCAGAGTATTTCCATCACCTCCATGGGAAAAGAGTGTAGTGGGGTCCTGACGAAAAAGGCTCTCGACTACGGAAAGGAATTCCAAAAACTGAAAATTCCCGATGGACGAAGTTGAACGAATCCGATGCCCCCAGATGGCCTCATCAACCCACATCCCACGCGGACTCTGTGGATAGCCCAAGAGATTGTATGAGCCAAGAATCGCATGGGTTTCGAGAGTCTTCATAGCGTTTTCCTAGACGATCTCAATCGATTTCAATTTACCCATCGCATCGGTTTCGATGGTGCGAATCCCGGTGAGTTTAAACCCAGCTCGCTGCATGTGTCGTAAAAACTTGGTTTTCAGCGTGATGATGTCTTCCCAGCATTCTTTTGAGAAGGCATTGGGCATCACGCCGTCAGCGACTCGCATTAGAAACTCAAACCTTTCGAGTGTCAGATCGAACAGAAAGGGCTCCTGCCTCGATCGCCAAATAATTCGCAATTGGGGAACCAGAATAATCGGCCCGGACTTTACAATTGAGATACGTGTCTCTCCAAAATCGTCTGTTATCGGTACACCCAAAACAAAAATATCACTGATGGCTGCAGAGGACAGGTTGAGCCCCTTTGCAAGAAAAAGCCTGTCATCGTCTTCAGCTAGCAGACCCGTCCATACCCGATTCAGCCCGAGAATCAGTTTCCGAATCAGCACAGTTGGAACAGGGTTTTGCATTTTATCATCCAAAAGGTGCTTCAGATAATCTTCGGCACTATGGAAAACGGTTATGGCCCAAATGAATCGACTTGGCAGTGCTTTTTTTAAAGCTTCTTCTTCAGATGAGAAGAAGATCCGTCTTCGCTCAGAAGAAAGAGCGTCCAGGACCTCCGTGTAGTTTTCAGTATTGCCTTGGATATAGGTCTTCAGTTTATGCTCAAGGGAAGGGTCGCGCTGATGAAAAGCATCCTGCTTCAACAATGACTGATAGGCATCCCTAAGGTGATCTAGGTGCTCCCCAAAAATAATGAGCTCGTCTAGGTCGTTAATTGTTTCATTACCCAGTTTCAGGCCTTGGAGAAAGCGGAATATCGCAAAGCGGTCACGCTGGTTCTGGGTCAGATTCTCACCAAGGAGATTTCTATGAAGAGCGCCGCGGTGGGCGTCTTCCATAGTAAGGCAGTTTCGCAGTTCATTAAGGCGAGCTACTCCTTGTGGGGCGTTCTTCAACCCAAGAAGTCCGTTTGCCATCCACATAAGCAATTCTCGGATGGGAATGTGCCGTTTACAGCCGTCACAGAGGCTTACCAGATCATGTAATCGACGCTTGTACGGAAGGCTCCGAAGCGCATGCAGGTTTCGTATAAGGGGCGAATAGGTTCCAAACTCCTTGAACTCGGGATGCGCCAGGCAGTCGTCCCACTCGGGCCGAGAGACAACGGCTTCATAAACTCTGGAAAAAAGCTCTCGAGTTGAGATCAGGCTCAGATTGAAAAAGCTCAGTCGATATTCCGAGTCCTGCGTGTTCGTCGCATGTAAATCCGTTATCAGGGTTGCCAGCCTATTTGCCGGTGCAGACTCGGGTAGGCGTCTCCACAGTTCTGCAAACTGCCCATCATTTATCGCGATGACGTAAACGGTTTCGGGAGCTTCCCCGTTGAAAATCGAACTCGAAAAGTCCTCAAGAAATGAAAGCACTTCCGGGGGAAGCGATTCATTGTCTCGCGCAGTAAAGAAGGCGCTGAAATCAAAAATAAAGCTGATAGTAAGGGTGTTCCCATCCCAATTCAGATCGCGCTTTTCCCATTTTCCCTTTGGCGGTTCCTCATCGAAAAGCTTCTTCCATAAAGCATAGCAGAGAGCGGTTTTTCCATCCCCTGCCATACCGGTCAAAATCACGTTTCTCAGCGCATCACGGGGGGTGTGGCCATCATCCCCCTCGAAAAACAGAGAAGTTAGCAACTTTTCCAAGGGATGCTCAAAGCTGATTGGGGCCACTTGGTAGCGAGACGCCAGATTCCCGATCTTCTCGGTGATCATGCTATCGTTTCGCGTCGTCGGTGTGTACCCTCTTAAAAATTGAATCCATTGCTGACTTAACGCTTGATCGCTCATTTTATTTGACCTAAAGTTGGCAAATCAGGCATCCTTCCCGCCTCGGCGGTTCATAGTCCATCCCGGCGAGCACTGCCGCCAGCGGAATGTTTTTTCTACGCCGGCGTTCTTTTTTCTGTATCTTCTCCCAGTTTTCGATGATCTGCTGAGTCCTTTCCGGACACTCTAGGCTCTCAAGCGATTCATCTTTGCACCAAAAGAAAACATTGGCATTCACACGGTTTGGTTTTTCATAAGCCTTTGCCATTTCGTAGTAATCAGGGTGTTGTAGCTTCAACCTGACCCACTCGATCTTCCGCTGATAAAAGCAAAAATAGCAGCCAGAACGGCTACGCCCCCATTCCATAAACTTAGGCAATCCGATTCCCGAGTCCTTCAGAATTCGAATGACATCAGGATAGGAGATTCCCTCGTCTCGAAATGGAAACACAGCTTTGATATTCGGTTTGTGACTGATATAGCCAACGCGATCTTCATCAGCCCGTATGGCAATATAGTTGATGCAGGGATCGGAGCCAACATAATCCTCGAAAGGTTTAAGCTTCATCATTTTGGTGCACCACCTTCTGTTTTTTGATGGGATCATGCCTCCATATCGCCTCAGAAGATCATCAAAGGTAGTACCGAAGGTGGTGCGTACGATCTTGACACCTAGATAATACTCAAGCCTTTCCAGGTATTCATAGGTTTCGGGGAGCTCTTTTCCAGTATCGTGGAAAATGTATTCCATCCCTTCTACTCGACCGCGCATGTGGACGGCTAGGGCAGCAGAGTCTTTACCTCCAGAGAGGCTAAGGATGTGTCTTGTCTTCTTGGTATCCCTCGAATCGGCCATTTATTCCTCGGGTTGAGCGTTTTTTTCATTTACAACCTGCTGCTGCCAAAACAAACGGGCAGCCGCCGCCAAGGCAATCTTGCCATGGTCCTGAATTAGTTTGTTTAGGGCTTTCTCAATGGAATGCAAACTATGCTCATCTTCAGGATTCCAGTGCAAAACCTCATCGACTTCGGAACCGTCTGGACGTGTCACTGTCAGCCGGAGGCAGCGCATGAATTTGTCAACGTCTACACTTCCTCCGGTGAAACCGATTGATTCGACTCGTTTGAAACGGGGCACGAGCGTGCCCAAGCGTTCGAAGAAGAAAACCTCGTCTATATCTCTCCACCTTTCTGGTGCCTTCTTGGCAACCAGAGTCGCCACAGACTCGATCCACTGTGTATTCGGAAGATCAGGGTCTCCCAGGCGTAACACAAAGGTTTTGAGATCCATATCAACGATGCGAATGCCAATTGCAACCGATCTCGAGGTAATCACCTTACGGAATTCGTCGAAGTCTCCCTTTAATCCGAAAGCATCCTGGAGCCCCTTAAGAATGCGCGACAAGAGGGACGGGTAGGCATCTCGCAACTCGGCTATCGATCCGATCAACCCATTTACGAGGCTATTAATCTGATCCGCCCCAAAGGCTTTCGTCTTTACCGCAGGCAGTCCCAATGCTTCCGGAAGCTCTCTAAAAAGCAACGTCACGGGTTGTCGCGATGAGAGAAGGATGTCTCTTACTTTACGAGACTGTGGAGATAGAGTCTCATGAGCGTATCTCACATATTCCGGAAGTGAAACAGCAAAAGTTACCAAAGGCCGAACTACTGTTAGAACATCCGGACGCTGGTTCGTCTCGGCCCCGAGAACCTTTGCCATTTGATTGTATACTTCCAGACGGATACCGTTCACAGAGCAATGCTGTAATGTGAATACTTCGGGCTCTTTGTTCAGCTTCTGGAACTCGTCGCCGCCAACCTTTAAAAGAAACGTGCCGTCCTCGTAAACCGACGTCTCCTGCCAGTGTGCCGCTAGGTAGACCGCGACAAGGAGGGGCAGCAGGCCATCTCGCACACCAAATGGGGCCTGACGCAGTTCCTCGTAAATCCGGTCCACCGATACCGAATTCAAATCAGCCTCTAGCAACAGGTCATGGATCCGTTTAAGGCTTGGCGCCAGGCGGCATGGATCTTCCTTCAGTTCCGAATGGGAAGCAAACCGCCATAAACACCCATCTTTAACGTGAAGCTTGCCCTCCTTGAGCACTGACAGGTAAATCGCCAGTTCCGGGGGATTACGATCGCCATCCAGGCCAAGGTTTTCCTCGGTTGAGTGATTAGCTACGGCTTCGATTAGAAGCGTTCGGGCGCGCGAAGCGGCGGATTGGGTTACTCTGCGATTGATGAGCTCGTTCAGGACAATCGGACAATCTGGATATAGCTGTTCACAGACAACGCTCAGATAGTCTGTAATCCCACGGTGTTCATCTATCTCAACCTCTTGACCACCATGAAACCAATGAATCGGGCGATCCCGATCAACGATGAATTCCGTAAGGAATTCCAGCTCCCGACCTAGAGATACTTTCAATCGTTCGATCTCTTCGCGCACGTATTGGCGGGCAAATTGGTCGAAAGTAAGTTCCTGGGCATTCTTCCGGACCCACTCCCAGCGTTTCAATTCTGAGAGTAGGTGTGATACACCGGCAATAGGAGCACTGACACCACAAACGACATGCTCTGGTAGAGCTCTGAGCATCGGCATCTGGAACAGGGCTCGCTGCTCTTCCTTCGAGGAGGGAACGACAACAAGCACCGTTCCATCCGCAGAAAGCTGTCTACCTACCTTTTGCAGCTCCTTGTCCGCATCTTTAGCATGAACGTAATGAACGGAGAAATGACGCAAATTCCCAGTCTGAACGTAATGGCGTCGAGCCACCAGATGTTTTTCCGGGAGGTAGCCCAGGAAGGCGAAAGTTGAGGAATTTGAAACCTCAACGGCCTCATCGGCCTGCCCCAGTAGATCCTCAAGACTGGCGCTGGTGTGCGGCCACAGAGACAGCCCTTTCGCCGTTCCCCGCTCGTGTAGCAACCTTAGCTCCGATACGAGTCGCTTTACGACTCCGGCGGTTTCGGGTTCTGACTCTGATTCTGAAGCGAGAAGAACTTCCCGCGTTGATGGAACCCCTGGATCGTCGATCATGTTCAAGAGTGCTACAGCCTTGAGAATCTTTTCCGCCGTCTCTCCGTATGATATTCCCTTATCAACCACAGATTCTGCAATATCCCAGCGCGCACGATGGGGACCGGCGGATAGCTGCGACAGATTTGCTTTGAAGTAGTCGAAGAGATCGGAAATCCGGTAAAGCCTTTCGCTGACTGAAACTCCATTGGCAAATGCCCGAAGGCTAAAGGGCTCGAAGGAGGTCAGAAAACTCACAATAGATCGCTCGTTCTGACCGAATTTTCGAAGTAGTGCGACTAGAGCCGGCAAGACAATCGGATTTAAGGGAAACAGACGTGGGGCAAGGGACACGAGAGAGTTCTCGGCGGCAAGCGATCCATAGAAACCTGACTTGATAGCCCGGCGCATTATGCTCCGCATGAGGTCCTGCAGATTCTTTGGCAGTTTGGCTTCCTGGATTCCCAGGGTTTCGGTCAACAAAACGGCGGCCTGTTCGATCGGCTGGGCAAACACGATCTCCTCGTAGCGGCCAGCTACTTTCTCCCATTCTTTTCTTGCAATGGCATCGGCGGCAGCCGAGTAGGAGGCAAAACCCTGGTGCAACAAAGCCAATACCATGAGCGGTTTTCCGTTGCTTCGGACCGCTTTCTCTCCCAGGCGCTGCAATAGATAAATGTCGTCTTCATCCGGGTGTTGTGCAGCGTAGCGAAGATTTTGTCCCAACTCATCAAGCACAAGAAGTAAGCCGTCACCGGTCCTTTGGTTCCGCATTCGATCTCCCAGACGGTCCAAAAGCTCCAGGAGCTCTTCGTTGGAATAGATAGTCGATGGGCAATCACTGCTTCCGAATGCTCTCTTTTCCGTTTCTCGGATACCCTTCAGGATGCTTCTTTGTAGTGACTCGAGATCGCCTGTCACCAAGATCGGCTCAAGCTTGACCTTGCCATCCATCAAATTACGGAGATCCGATGGAAGTCTTTTATCATGTCCTGCGGCAACCCGCGCCAGGGCAAGGGCAAAGCTCGATTTGCCTGTTCCATAATCTCCTGTCAGTCGCCAAGCGCGCTGGGAAGAAAATGGCTGGAGACCACTCGATACCCGCTGAACGGTCTCTCGAATCAGGTTCGTCACCACGTAGTGATCGCTGGAGTGAGGGTCATCGTAGTCTTCTGCGACAACTACAGACCGTAGAAATGCCCCTCGAATTCGAAACAAACTAGAGACAGGAGGCTGCTGCTCTATCACGCCTGCCTCCTAAATGCTTCTAGCAAAAGGATATTAAGGTCACTCATTGGGCTAATCCGTCGTATCATCCTTTGGTTTGCACCTTCCAGAACTGTGAATTCATCAGGTCTCTCTTGGGATAAGAGGGTAAGGCGATCTCTAATCTCCACTTCCGGCATCCGAAAGACTCGCCCAGGGCTGCACCGGCCGAAAGCTACGTCCGAAAACAGTACCGTTTCCTCGTGTGTGGCGAAACGATTCCACCAATCATGTAGGCAGAACCTGAACAGGCCATTGGAGATAGAATCCTTCCTTCGAACATCAATCAAGAAAAGGGGGTCGCGCCCACGCTCTCCCCGACGTTCCCCGAGTCTTCGAATGAAGGCCAGGCTGGACAGTGGACTATCCAACATGTCCTCGGGAATCCGATTCCCCATTTTTTCGGATGCCACGTAAGTCCTCAGGAAGACATCCAAGTGCTGGCGAAGGGTGACCTGAGAAAGAGGCCTTGCGTAGGTGTCGGATTCCGATTGAAACGCCTCAAGTGCTTCACTCATTGCAAACTCAGGCTCTTGGTAGAGGTTGATAAGCCAGTGCCATGCGAAAAAAGCTCGGGAAGTATTCGTGGAGGCTCGCCAGTGGAGGAGCCAAAGGGTCCGCCTGTCTTCCAGGAAGGGGTCCATGCCCTTGGCGCCAAAGATAATCTTTCCAAATTCCGTCACCTTCAACCGACCCTCTTCACGCTCAATCACTCCAAAGTAATCGCTCCAGCGCTGAAGGGCCTTGACCATATTCTTGCCCAGCCCCAGGATCCGCATTCCGTCACGTGGATTCGAAAAAGGTTCTTTTCCCTGGGATACCGCGGCTACGGCTTTCGGCAGCCAGGCTACACGGAGGGGAAAAGTCTCGTGGCCGGAGAAAGAGAAGCGTTCCACGGGCGGTTTCTTTACTTGGTTACTGTTCACTGATGCAACTTCCATATCGACCTCACTTGGCCGTTTTTTGTTAGTCAAATGGGTGAATAACTAATTTGAATTGTTTGATAAAATGGCCAGATCGGTCCACCATGCCGGCTCCTGGCAATCCATATCATTTTGCAGAATACTTTAGCGGAGGTTGTCTGTAAACCGCTTTTGGCTCCGGTGATAGGACGCAGTTACTGGTTGTGTTGAAACACTCTCAGTATCCTCAGCGGGGCTGCTACGCCTTTTTTTTATTCATTAGATATGCCACTCCTGCAAGGTCGGAACTCATCCATTGGTTAAGGCGGAAGACTCGAAACTCCACGGACGGGGTCGACTGCAAAGGCGGTGCAAAAACCGGGGCTGCTGCGAGAGGACAGCCCAAGACATCATTAGAGCCATGCTCTTGCTGCCTCAACAGTTTCAAGCCTGGAAAAACCACATTTTATTAATACTAAGGCTAGAAAAAAATTATAAAAATACATAATATTAAACATAAGAAAAATGACGGAATAATTCAAATGGAAATTCTATGGCCCCTTGAGTTTTTCTTCTCCCCAAGGGGCCATTGCCAGAACATACTGCCTTCACTTCACTTTCCACTCCCAATCTCCCAAGCCAGCTGAGCATAATGGGCGATCTTCTCCAGGTCGTGCTCCTTCCCCTTGCCGTTCCAGAGCCGAATCGAATACCGCAAAATATTCCAGATGCAGACGATGGGCTTGGTCAGGCTGATCAGATCAAACGTCCCCTCCTGAGCCTCTCCCAGCCCGTATTTCTGCACCGTCTTCTCCTCGATGTATTTTTCCATGTGCTCCGAAAACCGCTTCCAGTCTTCCACTCTGTCCACACCCATGATTTCTCTCCCTCCCCATTCAGGAACTCCGCTCACATAGTCATCCATGATCACGAAGTTGAAAATTCTCGGTTCCGTTTCCTCGACGAATCTCTTCATCTCGTTTTTCGTCACCAGCCGCCTTTTCACTTCCTCCACTCTGTAGAGCTTGATGTGACGACCCTCTCGCTTTCTCACCCGCTCAAGATCCGACAGGGCTTTCAGTGGATCCCGGTAACCCACAGGCTCAAGCGGCGAGAGGACCAGGAACCCCAAGGCATGCTCAGGATTCCCGATGACGTATATGACTTCATCTTCCGGCATGGTTATTCCTTTCCAATTTGAAAACGGGAGACCGCATCAGGCCTAACACCCTAACAGTCAATACAGACGGGGATCTCAGCCTCATCGACATTCAGGGTTCTTCAACCGGTCGATCTCATTTTTGAGATCCACGATTCTTTCCTCGCATGCGATCAAGGTTTCCTGAACTTCCTCTTTCAGACATTCCCTGAACACCTTGACCGCATTCAGTCCCACGTCCCTCACGATCTCATACTCGGATGGAGTGAGTTCCGCGTCGATCAAGGCGTCCAGGAGTTTCTCCTCCGCATCTTCCCGTGCTATGTCTTCCGGGCGATTGCCGGGGAGCATGGACACGGTCACTCCGGGCGGCAGATTACTCGCCATAGTCAGACCTCCTTTTCACGCACATTCTATGTTCAGCGATCAAAACCCAGGCCTAATGCGGATCTCCCGTTTTCTTTGATTACTTCAGCATCCCGAGAATGTTCCCGCCGACAGTCTGCAAACGATGACTCGCTTCAGCCGTCAACCCTTCGAACCGGGACGCTCTGGTGTATGCGTTCACGATATGGAACATGGTCTCTCCTGCTTCCAGCCCCCATCCCCACTCGACCGCCTTCCGCTCATCCTTTCCGAGCAGGAACTGGCGATTAAAGCTTTCAAGGGTCGCGACAGGGTGGTCCACCGGGGTTTCGAGGGACATGAGAAACTGGCTCTTCTTCGCACCCAACTCCATGGACACCCTTTCAAGCACTCCGGGGAATTCCTCCAGGATTCTGGTGGACACATGCCGATAAGATGCGGAGACTTCCGTTTTGGAAATCATTCCATTGGTGCAGACCAGACGCAGGAAGAACGCCGATATGGAAAGGGACGCCAGACCCACTTCAGAATTGGATATGGTGATTCCCGGCGTGATCCTGTCACCGTTGACCGAAAACGTCTTTGCACCATCCGGGATGCTCAGGCTCATGAACTCCCCGTCCAGGTGGCATTGGACTTGGGTATCCGGCCCATAACCCAGGGAGTCCAGCCTCTCGATCACCTCGAAGTTGTCCACGGGTTTGTACTTCTCCGTGAATATTCCCCGTACGCTCTCCCCATCGAACCTCAGAAAGAGTTCCGCCTTTTTCTCCTTTTCGATCCAGTAGTTCATATTCACAGCCTGGATCTCCGGCGGGCACTTTCTGAGATACTGATAGGGGGTCCCCAGTCGATTGCACATGGACCTCTGCGCGACCGGCTTGAGCTCATAGGGCTGGTTGTCGATCTTCACGACTTTCAACCCGTCGAATGAGATGTTCTTCACGGGAACCATGCGGTCCAGGCAGTTCTTCGACATGGAGTCCACACGGTCCGCCACTTTTCCGAGCGTGGTCA
>ENA-OSEO01001377-OSEO01001377.1-sediment-metagenome-genome-assembly--contig:-NODE-1377-length-44555-cov-7.328342_pt1 | contig 44555 bp, 44 predicted proteins | sample MGYA00237883_ERZ534232 | MGnify/ENA metagenome assembly ERZ534232 | reverse complement strand
ACATCACACAGATTCTTTTCCACCAGGCGCTGGGCGGCGGTGGCTCCTACGTTGCCGGCTCCGACAATGGTAACTTTCGGCATGCTGTTAACCCATCTTTTCTATGATGGCATCGGCTACCTGGGATGTGCCGACTGCCCGTGAGCGCTGATCTTCAGGAAGCAGGTCGTAGGTTATCCTCCGGCCCTCCCTGATAACTGCAGCGATGGCCGCATCGAGCCGCTCAGCCGCTTCGACTTCACCCAGGTGGCGCAGCATCATTACACCCGAAAGCATCTGTGCCATGGGATTTGCCTTGTTCATACCCTTGTATTTGGGAGCAGAACCATGGGTTGGCTCAAAAAGGGCAGCCTCGTCGCCGATATTGGCGCCCGGTGCCAGGCCAAGGCCGCCGACCAGCCCGGCGCCCAGGTCTGAAATGATATCTCCGTAAAGGTTGGGGCAGACAATAACATCGAATTGAGCCGGGTTCTTGACCATCTGCATGGTCATATTGTCGATAATGCGGTCTTCGAATTCGATATCCGGATATTTTTCGGCTACCTGCCGGGCCACCGAAAGGAAAAGCCCGTCGGAAAATTTCATTATATTGGCCTTGTGCAGAGCGGTTACCTTGCGGCGTTTATTGGCCCGGGCATATTCGAAAGCATAGCGGGTAATCCGTTCGGTACCGGTAATAGAAATGGGCTTGATCGATATGCCCGAGTCCTTTCTGATTTTATTGCTTGAAAGCCTTTCCACCGTCTGAATAATCTCGGCTGCCTCCGAAGTGCCCTGTTCGAACTCGATGCCCGCATACAGGTCCTCGGTATTTTCCCTGACGATAACCAGGTCGATATTGTTAAATACAGTCGGGGTGCCGGCATAGCTTTTACAGGGGCGCAGGCAGGTGTAAAGGTCCAGGATTTTACGCATCGAGACGTTTACACTCCGGAAACCGTAACCCACCGGCGTGGTAATGGGGCCTTTCAAGGCTACCCTGTTGGTGCGTATCGACTCGATGACATGATCCGGCAGGGGAGTGCCGTACTCTTCGATTACATCTACGCCGGCATTGACCACATCCCAGTTGAATTTGACACCGGTGGCTTCCAGCACCCGGCGGGTAGCCTCGGTAAGTTCGGGGCCGATACCGTCGCCGGGAATTAAGGTAACATTATAAGCCATTGAAATTATTGCCTCCTGATTTTATTTGGGGTTGAAACTACAGCTTGAAATCGCCGTGCTTTTTTATATAGGGCATGATTCCGCCCTCGTTCAAAATACTGAGCATGAAATCCGGAATGGGCTTGAAGGTTATGGTCCGGCCGCCGGTCAGGTTTTTAATGGTCCCGGCTGCCATATCGACCTCAAGTTCGTCTCCGTCGTTAATATTATCCGTGTCGCAAATGAGCACGGGCAGGCCGCGGTTTATAGCGTTTCGAAAGAAAATCCGGGCTACCGATTTGGCGAGAACCGCACTCACGCCGGCCATTTTGATGACAAGAGGAGCATGTTCCCGGCTTGAGCCCAGGCCGAAGTTGGAACCACCCACCACGAAATCACCGGTTTTTACCTTGCAGGCAAATTCGGGGTCGGCATCCTCCAGTACGTGCCTGGCCAGTTCCGGCAAATTGGAACGCAGGTGTGCCAGCCTTCCGGGAACGATATGGTCGGTAGAAATGTTATCGCCGAATTTGAACGCTCTGCCTTTAAGCATTAAAGCACCTCCCGGGGGTCGGTGATTCTGCCGGCAAGAGCCGAGGCGGCTGCAGTCGCCGTGCTGGCAAGATATATGTGGCCTTTGGGATTGCCCATCCTGCCCTTGAAATTGCGGTTAGCCGTCGACAGGCAGACTTCGTCATCACCCAGAGCACCCTGGTGCAGCCCAAGGCAAGGCCCGCAGCCCGGGGGCAGAATGACAGCCCCGGCCTCGATCAGGGTTTCGATATAACCCTTTTTAATTGCCTCACGAAGCACGCCGGGAGATGCCGGGCCGATGATGAGCCTGGTCTGTGGGTGACGGCGCCGGCCCTTGAGAATGGCCGCGGCGATTTCCATATCCTGAATGCGGCCGTTGGTGCAGGTGCCGATAACTACCTGGTCTATCTTGACTCCTTCCAGTTCACCGGCTGTAACAGTGTTATCTACCGTGTGCGGCTTTGAAACCATGGGTTGGAGAGTGGATAAATCTATTTTGATTCTTTCCGGGTAACCGGCATCGCTGTCGGCTGAAAGAGGCTCGTAATCCGCCTCGCGCCCGAGCGCTTTGAGGTACTGATATGTCATTTCATCCGAAGGAAAAAGCCCGACTTTAGCGCCGGCTTCGACTGCCATATTGGCTATGGTGAGCCTGTCGGCTACCGGCATTCCGGCCACGCCCGGACCACCGAACTCGAGGGCTTTGTACGTCGCTCCGTCCGCGCCTATTTTGCCGATCAGGTAAAGAATAAGATCCTTGGCGTAAACCCCTTTGGAGAATTTACCGGCAAGCTCGATCATCAGGCTTTCCGGTACCCGGAACCAGGTTTTACCCAGGGCAAAAGCCACCGCGATATCGGAAGAGCCCATACCGGTAGCAAAGGCGCCCAACCCACCGGCGGTTACCGTGTGTGAATCAGCCCCGACAATAACATCACCCGGCTTTGCCAGCTTTTCGGCTACCACCTGGTGGCAGACCCCTTCGCCGACGTCGGAAAGTACGCACCCGGTTTCCCTGGCAAATTCGCGCATGAAAATATGGTCGTTGGAAAGCTGCCAGTTCGGGCTGGGCGCGGCGTGGTCCAGAAACAGGACCGTCTTTTCATGATTGGCCAGCCGGCAGAATCCGGCTTCCCGGAACGCGCGTATCGCCAGCGGCCCGGTCGTATCCTGCACGAAGGCGAGGTCAACGGCGGCTATGGCAATATCGCCGGCTTTCCGGACAGACCCGGATTTGGCCGAAAGTATTTTTTCCGCTAATGTAAAACCCACTTGAGTCATCCGTCCTCGATTGTTTATAAGGTAATTGCAGATTATGAGCCGATTACAGCCAGCACATCGTCACGGGCAACGTAATCTCCGCCCTTGAAGTTCAGTTTCCGGATGGTTCCGTCACAAGGAGCCGGCAGGTCGATCGCCATCTTCATGGCTTCCAGCACCACCACGTTTTCTCCGGCTTTGACCTTATCCCCTTCCTTGACCTCGTAGCGGATAATAATGCCGGGCATGGGAGCAAGCACACCGGTTTCATCTTCTGCCGGTGCTTCTTCCACCGGCGCAGCTTCCGCAGCGGGGGCATTCCGTTTGACCACGGTTGGCATAGCCACGATATGCTGCCTGGGGTCGGCTCCGGGTTCAGCCGGTTCCACCCCTATGGTTATTACGTTTTCACCCATATAAATGTTATAACGGCGGTATCCTTCGCTTGAAACTGCCTGGGCACTGCCGGCTTCCACCAGTTTACCGCTTTTGGCCTTGGCAACCAGGTCGTCTTCGCGTTTGATGTCTTCCAGGGTCTTGCCGGTTGCTTCCGGGGGCGGGGCTTCCTTGCCATATTTCCATTTCAAAAAACGCATACCGGTGGTGGGATAAAGCGCATAAATAAGCACATCGCCGATATCCTGGCTGAGTTCGCCGACTTCCGCCTTGGCGATTTCCAGTTCCGGGTCCAGCACGTCGGCCGGGCGGCAGGAGATGGGCTCCTCGCCGCGCTCGTAACCCTTTAGTACCTGTTTTTGTACTTCGGCATCCACCGGCTTCGGCGGGCGTCCGTACAGGCCGTAAACGTAGTCTTTAACCTGGGATGACACTACTTTATAGCGGCCGAAAAGCACATTCTGAACCGCCTGGATGCCCACGATCTGGCTGGTAGGCGTTACCAGCGGCGGGTAGCCCAGTTCCTTTCGCACCCTCGGCAGTTCTTCATAAACCTCGTTTATTCTATCCAGGGCATTGGCTTCCCTCAACTGGCTGACCAGGTTGGAAATCATGCCGCCGGGAACCTGGTGCATCAGCACCGCCGTATCTATGGAGGACATTCTGGTGTTGTCCATGAAATCCCGGTACTTGGGAGCGATTGTTTCAAGTTTCTGGCCCAGCTCAAAAAGGAGGTTAATATCCAGGCCCGTATCGTATTCCGTGCCTTCGAGAGCGGCCACGAACGGCTCGACCGAAGGGTGGGAAGTCCTCAGGGCAAAGGGCGCTATACAGCAGTCTATCATATCAATGCCGGCTTCTATGGCCTTAAGAAAAGCCATGGATGCCATGCCTGATGTGTAATGGCTGTGGAGGTTGACCGGTATCTTGATGTTTTCCTTGAGGGCTTTGACCAGTGCAAAAGCGTCATCCGGGCTGATTATGCCGGCCATGTCCTTGATGCAAAGGGAATCGGCGCCCATTTGTTCGAACTTGACGGCCTTTTCAATATAATAATCCAGGTTGTATACCGGCCCGCCCATCTTGCGCTCGGTCAGTGAATAGCTGATGGCCAGCTGAGCATGCTTGCCGCTTTCCTTGATAGTAGACAGCGCCGGCTCGAAGTTCCTTTCGTCATTCAGAGCGTCGAAGACACGGAATATATCCACTCCGGTTTTGGCGGCATGTTTCACAAAAGCTTTGACTACATCATCCGGGTAGTGCCGGTAGCCCACCAGGTTCTGACCGCGAAGCAGCATCTGCAGAGGGGTGCCGGGCGCGGCTTTTTTAATTTTAGCCAGCCTCTCCCAGGGGTCTTCGTTGAGGAAGCGGGTCGGCACGTCGAAGGTAGCCCCTCCCCACACTTCCAGCGAATAGAACCCCACCTTGTCCATGCCGGGAGCCATCTCCAGTATGTCATCCGTACGCATACGGGTAGCCAGCAGCGACTGGTGGCCGTCACGCAGGGTAAGGTCGGTTATTTTGATTCGTTTATTCCCCATCCGTAACCTCTCTTGTTTACTAAATGAGCCAGCTTGAGCATCAGCAATCTGAAAAAAGAGAAGGAACGCTTTTATTACAAAGCGCCGCAGCGGTCATAATATCATAACGGGTTTAACGGGGCAAATTGGAAAAGCGTTTCCGGCAGGGTTTTCTATCCTGAAGCGGTGTCTGCCGCCGGTTGGTTTTCGCCGGGAAACCCATCCCGCCTGCAGGCCGGGCGCATACCCGTTATAAGCCGGATCCCGTGCCGGTTGCCCAAGTAGTGCCAGCGCCATTCGAACAGCACCTTGAACCGGTTGCGAAAATCTACCATTACCATAATGTGCACCAGGATCCAGGCCAGCCAGGCAAAAAACCCGCAAATCCTGCACCTGCCGATTTGCATCACCGCCCTGGCCCGGCCTATTACCGCCACGTTGCCTTTGTCTTTGTATTTAAAAGGCGGCCGGTTGCCGGCGGGTATTTCCCGGGAGATTATCCGGGCTACGTATTTTGCCTGCTGTACAGCCACCGGTGCCAGCTGCGGCAGCGGGTTGCCTTCCGATGTGAACCAGGCAACATCGCCTATAACAAACACTTCCGGATGGTTTTGGATAGAGCAGTCACTGTTGACCACTATTCTGCCGGAGCGTGGTTTTTCCGCCTCGATCGAACTGATTTCCGCCGGCGCCATGGTCCCGGCCGCCCATATTATGTTGCAGGTTTCAATACAGGCATCCTCCATCCACACACCTTTTTCATCGATGCAGGTGATGCGGGTGTTGCGCCACACTTCGACTCCCATTTTTTCAAGGTCAGCGGTAGCCCGGGCACTGAGTTCAGGGCTCAGGCCGCAGAGAATACGGTCCAGGGCTTCTATCAAAATGACGCGCGCCCTGGAAGTATCGACCCTCTTGAACTCTTTCTCGACGGATTTGTTCAGAAGCTCCCGTAGCGCTCCGGCGGTTTCCACGCCGGTCGGCCCTCCGCCTACGACCACAAAAGTCATCAGGCGCCGGATTTCCTGCGGGCTCCGGGCGGTTTCAGCTTTTTCGAAAGCAAGCAGGATTTTTTCCCGTGCCTCCAGGGCGTCGGCTATAGTCTTGAGGCCGGGGGCGAACTTCTCCCAATGGTCGTTTCCGTAATAACAGGTCTTGATGCCGGTGGCCACCACCAGGTAATCGTAATCGTAACTGCTGCCGTCCTTGAGCAGAACCTGCCTGGCATTGACATCGAAACGGTTTGCCTCTCCCAGCACTACGCGGATATTGGGCTGTTTGCCTACTATGGAACGTATAGGAGCCGCGATATCTCCTGGTGAGAGCACGGCGACGGCTACCTGGAACAGCAGCGGCTGGAAAAGGTGATGGTTGTTCTTGTCGATAAGGGTCAAATCTGCGTCTGTTCCGGCAAGGGCTTTGGCGGCTGCCAGGCCTCCGGCCCCCGCACCTACGATAACTACTTTCTTGCTCATCATTTCCTTTTCATAATGTATTTGGAATAAAAGCCGGCCGCTTTGAAAATAAGACAAAGCAAATAGTGTTTACCCGTACAAAGTAAACACGTTAAAGAGCCGGTATTATTAATACTGCCTTGATTCCGGAGTGTGGAATTGTCATGTTGCATGAGCCGGCATAATGCTATCACGGATACCGGCGGGTTGTCATCTTGAAAAAACGGGGCTTGAATTGACAACCCGGCCAGGTAGTGATAGCTTTAAATCCAGCTGTCCATGACAGGAGAAAACCAGGTAGTTTACGCATGTTGGAAGCGGCAGGTTTCGAGTTTATCCAGGTAAAATATCTCAATATCCTCGATATTCCATCCCTGACGATCCGGCCCGGGATTATCACCTCTATCCTGGGACCGAGCGGCAGCGGCAAGACGAGCTTGCTCAGGCTGCTTAACAAAATGGCCTCCCCCACGTCGGGCAGGATTGTATATAACGGCACAGACCTGTCTCAGGTCAAACCGGTAGAGCACCGCCGCAGGATTGTGATGATGTCCCAGTCTCCGGTTATTTTCGAGGGCACCTTGAGGGACAACCTGACCGCAGGACTCAGATTCCAGCAGAAAGAATTACCGGACGAGGGCAAACTCAGGGAAGTATGTAAACGGGTAAGGCTGGCACAACCCCTGGACAGCCCCTCGGGCAATCTTTCCGGAGGAGAAAAACAGCGCCTGGCCCTGGGCAGGATAATACTGCTGGATCCGGATGTGTATCTGCTCGATGAACCCGCTTCAGGGCTGGATGACGAAACGGCAGGCGGCATTTTCGATATGCTTGTTGAAAAAATCCGGCTGCAAAACAAAACCATGGTACTGGTTACGCATTCCACAACAGCGGCCCGGCGGATCTCCGATGACCTTATCCGCATTAATCGCGGCCGGGTCGCAAGCGGGGCTTCACGGTGAGCGGCTTGATCGACCTGGGCTTCTATCAGGTGGCAGCCGCTTATATCTTTGTAATTATCGTACTTGCCATTGTCAGGCAAAGAGGTATCAGCCGGGAGAAGGAAATCGTCATCGCTTCCGTCAGAATGACCCTGCAGCTAGTGCTGGTCGGCTATGTGCTGGTTTATATCTTCGACAACCCCAATCCTTTTATCACGGTTGCCGTCGTTGCCTTGATGGAAGCCTTTGCCGTCTATACCGTATTCGGCAAGTTCAGGGGCAGGCTTTCGGCCGGCCTGAAAAAGGTTATAGCCCTTGCCATCGGCGCCGGTACAGCCGTATGCCTGCTTTTCTTTTTGCTCGTTATTGTCAGGGTCGCTCCCTGGTATCACCCGCAGTATTTTATCCCGATTGCCGGGATGCTTATCGGCAACTCGATGACGGCGGTTTCGCTGGCGGTCAAATCCCTGACGGACGGCATGACCACGCAAAAACAACTGGTGGAGGAAGCCCTTGTGCTGGGGGCTACACCTCAAATGGCTACCCGGGGAATATTGAACTCCACTTTTGACGCCGCTATTATGCCCACCATAAACTCCATGATAGGCATGGGAATAGTATTTCTACCGGGTATGATGACCGGGCAGATTCTTGCCGGTGCTGCTCCCACCACCGCTATCGCCTACCAGATTGCCATTATGCTGGGCATCCTGGGAGCGGTTGCCCTCACCGTTATACTCACACTGCAGATGGGCTACCGGACCTTTTTCAATAAAGAAGAGCAGCTCGTTGCCGGGAATTGAGATTTAAATAAACATGAGCACCCCCAGAAGAATAATGCACATCGACCTGGATGCCTTTTTCGTTTCGGTCGAGTGCGCCCGCCGGCCCGAACTGAAAGGCAAACCGGTGGTAGTCGGCGGCAACCCGGACCGGCGCGGAGTGGTAGCCGCCTCTTCTTACGAAGCCCGCAAGTTCGGCATTCAATCCGGCATGCCGCTCAAAACCGCGGTCCGGCTTTGCCCGGGCGCGATATTCGTTTCCGGAAACCACAGTGTTTACCGTGAAGTCTCCGGCAAATTTATGGATATCCTGGGCGAGTTTTCACCTTTCCTGGAACCGGTTGGCATCGATGAAGCTTACCTGGAAGCTACCGGTTTCGAAGCGCTGCACGGTTCGTTGATAACAATGGCGGAAAAGATCCGCCGGCAGGTCAACACCCGGCTCGGCATCACTGCTTCGGTCGGTATCGCCGGTTCAAAAATAGTGGCCAAGGCTGCCTCGGAAGCAGCCAAACCCGACGGCGTGCTGGAGATACCGCCCGGAGAAGACGCGCGCTTTCTGGCGCCGCTTGACATCGGCAAGCTGCAGGGTATCGGCAAGAAAACCGAAGCCGTGCTCAAGGCGATGGGCATCTCCACCCTGGGCAAGCTGGCTCAGATGCAGCCCTCGAGCCTTAAAACCAGGCTGGGTTCATACGCTGAAACCCTGATTTTGCATGCCCGCGGCATCGACAACCGGCCGGTCGAACCTCCTGAGGAGGCCAAGTCGATCAGCCGTGAAACCACTTTTGCCGAAGATGTGCACCACCGCCAAACTCTGGAAGCCATGCTGGAACGCCTCAGCGAACATGTGGGCGCCAGCTTGAGAAAACGCAGCCGCCACGCCCGTTGTATCACCCTGAAACTCAGGTTTGCCGATTTTTCCACCATAACCCGTTCCCGGACTCTGCCGGCACCTACGGATGCCGACCAGGTGATCTTCGCTGCCGCCCTGCAAATGCTCGGCAGGGCGCTTTCCGCAAACCCCCTGGCGGTAAGACTGATCGGCGTGGGAGTTTCCAGTCTTGCCCAACGGGGCTGGCAGATGGACATGCTCGGCAGCGACCTTCCAAGGCTGGAAAAACTGAACCAGGCTGTTGACCGTATCCGGCATAAATACGGTTTTGACTCAATATCGACAGGCAGGGCGTTCTACCTGGAAGAGCTGTTCAAGACGGGCGGGCCGGCCTCATCCGGGGAAATGGAACCCGGAAGGCTTGACCTTTAACTCTTGAAGTGGTTCAATCTTTATAGGCCGGCCATGTCAACTGACCGGCCGGCAAGTAAGATAATTACGGTGGAATATGGATAAAGCGGTCACGTTCCCGAGCGGAAACCTGACTCTTCGCGGCAACCTGAACATCCCGTTCGAAGGTGCTCCCTGTGTGGTCCTGTCACACGGGCTGGAAGGCAACAAGGACTCAATCAAATGGAAGTTCCTGGCCAACCGGCTGCACGACCTCGGCCTGGGGGCCTTGAGGTTCAATTACCGCGGCTGCGGTGAAGGTGAGGAAAAAAGTGACGGAGATTTTGCCGATTCCGGGGTTTCGAATCGTATCAAGGATTTTCGGGCCGCTCTCGATTTCATCCAGAACATGGCTGTCAATAAGAACCGGCTGGGAGTTATAGGCTCCAGCCTAGGGGGCACAGTGGCGGTCGCCTCGGACGACCGGCGGCTCAAAGCTATGGTGGCGCTGGCAACACCCTACAGTTTCAAAGGTTTGGCCGGGGAAGGGGCCGGGGAATCCAGGCCGGAAGAATTATCCACCCTGCCCTCCGGCAAACAAGTGACAACCGGTTTCCTGCATGAACTCCAGCGGCTGGACATGGAAAAGCATGTAAAACTGTTAAGCTGCCCCCTGCTGGTGATACACGGCAGCATGGATGACACTGTAAACGTTCAGGACGCTCACAACCTGTATGCAGCTGCTCCGGAACCGAAAATGCTGAAAATCATAACCGGCGCCGGCCACCGTTTCGATGATCCGGCCCATCTCAAACAGGTAGCCCTGCTTGCCTGCGGCTGGTTGAAACAGTATCTGTAGTCCAGGGGATACTGTTACTAGTTTGAACTACAACTGCCAATTAGTGTAAGCTATATCCCCATTGTTACCGGGCCCGGGAGACACCCATTTCATAACCAGCGCCCCCATTATTTACCAGCACCAGGCATAATGAAGCTTTCAACAGCTTCATTTGTAGTCAGGAGGGACATTAGTGGACGAAGTAAAACTGTCAGACATTGCACCGGTGGTCGAAAAATATCGCGGCCGCCAGGACGGCCTGATTGCAGCCCTCCAGGAGATACAGGATATTTACGGCTATCTGCCTGAAGCCGCCCTTTGCCACCTCAGCCGTGAACTCAGGGTTGCCATGAGTAAAATATACTCGGTAGCCACCTTTTATGCTCAATTCTACCTCGAACGCCGCGGCAGAAATATAATTCGCGTCTGCCGAGGCACCGCCTGCCATGTGCGCGGCGGCAAAGCGGTTCTTGATACAATAGAAAAACAGCTGGGTATAAAGGACTCCCAGACAACCGGCGACTACAAATTCACCCTGGAAACGGTAGCCTGCCTGGGCGCCTGCGCCATGGGCCCGGTTGTGATGGTGGGCGAAAAATATTACGGCAAGATGACTCCGGCCAAAATCGAAGGTTTGCTGGATACTTTATAATCTGGATACCGGAGGAACAGGCAAATAAATGAACTTCGAAGAATTGAGATATCTCAGAAACACCCTGTGCGACAAGGAAAAACCCGGAGATACCTGCATCAAGGTATGCGGCGGCACCGGCTGCAACGCCCAGGGGAGCCAGGCCGTAGTGGAAGCCTTCACCCGGGAACTTGCCCGGACGGGCCTGGCCGACAAGGTTTCCCTGAAAACCACCGGATGCCACGGCTTCTGCGAACGGGGGCCGGTGGTAGTCATCCTGCCCCGGGGCATTTTCTACCCGCAAATTACACCGGAAGATGTGCCCGAGATTGTAGATAAGACCATCAAGCAGGGCGAAATCCTTGACAGGATTCTCTACATCGATCCGGGAACGGGCTCCAAAATTATTTATGATGCCGATGTGCCTTTCTATTCCAAACAGAAGCGTATTGTACTAAGAGACAACGGCCGGCTGGACCCAACTGATATTTACGACTATATCCGCCATGACGGCTACCGGGCCCTGGGCAAAGTCCTGGAATCCATGACACCGGAGCAGGTAATAGAGGAAGTGCTCGCTTCGGGCCTCAGGGGACGCGGCGGGGCGGGTTTCCCTACGGGTAAAAAATGGAGCCTGGCGCGCAACGCCCGCGGCAATGAAAAATACATGGTATGCAACGGCGACGAAGGCGATCCCGGCGCGTTCATGGACCGTTCCATCATGGAAGGCAACCCGCATCTGGTACTGGAAGGCCTGGCTATCGGTGCCTATGCTATCGGTGCATCCGTTGCCTATATTTACGTCCGGGCCGAATATCCCATGGCAGTTATAAACCTCAAACGGGCCGTGCATGCCGCCGGTGAGATGAAACTGCTGGGGCACAATATACTGGGTTCCGGCTTCGATCTCGAAGTCAGGATTGTCGAAGGCGCCGGCGCCTTTGTCTGCGGTGAGGAAACCGCGCTTATGGCTTCGATCGAAGGCAAAATCGGCCGGCCGCGGCCGCGGCCGCCGTTCCCTGCTCAGAGCGGCCTGTGGGGCAAACCTACCAATATAAACAATGTCGAAACTTTGGCTTCGGTTCCGCCTATTATAAATAACGGCAGCGGGTGGTACGCCAGCCTGGGAACCGAAAAAAGCAAGGGCACCAAGATTTTCTCCCTGGCGGGTACGGTCAACAATACCGGGCTGGTCGAAGTCCCCATGGGAATGCCGCTGGGAGAACTGGTTTACGATATCGGCGGGGGTATCCCCCGAAACCGCAAATTCAAAGCCGCCCAGGTCGGCGGCCCCTCGGGCTGCTGCCTCCCTGCGAGCACCCTCGGCCTGCCCATTGACTACGAATCTCTCTCCGCCATCGGAGCCATCATGGGTTCCGGTGGCCTGGTCGTTATGGACGAATCCGCCTGCATGGTGGATATCGCCCGATTCTTCCTGAGTTTTACCCAGTCTGAGTCCTGCGGCAAGTGTACTCCCTGCCGCCTGGGCACCAAGCGCATGCTCGAGATCCTGACCCGCATTACCCGGGGCCAGGGCAGGCCCGAAGATATAGACCTGCTGGTGGAACTGGCCGAAATGGTCAAGGACTCCTCCCTTTGCGGGCTGGGGCAGAATGCCCCCAACCCGGTACTCAGCACCATTAAATACTTCCGCGAGGAATACGAAGCCCATATCCGGGAAAAACGCTGCCCGGCGGCTACCTGCGAAGCTCTGGTATACGCACCCTGCGAACATACCTGCCCGCTCAACGTGGATGCTGCCGGTTACGTGGCGCTTATAAGCCAGGGAAGATTCGAGGAAGCCCTGGAACTGGAAAGGCAGAGGAACCCGCTGGCAGCCATTTGCGGCCGTGTATGCCATCATCCGTGTGAAGGCCGGTGCAAACGTGGCGACCTCGACCAGCCGGTTGCCATAGCCACTCTGAAAAGGGCGGCAGCTGAATACGGGGCAACAAATGGTAAACCTTCCCGCATAAAACCGGCCGCCAGGCGGGAGGAGAAGGTTGCCATTATCGGGTCGGGGCCGGCCGGGTTGAACGCCGCTTACCACCTGGCAAGAAGGGGGTACCTGGTGACCATATTCGAAGCCCTGCCGGTTCCCGGCGGTATGCTCACCGTCGGCATTCCGGATTTCCGGCTGCCCCGCCACGTGCTGGATGCGGATATCGAGTTCATCACCGGCCTCGGAGTGGAAATCAAGCTTAACAGCCCCCTGGGGGACTGCCTTACCATCGAAGACCTGCAAAACCAGGGCTACCGGGCCATACTTCTGGCCACCGGCGCCCATCTCGGCCAGAAGCTGGGAATAGACGGCGACGGGCTGGAAGGAGTGTACGACGGCGTCAGCTTCCTCAGGAGAATAAACCTGGGTGAGGCGGTCCGGGCCGGCAGACGGGTTGCCATCGTCGGCGGCGGCAACGTAGCTTTCGATGCCGCCCGCACCTCGCTAAGGCTGGGAGCCGAAGAAGTTACCGTTGTTTACCGGCGCTCCAGGGAAGATATGCCGGCTGCTGCCGAAGAAATCCATGAAGCCGAAGAAGAGGGCATCAGGGTTCTGCCGATGACCAACCCGCTCAGAATAACCGGAACCGGCGGGCGGGTCAGCAGCCTGGTTTGCCTGAAAACCGAGCCCGGTGAATACGATGCCGGCGGGCGCAGAAAACCCAAACCGATACCCGGTTCCGAGTTCACCCTGGAAGTCGATACCGTTATCGCTGCCATCGGCCAGGTACCGGATACCGGTTTCATCAGCGGGGCCCCGGGTCTGGCCACGCATCGCAACGGCACCGTAGTAGTCGAAGCCGGCACCCTGGCAACCGGCCGGGCGGGCATCTTTGCCGCCGGGGATAACGTAACCGGGCCGGCTACCGTAGTCGAAGCCATGGCCAGCGGCGAACAGGCTGCGATATCCATCGACCGCCATATACGCGGGGCAGACCTGGCCGGTAACCGGGCAATTGAATTGAAAACACCCCAGGATATACCCTGGGTTGAAAATGACATGGAAATGGGGCCCCGTATGCAGATGCCCACAGTTCCGGAAACCCGGCGGAAAACCAGTTTCGACGAAGTCAACCTGGGATACTCCCGGGAAACTGCTATCAAGGAAGCCAGGCGCTGCCTGCGCTGTGATTTGAAAAGGTAGGCAAGTTATGGCAATAGTAACACTGACGATAGACGGAAAAACAGTGCAGGCTGAAGAAGGGGCCACCATCCTTCAGGCAGCAGCGGCTGCCGGCATAGAAATCCCCCACCTGTGCTATATGGAAAACCTGCCGGCCAACGGTGCCTGCCGCCTGTGCGTAGTGGAAGTGGAAGGCGCCCGCAACCTGCTGGCTTCCTGCATAATACCGGTCGCCGGCAATATGGTGGTTCACACCGCCTCGGAAAGGGTTGTCAAGACCCGTAAAGCCGTCATCGAACTGCTGCTTTCCGACCATCCCTTCGACTGTATGACATGTGAAAAGAGCGGCGGTTGCGACCTGGAAAAATATGCCTATCAGCTCGGCGTGAAAACCTCCCGTTTCCAGGGAGAAACCCACGCCTACCCGCTCGACGACACCAATCCCTTCTTTTACCGGGACTACAATAAATGCATCCTGTGCGGCCGGTGCGTGGCCGCCTGCGACCAGGTCCAGTATGTCGAGGCAATCAGCTACGCCCACCGCGGTTTCGACTGCAAGGTTTCCGCTCCCTTTGACCGGTCCCTGACACAAAGCTCCTGCATATTCTGCGGCCAGTGCGTGGCGTCCTGCCCCACCGGCGCCCTGGTGGAAAAAAGCCGGAGCCGGGCCGGACGGGATTGGGAAATGGAAACAACCACCACCGTATGCTCTTATTGCGGCGTCGGCTGCAACCTGGAGCTGAGTGTCAAGGACAACCGTATTGTCAGGGTTTCGTCACCTTTGAAAAGCGAGGTCAACCAGGGCAGGTTGTGCATCAAAGGTAAATTCGGCTGGGATTACGTTCACAGCCCTCAAAGGTTAACGGTTCCGCTTATCCGTACGGGAGAAAAAGGCGAAGGCAAATTCAGGGAGGCTTCCTGGGAGGAAGCACTCGATCTGGTGGCACAGCGCCTGGGCGAAATCAAAAATGAAAGCGGCTCCGGCTCATTTGCCTGTCTTTCGTCGGCCAAGTGTACCAACGAGGAGAACTACCTGCTGCAGAAATTCACCCGGGTGGTAATGGGTACCAACAATATCGACCACTGCGCCCGCCTCTGACATTCACCGACGGTGGCCGGTCTGGCCGCCAGTTTCGGCAGTGGAGCCATGACCAGTTCCATAGCTGAGATTAAAAACACCGAGTGTATTTTCATCATCGGTTCCAATACCTCGGAAAACCATCCCGTAATCGCCCTGGAAGTCATGGAGGCGGTAAGAAAGAACGGCGCCCGGCTGATAGTTGCCGACCCCAGGCATATCCGCATGGTCGATTTCGCCCACCTGTGGCTCCGCCACCGGCCCGGCACCGATATCGCTCTTATCAACGGACTGCTGAATATTATTATCCAGGAAAACCTGTGCGATGCGGAATTTATCAACAGCCGCACGGAGGGGTTCGAAGCCGTCAAACAGGCGGTTGCCGGCTACACTCCCGGTGTGGTTTCCCGGATTACCGGGGTTAAAGAGGATGACCTCAAAGATGCTGCCCGCATATATGCCGGTGCCGGTAAAGCCATGATCCTCTTTGCCATGGGTATAACCCAGCACACCTCCGGTACCGATAATGTAATGGCGCTGGCCAACCTGGCCATGGCGACCGGGCACGTGGGCAAAGAGGGTTCCGGAGTATGCCCGTTGAGAGGCCAGAACAATGTCCAGGGTGCCTGCGACATGGGGGCGCTGCCCAACGTGTATACCGGTTATCAGCCGGTAACCGATATGGCAGCCAGGGAGAAGTTCGAACAAGCCTGGGGGGTCAAGCTCGAAGGCACAGCCGGACTGACACTGGTGGAAATGATGCATGCCGCCCAGGCCGGTAAAGTTAGAGCGATGTATATAATGGGCGAAGAGCCGGCGTTGACTGACCCAGATTCCTGCCATGTTGAAGCCGCCCTTAAAAAGCTCGACTTCCTGGCAGTGCAAAACATCTTCATGGGAGAGACCGGCAAGTACGCCGACGTGATACTTCCCGGAACCAGTTTTGCCGAAAAAGACGGTACATTCACCAATACCGAGAGACGGGTGCAACGGGTACGCCGGGCTATCGACCCTGTCGGCGACAGCCGGCCCGACTGGGTTATCATATCCCTGATTTCGACCCGTATGGGCTATGAAATGAAATACGACCATCCGTCTGACATAATGTCGGAAATCGCCAGCCTGACACCCACCTACGCCGGAATAAATTACAGCCGCCTGGAACAGGGCGGCCTGCAGTGGCCGTGCCGCAGCGCCAGCGATCCGGGCACCAGGTACCTGCACGCCAATGCTTTTACCCGGGGGAAGGGCAGGTTCGCCGTTACCGAATACAGTAAAGCGGTCGAACTGCCGGATGATGACTACCCGATGATATTTACCACCGGCAGGAACCTGTACCACTGGCATGGTGGCACGATGAGCCGCCAGTCTCCCGGGCTGGAGGAAATCTGCCCGGAAGGGCTGGCTGAAATACATCCACAGGATGCCGAAAACCTGGGACTGGACGATGGAGACATTGTCGAACTGGCTTCGCGCCGGGGTAAGATCAAAGCCAGGATATCGGTTACGGAAAAATCACCGCCGGGAGTCGTATTCATGCCTTTCCACTTCAAGGAGTCTCCCGCCAACCGGCTGACTCTGGACGCGCTGGATCCGGTTGCCAGGATTCCCGAACTGAAGGTGTGCGCGGTAAATATTTCCAGGGCTGACAACCTGGATTCGGGAGCCTGCTGTACCTAGAGGCTTGCAAGCATGAAAAAAGCGGAGGCGGTAGAGGAGCTCGATTTGCACGGCCAGACGGTGGAAGAGGCCATACCCAGGGTGGATGATTTCCTTTATGCCGCCTACAGGGCCGGCCTTTCCAGAGTCTGGGTTATCCATGGCCGTGGAACCGGGGCGCTGAAAACCGGGGTCGTCCGTTACCTATCAAGGCATCCGCTGGTGCGCTCTTTTTACACTGCCGACAAGTTCCACGGCGGCGAAGGGGCTACGCAGGTAAACCTTTCCGGTTAGGCAAACAATTAACGGCACCGGTTTGTACCCGGTGCCGTCGGTGTGTAATCGATTTAATACAGCTATTCAGCCAGGGTTTTATTGAGTTTGACGGTGAGGCGTGATTTCCGCCTGGCGGCACTGTTGGGATGAATAATTCCCTTGCGGGCGGCCCTGTCCAGCGCGCTGACAGCGGCAGCCACCTGCTCCGGGGCAGTTTCCTGGGATTTATCTACCGATTTTCTGGCGCGGGTAACCAGGGTGCGTGTCTTGGAGCGCACCGTCTTATTCCTTACCGTCTTGGTTTCATCGGCACGTATTTTCTTCTGGGCAGATTTGGTATTGGCCAAGTAACTTCCTCCTAGTTAATTAAAACAACAAGGTATTATTATACTACACATTAAGCCGCCTGTGAAGTGGCCTCGTCTCCGAGGCGGATCAGGCTCACCACGCCCTTGATACCCTCCATCTTGTTCATCAGCCGGGAGAGCTGGTAGAGGCTGCCGGTAGACAGGGTAATATCGACAACAGCCATGCCGTCTTCGGTTTCGGTAACCGTCATGGAGGTAATATTGATCTTTTCTTCGGCAACCACGGTAGAAAGGTCCCTTACCAGTCCCACCCGGTCCCAGGCAACCAGCCTGAGGCGGACGGGATACAGGCTGTTGGACTGGCCCCAGTCGACTTCTACAAGGCGTTCCCTTTCCAGGTCCGGCCTGGCGATGTTGTGACAGTCGGAACGGTGAACGGTTACGCCTTTGTTGCGGGTGATGTATCCGGTAATAGCGTCCCCGGGTACCGGGTTGCAGCAAAGGGCCAGGTTGGTAAGCATATTGCCGGCGCCCAGAACGCGGATCGCCGAAGTCGGCTGTTTCGGCGGAGCCTGTTCGGTGATCTGGCGCGGCACGTCCTGCTGGCTGGCAAGTTTCAGGGAAATCTGGTGGAGGCTTACCCCGCCATAGCCGATGGCTGCCAGGAAATCATCCACGGTATCATAGCCGAACAGGCGGGAGATATCTTCACGGTTGCCCATCTTGATACCCAGCCGGCGGACTTCCTTCTCCAGCAGGTTCCTGCCCAGGTCGATGTTCTCGGCCCTTTCCTGGCGCTTGAAAAACTGGCGCAGTTTTTCGCGCGCATGCGAGGTGCGCACGTAACCCAGATTGGGGTTCAACCAGTCGCGGGATGGCGTCTTGTCCTTTTTGGCGGCTACAATCTCGACAACTTCCCCGTTTTTCAACTGGTAATTTAAAGGCACCAGCCTGCCGTTTACTTTGGCTCCTATACAGCGGTGGCCAAGGTCGGTGTGAATACGGTAGGCAAAATCCACCGGGGTGGCCCCCTGGGGAAGGTCCTTGATTTCCCCTTTGGGAGTAAATACAAAAACCTGGTCGTTGAAAATATCGGTCTTTACCGATTCCAGAAACTCTTCGGCTCCGGTAAGCTCCCGGTGCCAGTCCACCAGCTGGCGCAGCCAGCCTAGTTTTTCCTCGAAACGCCCGTCGGCCTTTTCGCCTTCCTTGTAGCGCCAGTGGGAAGCAACGCCGTATTCGGCGAAGTGATGCATCTCGTAAGTTCGTATCTGAACTTCAAGCGGAATGGAACGCATCGCCATAACCGCGGTATGCAGGGACTGGTATCCGTTTGCCTTGGGATTGGCAATGTAATCGTCGAAATTGCCGGGCATGGGGTGCCAGAGGCTGTGTACGACGCCTATGGCGTTATAGCAATCGGGTATGGTGTTGACCAGCACCCTGAGGGCAAGCAGGTCCTGGATATCGTCGAATCTCTTGCCCTGTATTTCGTATTTGCGCATTTTCTGGTAAATGGAATACAGGTGTTTGGGCCGCCCGGTTATTTCGGCCTTGAGGCCGGCTTTCTCGAACTCCTTCTTCAGGATGTCGATAAGCTGGGTTATCAGCGCTTCACGCTGGGCGCGGCGCAGGCTTACCATCTTGCTCAACTGGTTGTATCTGACCGGTTCCAGGTAACGGAAGGAGAGGTCTTCGAGCTCCCATTTGAGTTCCCAGATTCCCAGCCGGTGAGCCAGCGGTGCATATATTTCCAGCGTTTCGCGGGCGATGCGCTCCGTTTTTTCCGGCGGCAGGGCCGAGAGGGTCCGCATATTATGCAGGCGGTCGGCCAGTTTGATGAAAACCACCCGCAGGTCCTCGGCCATAGCTACCAGCATCTTGCGCAGGTTCTCGGCCTGCTGTTCCGCCTGCATGCCGCTTTTCAGTGCGGCGGCCGGGGATTTGCGGGAAAGTTCTTCCAGCTTGGTAGTACCATCCACCAGGTTGGCGACTTCACCGCCGAATTCCTTTTTGATTTTTTCCAGGCTGACGCCGCAGTCTTCGATGGTGTCGTGCAGCAGGGCTGCCGAAAGAGCGGAACTGTCGAACTGCAGTTCGGCCAGTATCAACGCCACCTGGAGAGGGTGCGCCAGGTAGGGCCCGCCGGAAAGCCTGACCTGTCCTTCGTGTGCCTGGCGGGCAAACTCATATGCCCGTTTAACCAGGTTCAGCTTTTCTTCAGGCAGATACCTAGAGGCTTTTTCTACCAGGTTTTCCAGACTTCCCGTTTGCCTCAAAACCACATTTTCACCCCGCGGCTAAAGTATATCCCAACATACACCCGTTGTTAAAGCCTGAACCGGTTCAGCGCCCGAATTGACGCTGCCTGCGGGCACGGTTAAAATAAGCCGGGAGAATAAAATGCAGCATTTATGGGCACCCTGGCGCATTGAATATATCCGCCTGGCAAAAAGCGGCGTGGAAGAAGGTTGTATTCTGTGCGACAAGCCGGCCTCGGACGATGACATAACCAACCTGTTGCTCTACCGCGGCCGGTATAATTTCGTTATCATGAACCGCTATCCCTATTCCGCCGGGCATCTCATGGTAGCCCCTTACCGGCATACCTGCCTGCTGGAGGAACTAGAAGATGCTGAACTGCTGGAGCATTTCCAGATAGTGCAGATGTGCATCCGCATTATCCGCCGCCTGTGGAATCCCGCCGGTTTCAACATGGGCATGAACATGGGCCGCATCGCCGGAGCCGGCATAGACCAGCATATCCACACGCATGTGGTTCCCCGCTGGGCCGGAGATACCAATTTCATGCCGGTGATTGCCCAGACCGGGGTAGTCAGCAGCGCGCTTGATGAAAATTACCGGGAACTTAAACCCGAATTCGAAAAGGAGATTTAAACGCCATGGCAGAAGAACTGCAAATCATCCGGGACATGCTGCCTTTTCTGATTCCGCTTATAATCGTGCAGCTGGCGCTCCTGGTTATCGCCCTGCTGGACCTGCTTAAACGCCAGAATATGCCCGGCAACACCCGGCTTATCTGGCTGATAGTCATTATTTTTGTGAACATATTCGGCCCGGTTATCTACCTGATTTTCGGCCGCAGGGACAAACCCGATGACAGCTATTAGCACCCGGAATCTTTCCAAGCATTACAAAGATGTAAAAGCCCTGGACAGCCTCAACCTGGAAGTGCCCGAAAACGTGGTTTTCGGCTTTCTGGGGCCCAACGGAGCCGGAAAGACCACCGCGGTAAAACTGCTTACCGGGTTTGCCCGTCCCACCGCCGGAAACGCCTGGGTCGGGGGAGAAGAAGTCAGTGAAGGCAACCTTGCCCTTCAGTCGCTTATCGGTTTACTGCCGGATGTGCCTGCTTTCTATGACTGGATGAGCGCCCGCGAATTCATGCATTTTGCCGGCCGGCTGCACCGGCTTGAGGGCTCCGAAATCGCCTCCCGAACCGTAGAGCTGCTGAAACTGGTCAACCTGGAAAGGGACGGCAACCGGCGCGTGGGGGGTTACTCCCGCGGCATGAGGCAGCGCCTGGGAATAGCTCAGGCTCTGATCAACCGCCCCAAAGTGCTTTTTATGGACGAACCTACCTCGGCACTGGACCCGGTAGGCAAGCGGGAAGTCCTCGAACTCATTCAAAGGCTGAAGGAAACCGCTACCGTATTCATGTCCACCCACAATCTCTCCGAAGTTGAAAGAGTCTGCGATATGGTAGGTATAATCAACCACGGCAGGCTGGTAACGGTATCCTCGGTAGAATCGCTGCAGAAGAAGTACGCCCGTTCGCTTTTTGAAATGGAATTCTTGGAAGAAGCAGCCGGTTTTGTCGACACTCTGAAGCTAACTCCCTGGCTGGCCGAGCCTGAAATCATCGTGCAGAACGGCTCTCGGGTGGTGCGCGTTAAGGCTGTCGATGTCGAATTCGCCCGCAAGGAACTGCCTCGCCTGATCAGCGAAAGCGGCCTTACCCTTGCCCGTTACGAACTGGTTTTACCCAGCCTGGAAGATGTATTCGTGGAAATTCTCAGCCAGGAGGTGAGCCGGTGAGGGGATTTTTGCCGCTTCTGAAAAAAGAGGCAACCGAACAGATACGAACCTATAAACTGGTGATTGTCGGGGGCGTATTTCTATTCTTCGGCATTACCACGCCGCTCCTGCTCAAGTATATGCCCGAAATATTGAAGCTTGCCGGTGAAGAGTTCGGCATCGAAATCCCGCCGCCGACGGCAATCCAGTCGCTGGCCGAATATGCCGGCACCATCGGTCAGGTAGGCCTGCTGGTGGCGGTGCTTATGGCGATGGGCGCCATTTCCAACGAAATGAAGAGCGGCACCGCCATTATGACCCTTTCCAAACCGGTATCCCGCGCCGCATTTGTCGGGGCCAAGTTCACAGCACTGAGTTTGAATTTCATACTGTCCATGTCAGCGGCTTCCGTAGTTGCTTTTGCCTACACGGTGTGGCTTATAGAAGGAGCGGATGTGGCCGGTTACATCGGCCTTAACCTGCTGCTGGCCCTGTTTCTGGTTTTCTGCCTGGCTGTTACCCTGCTGTGTTCCAGTTTTTTCCGGAGTTCCCTGGCGGCGGGAGGCGTTGCTATTGCAGTGTTGATTTCCCAGGCGGCGGTGTCGGCCTTACCGGTAATCGGCGACTGTATGCCCGGCAAGCTCCTGGGATGGGGTACCAACCTGCTCACCGGCAAACCGGATGCCTTCTGGGGCGCCATGGCAGTTACAGCCGTGCTGACTTCGGGCTGCCTGTACCTGGCCCAGAAAATACTGCGCAGCAAAGACTTGTAAAGAAACAAAGCTCAAGCCTTCTCATTCTGCGTCCGGTCGTATTCCGGACGCAGAATACCATACAGTTCCATGTCCTCGAACCGGCCCCATTTCTTGACGTCCTGGCGCAGACACCCTTCGTGGGTCATGCCCAGTTTCTGCATAACCCTGCCGGAAGCCGGATTCCGGCCCAGGTGCCTGGCATATATGCGGTTCAATCCCAGCACGCCGAAGCCATAATCCATCACGGCCTTTCCGGCTTCGGTAGCATAACTCCTGGACCAGTACGGCCTGCCGATCCAGTACCCCATTTCGGCTCGTCCGTTTTCGGAATCTATGGTCAGCCCGATTGCGCCTACCAGGGTTCCGGCCGGCTCCACGGTAATGGCCCATACCACGCTTTCGCCCCGGCTGTAACTCTCCTGGTGGCTTTTAATCCAGGCTTCGGCCAGACCGTCCGGATACGGATGGGGAATCAGCAGGGTGCCGGCGGCAATCTCCCTGTCCCCCGCCAGGCGCTGCACATCGCGCGAATCAGCCGCGCAAAAAGGCCTCAACCGTAGCCTCGGAGTCATGAGTGTCGGTCTTTCAACCATTAATTTCTCCTGCCGTTCAGCTTCGCCGGCCAGTATGCCGGTCAGCTTAAATTATAATAAATCCCGCTCATGTCTGCATTCAGCCGACTACTCGAGCCCGAACTGTGGTAAAATACCACATCAGCCTTAATAAGGAGGTTAACCATGCCGGATTTTGGAAATTCTTTCTCGGGAATGACCGCTGGCCGCAAGCTCACCCACGAGGAACTCATCAGGGCGATCCGTTTCATGATAGCGGCTGAATACGAAGCCATTCAACTTTACATGCAGCTGGCCGAAGCCACCGACAATAAACTGGCTGTAGAGGTGCTCAAGGAAATAGCCGACGAGGAACGGGTGCATGCCGGTGAGTTCCTGCGCCTGCTTAAAACCCTGGCCCCAGATGAGGAAAATTTCTACCGTGAAGGGGAAGAAGAAGTCGAAGAGCTGGAAGAAAAACTAAAGTAAGCTGGAAGAAGACGGCAAAATAAATTAAAATCTAGCCCGGAATGTGTTAGATTAATTATGGCAACCGGGCCGAGGGGGTAAAATTAATGGATATCGAGCTTTTAAGGGATATCGTAATCATAGTATCCGGCGTTATATTTACCATAGCGGGGCTGGTGATAGTCTTTGTCGTTCTGTCCGTTGCCCGGCGGGTAAAGGATATCACCAAGAACGTAACCGTAGTAATGGACAAGGTCCAGCATGCGGCGGATGACGTCCAGGTGATTACCAGCTATGCCCGCCAGGAAGTAGCCATGCCCCTGGTGCAGCTGGCCGGTTTCATACAGGGCCTGGGCCAGGGTTTGCAGTCGTTTACTCAGATATTTAAAAAGTTGTATTAACGAGGAGGTTTGAAATGTGCAACAGTAAAGATGCCGCCAGCGGATTGGGCCTGGGCATCGTAATCGGGGCTGTCATCGGGCTTGCCGTAGGCATGCTGTACGCTCCGCGACCGGGTGAAGAAACCCGGGAAATCCTCAAGGAAAAAGCGGATGAATTCAAGCACAAGGCGGATGATTTCAAGCACAAGGCAGCCGATGCCATAGCTCAAGGCAAGGAAAAGGCCATCGAGGTGATCCACAAAGGCGAAGAAAAGCTGACCGGAAAACACGAGGCTTCAGCCTAAAAGGCGGGAATTCCACCTGCTTACGCTTGCCGGAATAATCCCTGGACGGTGATTTCCGGCAGTCATGCGGGCGCAGGGTTTTTATGCTGGCCGATTGATGACCGAACTGTTTAGACAGCACTGGCGGCTGATTATCTCTCTTGCCGTCATAGTATTTCTTCTGGCCCTTGCCTGGGCCTGGCGGGGGGTCCTGCTGCCGTTTGCCATCGGGCTGGTAATGGCCTACCTGATGCTGCCCGGCATCAACTGGCTGGAGAAAAGGCTGCCCCCGAAAGGCAAATGGCACAAAGCCAGGCGCATTTTTGCCGTTCTGATTGTATTCATTATTGCGCTCGGAGTTGTAGGCGGGCTGCTTACCTACATAATTGTAACCGTAGTCCGGACATTCACCGATTTGTTTTCCAGGGCCCCCGAATATATCAATACTATCCTGGACCAGCTTCAGGAATGGGCTGAAGCCTTCCAGCAGCAGCTTCCCCCGGGCCTGCAAACGCAGGTGGAACAGTTCATTTCCAACCTGGGTCTGCAGCTCGAAGCCGTTATGGAGAATTTTGCCCAGGGCGGCATAGCATTCATATCCGGCACGGTCGGGTCCCTGCTGGGTTTTGCCGCCCTGCCCCTGTTCCTGTTTTACCTGCTCAAGGACTACCACCAGATTAAAAGGAACATTTACTCGTTCGTTCCGGAATGGGCCGCCGAACATACCCGCAACATAGCGGCCATCATAGAACGGGTGCTCGGCGGTTACATAAAAGCTACCCTGGTACTGGGAGCCATTGTAGCCACCATGTCGTTTATCGGGCTCAGCATTCTGGGAGTGCCCTACGCTCCGGCGCTGGCCTTCTTTGCCGGCGTTACTGAAATGATACCCACCATAGGCCCCTGGATAGGCGGCGGGCTGGCTGCCCTGGTGACGCTGAGCACCGCTCCGGAAAAAGCCATCCTGGTGGTCCTGCTTTTTATCGGCATCCAACTGCTGGAGAACAACCTCCTGGTGCCGCGCATCCAGGGAGGTTACATGCGGGTGCACCCGGCTGCCGTACTGCTCCTGCTGGTAATAGGCGCCTATATCGGCGGCCTCTGGGGGATTATCCTTGCTGTTCCTCTGGGAGCGACCGCCGCCCGCATAATTCGCTACATACGGGAACGTCAGGCGCTCAAGAAACAGGCCGTGGACTGCACGAGCCGGCCGTGAACGCTTCACAAACCCAGGGCGGATAATACCCGAAGCATTAAAAGGGCCGGCGGCGGTAACCCGGATGCCTATATATCCAGGTTTTTCACGCTCTTGGCATGAGCCTGTATAAAAGCCTTGCGCGGCGGCACATCACCGCCCATAAGGACACTGAAAACACCGTCAGCCTTGGAATGGTCTTCGATGGTAACCTGCAGCAGGGTGCGGGTTGCCGGATTCATAGTGGTTTCCCAGAGCTGTTCGGCGCTCATTTCACCCAGACCCTTGTAGCGCTGAATGTCAGCCTTGGCGGCCTTGCTCTTAAGCCCGGCAAGAACCTGGTCCTTCTCCGCATCGTTAAACACCCAGTGCTCTTCCTTGCCTGCCTTGATCCTGTAAAGCGGCGGCTGGGCGATATACAGGTAACCCTGGTTGATAAGGTCTATCATGTGTCGGAAGAAAAAGGTCAACAGCAGGGTGCGGATGTGAGAACCGTCCACATCGGCGTCAGTCATCAGTACCACTTTGTGGTAGCGCAGGCGGGCCGGGTCGAAATCATCGTCCATGCCGGCACCCAGCGCGGTTATAAGCGTCCTGATTTCTTCATGGGACAGCATTTTTTCAGCCGTGGCTTTTTCAACGTTCAAAATTTTACCGCGCAGCGGTAGAATAGCCTGGAAACGCCGGTTGCGGCCCTGTTTGGCCGAACCTCCGGCTGAATCTCCCTCTACCAGGAACAGCTCGCTCAAAGCCGGGTCCTTTTCGGAACAATCAGCCAGTTTACCGGGCAGCGTGCCCGAATCCAGGCTGGACTTGCGGATAATAAGGTCCCGGGCTTTACGGGCCGCTTCACGGGCCTTGGCGGCGGTGATGCATTTTTCCAGGATACGCCTGGCATCCTCCGGGTGTTCCTCGAAGTAAAGCCCCAGGTCTTCAGCCACGGCGCTTTCTACCTGGCTTTTAATTTCGATATTGCCCAGCTTGCCTTTGGTCTGGCCTTCAAACTGCGGCTCGGAAAGTTTAACGCTGATTACCGCTGTCAAACCCTCCCTGACATCCTCGCCGACCAGGTTGGGCTCATCCTCTTTCAGCATCTTGTTGCGGTGCGCCCAGTCGTTGAGTACCCGCGTAAGGGCGGAGCGGAAGCCGGTAAGGTGGGTGCCGCCGTCGATGGTGTTGACACAGTTGGCAAAGGTAAGCGTGTTGTCGGTAAAGCCGTCGTTATACTGCAGGGCGACATCGATGATAGTGCTGTTTATCTGCTTGGATAAAACAATCGGCTGGCGGTTCCGCACGGTCCGGCTGCGGTTGAGCCGGCGCACAAAGCCGGAAATACCACCTTCGAAGTAATAGGTCAGTTCGCGGTCGGACTGTTCGTCAACGATGCGAAATTCCAACCCTTTGTTGAGATAGGCGGTTTCGCGCAGGCGCTCGGCAATGGTGTCGAAATCATATTCCTGGGTAGTAAAGATATCTTTGTCTGCCAGAAACGAAATAGTGGTGCCTGTGCCTTCGGCGGTGCCGATAACCTCGACCTCGGTCTGGGGTATACCCCGCTCATATCTTTGCCGGTACTGTTTGCCGTCCCGGCTGACGATAACCTCCAGCCATTCGGAAAGCGCGTTTACCACTGATGAACCGACCCCGTGCAGGCCGCCGGAAACCTGATAGGTTTTGCCGCCGAACTTGGCGCCGGCATGCAGTACCGTAAGAACCGTTTCCAGGGCTGTTTTTTTGGTAGCCGGATGGATATCCACCGGGATTCCCCGGCCGTTGTCGACGACAGTTACCGAATTGTCGGCATGCAGGGTGACTACGATCCGGTTGCAGAATCCGCCCATGGCTTCATCGACGCTGTTGTAGGCTATCTCATAAACCAGGTGGTGCAAACCCCTCTGGTCGGTGCTGCCGATATACATACCCGGGCGCCGGCGCACCGCTTCACGCCCGCCCAGTACCTGTATATCGGCTGCGGAATATTCACTGCTGCCACTGGTAGGTGCCGGTCTACTCATCTCTCTTGCCTCTACTCCTCTGCTGGGAATCTGGGCGGCCTAAATTTCATAAAAAAATACCCTGCCGTTACAAGACCTGAACAATCACCAAGTTGAAGCAGGATAAAAACAGACCATCCATCTAACCTGATTATACCATATTTTAAGCTTATTCCGCGTCCTCTGCCGCCATTCAGGCGGCTTTGTGAGCCGCAAGGATATCAGGCAGGCATGACCGGTCAATACTTTCCTGATTTCCGGTTTCAAGGTCACGTACCGCTACTCTGCCTGACTCCAGTTCCTCGGGTCCGATTATAAGTGCATACTTCATTCCCATATTGTTGGCCTGGCGCAGTTGTGCCTTAAGGCTCTTGCCTTCGCCCGCCATAACGGCTCCGGTGCCCCGGCTCTGCAGCCCGGCTGCTATCTGCCAGGCCATGTCCCGGGCGGCGCTGTCCGTGTAAGCCAGCAGCACCTGCGGACCGGGTACGCCCGGCACCGGGACGCACTGCTCCTTCATGTTGAGTATGATGCGTTCCATGCCGGTGGCAAACCCGATCGCCGGGGTAGCTTTGCCGCCGATTTCCTCGATCAACCGGTCGTACCGGCCGCCCCCTCCGATGGTGCTCTGGGAACCGGCCTTGAGCGGCTGTATTTCGAATACTGTCCGGGTGTAATAATCCAGGCCCCGTACCAGACGGTGGCTCACCGCATATTCCATATCCGCCAGTTCCAGGCTGCGGGTCAAAGTCTCGAAGTGCTCCCGGCATTGCGGGCACAGCCGGTCGGTGCTTTTCGGAGCATTATCGGCAACTGCCTGGCAGGAAGGTTCTTTGCAGTCCAGCAGCCGCAGCGGATTCTTGTCCATCCTTTTTTGACAGTCCGGGCAAAGGCCGGAAACATGGCCGGCATAGTAGCCCTTCAATTCTTCCAGGTAATGCGGCCGGCACCCGGCGCAACCTATTGAATTCAGTATAAGCTTCAGATCTTTCAGGCCGAGCAGTTCGAAAAACCGCCATGCCAGAGTAATTACCTCGGCATCTACCATGGCGGATCCGTCGCCGATGACTTCAAAACCGAACTGGTGGTGCTGGCGCATTCTGCCTGCCTGCGGACGCTCGTAACGGAACGCCGGCGCCAGGTAATACAGGCGCACCGGCTGGGGCAGGCTGGCCATGCCGTGTTCGACATATGCCCGGCAAACGGGCGCGGTGCCCTCCGGCCTCAGGGTAAGCGAGCTGCCGCCGCGGTCGGTGAAGGTGTACATTTCCTTTTCCACGATATCCGTCCCCTGTCCCACCCCGCGGGAAAAGAGGCCGGTGGCTTCGAAGATCGGGGTTTCAATATAACCGTAACCCCACCGGTGGCAGATCCCGGATGCCTTTTGTTTTACATAATCCCAGTATGGCTGCTCTTCCGGCAAAATATCCTGGGTGCCTCTGGGCGCTTTGTATGCTGGCAAGAAAAACTCCTTTTAAACTGCGCTGATTTTACAGGTTCCTGAGCACCGCTACCACCCTGCCCTGTATTTCCACGTTTTCCGGCCGGGTAATAATCGGCTGGTACCGGGCGTTGGCAGGCTGCAGCCTGACGGCCCCCTTTTCACTGAATACTTTCTTGAGGGTTATTTCCTTTTCATCCCTGAGCCATACAGCCGCGGTCTCCCCGTTTTCAACCCTGCTTACCGCCTGCATCAGGACGGTATCGCCGTCGCTTATCAACGCATCCTGCATTGAATCGCCTTTCACCTTGAGGGCATACACCGCTTCTTTGCCGGCAATAAGGCTCCGGGGCACTTTTACCACTTCCGCCGGGCCGGTCATATCCCAGGTTTCGGCGGCGGGCACCGGGATGGGCTTGCCGGCAGCGATATAACCGATAAGCGGCACGGTCGAATCTTCACTGTCCGGGCCGGTTGCCAGTTCCAGGCCGCGGGAAATATCCGGATGGCGCCGCAGGCAGCCTTTGGCTTCCAGGCGCTTCAGGTGGAAAGCGGCTACCGAAGTCGAACTGATGCCGCAGCCGGTTACGATTTCCCTGACCGAAGGCGGATAGCCGCGTTCTTCTAGAAAAGCGCGGATGTAATCCAGCACTGCCTGCTGCCTGGATGATAGTTCAGGCTGACCGCGTTTCATCGTGCTCCCGTTTTCGAACACCTGTTCTGTTTGCCTAAATTTAAAATACACGCGCTTTTTTGTCAACTGCTTCCAACCGCCTGCCTGTTCACCGGTCTCAAATTGGTGTAATATGGTATAGCGCAGTCAGCTTGCTGTGGAGGTTATGCATGGAAAAACCGGAACGCATTGTCAGCCCCGATATCCTGCGGCCCGACAGGCTGCCGCCCGGCCAGACCCCGGTCGACGAACTCCCCGTTCTGCATGAAGGCAAGACGCCGGATATCCCTGCCGGGGAATGGTCGCTGAAGATCAGCGGGCTGGTCAGGCACCCGCTGGAGTTGAAACTCGAGCAGTTGCAGTCTCTGCCACGGGTGGAAATGTTCGGCGATATGCACTGCGTGGAAGGCTGGTCCAAGATGGATACGGTCTGGACGGGCGTAAGGAGCCGGCAGATCCTGGAGATGGCCGGGCCTGAACCCCCGGCACGCTTCGTTATCGTGCATGCCGCGGGGGATTTCACCGCCAACCTCACCATGGAGGATTTTTCCCGGGAGGATGTCGTCTTCGCCTGGCAATACGCCGGGCTGGCGCTCGACCCGGAACACGGCGGCCCGGTACGGCTGGTGGTGCCTCATCTCTATTTCTGGAAAAGCGTCAAATGGGTCACTGGCATTGAGTTCACCGCCGAAGACCGGCCGGGGTTCTGGGAAAGAGCCGGATATCACAATCACGGCGACCCCTGGCTGGAAGAACGCTTCAACCCGGAAAGAACCCGGCGCCAGGCTTAACACCACCCGGCTTGAGCAGGCCCGCCGGGTTCGGGCTTATAATTTTTCCCGGATGGAGCGTATTCTCAAGGCCACAAGAGCGGCTATCACGACCACCAGCCCGGCCAGTATAACAACTTCGAGGGCAACTCCGGACCAGCCTTCGCCGCGCTGGCTGACAGCTACCACGGGCTGGATGATGTAGAAGGTTGGAAACACCCGGCCAACCCATTCCGGCAAAGCCGGGAACATGTACACGAAAGCTGGAGCGTAAAGCAGAATGCCCAGGCTCTTGATGGTGGCAAACAGGGTGGAAATATCCCGGGCGAACATGCCCAGTATCAGGCCGAATTCAACCGCCATAATCGAACCGAGCGCCATGACCCCCACCAGCAGCCAGGGATGAGCGCCGAACGCCTGGTTGATTGCCAGCACCACTATACCCATAACCAGGCTGATGATTACCCCCATCAGTGCCTTGGACATGAAAATATCCCCTAGGGTGGCCGGAGTTACCGTCAGGGCACTAATTGTCTTTTTCTGTTTTTCATTTATAATCGAGGTTGCCGGCAGCATGGTACCGCCGAAAAACATCCCCATAAGCACGATAAGGGGTAAAAGCCGGTCTTCCCAGGGGATATTCCTGCCTTCGCCCAGGCTCACCATTTCTATGGTTAGGTCTATCTCCCCGCCGGTTATATCCCGCGCCAGGCTGGCAATGGTCACCCCAAGCAGCGTACGGTCTTTGGCCAGGCTCTCGCCCCATATATAGGCATCGATACCGGTAATCTCGCCTGCCTGCAGCGCCTCGTCGAAACCCACCGGCAGAATGATTCCCATGTCCAGGGCTCCGCTTTCCACGGCAGCAATCAATTCACTTTCAAGGGCAAATTGGCTCACGGATATGGCTTCTACCTGCTCCGCCCTGTCGGCCAGCGTCGAATTGCCCGCATCATATATTCCCAGCCTGGGAGTTTCGGCAAACAGGCTGCCGAATACGGCGGTCACCACCAGGGAAAGTATGATGGGAATAACCACCGCCATAATGAAGATAAAATTCTTGGGGCCGTAAATCAACTCCTTGCCAAGCAGTACTCCGGTATTTCTTAAGTTCATCCGAGCCTCCTCCGGACAGTCCACATGCCGAGTAGTATAAAAGCGGCGTTGAAGCCCGCCAGCCAGACCAGGTTGAGCCACAGGTCGCCCCAGCCGCTGCCGTAATTCACCGCCTGGTTAAGAGTATCCACCAGGTAAAATGAAGGTATCGCCTGTACCCAGCCGCTTATAGACCCCGGAAAAATCACTCCGAAAGCCGGCACGGAAAATACCAGCATGAAAAGCACACCCCAGGCCATTACGCTCATCAGGTCCCTGCCGGCTGCAGCCACCAGGAAGCCGATTCCGGCCGCCATTACCGCCCCGAGCAGGAGGGTCAGCAGCACCAGGCCTGCCTGGGTGCCGAAGCCGCCGACCACCGCCATAAATACCACGGCCTGCAGGAAAGCCATGCCGGTGCCGGTAATGCCCTTGGCCAGAAACAGGCCCCTGATGTTCATCGGGGTAACCATAAGAGCTCGGATGGTCCGGGTTTCGATCTCTTCGCTTAAGAGGCTTGCCAGGCTCATCATCTCGGTGAGTATGATAAACACCGCAAACAAGGGCATCAGGGTATCCCTTGGCGCTACGGGCGAACCGGTGGTATCCCGGCCCAGTACAGTGGTGTTCACCTCCACGCTCAGCGGTTTGCCGGCAATGGTATAGGCGATTTCGCCGAGCAGGAGGCTCAGCGCGCTGCGGTATTCTTCCGGCGTAGCCGAACTGTAGTAAAGAGAGGCTGAAACCGGCAGGCCGGAGGTGATATCGGCTATAAAATCATCGGGCAGGCTCAGGCCACCCAGGATTTCGCCGTCTTCGATGGCTGTTTTAAGCTCGTCATCCCCGCCGAACAGGTGCACCTGCAGTCCCTCTCCCGCCTCGAGCTGTTCTACGGTTCCCGGAGGCAGCTGGGCAACCAGGCCGAAATCGATTTCCTCATCCACCTGGGAGGGCATGAACAGGTAGACGGCGATGTATGCCACCAGGCCTAGAACCAGTACTACCGCGAAAAACCGGTTGCGCATGGCCAGCGCCAGGTCTTTTTGAATCAGCGCCCCGATTATTCGAGCGTTCACTATGAAAGCCCCCTGCCGGTTATCCGGATGAAGATGTCCTCCAGGGTAGCTTCTTCACTGTGGACGGTGATAACTTTTTCACCGGCCATAATCTCGTGGACCTGCGCCGCCGTGTCGGGGGTATCCAGGGTTATTTCCCGCTTCTGCAATTTGCCCTCGCCGTCCAGCACTTCGATATTCAAAGCCCTTTTACCGTACTGCTGTTTCAGGTTGTGGGGCGTATCCAGGGCAACAATTTTTCCCTGGTTAATAAAAGCCACCCTGTCGGAAAGCTTGTCGGCTTCCATCATGTCGTGGGTGGTAAGAAATACGGTTGCCCCTCTTTCTCTTTCCTGCTCAATTACCCGGCGGATGGATTCCGCCGAAGCCGGGTCAAGCCCGTCGGTGGGTTCGTCCAGAAACAAAATTTTAGGCTGGTTTATCAATGAACGGGCTACCATCAAGCGCTGTTTCATGCCTTTGGAATAATTGCCGGCCCGGTCCTTTCCCCTGCCCTCCAGCCCGACCCTGGCAATCAGGGCATTTACATCGAAATTCCTGACATCGAACAGGCGGGCAAAAAGCTTCAGGTTTTCTTCTCCCGTCATCTGTTCGTACAGATTGGCCCCTTCGAAGCATACGCCGATGTATTTCTGAATGCTGTCTACATCCTTCGAGATGTCTCTGCCCAGCAGCACGGCACGGCCCCCCTGAGGTTTCAACAGGCCGGTGAGCATGTTTACAGTGGTCGATTTGCCGGCGCCGTTAGGCCCCAGAAAACCCAGTATTTCCCCCTGGCCGATTTTAAAGCTGATACCGTCTACCGCTTTCTGCCTGCCATAGCTATAAACCAGTTCCTCGGCGATGATGGCATATTCCATAGTCTCTCCTTCCCGGACTCCACCAGGTCTATTATGTAATAATACCAGCCAAATATTACAAACTATAAAACATTCTCTTGACTGTGTCAATACTTTTGTAATATATTAATGCTGATATTACATATAATTGGAAAACGATCAGCCAATGGACGGTTTTGAAAAAAGACGAAATTCCATCCGGGAAAAGATCCTGGCCTCCACCCTGGAGCTGTTTGCCCGGCAGGGAATAAAAAAAACCAGTATTGCCCGGATTTCAGAGCAGGCCGGCGTATCGCCGGTCACCATATACAATTATTTCGAAAACAAATCCGGGCTGGTAAAGGAAGTTGTCAAATACCTTGCCGGCCAGAAACTCCGCGAAGCCGAAGATCTGTTCTCTTCGGACCGCCCGTACCTGGAACGGCTGGCGGAAATGGTTTTTATAAAAAATCAGAATTTCAACCGCTACCACCCCGAACTGGTACAGGCTGTTTCTGCTCCCGATGACCCGGCCTTGAGGGAATATGTCGCCGGCAAGGTGTACGACCAGGCGCTGGAAGTATTTACCCGCTTTCTCGAGGAAGGCAAGCGCCTGGGCTATATCCGGCCCGGGCTTTCCGCCAAATCGATCCGGATTTTTACCGAGATGTTCAGGTACCTTTCCGAATCTTATCCGAATGTATTCGAGGATTTCAACCGCAACCGTGAACTGGTCAATGAAATCTGGAAGCTGTATCTCTACGGCCTGATGGGCCAGGAGTCGCACCCGGAATTATTCTCCCTGGATAAGGATGCTTCTCTTAACACCCGCCCTCAGACCGCGGTTTGATGATTTCCAGCTTTTCCCGGAGAGTCCTGAGGTTCTTGACATCTTCAGCATTGTATTTAAGCAGGGTGTCGAGGGCCTCGAAATCACCGTAGTCAACGTAGCGGAACCAGAGAGTGACCGCTTCCCGGCCGCTGACCCCCTGAACCTGCCGGCCGATGCCCAGGAGAACTTCTACCTTCTTGAGGCCGCCGTACAGGTTGCTGCGCCAGCAGTCGAACATCAGGTCGCGATGGCGGCGGCAGTAACGATGCAGGTCCACACCTGTTGACTGCCTTATAAAAGGCAGGTCAAACCGGTGGCCGTTGAATGTATAAATGGTTTCAACACCTCTCACCACTTCGGTAATACTGCCGGGCGTGATTTCACTGCCCACCAGCTGAATGAGCTGTTCGGCACCGCCGTCCACCAGGTAAACGCCGACTACCGTGATGGAACCCGCAACGGGCGACAGTCCGGTTGTTTCTATATCTATATACGCATCCATATGAACTTGTCCTTCCCCGCCCCGGCACCCTAATGCGCCGGGCCTAAACTGCAGCCCCGTAGAGAGCTGCCATCCTGCCAGCCCGCTTCGCTATATCCCGCCTGAGGCTTTCCGGTTCCAGAACCTCGACCCTCTCCCCCCAGCTGAGCACCCAGCCCACCAGTTCGGGGGTCACGTTTACATCCATTGTCATCTCCAGCGACCCGTCGTCCAGCCGGTGCAATATCTGGGACGGATGCCAGACCGATTCTTCTATGATCCGCCCCAGCCCGGCGCTGAATTTCAATCTTACCCGCTGTGTCTCATCATCCGTAACCATGATACCCAGCGAAGGGCTCAGGTACTGGTTGGCGTCGAAATCCTCCGGGATTTCATAACTCTCATCCAGCAGGTTCACGCTCTCGATGCGTTCGATTTTGAAAGTGCGAACCTGGTTTTTAAGGTGGCAGTAGCCTATCACGTAGCAGGACCTGCCGCTGGCCGCCGGTTCGATGTAGTAGGGTTCGATTATACGGCCGGCCGGCTTCTCGGCTTTGAAAGAACGGTAGACAATGCGAACCTGTTTCCGGTTCAGCCAGGCCTGCGCCAGCAGCCCCAGGTTGCGGTTCAGCCTGGGTTCTGCCGGCAGTTTGGCCATCCAGTCGCTGGTCTTGGCGATTTCCTTTTCAAGCGTTTCCGGTACGATGCCGCCGAGTTTCAAGAAAAGATTGGCCATGTCCATCGAATAGCGCTGGGAGTAGCCAAGCAGCAGCCGCAAAGAAAGAAATACCAGCACGGCTTCAGGCCCGGTCAGGCTTATCGGGGGTAAAAAATGACCGTCGCAGATTCCGTAACGGTGTTCCTTCTCCCATATGGGAACCCCGGCCTCTTCGAGTTCGTTGATATCGCGGTAAATCGTCCGGTTGTTCACACCGCAGCGCTTTGCCATTTCGCCGGCAGATATGCCCGCCGGGTGCCCGGCAATCAGGTGGTACACTTTCACCAGGCGCGGAAAGTGTTCCAGCCGCGTTTCACACTCATTATCAGCCATGGCCGCCCCCTGAATCTTTTTCAAAAACCCATTATAACCCCTAACACTTATTATTTCACGGCGTTATAATAGCTGGACGGCATTTTCAATCCAAGGGGGCAGTAACAGCCCATGAAAAGAATGAATATTTGGCTGGTGTTCAGCCTGGCGGCGGCACTTTTGATCACGGGTGGCTGCGCCGGTTCCTTGCCGGGCAAGGGGCTGGAGAGTACTTCCTGGGAACTGGAGGCTTACGGCGATGCATCCGGGTCCGAATCCTTGATATCCGGCACACGTATTACACTGGCTTTCGACCGCCAGTTGACCGGCGCCAGCGGTTCTGCCGGGTGCAACAGCTACGGAGCCAGCATCCAGGCCGAAGATCCTCACATAAATTTCAGCCAGATCTACCAGACTGAAATGTACTGCCTGGACCCGCCGGGAATCATGGACCAGGAAAACAGCTATCTGGGGCTGCTGGCCGCAGCAAAGACCTATTCTCTGGATGCGTATAAACTGACCATCTACTGCGACAATGCCAAGGTGCTGATTTTCAGGCCCGCAGCCGGATGAATATCAGGCGTTTTCCTGCCGGGAGCCATCATGGCATACTATATGCACCATGCCTGAACTGAACCTGGCCTCGATTCTGCTTATTGCCCTTGGGCTTTCGGCCGACTGCTTTGCAGTTTCTCTGGGTATCAGCACATCCTGCAGCAGGTTTTCCCTGCCGGCAGTTGCCCGGGTAGCGGTGAGCTTCGGCCTGTTCCAGGGGTTGATGCCTATCGCCGGCTGGGTCGCCGGCCGGGGCATGCTCCGGCTGCTGGCCCCGGTAGCCGGCTGGACGGCGTTCATACTGCTGGCGGTTATCGGCGGGCGCATGCTGTGGCAGGCGATAAGAGCCGGGGACGAACGTCCGGCGAAAACGGATTACACGCGCGGCTGGCCGCTGGTGATTCTGGCGGTAGCCACCAGCATCGATGCCCTGGCAGCCGGGCTTGGCTTCGCCCTGCTCGATGCCTCTATTCTTCAGGCCGGCCTGATCATTGCCCTGACTGCTTTGCTGGCTTCAGCTTCAGGTATGATAATCGGCAACCGCGCCGGCAGGCTTCTCGGGCGCGGGGCGGAAATCGCCGGAGGCCTGGTACTGCTGGCAATTGCCGTCCGCATTTTGATCGGCACCATAGCCTGAACCGGCTTACAGGTATGTTATAATACGCCCCGGGTTGAGAGACAACATGAGTTCTGCCAGCAACGTCGAGTTATCCGCAGTGCTGAAGGCCAGCCTGCCGGCACGGCTTGTATCGATTCTCCATAACGCCGGGGAATTCTGCCGGGTCCATGGCGCAAGGCTTTTCATTGCCGGAGGCTGGGTCAGAGACCTGCTTTTAAAACACCCCGGGCGGGATATCGACCTGGTCGTCGAAGGGGACGGCCTGTCCCTTGCCAGGGAACTCGCCCGGCAGACAGGAGCGGAAATTACCAGCTACGACCGTTTCAAAACCGCCCGGCTGGTACTTGAACAGTTTACCCTGGATATCGCCACTTCCCGGCGCGAAACCTACCCGCATCCGGGCTCTCTGCCCAGCGTAGAACCGGCACCTATCGAACAGGACCTCAGGCGCCGCGATTTTACCATCAATGCCATGGCCGTTGCCGTGTCCGGTGATGACTTCGGTAAACTTATCGACCCGCTCGAAGGCCGGCTCGACCTTGAAAAAGGAGTCATCCGCATACTGCATCCCGAAAGCTTCCGGGACGATGCCACCCGTATATTCAGGGCGGTGCGTTACGAACAGCGTTTCGGTTTCACCCTTGAACCGGCTACTCTCGAGCATCTCAAAGACGGTAAAAGCTATTTCGCCACCATTTCCCCGGACCGGCTGCGCTATGAATTCGAATGCATACTGCATGAAGCAAAGCCGGAAAAAGCCCTTCTGCGGGCCGGCGAACTGTCGGTTCTTAGTGCCGTCTTCCCGCCCCTGGGTTTCAGCCGGCAGCAATATGGCTGGTTCGAATCCGCTCGCGCCCGGTACAGCCCTGACCTGCCGACACCGGCAGTCTATTTCGGCCTGATAGCCCAGCCGCTGGGGGCAAAAGAAACTGCCGAACTGTGCCCCAGGTTGAACCTGCCGGCTGAAATTTGCCGGGTGCTTGCCGATTTCAGGCTGCTGGAAAGCCGGCTCGAGGCTCTCTCGGAACCGGGGATGAAACCAAGCCGCATCTTTTCGCTGCTCGAAGGCCTGCACCCCGGGGCGATTAGAACCGGCCTGATTATTGCCGGCCAGGCCGAAATCCGCAGCAACCTGGAACGGTTTTTGAAAGAACTGCGCCATGTCAAACCCCTGCTGGGAGGCCACGATTTAAAGCTTGCCGGCATTCCGGAAGGCCCGCGCATAGGCAGGATTCTGAGGGCCATTCAGGACGCCAGGCTGGACGGGACGGTGGTTACCCGCCAGGATGAAATCGGCCTGTTAAACCGGCTGCTGGCAAATGGTATTTAATCGACCCTGCTGAAACGCTGGTGCGGCGCACCGCAGGTAGGGCATTTGTCGGGGGCCTGTCCCGTTACCGTATGGCCGCACACCTGGCAAACATAATAAGGGGCGCCCGGGCCTCTTTCTTCGCTTTCGACCTCCGCCAGTGCCCGCTGAAAAAGGCCGTGGTGAATCTGCTCAACGGCATTGGCACGTGAAAAGCTGAGCTCGGCGGCTGTATGCCCTTCGACCCTGGCCTGGGTTATGAAAGGCGGGTACATTTCGGTGAACTCGTAGTTTTCGCCGCTGATGGCCTTTTTCAGGTTCTGGGCGGTAGTGCCGGCTTCCCCGGAGGCTTCCAGGTGCCTGGCGGCATGTACTCTTTCAGCTTCAGCCGCCGCTCTGAAAAGCCGGGCTGCGGCTGGAAATCCTTCCTTGTCGGCAATCGCGGCAAAAACGAGGTATTTCTGGCTGGCCTGGCTCTCGCCGGCGAATGCGTTCTTCAGGTTTTGCTGTGTCTGGTTCAATTTATCCCTCCGGTATTGGAAATCACCTAATTTTAACTTAAACGGGCTTTTTAACCAAACACACCGGCATGTATTTTCACGCCAGCGGCCCGGGTTCCAGGGTTTCGGTAAGCACCGCCTGCAGGCCGCGGGAGAGAGCCCGGCTGTATATACCCCGGGCAGTACTCAGGTCATTTTCCAGGCTGAACAGAACCGGGCCGGCACCGGCCAGGTGGACGCCGGCTGCCCCGGCAGCCTTGAATTTTTCTATCCAGTCCGGCAGGCCGGCAAACACGTCTGAAGCAACTTCTTCGAAAACGTTGAAAACCTGAAGTCTTTCATTCTTTCTGCCCGGGGTAAGGCCGGCTACAAACGCGTCGGTCGCCATGCCGGTAGTGTAATTGACCGGGGTAATCCGGCCGAACATGGCAGCGGTTTTAGACTCCTGTAGTTTTATGCGGGGAACAACGAGTACAACCCATCTGTGCGGCAGCGCGGGCAGCGGGCTTACCGTTTCACCCCGGCCGGAAACCAGAGCGGTACCCCCGGTAAGAAAGAAGGGGACGTCCGAGCCGAGCTGCAGTGCCATGGAGTGCATGTCACCGGGTGGCACATCAGCGCCGAAAAGCGCGTCAAGGCCCAAAAGGGCTGCCGCGGCGGCACTGCTTTCTCCGCCCAGGCCTGCAGAAATCGGAATGTTCTTCCGGATGACGACACTCACTCCACCCGCCTGTCCGGTTTTGTTCATAAACAGCTCGACTGCCCGCCCGACCAGGCTCTTATGGCTGTCCCATCCGGGCTGGGAGCAGGTGAAAACCGTCTCCACAGCCGGCTCCAGTTCGATTATATCGGCCAGTTTTATAGTCTGGATGACACTGAGTATCTCATGATAGCCGTCGGGACGCTTGCCGAGTACCTCCAGCGTCAGGTTGATTTTGGCAGGAGCAGTTATGCGGTACATTCCCGGCCTCCTGTTTCCGTAAAAGCCCGGAACAGCCGGTGCCATTCTTCCACCGAGAGGGTTTCGGCTCGGCGGCTGGATTGTATTCCGGAGGATTCGAGTACCCTCAAAACCGGTTCTTTATCCATGCCCAGCCCGTGAGAAAGGGTGTTGATCAACTGCTTCCTGGGGGAACCGAAGCCGGCGCGGACTACGGCGAAAAAGGCCTGCCTTTCCGCGGGGCTGACCAGCGGCTCGGGGTAAGCGGTTATCCTGACGATAGCCGAATCGACTTTTGGAACCGGGTGGAAACTTCCCGCTGAAACGCGCCCGGCGATCTCGGGTTTTCCGTAAAGCTGTACACCCACGCTCAGCAGGCTCATTTTGCCGGGCCGGGCTGTGATCGAACCGGCTACCTCTTTTTGAACCATGACCACCATGAGTTCCGGGCGGGGGTCGGCTTCCAGAAAATGCCGGAGCGCGGGCGAGGTAATATAATACGGCAGGTTGGCGACTACCTTGTAAGCGGTAACCCCCTCGGGCAACAGGCTGGCCGGAGCCAGTTTGAGGATATCGCCGCGCACAATGCGGAGATTGCCAACTGTGGAAAACGCTGTTTCCAGCCTGCCGGCCAGAGTCTCGTCGATTTCAACGCTTATCACCCGCCCGGCATACCGGACCAGTTCGCGGGTCAGCACTCCCAGGCCCGGACCGACCTCGATGACCGTATCGTCAGGAGTTATCCGGCTGGCGGTTGTAACCCGGGCAAGAACGCCGCTGTCCACCAGGAAATGCTGCCCCAGCCCCTTTTTGGGCCTGGCCTCCATTTCCCTGAGCGCCGTTCTGGCCTCACGGCCCAGCGAAGGTTTGTCTGTATTATCCTGCTCTGCCTTCAATTAGAGCCCTTTCTCCAGCCGGGCTACCAGGCGCATGGGCAGATTGGCCTTTACCATCTTCAACTGCGTAGTGCCTATGTCATACGGCACCCGGAACAGTTTAATCATGCTGCTTTGAGTATCGTAGATGGCATAGCTCGCCCGCGGATCGCCGTCCCTGGGCTGGCCTACGCTGCCGGGGTTCAAAATAAAGCGGTGCCTGCCCGCCACCTGGCCGTTGGTTTCGGTAAAGTTGACGTAGGTGACACTGCCGTCCTCCTCCAGTCGAAACAGCAGCGGCTCGTGGGAATGGCCTACCAGGCAGTACCTGGTTTTAAAATATCCGAAGCATTCCCTGGCCTGGCCTTTGGACACCAGATATTCCCAGTCCGGGTCCCTGGGACTGCCGTGCACCAGGGTAAATTCATCCCGGACAGCCATCTGGGGAAGGCTCGCCAGAAAAGCGGTGTCGCTGGAGTTCAACTGGTGGGTAGTCCATTCCATGGCAGCCGCAGCATCCGGGTTGAAAAGCTTCAAGGGTATTTTACCGGCAGCCGCCAGGTCGTGGTTGCCGCAAATGGTGGTGTTTTTCAGCCTTAGGACCAGTTCCACGCATTTAACCGGGTCGGGTCCGTAGTTGACTATATCCCCCAGAACCCAGTACTCGTCTATACCACCCCGCTGCTCTCCGTCCTTGAGAACAGCGGTAAACGCCGCCAGGTTGGCATGAATATCGGCCAGTATACCTATGCGCATAAGAATAATATACCACGCCGGTCAAAAAATTCAATCATGCAGCGTTTGCCCGTCCGTCGGGGGCTGTGCTAATATTAGTTCGAATATGGAAATCAACTGGCTGGGTAAAACCTGTTTTCGCATTAAGGGCAAGCAGACTACTATTGTTACCGACCCCTTTCTGCCGGAGATTGCCGGCAGCCTGAGCCGTACCAATGCCGATATCCTCTGCCTGAGCTACCAGAAACCTGAAGAAGCCGGTGATGTAAAAATCGGCGGCGAGCCGTATGTAATCCAGGGGCCCGGAGAATATGAAGTCGGCGGCGTGCTCATTATCGGCGTTCCTTCCTATCAGGATGAGTCCAAAGGCTCCATCCGCGGCAAGAACACCATCTACGCCCTGGAAATCGAGGAGCTTTCCATCTGCTACCTGGGAAAACTGGGGCACCTGCTGACCGATGAGCAAATCGAGGTCATCGGCAGCGTAGACGTTCTGCTGCTGCCGGTGGGAGGCAACACAACCATAAACGCCACCCAGGCGGCCCGGCTGGTACGCAATATCGAACCCAGCATTGTCATACCCATGCACTATAAAACCCCCGCCACCACCGAAGAGCTCGACCCGGTGGATAAGTTCTTGAATGAAATCGGCTCCCAGGACCTTGCGCCCCAGACCAAATTGAACATATCCAAAAACAGCCTGCCGCAGGGCACTCAGATAGTTTTGCTGGAATCCCCGGCTTAAGCCGGCGCGCAACCGCTCCGCTTCCCCGGCGCTCAAGTCCGCTTAAAGCCTTTCGCGCGGTTTTTTGACCACCACCACAATCAGTATAACCGTGAGCATTAGCATTATGCCGCCGGCTCCGGCCAGGACGTAATACAACCATCCGGGTGCCGGATTATCCGGCGGTGCATACCCGGGCAGGGGTTCGCGGCTGATAATGATGGTCTGCGGCGGCATCTCGGGCAGGGCTATGGTTGCGGTTATTAAAGGCGGCTTGACAACGGTGGTGGTATATACGGGGTCCGGCTCTGCCGGCGGCTCGTCTTCTGCCGGCGGGCCCGGTGCACCGGTCCGGGGGCGCGTCCGGAACGTGCCGACTGCACTCCAGTCGCTGTGGCCCCCGGCATCCAGGGCCCTGACCTTCCAGAAGTAACCGGTGGCGGGCTCGAGCTCGATACCCGCCTGCCAGGCATTGGCCGGCAGGCTGTCGGAGCCGGCACGCTCGATCACCGGTTCCTCAAATGTGCTGCCGCGGCCCACCAGCAGCTCGTAGGAAGCCGCACCCTCGACTTTCTGCCATTGAAAAAGCGGCTCCAGCTCAACGTCCCGTTCTCCCGGCCCGGGGCTTTCCAGAACTGGCGCCGAAACTCCCGGGCCCAGGGCGGTTTCAAAATAGCGTGTCTCCGACCAGGGGCTTGAAACGGGCCTGTCAACCCTGATGCGCCAGTAATAACCTTTACCGCTGCTCAGCAGCGGCAGGACGGTCCCGGTCGCGGCGGTAGTGCCTTCCAGGCTTGCGGAAACGCCCGTAAAAGAGCGGGTCGTCGAAACCTGCCAGTGGTAGCGCTCAGCCCCGCTCAAAGCCTCCCATTCAAGCTCGATTCCCCCGGTATAGTCGGGCCCGGCAAGGCCCTTTGATTCAGATCCATCCTCGGGAGACAGCGGTTCGGGTGGGCCGACCAGGCTGTCGGTGTAATAGACAAGGCGGTTGTGAGTGGTATCGATTGCCCATATCGTATTGCCCGCTGCTCGTATGCGCCACAGGGTACTGCCCGGTTCGAGCCCTTTCAGGGCTGTCTCCTGGCAAGCCCCACGGGCATGCGGGTCCAGAACCCGCAGCATGCCGCCGGCGCCGGTTTGATAATCGGCGGAACTGTAAACGGAAGCATAGACCGGACCGCTGCCGGAAAGGTCCAGGTTGCCGGCCATGGTTTCAGCCGGCAGGCTGCCGGCAAACTCCCTCCACCCGTCCCCGTCTCCAAATAAGTAATAGTGGATACCGCTGCCCGGTTCGCCGCCGGTGGCATAAATCATTCCATTTTCGTCAAAGTCAGCATCGAAGCAAACCGAAGCGCCACCGGAAAAGCCGGCTTCGCCCACGGGTTCGAAGCCGGCTCCATCGATGCCGGAAATATATACGCCGCCGGCCGTATCGCCGGCAAGCACCCTCCCGGAAGCGTCGAAGTCCGGTGCCAGGGCAAGTGAATAGACGGGTGCCTGCCCGGCCGGTTCCGAACTGTAGCGCGATCCGGACGTATCCGAACGGTAAACCCGGCTTTCGGTGCCGTCGTAACCTGCGATCACCAGGGTGTCATTTCCGGCTACCGCCCAGGAGTCCACCCGGGCCGGGGCGTTCCGGCCGGCAAAGCTGGTGCCGGCATCGGCCGATTTCCATGTTTGCCATCCGCCGTCGTCACCGGTACCAGCCAGGTATACCTCACCACGCCCGCTGTCATATTCCGGGGAGAGCGCCACCTTTTCCAGGCCGGCAACCCCTTCCAGCGCACTGGAAAAGCACCTGGCCCAGGCGCCGTTTTCACCCCGGCGCCGCCACAGGCTGGCATTCCCGCCCCAGGTAAGCAGATACAGGTCGCCCGTACCTTCCCCGCTGCCGGCAACCGCCAGGTCGACCAGTGCCTCGATCCGGGTGTCTACCAGGCTGATTTGCTCCCAGTACCGGCCCTCCCGGGAAAATGAAAGCGCACTTTCCGGGCCCCGGGTAGCCACATGATAACCCGACGGGCCGGCCAGAACGCCGGTTACGCCGTCGCCGGTCGGCCTTTTGAGCGCTTCAGCCCAGCTCAGGCCTCCGTCCGTGCTGAGATACACCCGGTTAGAGCCGGCAGCCCCAACCAGGAGCGTGTTCTTCCGGCCTGCTTCCACCGCTGCAATATCGAACTCTTCCCGCCCGGGTAAATCCACGCTCGACACAGAAAACTCTGCCCCGTTGCGGCGCAGTTCATACTGATACAATCCGCCCTGCCCGGTTCCGCTGTCGATGCCAATGAAAAAAGCCGGATGCATGTCGAGGCCGAATTCCCCGGGAAAAGCCACCGAGGCCCCCTGCAGGGAGGCCAGTTGCTGGCCGGCGCCGTCCGGTACGATGCCGTCGGCCCAGAAGTTGCCCCAGCCCGTGTTGCCCGCCATGGTGGTTATGCGGCATCCTTCCTGGCTTAACCCGACGGCTGCCAGACAGGGTTCATGGGTTTCCACCGGCATGAAAGCCACGCGGTACACGTCCCAGCCTTCCAGGCCTCCGTCATACCACCGGGACAGCATTTCCTCCGGCCTGATAAGGTAAACCCCGCCCGTTTCACCGGGAGCGTCATCGACAACTCCGGCAGCCACCAGGGGCTCTCCCTGCCAGCGGGTAATATCCACCGAGCTGATACGGCGGCCGCCCGTGCCGGTTCCGTCGACCCGGGCCAGCGGCTTGAAAGTCCGCCCGCCGTCTGCAGAGCGAAATACGTCACCGGCGGTTGCATAGTACATCTCTTCACCGCTGCCGGGGGCAATTCTGAAATCGACAAAGCCGTCCTGAAGGACAGCGAGTTCGGTCCAGCTGCAGCCGCCGTCAGACGAGGCGGCAAGAGAAGTGTGATCCCCTTCGACAACCGCATACAAGGCTCCGGGGCCCTGGTCCAGGTGCAATATGTCGGTTCCCTCGGCCAGTACATACCCCGACGAAGGCCCCTGTGATGGAATGGCGGCTTCGTTCCAGCATGAATATCCGGGGCCGTCTGCCGGTAACGGCATTGAGTGGGGAGTTGATCCGGGGAGAGCTATCATGGTCGCTGCTGCCATTAGCAGGAGCCCGCGAGACATGCCAGAATTCTAACTTGCCCGGGGCCGGCGGGTCAAATCAAACCGGGCACCCGCCCTGAAATGTGTTGCTGTCCAGCGATAATGTCACCTTAATTGTTCAGCAAAAATGTCACCCCGTTGTAAAATAATCTTAATAATGT